>VFQP010002776.1_pt1 | contig 18954 bp, 21 predicted proteins | sample 3512351 | NCBI WGS metagenome assembly VFQP01 (sample SAMN10412372, study PRJNA504923) | tailings metagenome | isolation source: Relicate 1 Philex TSF1 revegetated site | place: Philippines: Tuba, Benguet | collected 2017-08-29
CTCGTTCCTGTCGTTCCTGTCTGGGCATGGCTTGCCATGTAAGCCCCCTACGGAGACGGGACCTGCACCCCACACCCTCCAGCAGCCGCAGAAGCCCCACGCAACGTCGAGGAAGGCTCGGCACAAATAAGCTTGCCAGCTGGCTCCCGTCTCCCAGGGCTGACGGTTGAAAACGCGCAAGCCTCGCTCTAGCTCGGGGCCTCACCTCTGTGTCGTCAGCGCCCCGCACGCGCATGCGCGTGGAGATGAGGTCCGCCCACGTCCTGCGGGGGTCGCAGCAACAGGGGCCACCACGCAAGACGCGTCAAGCTCCGTTGCGGTGCAGGCCTCACGATCAGAGCACGGGACAGCGGCCCAGCGCTTTCGAGCGCACAGACCCCTGCAGAGGGCTGCCGGTGACCAGGTCATGCCAAGCCCACGTTCCCACCAGCGTCCGCTCCCCTCCTGTGCTGACTTGGTGGCCTCCTGAGTTGGGGCACCAGCACGTCGCTGGCCGTCTCCACCACACAGGCCACCCCACACACACACTTCCATTCCTCTCCTCACTTGGTAGCCTCCTGCACCGGCACGTCCCTGGCCGCCTCCACCATGAAGGTCATGCCCAGCCGCGGCCCCGCCGCCAGCACGTCGCGCCAGTACGCCGGGTCCCGCAGCACCTCGCCCGCCGGCCGCATCGCCCACTTGGGCGCCAGCTCCTGTGCCCACAACGACATGCAGCAAGCCCTCATGAGGGTTGAGCCGGCCGCGCTGCCGCCGCCCCATGGCGCCGCCACTCGCCTCCCTCAACCCCCGCGGCAGAGCGCTCTGCCCGCCCCACCCTGAAGCAGCACCAGGTGATCCCAGCCCGCCGCTGGCCTGGCAAGGCGTACGGTATGCACGCTCCTGCCTCAGCCTCCTCCCTCAGCCTTGCGCGCCTGTCAGTACGCCTCAGTTTGCCCACCGACCTTCCCACGCTCCTCTGGCCCCACGACGCCGCCACGCCTCCCCCGCCAAGACACACACACCCCACACACACACCTGCACAGACTTGGCCTCCTGCACAAACACGTCGTAGGTGAAGTCCAGCTGCCCGCCCAGCCCCTTGAGCCACCGGATGGGCCGCCGCCGCCACACAAACCCGCACCCGATGCTCGTCTGCGGGGGGTGCGCAGCGCACCAGCACACCAGCATACACACCACAACTGGTGGTCACCCTCCTTCCCTTCACGCGTGAACCATCAACCCCAGCTCAGCAGCCGCGCGCTGTGGTGGTGCCCTTGCCCCGCCGTGCCCGCCCCCCGCTCCAGTGCGAGTGCACAGCGGCGCCGCTGGCGCTGGCGGTGGCTCACCCAGGGCAGGCGCCCGGCCTGCTCAGGCGACAGCGCCATGAGCCCCGGGTCCTCGTCCAGGCCCCGGAACGGGGCAAACTCCTCGGCCACGGCGCTGGGAGGGATGCCCGCCATGTCTGCGCATGAAGGTGCACACGCGCCGCCTCAGAGTAGAGGGAGGCTGTCCGGTGCAGCGTGCTGGCCCCCTGTTCCAGTGCCGCACCGCTGGCCACGCTGCCCCCCGCTGGCCCTGCGCTGCGTCCCGCCCGCTGAGAGTCCCCCACGCTCCGCAGTCCGCCGTCCACAAGGGCCAGCGGTGGCGGCGCCGCACCGGCTGCTTGTCACCCCCACCCCCCACACCACACCAAGAAAGAGCAAAAAGGGACGCACTTGCGGCGGCGGCCGCCCGCTGCGCCTCCTCCGGCAGCGCCTGGATGTCGCGCTGCCGCTGCACCATGGCGGCCAGCTCGGGGTTGTGCTTGACGTGCTTGATCAGGTCCCACAGCGACACCATGCCGCCGCGCTCGTTGCCCGCGTCCTCCGGCGACAGGTTGAAGAAGGCCCTGTGGAAGGGGCGAGGCCGCACCAGGTGCTCAGGTGCGCTGCCGTGGCGTGTGAACGCGCCCGCCCGCCCGCCCGCACGCCTGCACACACCTGTTCTTGGCGTAGTCGATGACGGCCATCTGCTGCAGCAGCTGCAGCTGCCAGGGCTCCAGCTGCTTGAGCGCCTCGCGCCAGTCGTCGGCCGCCACCACGTTGCCCGCCGCGATCTCCTGCTCCAGCTCCTCTGGGCTGAGGTAGTTGGTGCCCGGCGCGTACTTGGTGGGGTCCGGAGTGCCCACCCAGCCAGAGACCTTGCGCTCCGGCGCGTAGGGTTCCCCCAGGTCCGTGTCAATCTCGCTGACCTCGGCGCTGTGCTCGAGCCGCCGCCCCGCCTCCCTGCGCGCGCCGAGCGCCACCGCACCGTCAGGCGCAGCAAACTCCCAGGATCCGCTCGCATCGCTGCTTCTCCTCTGCGTCGCACTTGATCAGGTCGTTCGCGGTGACATTGGCCCCGCTGCGCGGCAGCTCGAACGGCCTGCCCTCCAGCTGGTGCTGGAACCGCTGCCACTTGCGCGGCAGTAGCGAGAAGCGCCGGGTCGCGCCCGCTGCAGCCAGCTCTTCCGACGACGGGCCCGGCCCCGCAGCGCCGCCATCAGCCTGCTCCGCCCCATCGGCCTGCGATGCCGCAGCGTCACGAGCTCCGTTCTTCCTGGGCGCCATCGCGGCGCTGCTGCTGCGGGCTCTGCTTGCAGGATCGATACGAGCGAGGTCGACTTGCCCTTGAAATGTCTCCAGAAAAGCAGCGACAGCTCGTGATGGGGGAGAGCTCAGGCCTTGTTCTCCCCCGGTTCCGCTGAGGAGGCCTTCTTCTTCTGCTGCTCCTTGGCACGCAGCGCGGCGAGCCGCTGGTTCTCTTGCAGGTCCTTGCGCCTGGCCTTGCGCTTCTCCACCTGCGGGCATGATGAGCACTCCATGAGCAGTGCAGGTGGTGAGGGCCACCTGCTCACACGATTGCAGGGCCAGCGCGCCTTTGGGCGGCTCAGCAGCTGGACCACCACGCCCCGCGACGCACGTGGTCCTTGGGGTACGTCTTCTTCTGCAGGGGCTTGCTCAGAAGTGGGCTCAGCTCGCCTGCACGGCGGCAAGCACGCACGAGCACGGGTGCACACGAGAGCGCGCTTGCCCCCAGCGCATCCGTCCGCTGCCCTGCACTGTGACGCCAAGCCGGGGGCGCCTGGCCGCCCCGGGGTGTGCAAACAGGCTGCAAACGCGCACCCCTGGCGAGCTTGGCCTCCTCATCGGCGTCCCGCCGCTCCAGCTGCGCGCGCTGCTCGGCGCTCAGCACCTCGCCCGTCACGTCCTGAAGCTGCACCTTGCCGCCTGCGCTTTGCACACACCACAGCACCGCGTTTAAATCACGCCCCGCAAGCTGCGCCCTGCCCCGCCAGCGCCCATGCTTGGCGTGGCCAACGCACCGCACCGCACGGCGCGAAAGGCGCGCCGCCCACCACCCTTGTTCTGTTCACCTGTCTGCGTGAGGTCCAGCACCGCCACGTGCAGGCTGCTGGTCACGTCGACGGGCGCGCCGCCCACCACCCACAGGCGCCCCTGCGCGTCCCACTGCGCCCGGCAGGGGTACGCCACGCTGGGCACGCTGAGCCGCTGCAGCAGCGACAGCTGGTGCGTGGCGGCGTCCAGCGACAGGACCTGCGCGCCACGCAAACACACACGACCCGCACGGGTTGGACAGCGGTGAACGACGCGTGTTTTGCGCGCCTGTGCATGGCTCGCGTGCCTAGAGGCGCTGCGCGACATGGGATGCACCCGGTAGCCGCGCTCTGGCCCCGCCGAGGTGCCCAGACAGATGCAGATTCAACATTACACAGCCGGCAGCGTTCTGCAACCTTGATGCCAGGACGCGGCTGCCGCCCAGCCCCAAGGACGCGCGTGGTGCAAGCCTCGTGCAAGCGCCAACTCTCCTCGCACCTGGATTTCGTGCTCGCCCTCCACCAGCACCGCCACCACCTTCCTGCGCACGCACACAGCGCACACAGCGCACACACGGCACACGCAGCGCCGTGAGCACTCCCCGCAAACACCTTCCCACCACCTGCCCGAAGCAGCGCGCCCGGCCTGCTCTCTCACCCGTCGCGCGACACGGCCACGTCGAGCACTGCCGCACAGTCCGGCGCGTCTCGCCGGTCCGTCCCCATGCCCTCCTCATCGCCGCCGCCGCCGCCGCCGCCACCACCACCTGCCTGCTGCCCCTCCTCCTCCTCCTCTTCCTCCTCCTCCGCAGCCGCAGCCGCCGCCGCGTCCCCGTCGCCCTGCGCCTCCTCGCCCTCGTCCTCCTCGTCCTCCTCTGCGGCGCCTGCCTGCCCCTCGCCTTGCTGCCCCTCCTCCCCGCCCTCACTGCCCGCCGCCGCCGCCTTGCCCCCCTCGCCCTCGCCTGCTACCGCCGCCGCCGCCGCCGCCTTGCCCGCCGCCGTGCGCGGCGCCGCCGCCACGTAGCAGCTCAGCGGCGCACCCGACAGCGGCGCCCATACACGCACCTGTGTGTGTGAGTGTGCGTGTGGGACTTGCATGTTTTTTCATTTGAACGGGGCCACAGCGCCCAGCTACCAGGCACATAAGATGTCTCGCAGCGCAAATGCACGTGAACGGGTGCACAGACACGGCACCCTGCTGCTGAGCCGCACCGTGCCGTCGCCGCTGCCCGTCACCAAAAGGTACGGCGCCGCCGCCTCGCCCGCCGGCGCGGCGGCGGGCGTGCCGGTGGGCACAAAGGCGGCCGCCGGCACAAAGTTCTTGTGGCCCTGGCAGTAGGTCTGGATCTCGTAGGCGCCCTGCTCAGGCCGCGGCAGCAGGACAAGGCAGCAAGGACGGCGGCCAGCGAGCTCTGGTGCTTTTGTGTGCGTGTGTGTTGGGATGCGAAACCTCGGCAGGGCCGGCGCCCAGCCAGCGGGCGCATTAAACGTCACGCAGGCAGCCTCAGGGGGCTGGGTGGGGTGAGGACGGCGCACCTTGAGCGGCTCTGGGGGCAGCACGCTGATGCGCACGCGCCCGTCCTTGTCAGCCGTGGCCACTAGCCTGCGGCGCGCACACAACAACACAGCACGGGCTGAGGTTGTGAAGTCATCCATGTATCCTCCTCGTCCTTGGCGCCACTGACCTCCACTCCCTGAGAAAGGTCGCAAGATCAACGGGGCGGAACAGAAACGTCCCGCGCGACCTCACCGGCTGTCCGGGGACACGGCCACCGACGTCACGATGGAGCAGAGGTGGCCCAGCAGCAGCTCTGCCTCTGCGCTGACGCCCGCCGCCGCTGCCGAGGCGGAGGAGGGGGCGGCTGCGTCGGCGCTGCCGGCAGAGGCCACCGCCACGTCGCCAAACTTGTCGGCGAAGAGCGCGTAGGTGACGCCGCCCAGCGCCGGCGTGAAGGTGCCCGCGCTCAGCTTCTTGTTCATCCTCCTGCGCGCCCGCCCATTTGCGTGCAGAGGCGCACGCCTGATGCCGTAGCAGCCGTCGCTGGGACGCGAGCAGCACGGGCGCGTGCCCGTGTGTGCAGAGGCAGACGCCTGATGCAGCAGCGGCCCGAGCAGGTGTGTGCGTCCATGATCACAGCAGCCGTCGCCGCGGCGAGCTGCGGCATCGACGTGGAGAGCGTCTGCGCCAGGCGGCATCCCGCTGCCTGACGCTGCGCACCAGGTGCTGAGGCAGGCGTTGCCCTCCTCCAGGCTCCACAGCTTGCCCGTCTTGTCGTCGCCGCCCGTGAGCAGGTGCTGCCCCGAGGGCGAGAGCGCGGCAAAGCGCACGACGGCAGAGTGCTGCTGCGCGCCGTCGGCGCCCGCAATGTCCGCCTGCTGGCCGGTGCTGCGGCCAGCGCACGAATACACGCCACGATGCCTGCATTGTGGGGCCTTGCGCAGCAGGATTGATTGTCTTGACATGCGTGCGGCAGGCGTGCGCACGCCCCCCGCACTCCTGGTGCATGCCGGCAGCTGGAGGCGCCAGCGCTGCTGTGAGCCCAGCATGCTGATCGTCGTGGTGCTGTGTGCTTGCAGGCTCCGTGCTCTGGCTCTCTCGCCGCCGAGCTGCCGTCGGCAGCGCACAGCTGATCGCCGCGACGAGGAGGCGATCTCCACTCACGCGCAGTCGAACGAGCGGATGCTGGTGCCCACGGCGAACACGACCAGCGGCTTGGATGGGTGCGTGGCGACCAGGCGCACGACGGGGTCGGCCTTGTGGCCCTGGTGCTGGTCCATCCGGTAGCCCGGCGGGTGGCGCTTCCGCTTGCCCATATGAAAGACAGTACAGCAGCTGCTGCTCCTCCAGCTGCTTCCTTTGCTCCTCCATCTCCTGCATGGGGCTTTGTGATGTGGCGCAGCGAACGAGGGACCACGGCGACCAGCTTCAGCACTCCTAGACAGGTCCCCGAAAATGACCCGCAGCGCCACGAGGGCCTTGCGCTTTCGCGTCCCGTGGCACGCACCAGCAGCATGACCTGGCACGACAGGACGACCTCCGCTCCGCGAGGAGCAGGCGCCCGGCGCCTGTCTAGCGCCACCGCTCAGATAAGCAGCTGAGCAGCGCACGCCTTGGCCGAAGCAGCGACGGTCAACGCGGAGTCCACATCTACGGGAAGGAGCAGCAGAGAAGGAGGGAAGGATGGCCACGCCAGCCTCCTCCCAGCACCAGCATGACGCCGTGGAGCAGCTGGCCGAGCACGTCATGCGGCTCTCCGACGTCAACTTTGCCTCGCTGCTCGGCGTCTGGGAACCCAACGGCGGCAGCGGCGCCAGCAGCAGCAGCAACGCGCACCACGCCCCAGGCGTGCACCGCAGGGCGTCCCACATCGCAGCTGCTGCTGCAGTGGGGAGGCACAGCATCCGGCACCACCCCGGGCACCACCACGCGTCGATGCGGCACAAGGCGCCTCCGCTCCCGCAAGGTCCGTGCCTCTGCGACGCACACAGGCCACTGTGGTTCCCAGCGCGCACGCCACACGCGCGCCCTGGCTCCCATCACGGCTCGCGCGCGCCCTGGGCGCGATGATGACGTGCCCACGCGCGCGCAGTGGACGTGGACCTGGAGGCGCTGCTCTCCGCCATCGCCCAGCTGCCAAAGTCGCAGCAGGCCCGGCTGGCCTCCATGGTCGTCAACACCGAAAAGGTGTGGTGCCGCTTACGCTCGCGTCGTGTCCCCACATGGCTGCTCTGCTCAGAGCGCATCCGTCGGCAGACGGTGAGCGACGTTCAACTCAGCGCTGCAAATCATCGTCACTCATGCGTCGCAGGCCATGCGCGTGGTGGCCAGCGCCTTGGACGAGTTCACCATGGCCAACGCCGTGCAGAACGCCCTGCAGGTGAGTCAGGTTGAGCGGTTCGGCGCAGCACAGCAAGGTGCACTGTGCAGCCAGGTGCCACTCAGCGCGCGGGTGGTGTGCGCGTCACAGAGGCTGTATGCGCCGGCAGCGGAGAAGCCTGGAGGCCCCAGCTCGTCACAGGACAGCGCCTCGACGGTGAGTCCTAGTTGAAGCTGGAAGCCGCACAGCGCGGCAACGGTTGCCGGGGTGCAGGACCGGACGGGACTGCGAAAGCGGTGCTGCTGGCCGCAGCTCGCCGTGCTGGACGTGCTGCCGGAGCGGTACGGCAAGCGGGCGGTAGACGCGGCGCTCGTCATCCAGGTGAGCATGGTCATGCAGACGCAGCAAAAAGAGCGAGGTGGGCGACGCAGGCGCGCGTGGAGGTTGACGCCGCCCGCACCGCACCGCACCGCAGAGGGCGTGGCGGCTGTACCGCATGGCCCGGCGGCTGCGCGCCGCCCGGCGGCCCGTCAGCGCCACGCGGCTGCAGCAGGCGGGCGAGCTGGCTGCGCAGGACCCGCCCACGCCCCGCGCGCGCGCGCGCTACCTCGAGGGCATCTTCGGGAAGACGCCCACCATCAAGGTCAGCAGCGAACGGATGGGGAGGCCTCACCTTGGCGAGGGCAGGGAGGCTGCACCAGGCCCCTCAGCAAGCGCCCCGCTGCAAGCAGTTTCCCATCTCGTCAAGCCCACCACCCTGCGGCGCGCCTGCCTGAGCCCCCCCCTCCACGCAAGCACAAGTCTGCAAGAAAGCGCGCCACATGTCGCGCAGGTGCGGCACACGAGCAGCGGCGTGTCGCTGTCCTCCCCCCACTCCACGCTGGGCCGCCTGGCCTCGGCCAAGTCCCCCAGCAGCCCGCTCCGCTCCGACGGCCAGGACCACCCCGCGCGCGCCACGCGCAGCGACGCCGGCGCCGGCGCCGGCGGCGAGCAACCGCAGCAGCGGCAGATGCGGGACGGCGAGACGCACGCGGGTGCCGCGGAGCAGGAGCACGCCGGGACGGGGAGCGAACACGACGACCAGGAGGAGGAAGAGCACGAGGAGGAGGAGGGGGAGCACGGGGAGGAGGGCTCGGGCACCGTGGTGCTGCTGCGGCCGGTGGTGACGGTGGCGGACCGGGCGCGGCTCAAGGTGCAGGTGGCGGCGGCCAGCTTGGAAGTGGTGAGTCTCTCTTGCTGGGCTTGCAGAGACGTTGGGTGGAACAGCAGGGCGGCTGGGGCATGCGTACGACTCGCGGCATCGTCTGCTTGCCAGAGTTGGCTGGGCCACGTGGGAGCCCACCGCACAGGTTGGCGGAGCATTGCAGCACAGATGGCTGACGCGCCGTCCGTTTGCCGCGTGGGTGCAACGTCATCGGATACGTCCGGTAGTTGGGCTCCGGCCCTGCCGAGTGTCCAAACAGATGCAGAACCCAACACACGGGACGCCACAACTGCAGGCGCACGGGGAGCTGGCCAAGCTGACGGACGCCGGGGCCGCCCAGCAAGGAGAGCAAGACCAGCGCCCAGGCCTGCCCGATGCGATTGAGGAGGAGGCGGAGGAGGGCGACGCGGCAATGAAACCCGAGGACGTCAAGCGGCAGCTGGTGCAGAGCTTCTCTGGCAAGCTAGAGGCCATCAAGTCCAAGGTGCGCACGCGGCGCCAAAGCCCAATGACTGAGACCCAAGGGCTGCTGCACCCTTGCTGCCTCACCCCGTCTGTCCCGTGTCCAAACTGCGACGTGCGCAGCTCCGCCAGTACGCGCCAGAGACAACTGCACCGCCGGCGGCGGCGCCGCCGCCGCCGAGCGCGCCCGTGCAGACGGACCCGAGGTTCTCAGACCTGGACCCCATGGAGAAGGCCAGAAGGTGTGTATCTTTGCTGAATCTTTTCTTTCGGTCCACTCCTCGGCTGCGCGTGCTGTAGCGACGTGCTGCGCACGCCCTCACCTGCCCACCCGGGATGCAGGGCGCTCAAGCCCATCATGCAGCACACCGCCCACCCGCCGCCCGCGTCAAAGCAGGGCGCCCGCCGCCGCCGCCGCCGCCGCCGCCGGCCGCGCAGCAGCAGCGCCAGTGGTAGCGAGAGCGGCAGCGGCAGCGACGGCGACGCCGGGCCGCACGGCAGCGGCCCGGAGGACGGCGGCGCGGAGGAGGACCACGTGGGGCGCAGCGAGGTGCGCCTGGCATTCTCTTGTGGCTTGCTGAGCATTGCCGGCTCTCAGGCGCCGGCAAGCCTGGACTGGAGCTTGACTGGAGCCGCTGGCGCCGCGCGCACTGCAGGTCTTCACAAGCCTCATGTTCAGCGGCGGGCTGGCGCTTATGGGCCGCATCACGGCGGCGGCCGACGCGTCGGGCCTGAGCGGCATCGCCGAGGCCATCCGCGAGCACGTGACGCACCTCGAGTCCGAGGTGGTGCCCGAGGTGCGCTGATGGAGAGAAGCTTCGGGGCCTTGGCTCTAGCGTGTCCTTGCCTTGGCAGTACTGCGCGAGGCGTGTGGCGTCGTCCACCGCGGCACAGGGAATGCTAGGAGGATGGGCCGAGGATGGGCTCTGTTTGTGGACTGCACCTTTTGCCGTCCGCAGGTTCAGTTTGAGGAGCTGCAGGCCATCCAGCAGCGGCTTGAGGGGCTCATGGACGCGGCGCAGTCGGTGCAGCAGGCGGCCGAGGACTCGAGGCAGGCCATCGCCAACGAGTGCATGCGCGAGGTGAGCGCGAGCAGGGGCCCTGGGCTCTGCACCGGCAGGTTGAGATGACCCAGCTTGGCGACCCAACCAACCGGGACGACCCGCTCACACGCAGGTGGAGCGCATCATCGAGGCCTCCAAGCTGCCGCCCCCGCCCGCGGACCCGTTCGCGCCCGCGTCCTCCGGCAAGCCGCGCGACAGGTGCGCGAACGGCGCGCTCTCGGGGTCGCTCTCTGAGGATCCTCGTGCGCGGCGTGCGCTGGAACAAGTCATCGTGCTCCCTCGCACTCGACCCGTGCGCGCCGCAGGGACACGTGGCGCAAGCAGCTGCTCGAGGAGCACGAGGCGGAGATGCGCCGCCTGGACGATGAGCACGCCGCCGCCTTGGCCGACGCGCACGAGCACGCGGACGAGCACGGCGAGGGCTCGGCGGCAAACAGCGACCACCCCTCGCCCCTCGACGGCGCTTCGACGCCCAAGGGCGGCAAGATGAACGCGCCCGCCTCCCCGCGCCTCGACGCGCCGCAATCGCCCATGAGCCGGCGCATCGCCGGCGCATCGCCTCGCTACGGGCAAGTGCCCACAAGCCCAGCCGGCAGGCTCCGCGCCGGGCCGCACGCCACGCCACCGCTCAGCCCCAAGCACCTCTCCACCGAAGGCAGCAGCACCGCGAACGGCAACCCGCCGTGGGGACGGCCAGGCGTCCACACCGCGCCCAACTCTCCCGACCTGTCGCTGTCGGCGGCGGCCAGCCGCCGCGCCGCGGCGGTGCAGGCCAAGGCCGCCGCCGCTCGCCTGGTGTCGCCCGACCGATCCAAGCAGCGCCCTATTCTAGGGCGGGAGACCATGCTACTCGGCGTGCACGTCAGCGAGTGCCGCGAGCAAATCGAGCAGGTCCGTCTCGCCTCCCCGTTGCAAGGACGCTGGAAATCTCCACCGAGCCTGGCTGCTGATACCGTGTGCGCGCCTCTCTCGATTGCTTTGCCTCCACCGCGCAGGTGCAGCAGTGGCGCGCGCTGCCCGCGCCCCCACGGACGGCGCCCGCAGTGGTGCCGCGGCCGCTGCGCCCCCACGCCACGCAGCCGCGCGTCCTGCCCGCAACCGACGAGCCGGCCGGCGGCAGCACAAGTTCTTCCATTGCCCGCGATGACGCCCAGCCCTCCAGCACCGCCCGCTCTGGCGTGTGGGTGCTGGACAGCGCGCCGGGCGACCTCCGCGCAGAGGCGCAGCAGCAGCAGCAAGCCGAGGACGTTGCCGCCGACGCGCCGCGCCGCCGCGCCGCCGCCGCCGCCGGCCGCCACAGCTTTGACGCGCCGATTCGCCCGCAAGTCATGGCGCTGGGCCAGGCCGGCTACCTCAGCAGCGTGGCGCAGGAGGTCAGCACGTCGGGCGGCGGCGGCGCGGCCAAGCCCACCGCCTCGCCCGCCGTCGCAGCCGCGCGGGGGGGCAGCGTCGTCAACACGCACCAGCACTCGCCGGCGCACATGATCATCGCCATGCAGTCGGGCGCGCTGCCGTGGCTGCCCGACGACATCAGCGGCGTCGAGCTCCGCGGCACGGGCCCTCTCCTACTGAATTCCGCGGCCCGGGGGTCGACCGCCCGCTCTGCCAGCGGCTTCGGCGCGGACGCGGCCAGCGCCCGCGGCGCCGCCGCCTCCGCCGTCCCCTACTCGCCCATGCGCGCCAAGCGCAGCGCCGGGGGCTTCGACGGCGACGTCGTTGCCGGCGGCGGCGCAGGTGGCGAAAGGAGCAACAGCGAGTCGTTGCCGCGGCCCGGCAGGGCGCCGGTGGGGCGCCACTCGAGCTGCGGGCAGCTGGAGGCGCGGCTGCTGGGCAGCACCGCTCCTTCAGACCCACAAGCCGCCGCCAGCAGTTTTGCTCCAGCCGTGTCGCCCCACGGCGTCGCGCCGCCGCGGCCGCAGTCAAGCGTTGACGGCCGGCCCAAGGCGCAGCTCGACGCCGCAGCAGCGCTGGCCGCCGCCGCCATCGCCATCCACGACGGCGCGCCCGGCGCATCGCCGCTGCCCGCGGGCCGCCTGGCGGCGTCCGCGGCGGCGGCGGCGGCGGCGCGGGAGGCGTCGTCGCACGCGCTGCTGCCCACCCGCCGCTCGCTCAACCTCCACCGCGAGCCGAGCGCGTCGGGCGCCAGGACGCCCACCTCTGGCTGCGCGTCGCCGGCCGCCCACACCCGGGCGAGGAACAGCAGCGGCGCCAGCGTCGGGCCGCCGCCGCCGGACGCCGCCACCCCGGCCGCCACCGGCGCCGCCGCCCACGGGCCATTGGCAGCTGGAGGTGGCGGAGGCAGCGACTTGGCGTTGCCCAAGCTGCCCTTTGCCACGCGCCCGGCCTCCACCAGCTCCGCAGCCGCCGCCGCCGGCGCCGCCGCCGCCGCGCTGCTCCGCAGCAGCGGCGGGCTTGGCGGCGGCGTGCGCTCGTCGCAGTCCGCTTCCTCGCCCGCCCCGCCCGCGACCGCCGCCGTGCAGGCCAAGGGGTGGAGCAAGCAGGTGCGCGCCGTGCCGGCGCTGGGCCTGGGCGTGCTGCTTAACACGGCGTCCAGCGCCGGCAGCGGAAGCACGTACGTGAGCCCCGGCGCGTCGCCAACCGGATCCTTCGTCGCGCCCTCGACCTCCCGGGCGCACCAGGGCAGCCACCTGCACGCCACCGGCAGCGGCGGCCACGCCGCGGCGGCGGCGACGGCGGCACAGCGGGGGCACCATGCGGGCGTCGAGGCGGAGGATGGCAGCGGCGGCGCGCCGGCGGGGCGGCACTCGCTGCCGGGCAACGCCGAGCTGGTGCCGGCGGCGGGGGGCGTGCCGCCGATCCGGCTGAGCATCAGCAGCGGGCCCAATGGGGAGTCCGGGGGGGCCGGCGGGATGAGGGCGTCGGCGAGGGGGAGCGCGGTGGGAGTGCTGGTGGGCACGTCGAGCGGCAATGGCGGCGGCAGCGGGCGGACCAGCCTCAGCGGCGGCGGCGCCGCTCTTCCACCAAGTGCGTTGGGCTCTTTCGCGCGTCTTGTAGCGGGAGGTGATTCCAGAGAGGGGAGCGAAGGGCGCGAGATGCGTCTCGCGTCCTGCGTGCCCGCAGGCGCGCCGCCACCGCGAGTCAGCAACGGCGGCGCGGCGCGGACCAGCCTGAGCGGCGCGCCGCTGAGCGCGCGGGGGCCCAGCGGCGGCAGCCCGCTGGCCGGCCCGGCGGCCAAGGCGCCCACGCCCAGGGGCAGCTTCAGCGGCCTGCCGGTGCGTTCTTGGAGGGCTCTGTGTGACATGGCGTTAGGGAGTGCGCTTGCACAGACGCGATGAGGGCGGAATGCTCCCAATCCAGCAGGCAGGCACACAAAGGCCACAACTGACGACGCCTGCATGCGGTCTGCAGGGCGACGCAGCGCCTGGGCAGGCGCTGGCATCATCATCAGCGCATCCGACCGGGGCCGCAGTGCCGGCCTCCGTGAGCGGCGGCTTACCACAGTCGGGATCAGCGTCGCCCCGGCACCACTGGGGCGTCGGCGGCGTGAACAACAGCAGCGCCAACGGCGCCGCCGCCGCTCCGTCTACTATGCCAGCCGCCGGCCACGAGAGGGAGGGAGAGCTTGGTCTGAGGGGCCCCGGCGTGGCTGGCGCGCCGCACAGCCCGTTTGATTCCGCGGCGGCCGGGCTCGGCGGCAGGCCGGCGTCCTCGGGAGGTTTAGTCGGGGGATGGTACCAGCCGGGGGCGCTGCGGGCGCGGGCCCAGGGGCCCCTGCAGCCCAGCAAGCTGGCCCCCGCTGGCACGGCGATGGCCGCGCCCCCTCCCCACCACCATCACACGCACCAGCAGCAGCACGGTGCACCCACCACGACCACCACGAACTGATGATGATGATGATGGCGAGGAACAGAGAGGGTTTTCATCATGCGCAGGGCTCCTGAACTGCTCTGCTGTGGCTGAGGCGAAGACTGAGATGTTGCCCAACCCAAACGCGGGACGCGGGACGATTTACCGCCCAGCCAGCGCCCCACAGGCGCCCACTGCTCTCACAACTGCTGAGTATGCGGAAGAGACAAGCACCTGTGCACCTGTGATGTGCTGGAGCCTGCATCGCACTGCTTCTCTGCCGAAGCATCGGCGCTGCATGGGCGCGGGCCTCCTGCACTGCCTTCAAGGCAATTGGTTTCTAGCAGCTCCTAGTTAAAAGGCCTCTCCCTTGCTGCAGCTCTGCACTGTATCCCAAGGAAGAGCGCCAGGGAGCCAAGCAGGAGGAGATCCAGCGCGGGGAGCGACGATGGCGGACCTGGCCGCGCTGTTCGCGAGCCTGCAGAGCACGCAGAAGGCCAAGACCGTCGTGCGGCTGTCGGAGCGCAATGTGATCGAGCTGGTGAACAAGCTCAAGCAGCTCGGCCTGCTGGGCGACGACCTGCTGCACACCATCACCGGCCGCGAGTTCATCACCACGCAGAGGCTCAAGCAGGAGGTGCAGCTGGCGCTCAAGCAGGTGCTGCAGTGTGTGGGGGTGCAACTCCTGGCGGCGGGGGCCGGGGCCGGCCGGCAGCCCTGGCGGCGTGCTGTCCCCTCGGTGCCGTCGCGAGGGGGCCACCACGCTGGCGGCAGCGTGCGTGCTGCACGAGAGGACTTTCCGATGGGCGTGGAGCATGGCCCTGGCTTGTTCCTGAGCGCAGGCGGGCGGGCGGCTGGCTCTGGTGGAGCTGCCGGCGCTACTGGGCGTGGACCTGGTGCACTGCGAGCGGCAGGCGGCGGCGCTGGTGGCAGAGTCGGGCGGCGCCGTGGTGGAGGCGCAGGGCGAGCTAATCACCACGCAGGTGTGTGGGCCTCTGCAGGAGGAGAGGGTGGACACGGTGTGGGGTGGCGCAAGTAGTGGGGCAGCTGCTCACCAGAAAGGCGAGGAGCGCTCACAGGAAGCAGAAGCACGGCAGAGGGGGAGGGGGCGCACAAGCGTGGTGCGGAGGCCGCGCGGCGCGCGTCAAGCGCGAGCAAGGCGCTAGTGTTTGAAGGTGCACCGCGCCGTGGAGGAGGGCTTGCGGCCTCGCGGCCAGACACAGCAGCAGCGGCAGCGGCAGCAGCAGCCAAATGCCACACAGAGGGGCCCCGGCCACAACAATGTCATGCCGTTGCACATCCACCGCCTCTGCCTGCCCGCGTTTCCCCATGTGCGCCCGCAGTACTTTTCGTCCATCGCCGCCGAGATCAACGACCTCCTGCAGGTGAGAGGTTGGGATGCGGTTGGGATGCGGTTGGCACACCACCGGTGCCTGGTCGCCCAAGCAGCAGCCGCGGCTCAGGCCGGTCACACCGCCCGCAGCCCCTGCACGCACAGCTTGTAACCGAGTCGGTTGGGCGAGGCGGCGTGCCGGTGCCCAGCGCCACCTCACAGCAGCCGCTGCCATCACCCACGACGCCGGAGTGCGGGCGCCCGCACGTGCATTCTGCCAGCACGCGCGCCGCGCTGCACTGGGGGGCGCGCCGCCTCCTGGCCTCGGATCTACGGCCCTGCACGCTGCGCGCGCTTCGCTCGGCCGCCGCCGCCTTGCAGGAGATGGGCCAGCTGTCGGTCGCTGAGCTGGCGCTGCAGTACAGCCTGGCCTCGGAGCTGCTGCTGACCACGCTGCAGCAGCACCTGGGCACCACCATCAAGGTGAGGCCGTGCCGTCGCGTGACCGCTTGCATCGCCTCGCCACGTCGCTGCTGGCGGCAGCCTTGCCTGGTGGCACGGGGGCATGGCCGGGGTCGCCGGAGTCGCGATTGCTTGCACCCACGGCGCGCTTTGCATGCCTGGGCTGCGAGGGCGCCGTCCTGCCTCCCAACACTTGCCCATGCCGCCCTGACCCCCGGCGCATGGCTGCCGCTCCGCGCGCGCCCGCCCGCACCGTGCGCAGGGCCGCATGGAGGCAGGGCTCATCTACACCCCGGCGGCGCTGCGGCGCGTCAAGGCGCAGCTCCGGGGCGCGCTGAGGGGCCTGATGCAGCCCGCCTCCCTGCCCGCCATCGCCAAGGTGAGGCCTGGCGTGCTGAGGCGCTTTGGATCCCCCCTGAGGGGCGCGCTGAGGGGCCTGATGCAGCCCGCCTCCCTGCCCGCCATCGCCAAGGTGAGGCCTGGCGTGCTGAGGCGCTTTGGATCCCCCCTGAGGGGCGCGCTGAGGGGCCTGATGCAGCCCGCCTCCCTGCCCGCCATCGCCAAGGTGAGGCCTGGCGTGCTGAGGCGCTTTGGATCCCCCCTGAGGGGCGCGCTGAGGGGCCTGATGCAGCCCGCCTCCCTGCCCGCCATCGCCAAGGTGAGGCCTGGCCTGCTGAGGCGCTGCACTGACAAGCCTCGCTGCTGCCCGCCAAGCTGTCTGTTGAGTCCCTCCTGAGGCGCTTTGGAGGGCGCGCTGAGAGGCCTAATGCACCCCGCCTCCCTGCCCTGGCACGGCGCGGCCCTCACTGCCGCAGCCCTCACCGCCGCTCGCTGGGGCGTGCGTCCTGATATGAGGCGTGTGTCCTGATGCGTGTGTCCTCGCCCCGCTTCGCATGGGGCGCGCAGGAGCTAGGGCTCGAGGGCTTTGGCGCGTCGGGCAACGCCGTGCTGGCTCAGCTGGTGGAGGAGCTGCTGGCCGCTGGGGAGGTGGCGGGCGCGCTGCGGGCGGGGGGCACGGGGTGGGTGCCGGCGTGCCACGCGGCGGCGCAGCAGTCGGCGCTGAGCGGCTTTTACGAGCAAAACGGCTGGGTGGGCTACGACTTCGCCCGCAAGTGCGGCTTGGGGAGTGGTTGGGCTAGGGTGAGGGGTGCGAGCAGAACGGCAGGATCGGCTTTCGCGCGCAAGTGAGGTCGGGGAGGTGGGAGAGGTGCGGGGAGGTGGGACCCTGGGGGCAGACGGGCGCGGCAAGGGGCGCCTAGACGGGCGCCCACCCACCCAGCGCCTCGCTCATGCTGTGCATCCATCCTGTTCGCGTCCAGCTGTCACTCCGGCCCTGCTTCTTGGCGCCCTGTCCGTCTGGCTGCTTTGCAGGCTGGGCTACGCGCAAGAAAAGGCGCATCTGGCCAAGACCTTCCCCGGCGGCCTGCCGCTAGAGTCGGCGTACGTCAGCGCGACCCTCGTGTCCCACGTGCAGGTGAGGTGTCACCCTAGGGTTTAGCCTAGGGTTGGACGCGTGGCGCCGTGGTCCCCCTGCGCTGGCCGACGTTAGGGCCAGCGGCCTGCACGCTTCCATGGCGTCGCATGTGAGGACGAGCCTGGCGCAAGCCCTAAAGCCCTGGCGGGGCCATGCATGAGCACGCAGGCGGGCGTGGAGGACGCGCTGGCGACGGGCAGCTGGGTGGACGTGGCGCCGCTGCTGCCCAGCGTGCTCAGCACGGCCGACGTGACGGCGCTGCTGACTCAGCACGTACCGGCGCTGGCCGCCGCGCCGGCGGCGGGCGGCGGCAAGGGCGGCGGGAAGGGAGGCGCAGGTGCGGGCCTGCACGTGGAATGCGTGTGTGCTGTTCGTAGCACGCGTCGCGGCTGGCAGGCAGCACGACTGCCCTTTCCCCTGCAACCTTTTTTGCACGCCTGTGGCGCTTGAATTTCGCTTGTCCTCCATGCTCCCGCCACACTGTGCGCTGCTGGTCTCCCCCCTGCCGTGTGCCGCCACGCGCAGGCGCGCTAGCGGCGGCGGGCGGCGGCGCCGACGCCGGCGACGCGCCGCGCGTGCTGTCGGGCACGTGCGTGGTGTCGGGCAAGCTGGTGGCGGCGCTGGCGCAGGCGGTGGCGGCGGCGGCCAGGGAAGCTGCCGAGAAGGCGCTGGCGGAGAAGAAGGTGGCGCCGGGCGGCGCCGGCGGGGCGGCAGCAGGCGGGGGCAAGGTGAGGCGTGGTTGTTGTGACGGGCAGCGTCATTGCTAGGTGGGGAGGGAGGGTGGCGCCGGGTGGCGCAGGCGGGGCGGCGGAAGGGCGGGAAGGGGAGGCGGTTTCGCTGTTCCGCGGTGGCGCAGCTCCGAGCAGCACTGCTAGAGGAGAGGCAGCGGGGCAACGGCAGGGCGATGAGGTGTGGCGAGGTTTTGTGCTGGGTGGGAGAGATGACCAAGGGGTGAGCGTGGCGCGCTGGTGCTGTTGCTGCAGGGCGGCAAGGGAGGCGTGGCGGCGGGAGGCGGCGGCAAGGGCAAGGCGGCTCAGAACGACGATGACGACGACGAGGACTGGGGCGTGGGCGCCAAGGGCAAGGGCAAGGGCAAGGGCGCCGCCAAGGTGAGCGTTGCGGAGGGCGTGGGCCGGCGACATGCTCTTTCCCTCACATTTCGCTTTGCACGCTGCGGTGCGCGTGCCGGCGGCAGATCGCTCCCGTTCTCAAGGAGTGGACGAATGGACGAAGCTCAGAAGTGAGAGAGCTTTGGAATGACTTCTGCAGGGCGGGTCCAAGGCCGGGGGCGGCAAGGGCAAGGGCGGCGGTGGCGGCGACGGTGGCGGCGCGGCGCAACAGCAGGCGGGCGTGGGTGTGGACGCGGCGTGGGTGGCGGCGCTGGTGGCGGCGGCACACCCCGACATGGACGGCGCCGGCCACGACGGGACCTTGGTGGACGAGCTGGCCGAGGTGCGGGGGTCCAGGGTCTAGGGCCATGGGATCTAGGGTCTAGGCCGGGCGGCGGCGGCGCACCCCGACATGGACGGCGCCGGGTGCGACGGGACCTTGGTGAGAGCTGGCCGAGGTGCGAGGGTCTAGGGTCTAGGGCCTTGTGGGGGTTAAGCCCTAGGGTGAGGGAGAGGGCAGGCACGACGTGGCGCCGGCGGACGAGCTGGCCGAGGTGTGTGTCTAGGGCAACGGAAGGCGCAAGCCCCTCAATCAGGGCACACATGCCGTCATGGGTCACCTGGTCATGCCAGCCGCATCCTCGCGGCGTCCCCCCCCCCCGCCTGCTGCGGCCAGCAGCGCAATCGCACCCACAAAGCCACGCACCACAATGTGACACGGCTGATGCGCAAACGGCGCCGCCACGCCTCTCGCAGGCGCTGCTGCCTGGCGCGCGTGAACCACTCGTTCCACTCTTGCCACCAGCACCCGCAAAGCCAAGCACCACACTGTGACACGGCTGATGCACAAACGGCGCCGCCACGCCTCTCGCAGGCGCTACCGC
>VFQP010002778.1_pt1 | contig 18951 bp, 17 predicted proteins | sample 3512351 | NCBI WGS metagenome assembly VFQP01 (sample SAMN10412372, study PRJNA504923) | tailings metagenome | isolation source: Relicate 1 Philex TSF1 revegetated site | place: Philippines: Tuba, Benguet | collected 2017-08-29
TGGCCATGGCCGAGCGCGCGGGCCGCGTGCTCACGCGCGACCAGATCATGGAGGCCGTGCGCGGCCGCGAGCTCGAGGCCTTCGACCGCTCGATCGACGTGCACATCGGCCGCATCCGCAGCGCGATCGAGGTGGACAGCAAGAACCCCAAGCGCATCCTCACGGTGCGCGGCGTGGGTTATGTGTTCGCCAAGCAGCAGGACTAGGGACGACCGCGTCCGATGAGCATTCCCGTCTTCGCCCAACGCCTGTACCTGCGCATCTGGCTGGCGGTGGTGGCTGCGGTGACGGTGCTCACGCTGGTGGTGGGCTGGCTCTGGCAGCAGGCGCTGGAGAGCGACCGCGAGGAGCGCGAGGCGCGCGTGATGCGGACCATCGTGGTGCAGAACACCGCGGGCGACGTGCTCGGCGACGCGCCCGCGCGCGCCGAGCGCCTGCCCGGCGAGGGCTGGCGCTTCGAGGTGGTGATGAAGGACGGCGACAAGGTCTATGTGCTGCTGCCCTTCTCCAACCGCGGTGCGCCCAGCAACCCGGGCAGCCGGGCGCCGGCCTGGCTGCTCACGCCGGCGGGCTTTGCCTGGCTGCTGGGTCTGGTGGCCTTCGCGGTGGCCCTGGGCGCCTACCCCATCGTGCGGCGACTGACCAAGCGGCTCGAGTTCCTGCAGAAGGGCGTGGAGCGCTGGGGCACCGGCGATCTCTCCTCGCGCATGCCGGTGAGCGGCGAAGACGAGGTGGCCTTCCTGGCCGAGCGCTTCAACGCGGCCGCCGAGCGCGTGCAGTCGCTGCTGCAGGCGCACAAGCGGCTGCTGGCCAACGCCTCGCACGAGCTGCGATCGCCGCTGGCGCGCATCCGCATGGGGCTGGCGCTGATCGGCAACGACCCCGCGCACGCGGCCCAGCGCGCCGAGATCGCGCGCAGCATCGACGAGCTCGACCAGCTGATCGACGAGATCCTGCTGGCAAGCCGGCTCGACCTGCGCGACGCGGCCGACCCGGTGGCCTTCGGCCCGCAGGAGGACGTGGACCTGCTGGGGCTGGCGGCCGAGGAGTGCGCGCGCCTGGACGCCGACCTCGACGTCGCGCCCGACGTGGGGCACGTGGTGGTGCAGGGCCACGCGCGGCTGCTGCGCCGCGTGGTGCGCAACCTGCTCGAGAACGCGCGCCGGTACGGCCGTGCCGGCGCGGGCGAGGCCGAGGTGAGCCTGGGCCTGCGGCGCGATGCGGCGCATCACCAGGTGCTGCTCACCGTGGACGACTGCGGCCCGGGTGTGCCCGCGGACCTGCGCGAGCGCATCTTCGAGCCCTTCTACCGCCTGCCCGGCGCGAGCGAGCGCGAGGGCGGCGTGGGCCTGGGTCTGTCGCTGGTGCGCACCATCGTCGAGCGCCACGGCGGCAGCGTGCATTGCGAGGACCGGCCCGGCGGGGGCGCGCGCTTCGTCGTGGCCCTGCCGGCCTGACCGGCGTCATACCCCCTAGGGGTTCCCACAACTGGGGGATGGCACTGGACGCCCTGGCCAGGGAAAATCCCTGTGTTGCTGTCACAACAGCCCCGTCGCCGGGGCCAGCCAGCCATTGAGGCGCTCTTCAGCGGCGTCCGGGGATGATCAGGTCTCCCAACGACGTCCTTCCAAGGACTTGAGAAAGCCACCGCGAGGTGGCTTTTTTTTGCCGCTCACAGCGGCGCGGGCCGGCTCTGGCCCTCGCCGGGCGTGGTGTGCAGCCAGTCCACCACCTCACCCGCGGGCTGGTAGCCGTGCACGGCGCGCTGCAGCAGCGCGCGCAGGCCGGGCACGTCGTTGGCGAGCAGGGTGCGGTCGAGCTGGGCCAGCAGGGCCATGAGCTCGTCGTGCTCGAGCCGCACCTCGCGCGCGCGCCAGATGCGCGCGTGCGGCGTGGGCTGCGGGTCGTCGCCGATCAACAGCTCTTCGTAGAGCTTCTCGCCGGGGCGCAGGCCCGTGACCTGGATCTCGATCTGCCCACCGGGCTGTTCGGGGCTTTTCACCTGCAGGCCCGAGAGCTCGACCATGCGCATGGCCAGGTCCATGATGCGCACGGGCTCGCCCATGTCGAGCACGAACACGTCGCCGCCCTCGGCCATGGCGCCGGCCTGGATCACGAGCTGCGCGGCCTCGGGAATGGTCATGAAGAAGCGCGTGATGTCGGGGTGGGTGAGCGTGATGGGCCCGCCCGCGGCGATCTGCTGGCGAAACAGCGGCACCACGGAGCCGCTCGAGCCCAGCACGTTGCCGAAGCGCACCATGCTGAACCGCGTCTGCTCGGCGTGGCGCTCGGCCATGGCCTGCAGCACGAGCTCGGCCAGGCGTTTGCTCGCGCCCATGATGTTGGTGGGGCGCACCGCCTTGTCGGTGCTGATCAGCACGAAGTGGCGCACGCCCGCGGCAAGCGCCGCGCGCGCGGTGACCCAGGTGCCCCAGACGTTGTTGCGCAGGCCTTGCACCGCGTTGTGCTCCACCAGCGGCACGTGCTTGTAGGCCGCGGCGTGGTAGAGCGTGTGCGGGTGCCAGGCGCCCAGGATCTGCACCATGCGGGCCTCGTCCTGCACCGAGGCGAGCAGCGGCACGATCTCGACCGCGTCGCCGTTGGCGTGGCGCTGCAGTTCCTGGTGGATGGCGTAGAGCGCGTACTCGCTCTGGTCGATCAGCAGCAGCGTGCGCGGGCGCAGCGCGACGATCTGGCGGCACAGCTCGCTGCCGATGCTGCCGCCCGCGCCGGTCACGGCCACCACGCGGTCGCGGATCAGGCGTTCGAGCAGCGCCGGGTCGGGCGCCACGGGCTCGCGGCCCAGCAGGTCTTCGATGTCGAGCTCGCGCAGGTCGCTCAGGTCGGTCTTGCCCGAGGCCAGATCGGACACGCCCGGCAGGGTGCGCACGTGCAGCGGCAGGCCGCGCAGCGTTTCGAGAATGGCGCGGCGCCGCTGGGGCGTGGCCGAAGGCAGGGCCAGCAGCACGTCGGTGGCGCCGATGGTCTGCACGAGTTCGGCCAGGCGTTGCGGCGGGTAGACGGTGCGGCCGTCCAGGCTGTTGCCCTGCAGCGCGGGATCGTCGTCGATGAAGCCGATGAGGCGGTGCTGGGGGCTGCGCAGCAGCGCGGCCGCGAGTTGGCGGCCCGCGCTGCCGGCGCCGTAGATCAGCACGCCCGGCAGGGTGCGGCGGGCAAGCAGGTGGCGGTAGAGACCCCCCAGCCACACCCGCACGAACAGGCGGCTGAGCGCGATGAACATGAACAGCAGCAGCGGCTGGATGATGCCCACCGAGCGCGGCACGCCGGGCACGCCGAACACGGTGAACACCGTGGCGTAGAGCAGGCCGTACAAGGCCATGGCCTGGCCCAGCGAGAGCGTGGCGTTCCAGCCCGCGTAGCGGAAGATCGCGCGGTACAGGCCGAAGCGCACGAACAGCGGAATGGCGATCAGCACCGCGCCGATGGCGGGCCAGAGGTAGGGCGGCTCCAGGCGCAGCCAGACCTCCAGGCGCAGGTAGAGCGCGATCCACACGGCGAGCACGCACAGCGCCATGTCGACGGCGACGGCAAGCGCGCGCTTGGCCGGTCGCGGGATGGCGAGCAGCGTGCTCGCCAGGCTGTCGTCGTCGTTGCCGGACTCGGGGTGCATGGGCCTCATGGGCGACCCTCCCCGGGGGCGACGACGGTGTCGTCGGGCAGGTGGGTGTGGTAGCCGAGGGCGCTGCCGGCCTGCAGCCAGGCGCGCGCGCCGATCGAGGTGCCCCCGGCCATGGTGGCGTTGGCGCCCAGGTGGCCGTGGTCGCCGACGCGCGCGTGGTGGTCGACCACCGCGCCGACGTTGACGATCACGCCATCGCCGAGCTGCGCTTCGGTGCCGATCACGGCCAGTGCCATGACCACGCAGCCCGTGCCCAGGCGGGCGCTGGGCGATACACAGGCGCGGGGGTGCACCAGGGTGGCGGCCTGCAGGCCGGCCTCGCGGACGCGCGCCAGCAGCGCGGCGCGCGTGGGGTTGTGGCCGATGGCCACGTGCACCGCGGTGACGCCGCGCTCGGGCAGCCGCGGCAGTTCGGCCGTGCCGCCCCACACGGGCACGCCCAGCACCTCGGTGCCGGGCGGCAGCTGGTCGTCCAGAAAGCCCGCCACCGTGTGCGTGCCGGCCAGTTGCACGAGCTCGCTCACGCTGCGCCCGTGCCCGCCGGCGCCGACGATGACCAGCGGCGTGGGTGTCTGTGCGGTGTTGCTCACGTGTTCTTGCCTCCCCGGGAATGCCGATGCCATGCGGCCCTTCAGTGTTGCACGCCCTCGCGGCGCAGCACCTTGATGGCGGTCAGCCAGAGTATGCGCAGGTCGAAGCCCAGGCTTCGCCGGCGCAGGTACTCGGCGTCGAGCGCCACCTTCTGCGGGATCGGCAGCTCGTCGCGGCCATTGACCTGGGCCCAGCCGGTGAGCCCGGGCACGAGTTCGTGCACACCGGCTTCGGTGCGCAGCGCGATGAGGTCGTGCTGGTTGAACAGCGCGGGCCGCGGGCCGACGAAGCTCATGTCGCCCTTGAGGATGCTCCAGAGCTGGGGCAGCTCGTCGAGGCTGCTCTTGCGCAGGAAGGGGCCGATGGGCGTGAGCCAGCGCCGGGGGTCTTCGAGCAGGTGCGTGGCCACGGCGGGCGTGTCGGTGCGCATGCTGCGGAACTTGGGCATGCGAAAGAGGCGGTTGTGGCGGCCCACGCGGTCGCTCCAGTAGAGCGCGGGGCCCGGCGAGGTGAGGCGCACGGCCAGCGCCACGAGCGCGATGGGCACGAGCAGGAGCAGGGCGGCGGGCACGGCCAGGGCGAGGTCGAACAGGCGCTTCATGGGGTTTGCAGCCCGGCCACGGCACGGCGCAGGCCATCGTCCACGGACAGGGGCGGTGTCCAGCCGAGCGTGTCGCGGGTGTGGGTGATGTCGACCTGCAGGTTGCCCAGCAGGCGCTGGGCCATGTCGCGTTTGCCCAGCAGGGCGGCGCCGGCCTGCAGCAGCGCCGGCGGCACCGGGAGCAGCCGTGCAGGCCGGTTCATCGCGCGGCCCAGGCGGCGCAGCAGATCGGCGGTGGAAAGGTCTTCGCCATCGCTCACCAGGAAGGTCTGGTTGGCGGCTGCGGGGTGGTCGATGCAGGTGATCAGCAGGTCGACGAGGTTGTCGAGGGCGACGAAGCTGCGGCGGTTGGCCGTGACGGCCCCGAACGGCAGCGGCAGACCGCGTTGCACGGCGCGCATGAGCGCGGCGAAGTTGGCCTTCACGCCCGGGCCGTAGACCAAGGGCGGACGCACGATGGCGACTTCCATGCCGCTGGCGGCCGCGAGCGCGCGCAGGCCGTCTTCCGCTTCGCGTTTGGAGATGCCATAGGGGTCCTCGGGCCGGGGGGCATCGCTCGCGCGGAACGGACTGCCGGCCACCGTGTGTTCGCCGTTGACCTTGATGGAGCTCACGAACACGAAGCGGCGCACGCCGGCCTCGGCGGCCTGGCGCGCCAGCCGCAATGTGCCTGTGGCGTTGACGTCGCGGAACGCGGCCAGGGGGTCGGCCGCGTGCTCGTTCATGACGTGGACGCGGGCGGCGAGGTGGACGACGGCGCTCGCGCCCCGCAGGGCAGTGCCCCAATCGGCCTGGCTCCAGGGCGCATCGATCACGTGGGAGGAGGCGTGCACGGCATCCGCCGGGCGGCGCACGATCGGCCGCAGCGGTCGCCCCTCGGCGCTCAGGCGTTCGATCAGCGCCCGGCCGACAAACCCGGTGCTGCCGGTGACGACGCAAGTCATGCCTGGCCTTTCGGGTGATACAAGGCGCGCGCCTCCTCGAGCAGGTCGTTCATCCGGTCCATGAGTGTGCCGCGGTCGAACTCGCGAAGGGCGAAAGCGCGGCCGCGATCGCCCATGGCGCGGCGTTCATCGGGGGGCATGGCAGCGAGCCGCTGCACCGCATCGGCCAGTGCGCCCGCGTCGCCCGCCGGGCAGGCCAGGCCGGCCCCGGCACGCCGGATCACGTCGGCGCCCTCGCCATCCAGCATGCCGAGCAATGGCTTGCCGGCCGCGAGGTACGACTGCACCTTGCCCGGTATGGTCATGCTGAACGTGGGATCTTTCCTGAGGCTGACCAGCAGGGCGTCGGCATGTTCGTAAAAGGACGGCATGCGCTCCACCGGGAAGCGGCCCAGCAGCAGCACCCGCTCGCCCAACCCCCGTTCGCGCACCTGTTCCTGCAGCCAGGCCGAACGTCGGCCGTCACCCACGATCAACCAGCGGATGTCGCGCCGGTGCTTCAAGCGCTCGGCCGCGTCCAGGATGGCGGGAAAGTCTTGTGCATCGCCGACATTGCCCGCGAACAGCACGCTGAAGGCAGCGGCGTCGGCGGCAACCTCGGGCGCGGGCTGGTCGGGCGCTGCCGAAAAGACGGCCTCGGCCCAGCTGGGGAAATAGCGCACCTTGGACGGATCGCTGCAATGCTGCGCGATGCTGGGCAGGAAAGCGCGGGACTGGCCCAGCACCAGCGTGCAGCGGTCGTAGATGAAGCGCACGAGGCGCGCCACCCCAGCCAGCAGCCGCGGGTTGCGAACCACGCCGACCGCGGCCAGCGTCTCGGGCCACAGGTCCAGGGCCCAGAACACCACCGGGCAGCGCTTGAGGCGCCCCAGCAGCACGGCGGGCAGCCCGACCGTCACCGGCGATGGCTCGAACACGAAGATGACGTCGGGCCGCACGCGGCGCAGCTTCCAGGGCCCGGTGGCGCAGGCGCCGGCCACGAAGCTCGCGTAGTTGAGCATCAGGCGCAGGGCGCCGGTGCCGCGGGCCAGCATGGGGACCCTGTGCACAGCGGCCCCTTCGAAGTGCGCAAACGCCGACGGGTCGGCCCTGTAGGTGTCGAAGGTCTTGCCATCCGGGTAGTTCGGCTTGCCGGTCAGCACGGTCACCGCGTGGCCGCGCTTCAGCCATTCCTGCACCAGGTCGTTGATGCGGAAGTTCTCGGGCCAGAAGTACTGGCTCACCACCAGGATGTTCAAGGTTCAGCCGCTGTAACGTTTCCAGACCACGCGGTTCACGTAGTCGGTGTAGCTGTGCACGATGCGCAGCACCTTGTCGGACACGTTGGGCATGCTGTAGTCGGCCACCTGGCGCAGCAGGCGCTGTGCACCCCGTGGCTGCTGCTCGAGGATGGCCAGGGCCTGCAGGGCGCGCTCCAGCGATTGCCCCACCATCATGACGGCCGCCTCTTCCATGCCTTCCGGGCGCTCGTGCGCTTCGCGGATGTTGAGGGCCGGGAAGTTGAGGATCGACGACTCCTCGGAGATCGTGCCGCTGTCCGACAGCACGGCCTTGGCGTTCATCTGCAGCTTGTTGTAGTCGGAGAAGCCCAGCGGCTTGAGCAGACGCACCTCGGGCTCGAAGCGGGCGCCGGTGGCGTCCACGCGCTTCTGGGTGCGTGGGTGCGTGGACACCACCACCGGCAGGCCGTATTGCCTGGCCACGCCGTTGAGCAGGCCCACCAGGGCCTCGAAGCGTGCGTCGCTGTCGACGTTTTCCTCGCGGTGGGCGCTCACCAGGAAGTAGCCGCCGGGCTGCAGGCCCAGCCGCTCCAGCACGTCGGACGCATCGATGCCCGGCCGGTAGTGGGCGAGCACCTCGGCCATGGGGCTGCCGGTCTTGATGACCAGATCGGGCGGCAGGCCTTCGCGCAGGAGGTACTCGCGGGCGATGTCGCTGTAGGTCAGGTTGACGTCGGCCGTGTGATCGACGATGCGGCGGTTGATCTCTTCGGGCACCCGCATGTCGAAGCAGCGGTTGCCGGCTTCCATGTGGAAGATGGGGATCTTGCGCCGCTTGGCGGGAATCACGGCCAGGCAGCTGTTGGTGTCGCCCAGCACCAGCACCGCGTCGGGTTTGTGTTGCGCCAGCAGCGCATCGACGCGGCCGATGATGTTGCCGATGGTCTCGGCCGCGGTACCGCCGGCGGCCTCCAGGAAGTGGTCCGGCTTGCGAATGCCCAGATCGTCGAAAAAGATCTGGTTCAGTTCGTAGTCGTAGTTCTGCCCGGTGTGGACGATCTGGTGCTGGCAGTGCTCGTCGAGGCGGGCCATCACGCGGGACAGGCGGATGATCTCGGGGCGCGTGCCCACGATGGTCATGACATGGAGTTTTTTCACATCGGTCTCACAAGGCTGCCGAGATGGTGTCCGGACGGTTCCGGTCGAAGATTTCATTGGCCCACAGCATGACCACCATCAGGCCTTCGCCGGTGTTGGTGATGTCGTGCGTCCAGCCAGGCACGGTCTCCACCACGCGCGGCGACTCGGCCGTGGTGTGGATCTCGTGCGTCTCGCCGCTGAGCATGTGGCGAAAGCGGAAGCAGGCCTTTCCCTGAATCACCAGGAACTTCTCGGTCTTGGCGTGGTGGTAGTGGCCGCCACGCGTGACCCCCGGGTGGGCCGTGAAGTAGGAGAACTGGCCGCTGTCCCGGGTCTTGAGCATTTCGACGAACACGCCGCGCGGGTCTTCGTGGCGCACCAGCGGGTAGTCGAACGCCTCCACGGGGAGGTAGCTCACGTAGGTCGCATACAGGGCCCGGCCGAGGCCGTGGCCCACCGTGCCGATCACGCCGGTGTCGCGGCTGTCGCGAAAACCGCGGATGGTGTCGGCGACCGCTCCCACCGTCGTGCTGTACACCGGCCCGGCGGTTTCGAAGCCGGCGGCGTCCGGCTGGGCGGCGGCGCCATCGACCAGCGCCAGGAACCGGTCGATCACGTCGTCCACGTGGATCAGCTGCAGTGCCGCACCGGGGTCGTGGATCTCGATGGGCAGTCCGCGGGCGATCTGGTGGCAGAACGTGGCGACCGCCGAGTTGTAGTGCGGGCGGCACCACTTGCCGAACACATTGGGCAGGCGAAACACGTGCAGGGCGTGGCCGTGCGCACGGGCCAGGGACTGCATGGCCGCTTCGGCGGCCTTCTTCGACTCGCCGTACGGGTTGCCGCGTTCGGCCTGGGTGGACGAGGTGTGAATCAGCCGCGGCCGGTGATTCGATGCCGACGCCACCTGCGCCAGGGTGTCGCAGAGGCGGACGGTGAAGTCGACGTTGCCGGTTTGAAACTCGCTGACCTCCTTGGGGCGGTTCACGCCCGCGAGGTGGATCACCACGTCGGCCTGCTCGATGGCGTTCTGCAGGCCATCGGGCGCGCTGTGGCGGGTCCAGGGTGTCACGGTCCAGCCGGCCCGCTCCGAAATCCGAAGGCGCAGGTTGCGTCCGATGAAGCCGTCGGCGCCGGTGATGAGGATGTGCACGTCAGTCCTCCGCCCGGGCGTTCTCGCCGCGCAGGATGCGCTGCAGGAAATCGAGCTTGAGCAGCAGGCGTTTCATGCCTTCGACGTCCAGGCGCTGCGTGTTGTGGGAGTGGTATTCCTCGGCATGCAGGGCCTGCGTGAGCTTGGCCTCGCCCTGGTCGACGTACTTCGCGTAGTTGAGGTCGCGCCCGTCGGGCGGCACGCGGTAGTAGTCGCCGCGGTCTTCGGCGTGGGCCATTTCTTCCTTGCTCAGCAGGGCCTCGTAGAGCTTTTCGCCGTGGCGGCTGCCGATGACCCGGATCGGGTGTCCGGGCTTGCCGAGCAGTTCACCCAGGGCCTTGGCCAGCGTTTCCACGGTGGCGGCCGGCGCCTTCTGCACGAAGATGTCGCCGTTCTGCCCGTGCTCGAAGGCGTACAGCACCAGGTCCACGGCATCGTCGAGCGTCATCATGAAGCGCGTCATGGCCGGGTCGGTGATGGTGATCGGCTGGCCCGCGAGCATCTGGTCGACGAACAGCGGGATCACCGAGCCGCGCGAGGCCATCACGTTGCCGTAGCGGGTGCCGCAGATCACCGTGGGTGTGCCCTCGAGGTTGCGGCTCGTGGCCACCATCACCTTCTCCATCATGGCCTTGCTGATGCCCATGGCGTTGATGGGGTACACCGCCTTGTCGGTGCTCAGGCAGACCACGCGCCGGACCCCGGCGTCGATGGCGGCCGACAGCACGTTCTCCGTGCCCAGCACGTTGGTGAGCACCGCCTGCATGGGGTGAAACTCGCAGGAGGGCACCTGCTTGAGGGCCGCCGCGTGGAACACGTAGTCGACGCCCCGCATGGCCTGCTGCAGGCTGCCCCGGTCGCGCACATCACCGATGTAGAAGCGCAGCTTGGGGTTGTCGTAGCGCTTGCGCAGGTCGTCCTGCTTTTTTTCGTCTCGGCTGAAGATGCGGATTTCCGCGATGTCGGTGTGCAGCGCGCGCCGGAGCACCGCATTGCCGAACGAGCCGGTTCCGCCCGTGATCAGAAGGCATTTCGAAGAGAAGGACATGCTGAATTTTCCTACACGAGAGGGGTGGGGGCCGCGCCTTCGCTGGCCTGCGCGAACGCGGCGCGCTGCGCGTCCGCCCGGGAGCGAAGGGTCTGGTAGTGGCGTCGGTGCTTTTCGAGCTCGGGCTTGAGCTGGGCGTAGTCGCGCCAGACACCCAGCCCGTTCAGGGCCAGCCGCGCGGCATAAACCAGGTAATTGAGGTTCAGCAGCCGCCGCGCCCAGGGCGAGCGCAGCCGGTAGCAGAACATGCGGTTGCGCATGAGCACGCGCTCCACGCCCCGTGCCACGTGGTCCCTGAGGTAGGCGAAGATCGCCAGCTTGTCCTTGTCGAACGAAGCGCTGCGCACCAGGTAAGTAGAGCCCGCCGTGCGCCGGTAGTAAATGTGCACGAGCGGCGACTGCGCGAACGACAGCGGGGCAAATCGCTCGGCCATCTTCACGTGCATGGGGTAGTCCTCGGTCACGGCGAACCCGCGCACGAAGTCCCGGATGGCGTCGTCGCGCAGCACCCGGGTGGAGAACATGATGCTGGGCGTGTGGTTGAAGCTGATGCCCAGCAATCGCTTCATGTAATCACCGCGACCGTAGATGCGGTTGCTCGCCACCATGTTCAGGTTGAAGAACGTGGGCCAGCTGAGATGGCCGTCGATCAGGTGCAGCGGATAGCCTGATGACATGTCGTGGTCCCGCAGGCGCCGCCACTCGGCGAGCAGGTTCTCGCAGGAGTACACGTCGTCGCCGGCCGTGAGCTTGCACAGGTCGCCACGCACGTGCGGCCAGACCTTCGTGTAGTTGTGGCAGGTACCCTGGTTGGTCGCCTGCGTGTGGATCTGCACATCGGCGAACAACTCGGCGTGCCGGTCGAGCCAGTGCCTCACCAGCGCAAGGGTCTGGTCCTTCGACGCGTCGTCGGCGACGATCAGCTGGAAGGTGCAGCCCTGGCCGTGCTCGCGGATCTGGAAGGCAATGCTCTCGAGGTGCTCGAGCACATAGGCCTCGTGGTTGTAGGTGATCACGACAAAGGTGAAGTCCATCAGGCCTGTCCTTTGCGCGCGCGCAGTTTGGTGAGCAGCAACAGCCAGACGATGACCGGCGCCAGCAGGCCCGAGGCCCGAAAGCCCTGTGCGAGCATGCGCAACTTTTCGCTCAGCGTTCGCGGGGCGCCCCGCTCGCCTGTGATGCCCCGCACGCGCATGTCGATGCCCAGGCCGTAGCGCTCGATCAGCGGACCGGCCACCTGGGGCACCCATTTGCCCCGGTAGATCGCACCACCCATGGTGTAGTTGTAGCGGTAAACGGTTTCATGACCGGGCCGCGCGCAGAAGTAACGACCGCGGTGCAGGAAGGTGCGGCTCGTGCCGAACAGCTCCCAGATCCAGGGGTTGTCGTCTTCCCGGGTGAGCTCGATCAGGTGCTGGCGGCGCCACAGGGCCGGGGCCGAGTTGAGCCGGTAGTTGGTCAGGCGCGGGATCGCCTCGAAGCCCGGGTAGGTGCTCTGCGGACGCGCGGCACCGGGCACATGGGAGAGGTAGAAGACCGAGATGGACGGATCGGCATCCATCCATCCGAGGCAGCGATCGATGGCCTCGCCGTCCACCGGTTCTTCGAGCACGAAGTCGTCGAACAACATCAGTACGTACTCGGACGACTGGTCTTTCAGCGTCGACAGCAATCGAGCACCCCACGGCGACGACCGCTCATGGGGCGCCATCACGTGGCTGCTCACGCGAAGCCCCGGTGCGGCGGCGTCAAGCGATTCGGTATTGACCACCAGCGGGAAGGGGCAGTGCGGCCAGCGGTCCTTGAAGGCTGCGAAAAAGAGCGGCCAGACATCGGCGTAGGCGTCGCAGCTGTTGACCACGACCACGCACCGTTCGGACTGGCTCGTTGAGGGTTCGGTCGTCATGGCGCTTTGTCGGCAAGGGCAGGTTCTTCGGCAAAGTCCTGGAAGCGCCCGACGCGATGAATCGCCCCGTCGCGGAGCTCGATGATCTGATCGCAGGAGCGCAGGGACGCCATCTTGTGGGCCACCATGACGATCGTGATGTCGTCGCCCAACGTCTCGATGCTCTGCATGACCGCCGATTCGGTGCTTTCGTCGAGCGCGCTGGTGGCTTCGTCGAGCACGACCACGGTGGCCGATTTGTACAGCGCGCGAGCGATCCCGATGCGCTGGCGCTGACCGCCCGACAACCAGGCCCCTCGCTCGCCCACCACGGTGTCCAGGCCCTGCGGAAGCTGGTCCAGGAAGTCCCCGAGCTGGGCCTGCTCGGCGCAGCGGCGCACGCGCTCGGTATCGATCAGCTTTCGATCGACCCCCAGGGCGATGTTCTCGCCGATCGACGCGTCGGCGATGAAGATGGTTTGCGGCACGTGGGCCACCAGCTTGTGCCACCCCCCGGGTTGGCGGAAGTCGATCTCCACGCCATCGACGCGCACCGCGCCCCCGGTGGGCGCCAGCAGGCCCATCACGATGTCGAGCAAGGTCGATTTGCCGCTGCCGGTCTTGCCCACGATGCCCAGGCGGGTGCCCTTGCGGATCTGGAAGCTGATGCCGTTCAGGATGGAGCGCGTGCCTTCGCCGTAAGAGAAGCGCACCGCGTCGATGTCGATCGCGTGCTGGAAGGACATCGGGCGGGCCGTGTTGTCGTCGGCCGGCAGGTCCAGGTCCATGAATTCGAGGGTCGATGCCACGGCATGCTGGGCACCCTGGATGCAGGCCCAGGCCGCGTAGGCTTGTTGCAGCGTGGGCAGCAGCCGCTGAAGGCCCAGTGCGAGCACGCCCAGCCCGGGGAGCGATTCGGACAGCACGCCCCTGGACGCAAGGACATAGGCCAGCACGCCGAAGAACACCAGGCCGCCGGCTTCGATCACGTACCGCGGCACCTGGCTGATGATCTGGATGTCGGCGCGGGCGCGCCTGAGCGGGCTGTCGGAGTGGACGAACTCGCGCTCGTAGAGCTTGTGGCTGCCGTCGAGGATGATGTCTCTGACCGATCCCAGCCCCTCCTGGACTTTCTTGACGATGTTGTTGGTCTCGGCATCGACCGTGGCGCCCGAGCGGCGCAGCCGCTCGCGGGTCAGCAGGTGCACGCCCAGGTACAGCAGACCGAAGGACGCCGACGAAGCGATCGTGACGACCGGGCTGGCGACGAAGAGCAAGGCCACGATGGCCACCGCCAGCACCCCGGAACTCGCGATGGTGAGGATCGGAAAGAGAAACTGGCGGACCACGATCTCCGACTTGATGGACACCGCCGAAATGACGTCGCTGCTGTTGGATTTCAGCTGTTCGATGAAGGGGCGCCGGATCGCGCGCACGTAGATGCCCAAAGCGAAGTCCGAACCGATGGCATAGCTGAGCCTGGCCAGGATCACCGTCAGGGCAAAGCGGGCCGCGCCCGCCACGACCGCCAGGCAGCAGAACAGGAGGCAGGTGAAGGCCAGGATCTGGGCGTCGGAGCGGGCGTTGACGAGGTCGAGCAGGCCACCGATCAGCGGAAGTCCGACCAGCTGTCTCGGGTTGATCAGCGCGCTGAGCAAGGGCAGCAGGGCACTGATGCTGGCGATCTCGAGCACCGAGGTGGCCGTGGACAGCAGCAGCGCAATGGCGATCTGGCTTCGCCGCCTTGGGGCGAGGTGGGCCCAGAGGCGGTGAACGAGCGTGGAGGCGGGTTGAGACATGCGCGGTGGGGGACGGCGTCGGGATCAGCTCGCGCGCAGGCGCGCCCGCGGCCGGATGGCCAGGCTGGCCACCCAGGCAAGGAACAATACGATGAAGGTCGCCAGCGATTCAAACAGGTTGAACACTTGGTTGTTGGCCGGAATGAAGATGATCAGCGTGGCCAGCAGCGGAATGCTGCACACGGCGGCTGCATTGTGCGTTGCCAGGGCCGAGGTCCAGATGGCGCACGCGTAGAAGCCCAACGCCAGCATCACCAGCCCCACACCGGCAAATCCGACGTCGTTGGCCCATTGGCTGTAAGCGGAGTGCCATTGCCCGGTGGCGCTCCATTGACCGTGGATCTTGTGCTGAAAGGTTCTGGGCGCCAGATCGATGCCCAGGTACTTCTTCAGGGTGTCCAGGATGAACTTGGAATGCCCGAGGCCATACGTGGTCTCGTGCGGGATGTCCAGGGACAGCGACATGCCGTAATAGCCCTGGGTCAGGTAGATCGACCCGATGGAGGCGAGGTGGCAGCCTTTGGCCGTCCATTCGTCCGCGTTCTCGCAGTACGACTGGAATCCCGGCTTGAGACGCACGGCCCCGGCGGTCGAGGACAGGCTCTCGGCGTACCCCAGCCCCGGCGCCCGGGCGTTCATGGTGTGCTGGAAGTACGCACCCGCGAACACGAAAACACCGGCGGTCAGCGCGATCAGCGCCCGGCGTGAGCCGATGAACGCCAGCCGGGCGCCTGACGGCGCCATGAACATGTTCGCGGCCAGAATGGCCGCGAACATGAACGCCACGTCGAACACCGGCTTGTTCGTGCCCACGCAGACGCCGGAGGCAATCGGAAACAGGGCAACCAGGCACCCCAGCAGCTTCTTCAGCCGCGACAGCGCGGGCCAGCTGGCCACCAGCATGTGCACCAGCACCAGCTTGGAGAAGGCCAGCACGCCGAACAGCAGCGTGAGCGCCGGATTGCCCGCGAAGTTGCCTTTGGCCTCGTCGCTCAGCTTGTACAGGTAGGCGCCCAATGGGTCGACCAGGCCGTCCACGAAGTCGGAGAACAAGGTGGTCGGCAGGTAGCTGGGGCCCAGGGTCAGGTTGCGGTGGCCGATCAGGACCACCAGGGCCGCGCAAAGCCAGATGGGCCAGAAAAAGCGCGCCGTGAAAGCGCGAGACGATGGGGAGGGGGTGTCAGCGGCCCACCGCTTCCTCAGGACCAACGCGACCGCATAGCCGGCGAGAAACATCGACAGGTAGAGCGCATTGAACGCCCAGAGCTCGCCCCCGTTGCGCACCGGCCAGTCGACAGGCCCGAATTTGAAGAGCAGCAAAGAGCCGCCCAGGTACAGCAGGGTGACGATGCAAGGCCCCCACAGCAGAGGCAGCGAATGGCTCGGGGTCGAGGTCGTGATGGCTTGAGGAACGCTCTGCTGGACAGTCATCTTGGGAGGGTAGCTCGGATCGAGCGGATCAGGGCCTTTCGATGCCCGCGCTTCGGCGGCAAGACCGCGAGGGGTCGCCAGCCGACGACGCAATATGTTGTGAATTGAAAGGGGCGTGCTGCAGATGTGTCGGCCCCGGCAGCCGTGCGCCAGCTGCCCGCCAGGCCGATCGTCTGCAAGGCGTGCTTATTCGGGCACGAACAGCAGGTTGGCGTGCAGGTAGGAGCTGGTCGGTGCATGGTCGCGAAGGCGGCCGTCTTTCCATTCCTTGGCGCGGTAGCCGTGCTGGATCAACAGGCGCACGGCCGATGCGCTGTCCTTGTAGTTGCCGGCCTTGACGTCGCCGACCTCGAGGGTCACGAGGGGACGCATGTCGTTCAGGGTGCGCTTCATGCCGAGCAGGATGTCGTGCTCGGCGTTCTCCGCGTCGATCTTGATGAAGGTCGGTTTCACCCGATGGGCATCGACGTACTCGTCGATGCTGATGGCGGCCACGGTGTACTCGGTGGGCTGCAGCGTCCGGGCCACGGCGTCGTCGAGTTTGGCCTCGTAGAGCGAGTTGAAGGCCGACATGGTCATGCCGTAGTCCTTGAACTTCAGCTCCGTGGTTTCCGACCAGGCCGCGGCATTGGTCAGCTTGACGTTGCCCTTGCCGCCCACGTTGGAGCGCACCACTTCATGCGTGTGTCGGGTGGGCTCGAAGCTGTGCACCTGGCCCTGCGGACCCACCAGGTGCGAGGCCAGCAGGCTGTAGTAGCCGAAGTGCGTGCCGATGTCGAACACCACGTCGCCCGGATTGACGGAATCGATGACGATGCGGGTCAGGTCGGGCTCGAAGAAGCCATATCGGTACAGGAAACACGACACGATTTCGGGGAAGACCACATTCATGCGCTCGCCCCAGAAGAGGCGGGCCTGAAGCTGTCGCGTCGAGCCGGTCATGCGGCAGTACTTCTCCAGCGCCTTGGACATCGGCAGCATCAGCGGTGCGCGCAAGGTCCGCTGCAGGCGGTTGCCGGTGTTTCGCTGGACATGCTGTTCGAGTTGCTCGATCAGCAGCTGCTTGACCTGTTGGCGGTTGTCGTGCGAAGCGGTGCGGGCGGTGGGATCCGGCATGGGTGATGTCCCTGGGTGTCGATGGGGCGTTGCGCCGTGCGTGGGCGTGCAGCGGGGAGAAGGTCTGAACCGGGCGGACTATGCCTGGGGCATCGCTGTCAGCACGCCGGTGACCGCCTCGATGACGTGATCGACCTGGGCGGCGCTCAGGTGCGGGCCGATGGGCAGGCTGAGCACCGTGGCGGCGTACTGCTCGGCCAACGGGAAGCTGCCCGCGCCAAGCCCCAGGGGCGCGTACGCCGCTTGCAGGTGAGGGGGGCGCGGGTAGTGGATGAGTGTCGTGACCCCGGCGTCCGAGAGCTGTTGTTGCAAGCGGTCGCGATCGGGATGGCGAATGACGTACAGGTGCCACGCGTGGCCCTGGCGCTCCGACGGGAGGGCGGGCGTGGGCAGCAGCGCGCCGAAAGCCTGCTCATACCGTTCGGCGATGGCGTGGCGGCGTGCGTTCCATTCGTCGAGGCGCGGCAGCTTGGCGCGCAGGATGGCCGCCTGCAGCGGGTCGAGGCGGCTGTTGTAGCCGATGCTGTCGTTGACGTACTTGGTGCGCGAGCCGTAGTTGCCCAGCATGCGGATACGGCGCGCCAGCGCCTCGTCCTGCGTCGACACGGCGCCGCCGTCGCCGAACGCCCCCAGGTTTTTTCCGGGATAGAAGCTCCAGGCCACGGCATGCCCGTGCGAGCCGATGCGGCGACCGCGGTAGACGGCGCCATGCGCCTGCGCCGCGTCTTCGAGCACAAAAAGGCCGTGGCGCTCGGCGATGTCGATCAGGGGGTCGAGATCGGCCGGCTCGCCATACAGGTGCACGGGAATGATGCCCTTGGTCTTCGGGGTGATGCGGGCCGCCACCCGCTGCGGGTCGATGTTGAACCCGTCGGCGGCCGGCTCCACCGGCACCGGCGTCGCGCCGCACTGGCTGACCGCCAGCCAGGTGGCGATGAACGTGTGGCTCGGCACGATGACCTCGTCGCCGGGTCCCACGTCGAGCGCCAGCAAGGCCAGCTTGAGCGCATCGAGCCCGTTGGCGACCCCCACCACATGGCGTGCGCCGCAGAAGCCCGCGAACGCGTTCTCGAAGGCCTCCACCTCGGCGCCCCCGATGTAGCTGCCGCTGTGAAGCACCCGCTGCACGGCCTCGTCGATCTCGGGCTGCAGCTCGAGGTAGGTGGACTTCAAATCAAGAAAGGGCACGTTCACGGTTGACTCCCGATCGCCTGCAGAAACTCGCCGTAGTCGCGGTAGTAGTCCGCCTCGTCGTAGGTGTTCGAGGCGAGCACGACGCAGACCGAGCCCGACGAGAAGTTGTTGAGTTCGCGCCAGATGAGCGGGCACACATACAGGCCGTAATACGAGCGGTTGAGGTGGAACTGCTTCTTGTTGCGACCGTCGTCCAGCAGCACATCGAAGCTTCCGGACATCGCGATGATGAGCTGGTGCAGGGCCTTGTGCGCGTGCCCCCCCCGCTCCGCGCCGCCCGGCACGTCGTAGAGGTAGTACATGCGCTGGAAATCGAAGGGCACGTGCCGCCTGCCCTCGATGAAGGTGAGGTTGCCGCGGGGGTCCGAGATTTTCGGCAGTTCAACGATGCGGCACTGGTCCACGCTGAACGGCGGCTGCGTTTCGCTCATGAAGACTCTCTGTTCATCACGCGGGCCGGGTTGCCGACCACGCAGGTGTTGGCGGGTACGTCCCGCGTGACCACGGCGCCGGCGGCCACCACGGCGTTCTCGCCGATCCGGATGCCGGGCAACAGCACCGCGCCAGCGCCGATGGAGGCGCCTCTTTCGATCACGGTCGTGAGTTGCGTGAAGCCGGTGTTGCGGCTGCGGGGGTGCTTGTCGTTCGTGAAGGTGGCGTTGGGGCCGATGAACACATCGTCGCCCACGCGCAGGCCGTCCCACAACTGCACGCCGCTCTTGATGGTGACGCGGTCACCGATCACCACGTCGTTCTCGATGAAGCAGTGCGAGCACACGTTGCAGTCCTGGCCGATCCGTGCGCCGGCCAGGACGACCACGAACTGCCAGATGCGCGTGCCGGGGCCGATGGCCTCGCTCGCCACGTCGGCGCTGGGATGGATCCGGGCGCTCAAGCGAACACCTCCGCGCGATCGAAAGCGGTGCCCGACGCGTCCTTCGCGGACAGGCTGGGGGCGTCGGTCAACGGCCACTCGATGTTCAGCCGGGCGTCGTTCCAGACGATGCAGCGCTCATGCGCCGGTGCGTAGTACGCCGTGGTCTTGTAGAGGAAGTCGGCACTGTCGCTCGTGACCATGAAGCCGTGGGCGAAGCCGGGCGGGATCCAGACCTGGCGCTGGTTCTCCTCACTGAGCTCCACCCCCACCCAGCGTCCGAACGTGGCCGACCCGCGCCGGATGTCCACCGCC
>VFQP010002782.1_pt1 | contig 18916 bp, 16 predicted proteins | sample 3512351 | NCBI WGS metagenome assembly VFQP01 (sample SAMN10412372, study PRJNA504923) | tailings metagenome | isolation source: Relicate 1 Philex TSF1 revegetated site | place: Philippines: Tuba, Benguet | collected 2017-08-29
CCACCGACGCCTCGGGCCTGGCCTCCACGCGCGCCAAGGACATGGCCAAGCCCGACGACCACTTGATCCTGCCCGAACTCATCTCCAAGGAGCCCCTGGGCCCGGCCGTGCGCCGGGGCGACGACGACTTCGCCGCCATCGTCAAGTGGGTCGGCTTCGCGCTGATCGAGGCCGAGGAATACGGCGTGACGCAGGCCAACGTCGACGAGCTCAAGAAAACCAGCACCAACCCCTCCGTGATGCGCCTGCTGGGCATGGGCAACGAGGACACCGGCAAGCTGCTGGGCCTGGACAAGGAATGGGCCTACCGCGCCATCAAGGCCGTGGGCAACTACGGCGAGCAGTTCGAGCGCCACGTCGGCCCCAAGACGCCGATCCAGCTGCCGCGCGGCGTCAACAACCTCTGGACCAAGGGCGGCGTGCTCTACGCCCCGCCGATCCGCTGAGCGCCACCCGCGGGTGAGGCCGCCGCGGCGGCCTCACCCGCCTTCTCCGGTGCGTTCGCGGCGGCGCTGGCCGTGGCGGACGCCTTTCGTGTCCGCCCTTCAACGGCGAGGTCCATCTTGACCATCCCCGCATCCCCCCCTCCCCATTCCCGACGCTGGTCGCTCAACAGCCGCGCCACGCGCGGCGTGATCTACCAGGTCATCGCGCTGGCGCTGCTCGCGCTCGGCCTGTGGTACCTCGCGCACAACACGCAGCTCAACATGCGCGCGCGCGGCATCCAGAGCGGCTTCGATTTCCTCGGGGCCAATGCCGGCTTCGACATCGGCGAAAAACTGATCGACTACGACCCCAGCCAGAGCTACGGCAAGGCGATCTGGGTCGGCGTGCTCAACACCGTGAAGGTGGCCATCGCGGGCATCGTGCTCACCACGGTCCTGGGCGTCATGCTGGGCGTGGGCCGGTTCTCGCGCAACGCGCTGGTGCGCGGCCTCTGTTACGGCTACGTGGAAGCCTTCCGCAACGTGCCGCTGCTGCTGCAGCTGCTCATGTGGTACCTGGTGTTCATCGAACTGCTGCCCGCGGCCAACGAGGCCTGGGCCTTCGGTGGCCTGGTGTTCCTGAGCAAGGGCGGCCTGTCGTTTCCCTGGCCCACCACGGGGGTGGGCGCGGTGCTCGGCGGGCTCGCGGTGGGTGCGGTGGCCGGCGTGTTCTGGCGCCGCCGCGTGCAGAAGCGCTTCGAGGCCACGGGCCAGGATGGCGACCGCTTCTGGGCGCCGCTGGCCATGCTGGTGGCCTTTGCCCTGGTGGGCTGGGTCGTGGCCGGCATGCCACGCGCCTGGAGCGTGCCCGAGCAACTGGCCTTCATGGTCGACGGCGGCATGGCGCTCACGCCCGAGTTCATGGCCCTGCTGATCGGGCTCACCATGTACACCGCGTCCTTCGTGGCCGAGGTGGTGCGCGGCGGCATCCAGTCGGTCAGCCGCGGGCAGGACGAGGCCGCTTCCGCGCTGGGCCTGAACCCGCGGCAGAAGATGAAGCTCGTGGTGCTGCCGCAGGCCATGCGCGTGATCATCCCGCCGCTCACCAACCAGTACCTGAACCTCACCAAGAACTCCTCGCTCGCGGTGGTGGTCGGCTACCCCGACGTGGTCTCGATCGCCAACACCACCATCAACCAGAGCGGGCGCGCCGTCGAATGCATCGCGATCATCATGCTGGTCTACCTGAGCACCTCGCTCACGACCTCGCTGGTGATGAACGCCTACAACCGCCGCATGGCGATCAAGGAGCGCTGATCCCATGAGCGCACAGTTCCAACCCATCGCGCCGCGGCCGTCGCCGGTGCGCCAGTCGGGCCCAGTGGCCTGGGCCCGGCGCAACCTCTTCGCCGACTGGCGCTCCACCGCCACCACGCTGTTCATCGCATTGCTGCTGGTCTGGGCCCTGCCCGGCCTGTGGCGCTGGATCATCGCGGGCGCCGTGTTCCGACCCGACGCCGACGCCTGCCAGGCCGCGCGCGGCGTGGGCGCGTGCTGGGGCGTGGTGGCCGAGAAGTACCGCATCATCCTGTTCGGCCGCTACCCCTTCGACGAACAATGGCGACCGCTCGTGGCCACGCTGCTCGTCATCGGCGGCCTGGTCGTGAGCTGCATGCGCGCCTTCTGGAAGCGCTGGCTGATCGCGCTTTGGATCGCCATCCTCGCGCTGTTCTTCACGCTCATGGGCGGTGGCGTGCTGGGCCTGTCACCGGTGCGCACCGAGCTCTGGGGCGGCTTTCCGCTGACCATCATGCTGTCGGTGATCTCGCTGTTCCTGGCCTTCCCGCTCGCCGTGGTGGTGGCCCTGGGGCGGCGCGCCAAGCTGCCTGCCATCCGCACCATCTGCGTGCTCTACGTGGAGCTGGTGCGCGGCGTGCCGCTGATCTCGGTGCTGTTCATGGCCTCGTTCATGTTCCCGCTGTTCGTGCCGCAGGGCGTCACGGTCGACGTGCTGGTGCGCGTGATCGCCGGCCTCACGCTGTTCATCGCGGCCTACATGGCCGAGACGGTGCGCGGCGGCCTGCAGGCCGTGCCCAAGGGCCAGTTCGAGGCGGCCGACTCGCTCGGCCTGGGCTACTGGCAGACGCAGCGGCTCATCGTGCTGCCGCAGGCGCTGTCCATGGTGGTGCCGAGCATCATGAACACCTTCATCTCGCTGTTCAAGGACACCTCCCTGGTCACCATCGTGTCGCTCTACGAGCTCACGGGGGCGCTGGCCCTGGCCCTGAACTCCGACGTGCAGTGGCGCCCGTTCAAGCTCGAGGCCTACTTCTTCATCACGCTCATCTATTTCACCGGCTGCTTCGCCATGTCGCGCTACAGCCTGTGGGTCGAAAAACAACTGGCCGCCAGCAAGGCGCGTTGAAAGACAGAACATGAGCGATCCCATCATCCGATTCGACAAAGTCAACAAGTGGTACGGCAACGACTTTCACGTGCTGCGCGACATCGACCTCTCGGTCGCCAAGGGCGAGCGCATCGTGATCTGCGGCCCCTCGGGCTCGGGCAAGTCCACGCTGATCCGTTGCATCAACCGGCTCGAGGAGCACCAGCAGGGCACGCTCACGGTCGACGGCGTGGAACTCACCGACAACATCAAGGCCATCGACCAGGTGCGCAAGAACGTGGGCATGGTGTTCCAGCAGTTCAACCTGTTCCCCCACCTCACGGTGCTCGAGAACCTCACGCTCTCGCCGATGTGGGTGGGCAAGATGCCCAAGAAGGAAGCCGAAGAACGCGCCATGCAGCAGTTGAAGCGCGTGCGCATCGCCGAGCAGGCGCAGAAGTACCCGCTGCAGCTCTCGGGCGGTCAGCAGCAGCGCGTGGCCATCGCGCGCGCGCTGTGCCTCACGCCCAAGATCATGCTGTTCGACGAGCCCACCTCCGCGCTCGACCCCGAGATGATCAAGGAGGTGCTCGACGTGATGATCGAGCTCGCCAACCAGGGCATCACCATGCTGTGCGTGACGCACGAGATGGGTTTCGCCAAGGCCGTGGCCGACCGCGTGATCTTCATGGACCAGGGACAGATCGTCGAGCAGAACACGCCCGAGGCCTTCTTCAACAACCCGCAGAACGAGCGCAGCAAGGACTTCCTGTCGAAGATCCTCGGGCATTGACTTGAGACGGTCACCGCGCGGGCGCACAATGCCCGCGCATCAAGGAGACCGCCATGCCAACGCTGGAACCCGCACCCGCGCGCCGCCTCACCTGGCTGCGCTGGGGCTGCACCACCGCCCTGGGCCTGTCGCTGTGGTGTGCCGGCGCCGCCCTGGCCTTCGACCTGCAAGGCCACCGCGGCGCCCGCGCACTCGCCCCTGAAAACACGCTCGCGGGCTTCGAGCGCGCGCTGGCCATCGGCGTCAGCACGCTCGAGCTCGACGTGGTGCTCAGCGCCGAAGGCGTGCCCGTGATCTCGCACGACACCACGCCCAACCCCGACATCACGCGCGACGCCAGCGGCCGCTGGCTGCAGTCGCGCGGCCAGCCCTTCAACACGCTCACGCTCGCGCAGATCGCCGAGTTCGACGTCGGCCGCATCGTGCCCTCGAGCCGCTACGCGCGCGACTTCCCGCAGCAGCAGGCCGTGGACGGCGAGCGCATCCCCACGCTCGCATCGCTGTTCGAGCTGGTCCGCAAGCTGCGCGCCGATCACGTGCGCTTCAGCATCGAGCTCAAGCGCAACCCCGAGCGGCCGCACGAATCGCCTGCGCCCGAGGCCTTCGTGCAGGCGGTGATGGCGGTGATCCAGGCGCACGGCATGGCCGGGCGCAGCACGCTGCAGAGCTTCGACTGGAGCGTGCTCAAGGCCGCCCAGCGCCTGGCGCCCGAGATGCCGCTGTCTTTTCTCACCATCCAGCGGCCGCGCTCGAACAACCTTGAAAGCGGGGTCTGGTCGGCCGGGGCCCAGATCGCGCGCCACAAGGACGCGCCCGCCATGGTGGCCGCGGCCGGCGGCCGGCTCTGGTCGCCGAACTTCAACGACATCTCGCAGCGCCTGCTCGAACGCGCGCGCGAAGAAGGCCTGCGCGTGATTCCCTGGACGGTCAACGAGACCAGCGACATGGAGCGCCTGATCGACTGGGGCGTGGATGGCATCATCACGGACCATCCCGACCGGCTGCGCGCGGTGATGATGCGCCGCGGCCTGGCCCTGCCGCCCGCGGTGGAGCCGGCCCAGGCCTCCCAGGCCCCGCAAGCCGTGCGCACCGCAACCACCCACTGAGCCCCGCGCCCCATGGACGACCCCCGACTGCACGCCGCGCGAGACACCCTGCAAGCGCTGCAGGCCGAGCGCCTGCGCCCCCACGAGGCCGCCGAACGCCTGCGCGCGCAGACCGAGCTGCTGGCCGCGCTGCCGCCGCGCTTCACCGAAGTGCTCCACCAATTGCTCGACCGCCTGGAATCGAGCGCGCTGTTCGACGGCGAGAGCTGCTCGTTCAGCCACAGCGAGCTGCACGCCCACCTGCAGGGCTGGCTGGAGCAGGCCGGCCGGCGCCTGGCCGCGGCCGCCTGAGCACGGAACTTCGCCGCCCTGCGCCTATCATTCGCCCCATGCGTGCCGTCTGGATCGCCCTGCTCATCGCCCTGCTGCCCCTGCGCGGCTGGGTCGGTGACGCCATGGCCCTGTCCATGCTCGAGGCCCACGGCGCCGCGGCCGTGGTGGCCGCCGCCGACGCGGTCATCGCGCCCCACGATCAACCCCCTCACGATCACAACGGTCACCACGACCACGGCAGCCCGCACGCCGCGCCGGCCCAGGCCGATGCGCGCGCAGACAGCGATCACGGCCCCGCCGGCGCCCAGGCCCACCTGCTCTGCGAGGTCTGCAACGGCCCGGTCCTGAGCCCGCCCGCGTCCGCGGTCGTGGTCACCGCCATCGAGCACGCGCCACGGGTCGAGCGCCAGCAGCGTTTCGCCAGCCTGGCCCCGCGCCAGCCCACCAAGCCGCCCATCGCCTGAGGTTTCGCACCCTTGGTGCGTCCGCTCGACGCCGTCCGGCGCCGGGCGAACGCCGGTTCGACCTTCAGGAGACCCCATGAACACCCCCTTCCGTTCGGCGCCGCTGTGGTGGGCGCTGACACTGGCCCTGCCCGCCTGGGCCGGGCCGCCCGACGACGCCCTGCGCGCCGCCGATCCCGACACCCCGGTGGCCACATCCACCCTGGCCCTGCCACCTGCGCAACGGCTTGACACCCCCGACGGCCCGGCCGACCTTGCGGCCGCCCGCGCCCTCTGGCGCGAGGCCAACCAGCGCGTGGCCGAGTTCCCGCGCGGCCACATCGACCTGCTGCGCTGGGAAGCCGCACAGGCCGACACCCGTCCCGCCCCGGCCCGCGCGGCCACAGCCACCCCCCTCGGCGTGGGCGAGGTCCTGCGCGCTTCGCTGCGCCTGCGGCCCGGGCTCTTCACCCATGCCGGCATGAACCCGCTGGAACAGGCGCGGGTGCGCATCGCCTACGCCGAGCACGTGCGCGAGGTGCAGCACGCCTGGATCACCGCGGTGGCGGCGCGCGAGCGTGCCCGCCTGCGCGCCGCGGTGCTCGACGCCAGCCGCCAGGGCAGCGAGCTCGGCCGGCGCATGGTGCGCGTAGGCAACTGGCCCGCCGCGCGGCTGATGCAGGAGCAGGCCATCGAAGCCGCCGCCTGGCAGGCCAGCGCCGACGCCGAGCTGGCCGCGCGCGACGCGATCGAACGCCTGGCCGGCCTCATGGGCCTGTGGCAGGCCGATGCCGTGTCGGCCCTGGCCGATCGGCTGCCGCCCGGCCTGCCCGCGCTGCCCGAGCGCGCCGATGCCGGACTGCCCGCCGACGGCGGCGTCGAGGCCGCCGTGCTGCGCGCCGACCCGCTGCTCGCGCTCGAACGCGAGCCCGCGCGCCGCGCCTTCGCGGCCCTGCCCGACGGCCGCTGGCGCGCCTGGGACAGCGCCCGCGACGCCGCGCTGCAGGCCCTGCCCGAGCCCGGCCAGGGCCCGGCCATGCCGCCGCACGTCGACCAGCTCGGCCTGTTGCGCGATGCCCGCCTGCAGGAAGCCGAAGAACAGCGCGCCCGCCTGCTCGCGCGCGCCAGCGAACGCCGTGCCATGGCGCGCAGCGCCTGGGCCCGGCTGCAGGCGAGCCATGCGTTCGCGCAACACGCCGAGCGCCACATCGCGGGCCTGGCCGACGCGCAGCAGCAGGAAGGCCAGCTGCGCTACAACGGCATGTTCGACAGCACCTGGCAATTGCTGGCCAGCGCGCGCCAGCGCCTGGACGCGCTCGACTCCGCGCAACAGGCGCGCGCCGCCTGGTGGCGCGCGCAGGCGAGCTGGCAGGCCCTGCTCGCGGGCGCGCCCTACCAGCCCGACACGGCCGCCCCCGCGGCCGCCGCCGCCCAACCCGACGCCGGAGGCCACTGAACATGCAACGCCGACACTTCTTCACCGGCGCGGCCACCGCGGTGGCCGCCGCCAGCGTGGGCCGCGTGGCCCTGGCCGCCCTGCCCGAGGCCGTGCAGCAGACCTCGGCCGACACCGCCGCGCCCTGGACGCCACCGGGCGTCACGGGCGCGGGCCGGCCCTACAACCCTGTGGTCACGCTCAACGGCTGGACCCTGCCCTGGCGCATGAACAACGGCGTCAAGGAATTCCACCTGGTGGCCGAACCCGTGGTGCGCGAGGTGGCGCCCGGCTTCCACGTGAACCTGTGGGGCTACAACGGCCAGAGCCCGGGCCCCACCATCGAGGTGGTCGAGGGCGACCGCGTGCGCATCTACGTCACCAACCGCCTGCCCGAGCACACCACCATCCACTGGCACGGCCAGCGCCTGCCCAACGGCATGGACGGCGTGGGCGGTCTCAACCAGCCGCAGATCCCCGTGGGCAAGACCTTCGTCTACGAGTTCGTGGCGCGCCGGCCCGGCACCTTCATGTACCACCCGCACGCCGACGAGATGGTGCAGATGGCCATGGGCATGATGGGTTTCTGGGTCACGCACCCCAAGGGCAAACACCCGCTGATCGAGGACGTGCAGCGCGACTACTGCTTCCTGCTCAACGCCTTCGACGTCACGCCCGGCAGCCGAACGCCCCAGGTCAACACCATGCTCGAGCACAACATCTGGTGCTGGAACAGCCGCGCATTCCCCGGCATCAGCCCGCTGGTGGCGCGCCTGGGCGAGCGCGTGCGCGTGCGCGTGGGCAACCTCACCATGACCAACCACCCCATCCACCTGCACGGCGTGGAGTTCGAGGTGACCGGCACCGACGGCGGCCCCACGCCCCGCGGCTCGCGCTGGCCCGAGGTGACGACCGACGTGGCCGTGGGCCAGATGCGGCAGATCGAGTTCGTCGCCGACGAACCCGGCGACTGGGCCATGCACTGCCACAAGAGCCACCACACCATGGGTGCCATGGGCCACGGCGTGCCCACGATGATCGGCGTGGACCACCGCGGGCTGGTGAAGCCGCTGCAAAAGGCGGCGCCCGACTACATGGTGATGGGCGAGCGCGGCATGGCCGACATGGGCGAGATGCAGATGGAGCTGCCCGCCAACACCTTCCCCATGATGACCGGCACCGGGCCCTACGGCCCGATCGAGATGGGCGGCATGTTCACCGTGTTCAAGGTGCGCGCCGACCAGAAGCCCGGCGACTACAGCGACCCCGGTCCCTACGCCCAGCCGCCGGGCACGCAGGCCCGGCTGGTCGACACCACCGGCGCGCCCGCGGCCCCGCGCGCCGCGCCCAACCCGAACCCGGCCGATGCCAGCGCGCGCAAGCCCGCCGGCGGCCATGCCCACCATTGAAAGGCCCCCCATGAACAACCGACGCAGAACCCTGATCACGCTGCCGGCCCTGCTGCCGCTGGCCCTGGCCCTGCCCGCCGCGCGGGCCCACGGCAACGCGCCGCACCACGGCGGCGCGGCCGCGGTGGTGAAAGAGCAGAAGCCCTGGGGCATCGCCGGCGATGCCAAGGACGTGCGCCGCACGGTGACCGTGCGCATGACCGACGACATGAAGCTCTCGCCCAGCCACATCGAGGTGCGCCAGGGCGAGACCCTGCGCATCCGCGCGGTGAACGCGGGCGCGGTGATGCACGAGATCGTGCTCGGCACGCGCGAAGAGCTCGCGGCCCATGCCGAGCTCATGAAGAAGCACCCGGGCATGCAGCACGAGGAGCCCTACATGGCCCACGTGCCGCCCGGCAAACAGGGCGAGCTGGTGTGGCACTTCAACCGCGCGGGCGACTTCGAGTTCGCCTGCCTGATCGCGGGCCATTTCGAGGCCGGCATGCGCGGCACCCTGCGCGTGAAGGCCGCGGGCCAGGCCGCGGCCCAGCCCGTGGTGCAGGTCTGGAAAGACCCCAACTGCGGCTGCTGCCACGACTGGGTCGAGCACCTCAAGGCCGACGGCTTTGCGGTGCAGACCTTCGACACCGGCAACACCGCCATGCGCCGGCGCCTGCAAATGCCCGAGCGCCACGGCTCGTGCCACACGGCCCTGGTGGGCGGCTACGTGATCGAGGGCCACGTGCCCGCGCGCGAGATCCGCCGCCTGCTGGCCGAAAAACCCCAGGCCATCGGCCTGGCGGTGCCCGGCATGCCCGTGGGCAGCCCGGGCATGGACGGCGCGGTCTATGGCAACCGCAAAGACCCCCACGACGTGCTGCTGGTGCTGCGCGACGGCAACGCCCGCGTTTTCCAATCCTATTTCCGCTGAATCAGGAATTCCCCACATGAAACACCGAATGATCCCTCTGGCATTGGCCCTCTGGAGCGCCGCGGCATTGGCGGCCGATCTGCCTTTCACCGACGCCGAGGTGCGCCGCGTGAATACCGCCGGACAGGAAATCACGCTCAAACACGGCGAAATCAAAAACCTCGACATGCCGCCCATGACCATGGTCTTCAAGGTGAGCGACCCCGCGCTGCTCACCCCTCTGAAAGCGGGCGACCAGGTGCGCTTCACCGCCGAGCAACGCAATGGGGCTTACACCATCCTTAAATTGGAGAAAAAGCCTTGATCTGGATCAAAAGCCATTGAGTTGTTTTGCCCGGCGCAAATCCTGCAAATTGCCGCTTCATTTGCGCAAAGGGCTGCCGATACTTCCGATACGGAGCGGTCAGGTGATCGCTTCATGAGAAGAAGGATCAGCCATGCGAGTCAACCTGCCCGTGACCCACCAGGAGTTCGTCATCCCCGACGGCGTCACCCTGGTGTCGACCACCGACCTGCAAAGCCACATCACCTACTGCAACCCGGCCTTCATCGCGGTCAGCGGTTACAGCCGGGAAGAGCTCATCGGGCAGCCGCACAACCTGGTGCGCCACCCCGACATGCCACCCGAGGCCTTCCGCGACATGTGGGAAACGCTCAAGAGCGGCTCGCCCTGGTCGGCGCTGGTGAAAAACCGGCGCAAGAACGGCGACCACTACTGGGTGATGGCCAACGCCACGCCCATCATGAGCAATGGCCAGCCGGTGGGCTACATGTCGGTGCGCACCAAACCCACCCGCGAGCAGGTGCAGGGCGCCGAGCAGCTCTACGCACGCATGCGCGCCGAGCGCGAGTCGGGCCAGAACCGCATCCGGCTGCACCGCGGCCAGGTGCAAATGGCGGGCTGGCGCGGCGCGCTGCAACGCGCCACGCGGCTCACGCTGGGCCGCAGCATCACGCTCACCAGCGTGGGACTGGCCATCGCCGGGCTGGTGATCGGCGAGACCGGCGCGCGCCTGGGCACCGAGGCCCACCTGGCCATGGGCGTGCCCCTGGTAGGTGCGGCGCTGTTCGCGGCCTGGCTGCTGCGGCGCCAGACGCTCAAGCCGCTCGAAGGCGCGATCCGCTTCGCCAACACCATGGCCGCGGGCGACCTGACGGCGCGCCTCGAGGCGCGCGGCGCGGTGGAGTTCGGCGAACTCGCCAAGGCGCTCAACCAGCTCAATGTGAACCTGCAGGCGGTGGTGGCCGACGTGCGCCACGAGGTCGAGGGCGTGCAGGTGGCGAGCCAGGAGATCGCCAGCGGCAACCACGACCTGTCCTCGCGCACCGAGGCCCAGGCCAGCAACCTCGAGGAAACCGCCGCCTCCATGGACCAGATGAACAGCACCGTGGCGCAAAGCGCGGGCACCGCGGGCGAAGCCGCACGGCTCGCCGAGCGCGCCGCGACCGTGGCGCGCGAAGGCAATGCCGCCATGGGCGAGGTCGTCCACACCATGGACGAGATCAGCCGCAGCTCGGCCCGCATCGGCGAAATCATCCAGGTCATCGACGGCATTTCCTTCCAGACCAACATCCTCGCGCTCAACGCCGCGGTGGAAGCCGCGCGCGCCGGTGAGCAGGGCCGCGGCTTCGCCGTCGTGGCCGCCGAAGTGCGCAGCCTGGCGCAGCGCACGCTCGACGCCGCCAAGGAGATCAAGACGCTGATCGACGAGTCCTCCGGCCGCGTGCAGCGGGGCAGCGAACTCGTGCACAGCACCGGCCAGACCATGGCCAGCGTGGTGGGCGCGGTCGAGCAGGTCAATGCGCTGATCGGCGACATCACCCACGCCACGCAGGAACAATCGAGCGGCATCGCGCAGATCAACCAGGCCGTGGGCCAGCTCGACTCGGTGACGCAGCAGAACTCCGCCATGGTCGAACAGCTCGCGGCCGCCGCAAGTTCGCTGCAGACCCAGGCGCAGGTGATGCACGAGGCGGTGCAGATCTTCAAGCTGCGGTAACACCCGGCAACGCGTCAGCCACGCGGGCCCGGGCAGGCCCGTGCTATGTTCGCGGGCACCATGCCCAAGACGCTGCGCTACACCCTGATCTCGCTCAAGGAGATGCTGCTCTCGGGCAGCCCGATCGTGCTCATCACGATCGCGCTGCTGGCCTTCACCTGGTGGTGGCTCAACCCCAACCCGCCCAAGCGCGTGGTGCTGGCCACCGGCCCCGAACAAAGCGCCTACGACACCTTCGGCAAGCGCTATGCCGAGGCGCTCAAGCGCAACGGCATCACGGTGGAACTGGTGCGCACCCAGGGCTCGGCGCAGAACCTCGAGATGCTGCGCCGCGAAGAGGTCGACCTCGGCTTCGTGCAGGGTGGCACCGCCGACATCGGCTACGACGACGAGGACGGCATCGTCTCGCTGGGCAGCCTGTTCGTGGAGCCGCTGTGGCTGTTCTACCGCGAAGACGCGGCGCGCCGTCTCAACAAGAGCGCCACGCTCACCAACCTCGCCGATCTCGCGCGCTGGCGCGTCAACGTGGGCACGCCGGGCAGCGGCGTGCCGCGCCTGTTCAACACCCTGCTCGAGGTCAACCGCGTCTCGCCGCGCGACATCGTGCTCAGCCAGCTCGAACAGACACCGGCCACCGTGGCCTTCCTCGACGGCAAGCTCGACGCCCTGGTGTTCGCCTCGGCGCCCGAATCGCTGATCGTGCAGATGCTGCTGCAGACGCCGGGCGTGAAGCTGCTCGACTTCGCCCAGGCCGAGGCGTATTCGCGCCGCTTCGGCTACCTCACGCCCGTGACCATGCCGCAGGGCATGGTGGACCTGGCCAAGAACCTGCCGCCGCGCAACGTGCGCCTGGTGGCCTCCACCACCAGCCTGCTCGCGCGCTCGGGCACGCACCCGGCGGTGCTGCAGCTGTTCGCACAGACGGCGGTTGAACTGCATGGCGGTGCGGGCTGGTTCAACCGCGCGCGCGAGTATCCCAACGTGGCGCACAGCGAACTGCCCGTGGCGCCCGAGGCCGAGCGCGCGTTGAAGGGCGGCCTGCCCTTCCTGCAGCGCTACCTGCCGTTCTGGCTGGCCAACGTGGTGGAACGCATGTGGCTGGCGCTGGGCCTGATCCTCGCGCTCGCGCTGCCGCTGTCGCGCATCGTGCCGCCGCTCTACAGCTTCCGCATCCGCTCGCGCGTGTTCCGCTGGTACGCCGAGCTGCGCGACATCGAACAGCGCGCCGAAAGCGGCGCGGCCACGCCCGATGCGCTGCTCGAGCAGCTCGACGCCATGGAGGGCAAGGTCGAGAAGGTGGTGGTGCCGCTGTCGTACACCGACGAGCTCTACGCGCTGCGCAACAACATCCACCTGGTGCGCAAGAAGCTCTTGCGCAAGGCACAGCCGGCGTGAGGCCCGCTCGCGTTCAGCGCTCTCGCAGGCTTTCGTCGGCCAGGGTCTGAACGGGGCTGAGCAGGTAATCGATCAGCCGGCGGCGACCGGTCTTGATTTCGGCGACCAGATTCATGCCGGGGGTGATCGGCACCTCGCGCCCATCGGCCATCAGGCTCGATCGGCCCAGTTTGAGGTAGGCCGGGTACGAGGCCTGGCCGGTGCGCTCGTCGACCGCGGCGTCGGCGCCCAATACCGACACCGTCGCGGGCAAGGTGCCATGGCGCGTGAACGGAAACGCCTCCAGCTTCACCGTGACGTCCTGACCTGGCCGGACGAAGCCCATGTCCTGGTTGGCGATGCTCACCTGCGCAGTCACCCGGTCGGCCTCGGGCACCACGACCATCAGCGACTGGCCGCCAGCCACGACAGCGCCGCCGTTGTGCACCGACAACTGCTGCACCGTGCCGTTCACCGGGGATCGCAGCTCGGTCAGGCGTTGGCGTTGTCCGACCTTCATGGCCTCGGCCTGCAGTTGCTCGCGTTGCGTGCGCGCCTGGGCCTCGCGCTCGATGAGTCCGCGGCGGATATCGGCCTTCATCGCATCCAGCGTCTGCAGGGCATGCGTCTGCGCCAACTGCAGTTCGCGCCACCGCGCCTGCTGTGTCGCCAGGTCGCGCTCCAGTTCAACGCGCTCACGCGTGCGGTCCTGGGTGGCATGGCCCGAGATGAATCCCTTCTCGACCAGCAACCGGTAGTCGGACTCGCGCTGGCGGGCCATGGGCAGCGTGGCCTGGAGTTTGTCGAGCAAGGCATGCGCTGTCTCGCCCTCGCTGCGGCGCTGCTCCGCGTCGGCGCGGGCGCGCGTGAGGCGACCCTGGATGTCGGCCCATTCGGCCCGCAGCTGCGCGGTGGCCCGGCGCGCGTCGGCCGGCGTCCAGACCAGGTGCTGCGCAGGCGCAGGCAGCGGCTCCTGCAAGACCTCCCGATCGGGCAGTCGGCCCCGTTCCAAAGCGCGCAGCAGAATCCCCGTGCGCCAGGCCTCGCTGCTCGCGGCGCACCACGCCTCCTGCACACGGGCACCGTCGGCCCGGGCATCGGTGGCATCGAGTTCAAGGAGCAGTTGCCCCGCCTGCACGCGGTCGCCGTCGCGCACCCACACGCGGTGAACCAGCCCGTCCTCCCGCGGTTGGATGCCGTGGCTGCGCTCACTCACAATGACCCGGCCGGTGGCCACCGCGACGATGTCGACCTGCCCGAACCAGGACCAGGCCAGTACCACGGCGAACAAGCCCATGAGTGCGCGCGCCGTCCACAAGGGCAGCGGATGGGGCGGCGATTCCTGCACGCTGAGCCGGGCCGGCAGAAAGGCCAGCGCTTGCGGCGATCCGTGGGCGGGTTCGCCGTCAAAGCGGCGCGCCCAGGCGGTGCGCAGGGCTCGCAGATGGTGGGCCCACCCCGATGACCGCCGCGCCATCAGGCGACGGCCTGTGCCGTGGGCACGGCCGACGCCTGCAGGCCCCACAGGCGGGCGTAGAGCCCGGCTGGCCGGCGCACGAGCTCGTCGTGCGAACCGGCCTCCACGAGGCGCCCCTGGTCCATCACCAGAATGCGATGGGCCTGCCGCACGGCGCTGAGCCGATGGGCCACGATGAGCACCGTGCGGCCCCGACAAATCGCTGCCATGTTGCGCTGCAGGGCAGCCTCGCTTTCGTAGTCGAGCGCGCTGGTGGCCTCGTCGAAAATGAGAATGCGCGGCTGGCTGAAGAGCGCCCGTGCGATCGCAATGCGCTGGCGCTGTCCGCCGCTCAGGCTGCTGCCCTGCTCGCTCACCACCGTGTCGTAGCCCTCGGGCCATTCACTGATGAACCCGTGCGCGCCCGCAAGGCGGGCCGCGCGAATCACCTCGTCCAGCCCAACGCCTGGGTCGGCCACGGCGATGTTGTCGCGAACGCTGGCGTTGAACAGCAGGTTGTCCTGCAGCACCACGCCAATGTGGCGGCGCAGCTGCGCCACATCGACGGTGCCGATGTCCACGCCGTCGACGAGCACCTGTCCGGCCTCGGGTCGGTACAGGCATTGCACGAGCTTGGTCAGCGTGCTTTTGCCCGAGCCCGAGCGACCCACGATGCCCACCACTTCACCCGCCTGGATCTCCAGGCTCAGGCCATCAAGCACTGGCCGCGCTTGGTCGCGGTAACGAAACCGCACGTCCTTGAATGCGATGGCGCCCACCACTCGGGGCAAGGTCGCGCGCTGGCGCTGCGGCGCCGAGCCCATATCGGGCTTGGCATCGAGCACGTCGGCCAGGCGACGCATGGACACACCGGCCTGTTGCACATCCATCCACAACTGGGCCAGGCGCATCACTGGCTGCGACACACGCCCGGCGAACATGTTGAAGGCCACGAATTGACCGACCGTGAGCTGCCCTTGCATGACCAGGTGCGAACCCCACCACAGCGTGGCCGCCTGCACCAGCTTGCCGATCAGGCCCACCGACTCCTGCGCCGTGCTGGCCGCCATCTGCGAGCGAAACGCCGCCAGCACGTACGCAGCGAGCTGGCGGTCCCAGCGCTGCTCGAACTGGGGTTCGAGCGCGGCAGCCTTCACGGTCTGGATGCCGGTGACGGATTCGACCAGCATGGCCTGGTTCTCCGCGCCCAGCGCGAACTTCTGATCGAGCCGGCGCCGCAGCACGGGTGTCGCCCAGGTGATCACGCCCGCGTACATGGGCAGGCTGGCCAGCACGATGAGTGTCAGCAAGGGGCTGTAGGCCAGCATCACCGCCACAAAGACCAGCGAAAACACCACGTCGAGCAGTGCGGTGAGGCACTGGCCCGTGAGAAAGCCGCGCAGGCTCTCCAGCTCTCTTACCCGCGCCACCGAATCGCCGACGCGGCGCGCCTCGAAGTACGACAGCGGCAGCGACAGGAGGTGGCGGTACAGCCGGGCGCCCAGCTCCACGTCGATGCGTTGCGTGGTGTGGGTGAAGAGATAGGTGCGCATCAGGCCGAGCACCGACTCGAACACCACCACGACCACCAGCCCGAACACCAGCACATCGAGCGTGCTCTTGCCTTGGTGCACCAGCACCTTGTCCATCACGGCCTGGAAAAACAGCGGACTGACGAGCGCGAACAGCTGCAGCACGAGGCTGATCAGCAGCACTTCGCCCAACAGCCGCCGGTACTTCACGAGGCTGGGCATGAACCAGCTGAAGTCGAAGCCTTCAGCCCGCGGGGCCATGGCCGCGCGGCGGGTGACGAGCAGGGCGTCGCCCGACCAGACCCGCAGGAAATCGTCGCGCGCGAGCGTTTGCACGCCGGCCCTGGACGCCGCGGTCGTCTCCGCGCCGCCACCGCGCGCTTCGTTTGCCAGGCCGTCGAAGTCCTGAATCAGCAATCGCTCACCGCGCTGCCTGGCCAGTACGACGCGGCGCTCGTGCGCATCCGCACCGTCGACCGCCTTGAGGCACACCACCGCCGGCAACGGGATCTCGTGCAATTGAGCGGCAGTCCAGCGTGTCCAACGGGCCTTGAGGCCCAGCGATTGCGCCGCGATCAGCAAATCATCGCGGGTACAGGCGCCACCGGCAGGCAAAGCCAAGCGATGGGCCAGCGCCACCGGCTCCGCGAGGCACTGATGGAAGCGGGCCACGGCACACAAGGCGGCCAGGCCACGAGGCAGCTGTCGCGCCTCGGGCGGCCGCGATTCCGCGCAAATGTCACCGTCCACCGACGTCACACCGCCACTCACGTCCAGTTCGACGCCAGCACGGGCGCCGGCACCGAGGCGTAAGGGGTGACCGTCAGCGCCTGCGGGGCCGCGGTGCGCGGCGAGAAATCGACCATCGCCTGCACCAGCACATCGACCTGATCCCCAAACACCGGCTGCCCGCCGCCTGCTGCAAAGCCATCCACGCCCAGGGCCGCATCGTCGAGCCAGGGCTCATCGTCCCAAGCCTCACCGCTGTCGTCTGCGCTCCACGCGGCATCGTCCCCCATTTGGCGGTACCAGAGTTGGTCGGCGGCGATGCCGGGGGCGAATGCCTCCGCATCCGACCCGGCGTCCCACGTGCCTTCGCCCGAATCTGCAACCCCCAGTCCGTCCAGCGGCAGAGACCAGGATTCGGGACTGCCCCAGCGCGGCAGATCCTGCATTCCCGTCAAGGCAGCCACCGTGTCCACCATGCCGTCCCACCACTCCTGCATGTGAGCATCGGCAAACATCTTCAGAACGGTCGCATCCAACACCGACAGCGGCACGAACTGCGCCGCAGCACCGCCTGCCGTGGCATCACCGCCTTCGCTGCCCTCGCCCTGGATCCACACGTCGCGCGGGCTGGCGCCCTTGGGGTACACGATCCGGCACATATCGCCTGCCGGGTTGGCAACGCCCAAGGCCTGGCCCAGCGCCTCGTTCCAGAGAAAGCTGCCCGGCTGGCCACCGGGGGCGGGAATCATCACGCCCACCAGTTCGGGCAGCACGCCACCGAGCGCGGACTGGCAGATGGCAAAGTTTTCTTCTGGCGTGAAAGGCCCGCGGATCAGGCTGTCCTTGGTTCCGGCCGCGAGGTCCTTCAAACCCTCCAAGGCTTGTCCCGCCATGCCCGCCAGGCTGTTGTTCCATTCCACGCGGCCGTCCACGTAATGGGTGCGGCCGCCGGCATCGACCGGGGACAGCATCAGCAAGGACGACTGGCTCTCGGTCTTGAACTGGGTGAAATGGGCCGACAGCGCATACATGGTTTCGGCGGTGGTCGCCAGTTGCATGTGCTCCATGATCGTCAGGCTGCGCTGCTGATTGCGCGTCTCGGCGTCCATCGCCATGCGGATGTATTGGCGATCGAGTTCGAGGAAGCTGTTGTAGTTCTGAGCGGCTTGCAGCTGATCGAGTTTGGCTTGTTCGAGCTGGGCATCAGTAGCCTTTCCTTGATCCACTTGACTCTGCACAGAATCAATTTGCTTTTGTGCGGCCGTATTGGCCGCCTGCAACGACTCGAGTTGACCGCGCCATTGCGCCTTGACTTCCGGCAGAAAAGACGGTGCATATTTCATACTATTCCTCCTGAACTGCGTTGGTTAACTCGATGCATTCCTCGATCTCCGGGTGCCATTGACGCAATTGATTCAACTCCTCTTCCAAGGAGGCCCGCCGCTCGGGCGGAGCCTTGTTTCGATACACCACCAGTGACAGGTCCGCATCACTGAACCAGTACTTGGCGGCCTGAAAGCCCCAGCAATACACCAGCTGTCGATGGCGAACGCCGTCCAAACCCCGTTCTTCCACAGGACCCCAGAACGAAACCGCAGCCCGCAGGTATCCCGATCGAAGCGCCTTGATCAGCAAGTCGGTGCCGCGCGCCATGTCTTGCTGAAAGCCGGCGCTTCCGGCCCGCAATCGCCCTCCGAGTTGGATGTAGCAGTCGGGATGGCCGAGCGCCGCGCCTTTCTGCATCCAGTACCGCGCCAGCGATCGTTGCTCGGACCAATCGATCCCCGGGCGTGAAGGCAGCCGGTAGCTGATGGCGGACAGCAAACACATGGCGCCTGCATCGCCCTGCCGAGCCAACTCATCGAGCCGCTTGAGCACCGGCAAGGGGTTGTGCACCTGAACGGTGCTGGGTTCAAAAACCTTCAGGGTCAAATACGCCAACTCATAGCCCTCTGCGGCCATGGTCCGCCAACGCGCTTCCCTCTGAGCGAGCCCTTGCGGGCCGTTGTAGCGGCGGCTCTGGTCGTTCCACAGGTACACCTCGTTGAACAACTCGCGCTCGAGTTCGGTCCGGCGCTCGGCGCTCAACGTGGCCGCCTTGCCGGCATCAAAAAACACCTGCGGAGTGGCAAACGGATGCACGAAATAGGCCCAGATGCGCAGTGTCTGCTGATTCCACCAGATCAGCCCAATGCCCATCAGCAGCAGCACCACAAAAACGGATTTCCGGTGATTGCGCCAATCCGCCACAGCCATCGCCAGAGCTTCTTTCACATTCCCTCCCGATCGAACCCGGATGGTCCCGGGAAACGCCGAAGCCGCGACTGTAGCGAGACGCCGTCAATTCAAATGCGGTCGGCAAAGGGCAGGCGCAAACGTCACGAATACATCAGATTCGAGAAAATTGTTCAAATCGTGCATTGAGCCGCTTGCCAATACCCGGCACGGTGTTGAATACACCGATTGGTGCGGCTACCACCCCGGGTAATTGCGCGCGGATTTACCGCGGTGATGGCGGATTCAGGGTGTGGCAGACGGGCCACGGCACGAGCAAGGCGCCGTCCGGCCCCTGCCCGCCGGGGCCGACGCGCTCAGCGCTTCCCCGAGTTCTTGAGCGCCTGCTCAGCCACCGCGTCGAGCGC
>VFQP010002783.1_pt1 | contig 18909 bp, 16 predicted proteins | sample 3512351 | NCBI WGS metagenome assembly VFQP01 (sample SAMN10412372, study PRJNA504923) | tailings metagenome | isolation source: Relicate 1 Philex TSF1 revegetated site | place: Philippines: Tuba, Benguet | collected 2017-08-29
CGAAGTAGTTGAGCTGCATGGTGCGCTCGAAGTCGTGGAAGCGGTCGTAGCTGCCCTCGATGGCGCGGCGGATCGATCGGCCCGCGTTGTTGATGAGGAAGTCGACCCCGCCGTGGTTCTGGATCAGCAGCTGCACGAAGCGGTCGGCGTCGGCCATGTCGGCGATGTCCACCGGGTAGGCGATGAATTCGTAGCCCTTGGCCTTGGCTTCCTTGCAGGCCTCGTCGAGCTTGTCCTGGTCGCGGCCGCAGATCACCGTGGTGGCGCCGGCTTCGGCGAACTTGTGCGCGGCCGCCAGGCCGATGCCCGAGCTGCCGCCCGTGACCAGCACCACCTTGCCGCCCACCGTGCCTTTGAGGCTGCGGTCGCGGTGCAGGTCGGGGTCGAGGTGGCGTTCCCAGTAGTCCCACAGGCGCCAGGCGTAATCCTTGAGGTTGGGACAGGCGATACCGCTGCCCTTGAGCGCGGCCAGCGTGCCACGGCAGTCGAAGCGCGTGGGGTAGTTCACGAAGGTCAGCATGTCCTCGGGCAGGCCGAGGTCCTTCATGACCGCGTCGCGCACGCGGCGCACCGGCGCCAGCGCCATCAGGCCCTTCTTCACGCTCTTGGGAATGAAGCCCAGCAGCGCCGCGTTCACGAACAGGTTCATCTTGGGCGCGTGCGCGGCCTTGCTGAAGATGTCGAGCACGTCGCCCACGCGGTAGCCCACCGGGTCGACGAGGTGGAAGCACTCGCCGCCCTTGCGCGGGCCGTGCGCGATGTGGTCGAGCGCATTGACCACGAAGTCGACCGGCACGATGTTGATGCGCCCGCCTTCAAGCCCGATGCTGGGCATCCACGGCGGCAGGATCTGCCGCATGCGCTGGATCAGCTTGAAGAAGTAATAGGGGCCGTCGATCTTGTCCATCTCGCCGGTCTGGCTGTCGCCCACCACGGCCGCGGGGCGGTACACCGTCCAGGCCAGCTTGCTCTCGGCGCGCACGAGCTTTTCGCTCTCGTGCTTGGTCATGAAGTAGGGGTGGTCGATGTTCTCGGCCTCTTCGAACATGTCTTCGCGGAACACGCCTTCGTAGAGGCCGGCCGCCGCGATCGAGGACACGTGGTGGAAGTGGCCGGCGCCGATGGCCTTGGCAAAGTCGATGGTGTTGCGCGTGCCATCGATGTTCACGGCCACCTGGCTCTCTTCGTCGGCATCGAGGTCGTAGACCGCGGCGAGGTGGAAGAAGTGGTCGATCTGGCCCTTGAGGGCCTTCACGTCGTCGGCCGACACGCCGAGCTTCTTCTGCGTGAGGTCGCCGAACACCGGCACCGCACGCGCCGGCCCCACGCCCCAGAACTCGCGCAAGCCCGCCACCTTGCCTTCGCTCTCGCGGCGGATCAGGAAGTGCACCACCGCGCCCTTGCGCTGCAGCAGTTTGGCAACGAGACGCTTGCCGATGAAACCGGTGGCGCCGGTGACGAAGTAATGCATGAACGGGCTCCTGCTCGGGATGGGATTCGGATCGTGTGCGATTCTGTTGCACGCGCCAAAAGGCGCCCGTCCGAAGAAACCCGCGTGCGCGGCCGCCGGGTCTAGTCGCGCTTCCCTACAAATGGCGGGCAGGGGCGGCGAACATGCAAGGCCCTGGCGGCCCGGCCGCCTTCACCGCCCGACCCTCACCCCTTCACAGGAGCCCGCAGCATGGTCAAGAAAGTCTCCAAGGGCAGCAGCGCCCGTTCGTCCCAAACCGCCGCCGGCGCATCGCCCCTGGCCGGCGCCATCAAGGACTCGGCGCAGCAGATCTGGCTCGCGGGCCTGGGCGCTTTCGCCAAGGCCCAGGAAGAGGGCGGCAAGGCCTTCGAGACCCTGGTGAAAGAAGGCCTGTCCATGCAGCGCAAGACCCAGGCCGTGGCCGAAGAGCGCCTGAGCGAAGCCACCAGCCGCGTGAGCAGCATGGCCAACGACCTGCAGAGCAAGGCCGCGGGCCAGTGGGACAAGCTCGAGAGCCTGTTCGAAGAGCGTGTGGCCAAGGCGCTGGGCAAGCTCGGCGTGCCGTCGGCGCGCGACGTGGACGCCCTGATCGAGCGCATCGACGCGCTCAATGCGCAAGTGATGAAGATGGGCGGCATGGGCGTGGCCGGCACCGACAAGCCGGCCCGCAAGGCCGCCGCCAAGAAGACACCCGCCGCGAAAAAGGCCCCGGCCAAGCGCCCGACCGCGAAAAAGGCCGCGGCCAAGAAGAGCGCGTGACCCGTCGCTTGACGCAGCGCACGACCCTGCTGCGTCGCAGCAGGCCTGAGCGGCGACGGCACCTACACTCGGCCGCATGACCCGCGCCCGCCCACGCCAGCCCGCTCCGCGCATCGCCCTCGCCCTGGCCGGGGGCGGCCCGCTGGGCGCCATCTACGAGATCGGCGCGCTGTGCGCGCTCGACGACACGCTGATCGGTCTCGACCTCAACGCCTGCGACCACTACCTGGGCGTGTCGGCCGGCGGCTTCATCAGCGCGGCGCTGGCCAACGGCATCACCCCGCGCGAGCTCAGCGAAACCTTCATCGAGGAGCGCCCTCGGCTCGACGGCTTCGACCCCGCGTGGCTCATGCAGCCGGCGTGGCGCGAGGTGGCCGCGCGGCTGCGCAGCCTGCCGCGGCTGGCGGGCGGTGCGGCCTGGGCCTGGGCCGTGCAGGGCAAGGCCTTCACCCAGGCCATCGAGCGGCTCGGCGCGGCGCTGCCCACGGGCCTGTTCGACAACGAGGCCATCCACGCACAGATCCAGCGCCTGTTCACGCGGCCCGGCCGCACCAACGACTTCCGCGAACTGCGCGCGCGCCTCACGCTCGTGGCGACCGCGCTCGACACCGGCGAGGCCGCGCCCTTCGGCCGGCCGGGCTGGGACCACGTGCCGATCTCGCGCGCGATCCAGGCCAGCGCGGCCCTGCCCGGCCTGTTCCCGCCGGTGGCCATCGACGGCCGGCACTACGTGGACGGCGCGCTCAAGAAGACCCTGCATGCCTCGGTCGCGCTCGAAGAAGGCGTGGACCTGCTGCTGTGCATCAACCCGCTGGTGCCCTTCCACGCCTCGCCCGAGGCCACGCACGAAGGGCGCATTCCCGCGCTGGTGGAAGGCGGCCTGCCCGTGGTCATGAGCCAGACCTTCCGCTCGATGATCCATTCGCGGCTCGAGCTGGGCTTTCGCCACTACGAGCGCGATTACCCGAACACCGACATCGTGCTCATCGAGCCCGACCAGCGCGACGCCGAGCTGTTCTTCGCCAACACCTTCAGCTACCGGCAGCGCCGCGAAATGGCCGAGCACGCCTACCAGCAGACGCGTGCGCTGCTGCGCCTGCGCGCGGGCCGGCTGGCACCGCGCTTCGCGCGCCACGGCATCGCCATCGACCACGCGGCGCTGGCCGACCCCGACCGCCACCTGATCGACACGCGCCTGCGGCCCGCCGACAGCGCCGTGGCCGCGCGCCTGCACCACGTGCTCGACGAACTGCAGCGCCGCCTGCCGCAGGCGGCCTGAGCCCATGGCCAAGAAAGCCCCGCGCCGCACGGCCGAACGCATCCTCGAGACCACGCTCGACCTGTTCAACCGCTTCGGCGAGCCCAACGTGTCGACCACGCTGATCTCGGCCGAACTCGGCATCAGCCCGGGCAACCTGTACTACCACTACCCGGCCAAGGACGAGCTGATCAACTCGCTGTTCGAGCGCTACGAGCGCGCGCTGGGCGAGTTGTTGAATGCGGCCGACGGCGTGCGCAACGTGGAAGACGCGTGGTTCTTCCTGCATTCGCTGTTCGAGCGCATCTGGGAATACCGCTTTCTCTACCGCGACCTCAACGACCTGCTGTCGAAGAACCGGCTGCTGGAAACGCGCTTTCAGGCGCTGCTCGCGGCCAAGGCGCGCGCGGTGCGCGGCATGCTCGGCGGGCTGGGGCGCGCGGGCGCGGTGCAGATCGACAGCCGCGAGATCGAGCCCACGGCCGACAGCATGGTGGTGCTGCTGACCTACTGGCTCAGCTACGAGTACGTGCGAGATCCGCGGCGCGCGCTGGAGCCCGAGCAGGCGCAGAGCGCGCTGATGCGGGGGGCGCAGCATGTGCTGCACCAGCTGGCGCCTTATCTGGAGCCGGCGCAGCGGCAGCACCTGATGGGGCTGTCTTCGGCGTATCAGCGCTGAGATTTTTGCTCTCCGACTTGGTTGGCGGATGTCAGGGGCGGGGCTGCCTGCGGGGCGGCGCCTGTGCAGTGCCGAGAAGCGCAGGGCGGCCGGTCGCGCGCGCAGCGCGCATCGTGAACTGACTTGCGGCAGCTGTTCGAGCGGAATGCGCGAAGCGCGTGCAGCGAGTTCTGCCGCACAGCCTGTTGCCCGAGCACCGCAGCGAACCCCTTGCGCAGCAAGGGGCAGCGCAGTGAAGCCCCCAAGGGCACAGCCCAAGCCCTCGGCCCGCCCACCCAGCGGGCATGAAGAAGACTCAGGAGTTCAACCCATCCACCGCCTGGAACAGCGCCTGCCGCGCCTGGCTGATGATCTGCCCGCGCCAGGTGTCGGTGTCGGTGTAGAAGGCGTTGAGCACGCGCTGCTTGATCTGTGCCTGCAGCTCGGCCGGGGCGTCGGGGTGCTGGTGCAGCCAGTGGTCGCCGCGCAGCGAGCCGATCACCTCGGGCACCGGCACCGTGCCGTACTCCAGCGCAATGCCGGTGTACTCGGCCTGGGGGCATTCCTCGTACACCGACGCCCACATCAGCCCCGTGAGCTGCGCCGAGGTCGACGAACCGTCGTAGATGCTCGTGACCGGCGTGGCGCCGTTGCCGCCCCACCAGGCGCGTGCGCGCGCCAGCGCGGCGGGCTCGTCGCGGCAGGCGCAGATGCGCTCGCCCACACCATTGGGGCCCAGGCCGGTGTGCAGGTCGATCCAGGCGATGCGCTTGGCGGCCTGCGCGTGCTCGCGCAGGATGCGGCGCACCGTGCCGTTGTTCCAGGTGGGCGCGGTGCCGCCAAAGAACAGGCCGTCGGCGAACGCGTGCTGGCCCATGGTCACCGCGGCCTGGAAAGCCAGCATGCCGTGCGCGCCGATCCACGCGCCCACGGCCGCGTCGTTCTCGGGCGTGGGCGGCCAGGTGTCGGGCAGCAGCAGCGGGTGCAGCGAGGCATAGGCCTCGTTCACCGGCAGCGGCTTGGAGAAGTCCTGGAAGTTGCGGTTGAGGTCGACGTTCTCGTGCGTCACGCGGCGCAGCCACGAAAAGCCGTGCGGGTTGAGCGCGTGCACGTAGAGCACGGCCACACCCGCGTCGCGGGCCTTGGCCTGCCACTCGGCGTCGTGCGCGGCGAACACCTGCACGCCCGAGCCGCAGAAGCCTTCCACGCCGTGGCAGGCGCTGCTCACGATCAGCAGGTGCCGCGCGTCGGGCGAGCCGGCCAGCGCCACGTCGGTGGCCAGGGTTTCGCCGTCGCGGCCCTTGAGCGGGTGCTCGTGGCTGCGGATGGCCATGCCCGCGGCCGCGGCGGCCTCGAGGAACTTGCGGCGGGCTTGGGCGTAGCTGGTGGAGAAGGCGTCGTTGATGCCGATCACGCGGCACCCCCGGCACGGCGCGGACGGGCCAGCCACTGCTCGGTGAGCTGCACCCAGAAGGTGGCGCCGAGCGGGATCAGGTCGTCGTTGAAGTCGTAGCTGGGGTTGTGCAGCATGCAGGGGCCGTCGCCGTGGCCGCTGTCGCGGTGCGTGCCGTCGCCGTTGGCGATGAACAGGTAGCAACCAGGCCGGGCCTGCAGCATGTAGGCGAAGTCTTCGGCGCCCATGGTGGGCTCCTGCTCCACCACGCGCTCGGCGCCCACGATGCCCGCGAGCACCTCGCGCGCGAACGCGGTTTCCTCGGGGTGGTTCACGGTGGGCGGGTAGTTGCGGTTGAACTGGAACTCCACCGTGGTGCCGTAGGCGGCGGCGGTGTGCTCGGCGATCTCGCGCATGCGGCGCTCGATCAGGTCGAGCACCTCGTAGGTGAAGGTGCGCACCGTGCCGCGCAGCTCGGCGTGGTCGGGCACCACGTTGTTCGCTTCGCCGGTGTGGATCATGGTCACCGAGATCACGCCCGCGTCCACCGGCTTCTTGTTGCGCGTGATGATGGTCTGGAAGCCCATCACCATCTGGCAGGCCACGGGCACCGGGTCGATGCCGTTGTGCGGCAGCGCGGCGTGCGCGCCCTTGCCGCGGATGGTGATGGTGAAGTCGTTGCTCGACGCCATCACCGGGCCGCTGCTGACCGCGAAGCTGCCCGCGGGCAGGCCGGGCCAGTTGTGCATGCCGAACACGGCCTCGACCGGGAATTCGGTGAACAGGCCGTCCTTGATCATTTCGCGCGCGCCGCCGCCGCCCTCTTCCGCGGGCTGGAAGATCAGGTAGACGGTGCCGTCGAAGTTGCGGTGCTTCGCAAAATGCTGCGCCGCAGCGAGCAGCATCGCGGTGTGGCCGTCGTGGCCGCAGGCGTGCATCTTGCCGGCGTGCTGGCTGGCGTGGGCGAAGTGGTTGTGCTCCTGCATGGGCAGGGCGTCCATGTCGGCGCGCAGGCCGATGGCGCGGCCGCAGGCGCCGCCGTCGCGGCCGTGCACGATGCCGACCACACCGGTGGTGCCCATGCCGCGGCGAACGGGAATGCCCCATTCGGTGAGCTTGGCGGCCACCACGTCGGCGGTGCGGACCTCTTCGAAGCAGAGTTCGGGGTGGGCGTGGATGTCGCGCCGCACGGCCGCGATCTCCGCGGCCTGCGTGACGATGGAATCGATCAGTTTCATGTCCGGTCTCCGAAACCGGGCATGGTATCGGTTCACGGCTTTATCACCAGCCCCCGAGGCGACTGGCCCGGCGGCCCGTGCGGGTTTCAGCGGCGGATGCGGCCGTCCTCGGTGAGCAGGGTCATCTCGACGAACTTCGAACCCGTGTGCTTGTTCGGCCCGAAGTCGAGCGGAAAGCCGCCCAGGTCGAGGTTGCGCATGCCCTGCAGCGCGTTGATGAAGCCCTCGCGCGAGACGCCGCGGCCCGCGCGGTTGAGCGCCTCCACGAAGACCTTGGCGGCCACGAAGCCCTCGATGCCCGAGTAATTGGGCGCGCGGCCCTGCTTGGCGCGCACCGCGGCCAGGTACTCGCCCGAGATCGGCGACACCGGTGCGTAGGGGAACGGCATCACCTGGCTCACGGCCACGCCACGCGCGTCCTTGCCGAGCTCATCGAGCAGGGCCTGCGTGCCCACGAAGGACACGTTGTAGAGGTTGCCCGCGAAGCCCGCCTTGCGCGACTCGCGGATGAAGGCGGCGCACGATTTGTAGGCGCTGATCTGCACGATGGCCTCGGGCCGGCCGGCCATGATGGCCTTGACCGATTCGCTCACGTCCACCGTGTTGCGCTCCACCGTGCCGGTGGAGGCAGGCTCCATGTTCTGGGCCTTGAGCGCGCGCGTCACGCCTTCGAGACCGGCCTTGCCGTAGGCATCGTTCTGGTAGAAGACCGAGATGCGCTTGATGCCCACCGCGGTGAGCTGGCGCACGATGGCCGCGGTCTCGTCGAAGTACGAGGCCCGCACGTGGATGGCGTAGCGATTGAAGGGCTCGCGCAGCGCCTCGGCGCCGGTGAACGGCGCGAAAAACGGCACCTTGGCCTCGGTGGCCAAGGGCAAGGCCACCACGCTGGTGGGCGTGCCGATGTAGCCGAACAGGGCGAACACGCCCTCGCCGATGAACTGTTTGGTGTTGGCCGCGCACTTCTCGGGCTCGTAGCCGTCGTCGAGCCGCTTGAGCTCGATGCGCCGGCCATGCACGCCGCCCTTGTTGTTGACCTGCTCGAAGAACAGCTGCGCGCCCAGGTGGAACTGCAGGCCGAGCTGCTCGGCCGCGCCGCTGAACGGGGCCGACTGGCCCAGCACCACGGTGGTGTCGCTCAGCCCCCCGGACTGCGCGTCCGCGCGGCCGGACAACAGGGCCAGGCCGGGCAAGGTGGCGGCGCCGGCAGCGGCGCGCAGAAGGTGACGGCGTCTCATGGGGGGCACTCCTCTTCCCTGGTTCGTAAGGCAATACCCGTTAAGGGTATAAAAGCCGGTTCATATGTGGCCCTGCCCATCCGCCGGACGGCGGCCTGCGCGCGGCAGGCGCGCCTGTCTATGATCCCCACGCCATCCGCCGAGCCGACATGACCGCCGACGCCCTCTCCCCCGTGCGCGGGGCCTGCCCGCACGACTGCCCCGACACCTGCGCCCTGCTGACCACCGTGGAGAACGGCCGCGCGGTGCGCGTGCAGGGCAACCCCGACCACCGCCACACCGACGGCGTGCTCTGCACCAAGGTCTCGCGCTATGCCGAACGCACCCACCACCCCGAGCGGCTGCTGCAGCCGCTGCGCCGCGTGGGCCCCAAAGGCAGCGGCCGCTTCGAGCCGGTGTCGTGGGACGAAGCGCTCGACGACATCGCCGCGCGCCTGAAGGCCATCGCCGCGCGCGATCCGCAGGCCATCCTGCCCTACAGCTACGCGGGCACCATGGGCCTGGTGCAGGGCGAGGGCATGGCCGCGCGCTTCTGGCACCGGCTCGGCGCCTCGCTGCTCGACCGCACCATCTGCGCGTCGGCCGGCGGCGAGGGCCTCACGCAGACCCTGGGCGGCAAGGTGGGCATGAAGGTCGAGCACTTCGCCGAGGCCCAACTGATCCTGATCTGGGGCAGCAACAGCATCGGCAGCAACCTGCACTTCTGGAAGCTCGCGCAACTGGCCAAGCGCAACGGCGCGCGGCTGGTCTGCATCGACCCGCGGCGCACGGAAACGGCCGACAAGTGCCACGAGCACATCGCCCTCAAGCCCGGCACCGACGCGGCGCTCGCGCTCTCGCTCATGCACGAGCTGATCGTGCACGACTGGCTCGACCACGATTACATTGCGCGCCACACGCTGGGCTGGGAAGCCCTGCGCGAGCGCGCCCTGCAATGGCCGCCCGAGCGCGCCGCCGAGGTCTGCGGCGTGCCGGTTCAACAGATCCGCGAGCTCGCTCGCGCGTACGGCACCACCAAGCCCGCCGCGATCCGCCTCAACTACGGCATGCAGCGCGTGCGCGGCGGCGGCAACGCGGCGCGCGCGGTGGCCTGCCTGCCCGCGCTGGTGGGCGCCTGGCGGCACCGCGCGGGCGGTCTGCTGCTGTCGGCCTCGGGCATGTTCCCGGTGCGCCGCGAGGCCCTGCTGCGGCCCGACCTGCTGGCGGGCCGCACGCCGCGCACGATCAACATGAGCACCATCGGCGACGACCTGCTGCGCGAGGCCTCGCCCGGCTTCGGCCCGAAGATCGAGGCCGTGGTGGTCTACAACAGCAACCCGGTGGCGGTGGCGCCCGAGTCGGGCAAGGTGGTGCGCGGCTTCGCGCGCGAAGACCTGTTCACCGTGGTGCTCGAGCACTTCCAGACCGACACCGCCGACCTGGCCGACTACATCCTGCCGGCCACCACGCAGCACGAGCACTGGGACATCCACACCAGCTACGGCCACACCGACGTGCTGCTCAACCGCCCGGCCATCGCACCCCAGGGCCAGGCGCGCACCAACACCGACGTGTTCCGCGCATTGGCCGCGCGCATGGGCTTCACCGAGCCCTGCTTCGCCGAGGACGATCTCACGCTGTGCCGCACCGCCTTCGGCGACGGCATCGACTTCCAGCGGCTGCTCGACACCGGCTGGGTCACGCTGCCCGTGCCCGAGGCGCCCTTCGCCGAGGGCGGCTTTCCCACGCCCTCGGGCCGCTGTGAATTCCACAGCGCGCGCCTGGCTGCCCAGGGCCTGGACCCGCTGCCCGACCACCTGCCCAACGCCGAGCCCGGCGGCGTGCACGCCGACTACCCGCTCGCGATGATCTCGCCGCCCGCGCGCAACTTCCTCAACAGCAGCTTCGTGAACGTGCAGAGCCTGCGCGACATCGAGGGCCAGCCGCTGCTCGAGATCCACGCCGATGACGCCGCCCCGCGCGGCATCGCCGACGGCCAGATGGTGCGCGTCTTCAACGAACGCGGCGAGTACCGCTGCGTGGCCGAGGTGTCCACGCGCGCGCGGCCTGGCGTGGTCAATGGCCTGGGCATCTGGTGGCGCAAGCTCGGCCCCTTCGGCACCAACGTCAACGAGGTCACGAGCCAGCGCCTGACCGACCTCGGCCGCGCCCCCACCTTCTACGACTGCCACGTGCAGGTGGCGCCGCTGGAGGCCGCCGGCTGATGCCGCGCCGCGCCGCGGCCCTGCTGCTCGCGCTGCTGTTCGCGGCCCTGGCCGGCGGCTGCGCCCGCACCCAGGGGCCGGGCTACTACTGGCAGTCGTTCACCGGCCACGCCGACCTGATGTGGCGTGCGCGGCCGATCGGCGACTGGCTCGCCGACCCCGCCACGCCCGAGCCGCTGCGCCAGCGGCTCGCGCTCGCGCGGCAGATGCGCGCCTTCGCGGTGCAAACGCTGGCGCTGCCCGACAACGCCAGCTACCACCGCTACGCCGACCTCGGCCGCCGCGCCGCGGTCTACAACGTGGTGGCCGCGCCCGAGCTCTCGCTCACGCTGCAGACCTGGTGTTTTCCGGTGGCCGGCTGCGTGGGCTACCGCGGCTATTACCGCGAAGCCGACGCCCAGGCCTTCGCCGACAGCCTGGGCCCCGGGCTCGACGTGGCCGTGTACCCGGTGCCCGCCTATTCCACGCTGGGCTGGATGAACTGGGCCGGTGGCGACCCGCTGCTCAACACCTTCATCCAGTACCCCGAGGGCGAGCTCGCGCGCCTGGTGTTCCACGAACTCGCGCACCAGCTCGTGTACGCGCGCGACGACACCGCCTTCAACGAATCCTTCGCCACCGCGGTGGAGCGCCTGGGCGTGCAGCGCTGGCTGGCGCAGTCGCCGAACCCGGCGGCGCGGCTCGAGTACCAGGCCTTCGACCAGCGCCGCGAGGCGTTCCGCCGGCTCACGCGTGGCGTGCGCGAGCGCCTGCAGGCGGTGTACGCCGACGCCGCGCTCGACGACGCGGCCAAGCGCGCGCGCAAGGCCGCGGTGATGGCCGACTTCCGGCGCGAGTACGAAGCCCTCAAGGCCTTCTGGGGCGGCTTCGCCGGCTACGACGCCTGGGTGGCGCGGGCCAACAACGCCGCGCTCGGCGCACAAGGCGCCTACGACCGCTTCGTGCCCGCCTTCGAGGCCCTGTTCGAGCGCGAGGGCCGCGACTTCACGCGCTTCTATGATGCGGTGCGCGCGCTGGCCCGGCTGCCCCAGGCCGAGCGCCACGCCGCCCTGCAGACCCTGGCCCCGAGCCGCTGACCCGAGGAGACCTCCGCGATGGCCGACATCCACATCGAACGCGAACACACGCTGGGGCTGGCGGCGGCCCGCAAGCTCGCCTGGCAGTGGGCCGAGCAGGCCGAGAACGAATTCGACATGAGCTGCACCTACGAGGAGGGCCAGAAGGCCGACGAGGTGCAGTTCACGCGCTCGGGGGTGAGCGGCTGCCTGCGTGTCACCGACGACCGCTTCGTGCTCGACGCCAGGCTCGGCTTCCTGCTCGGCGCGTTCAAGGATCGCATCGAGTCCGAGATCGTGAAGAACCTCGACACCCTGCTGGCGGCCAAAAAGCCCGCGGCCAAAAAAGCCGCGGCCAAGAAGAAAGCCCCCTGACGGGGGCTTTTTTTCAGCTCAGCGACTCGATCAGGTCGATGTACTGCTGCATGGCGTCGTCGGCCGAGGTGCCCTTGAAGCCGTTCCAGGCGTCCCACTTGGCGCGGCCCACCATGTCGCCGAAGCCGGGCTTCTTCTCGCTGTTGTCGCCCGCGGTGGCCTGCTTGTAGAGGCCGTAGATCTTGAGCAGCGTGCTGTTGTCGGGGCGCTCGGCGAGCTTCTTGGAGTTGGCAACGGCGGCGTCGAAGCGGGCCTTGAGATCGGACATGGGGTCTCCTGAAGGGATGGCGGTTTGTCCCGGTATCTTACGGAGGCGACTCTGCCCAGAATAGAGAACCCACCCGAGGAGACACCATGGATCACCGCGTCGCCACCGTCACGCAGGCGCTGAGCACCGCGATCGGCCTGCCCGGCGAACGCATGAGCAAGGTCGACACGGCCTGGCTGCGCATGGACTCGCCGGCCAACCTCATGATGATCGTGGGCGTGTGGATCCTGCGGCCCGGCCTGACGCGTGCGGCGCTGGCCGAACGCATCACCGATCGGCTGCTGGGCTACCAGCGCTTCCGCCAGGTGCCGCGCGAAGACGCGGCTGGCGCGGCCTGGCACGACGACCCCGGCTTCGACCTCGCGCGCCACCTCACCACGCACCGGCTCAAGCGCGCCAAGGGCCAGAGCGCGCAGGCCGCACTGCAGGCGCGCGTCGCCGAGCTCGCGGTGACGCCGCTCGACCCAGCGCACCCGCTGTGGCAGTTCGAGCTCATCGAGCAATACGACGGCGGCTCGGCCCTGATCGCGCGCATCCACCACTGCATCGCCGACGGCATCGCGCTCATCAGCGTGATGATGAGCCTGGTCGATGGTGGCGCCCTGCCGCCGCGGCGCGCGCGCCCGGCCAAGGCCGCCCGGGCGGGTGGCCTCGAAGGCGCCGAAGACTGGCTCGCCGACACCCTGATCCGCCCCTTTGGCGACATCACCGCGCGCGCGCTCGAGGTGGCCGGCGGCGGCGCGGCGAAATCGCTGCACCTCATGGCCACGCCGCAGCAGACCCTGGCCGGCACCGTGGACCAGGCGCTGGACATGGCGCGCATCGCGGGCCAGCTCGCGAGCGACATCGCCGCGCTCGCACTCATGCCCGACGACGCGAGCACCCGCCTCAAGGGCACGCCGCACGCCGTGAAGAAGGTGGCCTGGTGCGAGCCCATCCCGCTCGACGCCGTGAAGGCCGTGGGCCGGGCCTTCAACGCCTCGGTCAACGACGTGCTGCTCTCGTGCGTGGCCGGCGCCATCGGCCACTACCTGCGCGGCCTGGGCGACGACACGCAGGGCCTGGAGATCCGCGCCATGGTGCCGATCAACCTGCGCCCGCTCGAAGAGGCCTGGAAGCTCGGCAACCGCTTCGGCCTGGTACCGCTGCTGCTGCCCATCGGCCTCACCAACCCGGTGGAGCGGCTGTACGCGGTGCGCGCGCGCATGAACGAACTCAAGGGCAGCCTGCAGCCGCTGCTGACCTTCGGGCTGCTGTCGGTGGCGGGGCTGATGATCAAGCCCGCGCAGGACGCCCTGCTCAACCTGTTCGGCCGCAAGACCACGGCCGTGATGACCAACGTGCCCGGGCCGGGCACCAAGCTCAAGGTGTGCGGCAGCACGCTCGAGCAGACCATGTTCTGGGTGCCGCAGTCGGGCACGGTGGGGCTGGGGGTGTCGGTGTTGAGCTACGGCGGCGGCGTGCAGTTCGGCGTCATTGCCGACACCGCCCTGTGCCCCGAGCCGCAGGCCATCATCGACGGCTTCGCGCCGGCCTTCAACCAGTTGCTCGCGCTGACGCTGATGCTGCCCTGGGGCGATGAGTGAGGCCGCGCGCCGGATCGTTCAGCGCTGTTGCGGCACGGCAGCCAGGTTGAGCCGGCGGTTCGCGATGTGCAGCAGGCCGTCGAAGATCAGGCTTTCCACCAGCTCGACCTCGGTCGACATGGAGGGCGCCATCTTCCAGCCCGCCCCCCCGGTCATGTAGACCTCGGGCATTTCGCCGCAGTGCTGGCGCAGGTTCTCCACCATGCGCTGCACCGCGCCCGCGATGGCGAAGGTGCCGCCGCTGGTGAGCGCGTCGCTGGTGTTGGTGGGGAAGTCGCGCACCTCGCCGGTGGGCACGTGCAGGCCGGCCGTGCCCGACTCCAGCGCGCGCAGCATGATGCCGTGCCCCGGCAGGATGAGGCCGCCGAGGAACCGGCCCTGCGCATCGACGGCTTCCACCGTGACCGCGGTGCCCACCATCACCACCACGCAGGGCCGCGGCGGGCCGCTGGCGAGCAGGCGCTGGCGCGCCCCGATCATGGCCACCCAGCGGTCGGAGCCCAGGCGCGCCGGGTGGTCGTAGCCGTTGACGACGCCCGCCTCGGCGTTGCCCGACACCACCCATTGGGGTGTCACGTCCCACATTTCCAGCTGCTCTTCGACGCGGCGCTTGACCGCGTCGCCGGCCACGATGCAACCGAGCACCCAGCCCGGGGTCGGCAGGCGGCTCCAATCGCCCTCGTCCAGGGTCTCGATGTTCTCGAGGAACTGCGCCCCATGCGTGATCAGCCGGGCACCCACGCGCGGCTCCTCGTACAGCGCCCACTTCAAGCGCGTGTTGCCGACATCCAGGGCGAGAAAGGCCATGGGGCGCGATTATGACCAAGCGGTGTCAGCCGCCGTCAACCCGCCCGTTCAAATGAGCCCCAGCCAGCAGGCCCGCTGCACGGCGCCGAGCTTGTTGTCGGTCTGCAGTTTGGACATGGCGTTGGCCAGGTGGTAGTTCACGGTGCGCTCCGAGCAGTCCATGCGCAGCGCGGTCTCACGCGCGGTCAGGCCTTCGAAGGCGAGGTTGAGGCTTTCCAGTTCGCGCGGGCTCAGGCTCACGCGCTGCTCGGCCAGCGCGCGCTTGAGCATGGGCCAGACGTTGAAGACCGACCAGGCCAGCGTGGCCGCCTCCAGGCGGCTGTCGTAGGCCCGCGGGCTGAACATGAAGCACTCGAAGGCCCGCCCGGCCGGCAGGGGAAAGGCCACCCGCACCAGGCTTTGCTGACCGTGGGCCAGAAACAGGCGCCGCCAGCGGCTGGAGTGCTCGGCGGCCGACTTGGAAATGTCCTGCCAGGCAACCAGGGGGGCGTCGCTTTCGCGCCAGCTCGCGCCGAAGTCCGTGCTGGCGGCCAGCGCCTCGGCCGGGGCCAGCATGCGCGGGGGATGCACGGCCAGCAACTCGCGGCGCTCGCGCGGCCCCAGGGGGTCCGGCCCGAGCACCAGCACCACCTCCACGCCCTGCTCGCGAAGGGCCATCAGCCAGTCGGCCAGGATGCTGTCGACGCCGATACTGTCAAAGTTGACAGGGAGTGTCATGGCCTCGGAGCCCCGCGAGGTTGCAGAATGCGCGCAACCCGGGCGTCGGTGGCGACGACCGAAACAGGCCATGCAGGACAGGAGACCATATTGCGGCTGAACCGGTTGCAGTGGAAAAGCGGATGGGCGAGATGGCGGCAGTGGCTGCTCGACGAAGTCGTGCACACGCCGCTGGAGCCCATTTTGCACCCATCGCCGCGCCGGTTGTGGTGGATCGGCTTCTTCACCTTCAGCGGCCACCTGCTGATCTACTGGGTCTGGGCCTACGGCGTGCCCCAGCCCTACGAGAACCTGCTGGCGCGCCTGCTCATGGCCTTGACGGCGCTCATCTATCTGATGCCCAGCCTGCGCCGCGACCCGACCTCGGCCGCCAGCGGGCGCCTGTTCAGCCTCGCCACCTGGATCCAGTTGCCGTGGTTCTTCAGCTGGATGTACGCCATGAACGGCGGCAACCAGGCCTGGCTGGGCAGCGTGGCGGCCATGGTCCTCATCTACTACCACGCCACCGATTGGCGCCTGGCCACGCTGGGGCTGCTCACGGGCGGAGCGGCGGGCCTGTACACCTCGCACCTGATGGGCGCCTCGCCGGTCGGCCCCGACCAGCCCATGGCCAACGTGGTGGTGATCGCCTTCGCCTGGACCATGGGCCTCATGCTGGGCATCTCCAGCGCCAACCTGCGCCGCGCGCGGCTGCTCAATACACTGTCCACCATGGGCGTGATGGCGCACGAGCTGCGCACGCCACTGGCCACGGTGAACCTCATGGGCGACGTGCTGCGCAACCTGTCGCAGCACGACGTGAGCGAGGCCAAGCGCAAGAAGTTCGAGGAGCTCGCCACCCGGCTGCAGAACCTGGTGCGCAGCATGAACCGCCAGATCGACACGCAGATCTCCAACGCCCAGCTGCTGCGCCTGCCGCGCGAGCAAAGCACCATCCAGGCGGCCGAGCTGGTGCAGGAGGTGGTGGCCAACTACCCGTACCGCAGCTCGCGCGAACGCGATTGCGTGCGCGTTCAGGTCCAGCAGGACTTCTGCTTCCTGGGCTCGCGCTCGCTGTTCGCCCAGGTGGTGATCAACCTGCTCAAGAACGCCCTGCACGCCCTGGCCGCCGCCAGCCACGCGCCGCAGCCCGGCGACCTGCGGGTCGACGTGGGCATCCACCACGGCAAGGGCCGCATCGCCGTCTCCGACGACGGCGTAGGCATCTCGCACGAACTGCAGAATCGCATCTTCGAACCCTTCTACTCCTCGCAGGCCGGCGCCGGCAACGGACTGGGCCTCACGTTCTGCAAGAACGTGGTCGAGGCCGCGCATGGGCGCCTCAGCGTGCACTCGGAACCCGGACTCGGTGCCATCTTCATGATCGACCTGCCCCTGATCGCGACGGCGCCCGTTCGGCCCGCCGCCACCGCGCAATCCCAATGGCTCTGACCCTCTCCCTCTTCCAACGCCCGGGCGGCGTCCTGTTTCTGGACGACGACCCGGACTACCTTGAAATGCTCGGCATGGTGGTGCCAGCCCAGAGCCAGGTGGAGCTGTACTCGCGCCCCTCGGGCTTCCTGGCGCGCATGCAGGCCGAGCCCGCGCACTGGGAGGCCGACGCCGCCCTGCAGTTGCAGATGATCGACCGCTGGCGCCAGGGCCAGCCCCTCATTCCACAGGTGCTGCGCTACTGGGCCAGCCGCCCCGAGCGCTACCACCTGGCCCAGATCTGCGTGGTGGACTACGCCATGCCCGGCACCGACGGCCTGACCGTGCTCAACACCCTGCTCGACTGGCCGGGCTCGCGCGTGCTGCTGACCGGCCAGGCCGACGAGCAGATCGCCATCCAGGCCTTCAACAACGGGCTGATCGACCAGTTCGTGCCCAAGCAGGCCACCGACATCACCCGCCACCTGCTGGGCGTGTTGCGCCGCCTGGCCCAGGCGCCGCACCCGCGGCTGAACACGCTGTGGCGCGGCGTGCTTCGGCCCAACCAGCTGTCCTTGCTGCAGATCCCGTCGGTGGCGCAATGGCTGCGCGACTACACGCACCACCACTGGGTCGAGTACGTGGTCATCGGCGAACCCTTCGGCCTGATCGGCCTGGACATGGCCGGCCAGGTGCACTGGCTGCAGCTGGAGCCCACGTCCAGCCTGCCCGACCTGGCCGATCTCGCGGCCTCGGCCGCGCTGGGCATGGACGTGGTGCAGGCCATCCGCGCCGGCCAGCGGCTGGCGGCGGTGGAGCTGCACCAGCAACTCGGCCTGCCCGGCAAGGTGCGCACGGCGCCGGCCATCGCCATCGGCGAAGACGGCCTGCTCATGGCCGCGCCTTTCCAGCTCGAGGCCGCGGAACTGCCGCAACCCATCTACCCGTACCGCAACTTCCTGCAGTCCGAGAACCACCGCATGGTGCAGGACCACTGAGGCCCCGGCGGCGCGCCGCCGCCCGGGCCCCCGGCGCACGCCTCAGTCGGCGATGCCGGCGCGCGCACGGCGCGCGATCGGCCACTCCCAGGGCTGCACGATCGGCGCCACCTCGCGCAGCACCGCCTCGATGTGCTGCAGCTCGGCTTCGGTGAGGGCGGCGTTGAGCGTCAGCCGCACCATGGCGCGGTTGCGGCTGGTGGCCGGGGCGCAGAAGATGGCGCCGAACAGGCCACGCGCCTCCAGTTCGTCGCGCAGCCGCATGGTCTCGGGCTCGGTGCCGGCTTCCAGGGCGATGATCTGCTCGGTGCCCTGGTGGATGGGATAGCCCATGTCGCTGATGCTCGCGCGCAGGCGCTGCGTGATCCGCTTGAGGCGCTCGCGCGCGGCGTCGGCGCGCTGCAGCACGCCCGCCGTGGCGCGCAGGCCGGCCACTTCGTGCGGCAGCAGGCAGGAGCTGAAGATGTTCGGGAAGCTCGAACTCAGCACGTAGTAGCGCATGCTGGCCGGCATGGTGAAGAAGCCGGCCCGACCCGCCATGGCCTTGGCCAGGCTGGCGGTGATGAAGTGCACGCGGTCGCTCAGCCCGAGTTCGGCGCACAGGCCGGCCCCGCGCGGGCCGTGCGTGCCCAGCGAATGCGACTCGTCCACCAGGATCATGGCGCCGTGCTTCTCGACCACCTCGACGATTTCGCGCAGCGGGCAGACGGCGCCCGTGGTGCTGTAGACCGAGTCCACCACCACCACGCCGGGCCCCTTCTTGGCCAGCACGCGGTCCAGGTGGTCCGGGTCGTTGTGGCGGAACGGAGACGCCGGCGCGCGGGCGGCGTGTGCGCCTTCCCACAGCGAGGTGTGGGCCATGGTGTCGATGTAGACCGGGGTGTCGGCATTGGCGATGGCCTGCAGCAGGCCCACGTTGGCCGAGTAGCCGGACTGGCAGATCAGCCCGTCTTCCTTGCCCATCCACTGGGCCATTTCCAGCTCCAGCGCACGCGAGGGGTGCTGGGCCAGCAGGAACACGCCCGACTGCACCACGAACTCCGAGTTGCGGGTCAGGGACGCCACCTGCGCCGACACGATGTCCGGATGCCCGGTCACGCTCAGGTAGTCGTTGCCGTCCAGGCGCACCGCATCGGGCCCCGGCTGGCTGCCGTGCAGCACGAACTTGCCGCCCCAGTGCCCTTTCCAGCGTGGCAGGAAATCCCGCTCCATGCGCGCGCGCAAGGCGGGGTGAAGCGGCGGATCTTTCTGATCACTGGCCGCGGATTCGAGCGTTCCCAACGTTGTCATGGAGTTCCCTTTAGAGAGCGAGGACTCCATTGAAAAAAGAAATGTGTGATGAATCGCACAAGACCTGTCAGGATTGACAGGGGGTATGACGCTTTCGTCTCAAATTTGAGGCTGCAAAACCGACCAGTGGTCGGATGAGCGCTTCTTTTTCGCAACATGTGTGGCTGGCTTTCGCAATCGGTTA
>VFQP010002784.1_pt1 | contig 18907 bp, 11 predicted proteins | sample 3512351 | NCBI WGS metagenome assembly VFQP01 (sample SAMN10412372, study PRJNA504923) | tailings metagenome | isolation source: Relicate 1 Philex TSF1 revegetated site | place: Philippines: Tuba, Benguet | collected 2017-08-29
CCATCGCCCTCCCTCCTATTTCCTCCCATTCGCAATCACCCCCAACGCCTCCGTCTTCCAGATCACAGTTTCACTTCCGGCAATATTTGTTGAAAGTTTTCCGCCGCTTTCCATTCCGAGAACACCGGTGAGCTTTGCTTCTGTTGTCAATGGTCCGATACCGGCTTCAAAACCAACTTCGGCTTTATCACCGTAATCAATCACATTTCCTTCACCATTCACCGTTACAAACACGCCGGCTTTGGCTGAACCTTCTATACCACCGCCAATTTGTGCAACGCCTCCTTTTTCCCAGAAACCAACTCCTACGCCGACAAAGAAAGTCATCTCACCTGTATTGAAATTTTTTTCAAAAGAACCTTGCAGACCTTCTCCACCTTCAATCGAGAATGAAGAACAGCTCAGCTTTGCTTTTGCCACACCGATGGGAAGTTCAAACTGCACAGGGCAATCCGTGTCCTCTGGTGTTGCGACAGAATCTTCTTCCGGCTTCCTGATCTTTTCCTTTCCCCCACCCTGGCATCCATAGATCACACCTTCAGGACCTGGATACAACATCTGCAGATCATCATACGCTCGCATTCTTCCCACGAGGTTTGCTACGGCTTCAATATGCGCTACGCTGTAAGCCTCATTGTGCACGAGAAAAGAAAGCCAGTACATTTTCTGGTTATCATAATCATACTGTTGATTGAGTGTATTGCGGATAGCCTGATCACGTGCATAGGAAGTAGCCTTCAGGTACTGATTGACCATTTCGGTTTTCCGTTTGCAGTCATCATCGATGGTTGCATAAGGAAGATTGCGCATCTTTTCTTCCAGTGCTACATGGGCTGCTTTGTTAGCGGCTTTTGTTTTTTCCATCTCGTCCAGATAGCGGCCACTCATGAACTCCACATTCTCACGCGAGGCAGCCTCAAACATCATTCTGGCTTTTCCTACCACCGGCCCACCATTGCCTGTAATGGCCCCGATATAACCTGCAAAACGCCCCGCCTGCTTGCTTATGCTTTCCGTTTGAACTTTTGCATCATACTCTTCACTTACCTGGCGTGACTTCGCTTCTATTAAAGAATACTTTTCATTTTCCTCCAGTCTTTTCGCGGCAACAGGCCTGACCTGCGTGATCTCGTATACTGATTCTACAGGCTTATACATCCTTGCATTGAAATACTCCGGGATCTCCTGCCTTATCTCTGAAAATTTAAACTGTATCTTGTTCTTTTGCGCCAGTTCATCTGCCAGTTGAGAATAGCCATTCTGCATCGCTCGTTTCACATAAACATTTGCATCCGCCTTCTTGCCACCGGCATCAAGGATCAATGCGGTTCCGCATAACGCGCTTACATTGTTGGGCGCAATACTCAACGCTCCCATAAAAAAGCTGCGGGCTTTGGCGGTATCTCCAAGTGACAAATAACACTGTCCGAGATTTACCTGGAAGATGGGATCACTCATTTGATTCTGCAAATATTGCAACACAGGGATTGCTTTATGAGCATAACCTGTTTGATGAAGCGTTACACCAAGGTTATTCTGTACATTTTTATTAGCGGGAAAAGCTACCGCCGCTTTGGTCGCCGCATATATCGCTGCATTCGCTTGTTTCTTTAGCAGATACATCGGTGCAAGATTTGCCTGACCGGCCATATCACCGGATGCAGCGGAGAACATGGCATCGACTTCCGTGATCACGCTCTTATTGAGCTTCTGTTTACAATCAGTCTCCAGTTGCTTTACATAAGCGCTGTATTGTGCAGCACCGGTCAGCCTGGGGATCTCGTTGATGAGTGCGGTCTTCTTCGCCGGTATTTTCAGTTGTGGTTCTGATAGACCACCGGCCGGTATCAATCCCTGCGCTTCCATTTCTTTCACGGTCTTTTGTCCTTCCACCATCATCTTTTTCATCTCTTCGATCTGTTCTTTGTTCATACCCTGGGCCTTCATGGCATCCTCCATCAGCTTCTCCGCTTGCTTATCCATACCGGTATTGGCCGGTGGTTTGGGTTTGTTTTTGGGCTGCGCGAAAGACAAAACGGAGAGGAAAATAAGAGCGGTAAAAAACAAACATTTTTTCATGAAGTTGGCTTGTTTGGCTGAAGGGATCTTTGAAGGCGTGAAAATGAGAAATGTGTGTTTGTTTTCCTCTCCATGAAAAAGGGGATATTATAACAGACTGGACAGATCAGATGAAAAGGATTGGAAAAAGTGATGGGGTTGAACAATCATACTCAAAAATCAATGCCATTTCCAGTTTCCAGATCATTCCTCCAGCGCATCGTTTCAACCCTGCCGTTAGGATACATCCTTTAATTCAAATTGCGTATGTTCCTGCCGATTCCGCAGATTTATCATTCACTCCCGGGGATATTTTTTTTGCAATGTAGCGGGCTACTATTGGCAACGCAGATTTCGCAGATGAATTCCATTTGTCGGAAACTGATCGGCGTAATCTGCGTTGCGACATGAATAAAAGTTCTGTATAAGCATATAATCCCGGGCTATGGCAAACACCTCCCTTACTTACTTCCCTTTAAACCTCAACACTGTAAACGAATACGCTTCCAGCACTTCCTGCGCATTTGCCTGAATTTTTACTGCCGATTGCACAGGCTGCAACTGACGGTCTCCCGGCTTGCCTTTGAGTACGATCTTCGTTGCGTCAGCTGACCCGGTGATCATTTGCTGAAGATCCAGTTTTATGGTTGTAGCGACCGGCAGCAGATTTACCATCTTCACTATTATATCTCCGGACTTAGCGTCTTTTACCACGGAAACACCGATACGTTTTCTTACAGCTTCATCATTTGTTGCAACAGAGATATTCGCAGGAATATAAAGATCGCCGGAATGATTACCGTACAACTTCTGCACTTCATAACTTACTGTCGGCTTTACATCAGTGTTATTAAAATAAATAAGATCAGGATTCCATTGTGTATGACCTTCCTTTGCCAGCAATGGCGCATAAGAAGCCATTGTCACAACATCTGCGTTACGCTCTATCCCTGTAAGATATAAAGCCTCTGACAATGCATTATAAAGCGTAGTGCCGCGTGAAGCATATTCACCCAGGTATACTTTCGATTTTGAACGATCATAGCTGTCATAAAAATCCTGGTTATTGATAAACCAACCAGGCGTTTGATAATAATGCTCATCCACCATATCGATCTTTTCACGATCGGCGATCGCCCAGCCTTCACGGTAATCCGTTCCTTCGAAGAAAGGTCCGACAGTTCCGATCACCATGATATCAGGATATTTTACTTTGACCGCTTTGCAGATCATCAGGTAACGCTCTTCAAATACATCGGTGATCAGGTCTTCATTACCGATACCGATATATTTCAGGTTGAATGGAGCCGGATGCCCGGCTTCGGCTCTTCGTTTACCCCAGCTTGTTTTGATATCTCCATTTGCATATTCTATCAGATCAAGCACATCCTGTACATACTGATCCATTTCTGCCATAGGAATCCCGCCCTGCTGACCACCGCCGCCAACACCTGAATTCTGACAGGGCACACCCGCTGCAACTACAGGAACAGGCTCAGCACCGATATCTTCACAAAACTGGAAATATTCGAAATAACCCAACCCCGCAGTTTGATGATAACCCCATAGATTACGCAACGGCTTACGCGCTTCAAGTGGACCGATCGTATTCTTCCAGTGATAGATATTTCCTATCCCATCGCCATGCGCTACACATCCGCCGGGAAACCGTACAAACCTCGGGCGGATATCGGCAACTTTTTGTGCGAGATCGGCACGTAATCCATTTACTCTTCCGTTAAATGTTTTTGCCGGGAAAAGAGAGACCATATCGATCGCCAATGTTCCTGCTTCACGTGGCTGCAAGGCAAGCTTTGCTTCCTGATCAGTTACCGAAGCGGTCAGAGATGCATTGAATTTCTTCCAGCTATTACCAACGCCTTTGATGGTTGTTTGCGCAATCGTCTTTCCGTCTTTACCTATTAATAAAACAGCAAGGCTTTTTGCTGCGGGATCAATTGCCTTAAGCGAAACGCTGAAGCGATAGGTCTCACCAGCATTCACTGCAACCCCATCAAACCCACTATTCACCAGCATACCTCCGGCTTTCTTTGTTTCCAGTAGCGCGTAATGCAGATTGTTTGGATGAACAGGATTAACACTATCTATCTCCCAGACGACATCACTTCCTGTTAACGACCATGAATGCGTTTCATTCCAATTTTTATCACGGCTTTCTTTGTCAGCAAATGCATATTCAAAATCACGATTCTGGATCAGTTCCGCATACAAACCACCATCAGCCGCATAGTTGATATCTTCAAAGAAAACACCCGTAAGCATTGAGCTGATAGATTTGCTGGCGGATGGTTTTAGCTGAACAGAAACATCAAGAGGCTTAAGGCTTGCAAACCTCACAGAATCCTTCTTCGCGTCTTCTCCTTCTAAAGTAATCCGGTATTGCTGTGTCTGATATATTCTGATCAACTGTTCTATAACCGACCACGGCGCTTTATGCAATGTACCGGATTCACTATTCCCTTTTATCACAAAAGTTCTTTTCTGCACCAAAGCAACAGAAGCCGATGCAGGAGTGACAGCTGTAAAGCTTTTAAAATCTTTTGTAGTGACCGCAGACCGCTGTCCGGCTTCATTTGTAAAAGAGATAGCGTAGATCTTTGTATTTTCATCAAATGCAACGTCAGGGTTGGCAAATCTTGTTCCCGCAGGCAGATAGGGATAGCTTTGACGTCCCCAATTGATCAGATCCGCGGAAGCTGCATGCGCAAACTGATTGACCTCTTCATTCAACGCCCATACACAATGCCACAAACCATCCGTAGCCTGGAATAACACCGGAGCGATCATTCGCTTCTGTGAGCCCCAGCGGCCGTAATCAGAACGAACATAGGCAAACTCATTACCGATAGCATTCCATTCATTTCCATCGAGGCTCCAGGCAAAATGCAAACCATTTCTGCCGCCGTTTTTTAATGATGAATAGGCAAACAGGTAAACAGAATCAGGCGCACCGGCATAAGACGGTGCACAAAAAGTGATCATTAAAAGAAAGGCGCAAATTGTTTTCAGCATAAAATTTCATTTGGCATAATGGTCTGCAGGTGCAGGCACTCACTTCAACATAACAGGAGAAATTCCTTTGATAGTTGGTATAACTGGCTTGATATTTCCGGCTGCATCAAACTCCATTTTATCGATACAGGTTTCGCGATTAAAACCTGCAGCGTCTCCCATCGAAATGCCTTTTGGCACAGTAAAGCGGTGGTACACAATATACCATTCATCTTTGCCAGGCACCTGTATGGTAGAATTATGTCCCGTTCCATAAATACCCGCTGCAGTATCTTTTGCAAGAACCAGGTTTTCCGCTGGAGTGGAAATTTTACCGAGAGGAGACTCAGCAAAGCCATAACGGACTTTATAATTCGGGCTTCGGGTATCATCTTCCGACCAAAGGAAATAATATTTTCCGTTGCGCCAGAATACATGCGTCCCTTCGCGGAAAGTTTTATCAGGAGTCATTACTGAAGTAGTGCCGGGTTTTAACGAGATCATATCATCATTCAACTCCGCTCCCGCCATGTAACCATTGCCCCAGTATAAAAAGTATTTACCGGAAACCGGATCATAGAACACATCAGGATCTATCTGCTGCCCACCTTTTACACCTTCAGGCAATGAGTTGACCAATGGCTTCCCACTGTCTTTGAATGGCCCTGCCGGGTTATCCGCAACAGCAACGCCGATCTTTTGCGCAGCAGTAAAATAATAGAAGTATTTATATTGGCCATTGATCTTTCTTTCAATGATACAAGGAGCCCACGCATTGCGGCTGGCCCAACTCACATCTTTGGGAAGATCGAGGATCACACCCTCATCTTTCCAATTCACCAGGTCCGCAGATGAAAAGGCCTTAAAATAAGTACCCGACCAGCTATTGAAACCATCCGAAGTTGGATAGAGATAGAATCGTTTTGTTTTTTCTGCATAGATGATATCGGGGTCTGCATAAAAACCATTCAGCACAGGATTGTTTACAACGGCTGCGGTCACTTTATACGTTAATGGCGCAGCGCCTTTACGGCTGATCGTATAATTAACAGCGCTTTTAGAAAAATCAATCTTTCCGGAAGGCTTCACCATCACTCCTGCCCCACTTGCAAATTGCGGATCAAATGATTTTAGATTTGTACCCGGAAGCAGTGGCACAAATACTGTTTTGGCAATTGTATCGATTGTTACATTTTGTTTTCTTATCCCTTTGCCGGCCGGATATCCAAATATATCAGCGGCAGTAAGCCATTTAGCCGCCAACCGCTCCATTTCTTCTTTTGTAACAGAGATCACCGTTCCATGACGCGGATGAAAGTTCATATTCACATCATGATCGATCACGGAGAAATTCACAAAATCATTTGTCCGTGTAAACTGGTATTTCCCTTTTGTATACACGTCATACATCAGGATATAATCCTTTCCATTGTTGAGTTTGAATACGCCAGCGCCTTCCACCGGATCTTTGGTTTGCTGGACGTATTTATCACGCAATACATAACCATGCGTCAGATGATCAGATACCGCAATCTTGATGCCTGCACCGTCTCCTTCAGTTTTGAAAAAGAGATAGAACTTCCCGTCCTTTTTGATGATATCGCCATCGATACTGGCGCCATTGGTCGGGCTGAAGAATAACTGTTTCGGCTCTGCTTCCAGATCAGTAAAATCCTTATTGGCATAAGCATAGTAGATCTTATCCGGATCAGGGCCATGCTTCATGGAAAAATAGACCATATACTTGCCTGCGCTATCATCATAGATTGTTTGGGGCGCCCACACACGCAGCAGGCTGTCATGGCCGGAAAACCGTTTCTGGATATTCACAACAGAAGAAGTCCAGTTGATCAGATCTGTGGATTTCAGCAAAACCATTGCCCGGTTGGAACTCCATCCGAGGGCAGACACCATATCCGTTACAACCATGTAAAACGTTTTGCCATCATGCCCGCGAAGAATATGCGGATCCCGGACACCGCCTGTCGAACTGATCGCTGCAGAAGAAATGACCGGCCGGTTATTATTCAGCGCCTGGTAGCTGTACCCATCTTTACTCAATGCAAAATGGATCGACTCATCTTCCTTCGCATTCCCGGTAAAATAGGCAAAAAGATAACCTGTATACCCATCCGATACTTTTTTGGAGGACACGGTTTGCGCAAAACCCGCTATACAGCCCAGGATCAAGGCGACAAAAAAGCTGATACTTATTTTCATGAAGCAATCCCGTCTTTGACGTACAGTATCAGAAAAAAATCTCATATCAGACTTTTCACCTGTATTGCACAACGGTATGCACGAAAATAACCCGGCAAGGGGGAATGAATGGGGGGTATTTTCGGCAAAAATAGGCGGCAGAGAGCGATGGTCGATGGTCGATGTTGGATGTTCGATGGTCGATGACCGATGGCCGATGTTCCGTGGCCGATAGTTGACAATGAAAGAAAACATGGCGGCCCTCTGATACCAAAAGGCCTCGATAGTAAGAGTTACCACCTTAAACCATTTTCTATACTGCTGAAGGAATATCAAACTCCGAAGGCCAGCCATCGACCATCGAACATCGGCCATCGGTCATCGAACATCCCCCGTCAGATCAGCATCCCTCCGGACACCTCGATCCTCTGCGCATTCACCCACCCTGCTTCAGGCGAGCAAAGAAATGCCACCACGCCGCCGATGTCGTCGGGCAGGCCCGCGCGGCCGAGAGCTGTGACGCTGGATACGAATTGATTGATCTGTTGGTTGTCGCGCACGTGACCTCCGCCAAAATCGGTTTCGATGGCGCCGGGTGCAACGACGTTTACGCGGATACCACGGGTTCCCAATTCTTTAGCCTGATAGCGGGTCAGCGTTTCTATCGCACCCTTCATTGCCCCATAAGCCGCATATCCCGGCATCGCAAAACGTGCCAGACCAGATGAGATATTGACGATACCACCGCCGTCATTCATTACAGAGAGTAATTTCTGTGTGAGAAAAAAGACGCCTTTGAAATGGATCGAAAGCAGCAGATCAAATTGCTCTTCACTGGTTTCAGCAAAGGAAGCATTCATCCCGATGCCTGCATTGTTGACCAGAAAATCAAACTTAGCGGCAGAGAACTGTTGTTGAAGGGTATTGCGGAGCTCCGTCACGAACGGATCGAAACTTTTTACAACACCTGTATCCAGTTGAAGGGCTGCGGCTTTTTGCCCGGCTGACTGGATTTCCTGCACTACTTTCTGCGCTTCCTCTTTGTTGCTGTGATAAGTGATCACAACATCGAGTCCTTTACGTGCAGCAGCCAATGCCATGTTTTTACCTAAACCGCGGCTGCCCCCGGTGATCAGTACAATCTTATTTGTTGCCATAATCTTTGTTTTTGATTTGATATAACAAAGTTGGTACAGGATCAGGTCTTGCACGTTGCACTAATCAATCACATATTTGCAAAAATCAAATCAAAGTGTTCACGCCCTGAAACTCATTGGGGAAAAGCTTGTTTGCTTGCGAAAGAAATTGGAGAAATGGGCCACTTCTTCAAAACCGAGGCTATAGGCGATCTCGGAGATGTTCCAGTCGGTCTGCTTCAGCAGGATCTTTGCTTCCTGTAATACGCGGCTACTGATAATATCGGTAGTTGTTCTACCCATGTTTTCTTTCAGCACTTTGTTCAGGTGATTCACGTGAACCGACAATCTATCGGCGTAGTCTTTTGCCGACCTGAGATCAAGTGTCTGACTGGGCGATTCGATCGGGAACTGCCGCTCCAGCAATTCTATAAACAAAGAAGTGATCCTGGCTGATGCACTATGCAGCGGGTGAAGAGCTGATGCCGGTTGAAGTTTTTGTCCGTAATGGATCAATTCCACTACATAATTGCGCAACAGATCATACTTATAGGCATAATCCGAAGAGATCTCCCGGTACATCTTGGCAAAGATGGCGCGAAGTTCTTCGCGGTTTTCATCGCTGAGTTCAAATACTGGAGATCCGCCCGCGCGGAAAATGGGGAGTTCATCTAATACGATCCCACTTTTTGACTGCACGAGGAACTCGTCAGTAAATACGCAGAAATAACCGGATTGATCATCATCCTGCGGCAGCCAGTGATAGGGAACTTTGGGTGTTGCGAATAAGAGTGCGCTGTTTTCGATATCGATCACTTTGTCTGCATACTCAGCACGATTACGTCCGTTGATAAAACTGATCTTGTAATATGCACGCCTGTTGTAAGGCATTTTATGATCTTCCTTCACTTTTTTAAAAACCTCAGAAATATTGAACACATTGAAGTGCCCGATCTCTTTATCGATGCCGCCAGGCAGAAGCCGGCTGATGTCGATCTGAGACTTTTCAGAGATCTCCTGGTAAAATTGTTCGAGCGAGGTTGTTTCCATGGTATTTGCAAAAATCAAATGTAAGACTTTTCAGAAACAAGGTGTTTTCCCAGCCAGAGGTAGCATGAGCTTCAGACTATGGAGAATGGTCTTTGAGTTTTTTAACTACGAGCTTAGGTTCTGCCTGGCGTAGGTTCCTCATTACGCTACACATTTGATTCATTCCGAAATACATTCACATTTCAGGAACCTGTACTAAACTTGCATTATGAAATCACAGGAAATCAGGATACAAAAAGCCACTAAAACAGAACATTCTGTTCTTATCGAGATCTGGGAGCGCTCCGTTCGCGCCACTCACCATTTCCTCTCCCATGAGGATATCCTGCATTTCCGCCAACAGATACTCATCCAATATTTTAACATGGTGGATCTGTTTCTCATAAAAACAAACACCGAAGAAACAGCCGGATTTCTTGGGCTCTCACCCGGTAAAATCGAAATGCTATTCATTGATCCAGTCCATTTCAGAAAAGGATATGGAGGTCTTTTACTTGATTATGCAGTCGAGCAACATGGAATAACGAAAGTGGACGTGAACGAAGACAACCCTGACGCTTACAAATTTTACCTTAACAAGGGGTTTCGGATAGTAAACCGTCTTGACAAAGATGCGGAAGGAAAAGATTTCCCCATTCTTCAAATGGAACTGGCTCAACCATAAAATATCACAGTAGTTCAGCGACAGTTATCTTCTTCCCCTCTTCCCGCCCGTAAAAGATAAACCGGTAGGGCGGGAAGAGAGAATAATGAAAAGAGCAGTGTCTCTTAATTTTTCGACAATATAGATGGTAAATGTATCGGCGCAACTACCATAACTAAAAAACGGCGACTACCTTCCGGTAACCGCCGTACTACTAAAAATCACGAAATCGCTTATCTGATCATTTATCAAACAACTCTGCCAGTTTCTTCTCCAGCTCCTCTCCTCTCAGGTTTCTTGCAATGATCTTTCCAGAAGGATCCAGCAATACATTTCCCGGGATACCTCGGATGCCATACAACTTTGCCGGCGCACTATCCCAGAATGCCAGATCGGATACCTGCGGCCAGTTCAGCTCATCTTTCTCTATTGCTTTTACCCAGGCGTCCTTCTTGCTGTCAAGTGATACACCGAATACACCAAAGCCTTTCTCTTTATATTTTTTATGCAGCCTTACCACATTAGGATTCTCTCTTCTGCAGGGCCCACACCAGGCCGCCCAGAAATCAACCAACAGATATTTACCAAAATTATCTGATAACTTTACCAACTTCCCTGAAGGATCCGGCAAGGTGAAATCAGGTGCCTGTTGCCCTATCTCAGTTGTACGCAAAGCAGAAGGCAGATCACGCAGCAACTTTACATATTGGGTTTTCTCCAATGATTTATCCAGCAGATCCGTATACTTCACCACTTCTTCCGCAGAAAGATTCGGAGAGAAATAACGATACAACACAAAAGCTGACACGATCGACGAAGGTTGTTTTTTGATGAACTCTTCAATATTAAAGTTCCTGGAATTCTGCAGATATTGCTTATACAAATCATTCGCCGCAGAACCTTTCACAGAAGAATTTCTTCCCCCACGTGCTGTATCTATATATACCGTCAGATCATTCTTTCCTTCAACAAACACATACAATGGGGATATCAATGTTGTATCGGTTGTCACTCCATACAGTTCCGGAATCTCTAATTCCTTTGCAAACTGAAATCTCCCATTCTTCACCGTGGCAGAATCAATGACAAAAAACATCTTATTGTAGTATCGTTGCAGATACACCTTTTTTGCATCGGCAAGACCACCAGACTCTCCCTTGATATTTACGCGGGCTTTAACAGGTGATGCAACTGCACTTAATGAAACAATGGTCAGTAAGAACATGGTCGCAAGAGCTTTACGAAAAGCAAATCCTGAACAAACAAATGTATTGAACATAGTCGTGATTTTATTTTTTTACGGATAAAGTATTATTCTGACTGCTTCCAGCCTTCGTTTGCCGCAGTAGCAGTTTCTCCAAACGCGCCTTTCTCTCCAAAGAACCCTTTACCGCCGAAGGTGTACAGTTGTTTCTTTGCAAGTTCCAGCTGCAATTGCGGAATAGGATATTCCGTTGGTGTGCCACCGATCAACAGGTTGTTTCTGCGCATAAATGTGAAAGGAACAAATGCGCCACCAGCACCATCGATCTCAATCGCATATTCATAATGCAGTGCTTTACGGAGTGCCGCTTCTGTGGCGGCTACTGCAGGTAAACCGCCTTTAACGATCCTTGAAGCGGTTGCTGCATTCAATTCATCTGCCGCACCCTGATAATCCTGCAACCAGAACTTTGACTCGGATTTGAGCAAACGTATTTCTTCAAAAAGAAAATACGGATTGATCGCGCCCGGATCATTCAGCGTATTACGCGTATGATACCATCTGATCCGGAAATAATTGGTGAATAATCCTCTCCCGCGGGATTCGAGCATGATCCCAAAACTTGGCGTATAACCGAAGTATTGATAAAAACGCTTATCATCTGTTGTGATAGCAGGCAGAATGCCGGTTAGCGGATAAAACGCGGGAGTAGAACCCGTCTTGTCAGCGAGGTAAGCCACTTTCAGATCAGGTGCCAGCCAACCCGAACCATCTGTATTTCTTTGCACAAGATTTGATACAAGCTGATTATAATAGCCGCCGGTTACTGTGGTGATCGTATAATCCGCCGTAACACCTTTTGATGCATAGGTCAGTACCTTATTCCAATGATCTGCACCAAGTGCCGCAGCTTCCGCCTTATCGCGCGGCTGGGAAGAAAGGATCCTTGCAGCCAGTGAATTAGCGATCTGGATAAAAGTAGCTCTGCTGATCGTTACGCCTGTAAGAAAATCAAATTTCAATGAAGGATGAGCTTCCGCCAGTTCGATCGATTTATCGATCAGCTTCAAACCATTTGCGATAAGCTCTTTATAGGAATTCGGAAAATCACGTGTATTAAGATTTGCCTGATCAACAATGATCCCCCTATCGAATATAACACCGAGATATCCCTGCGAAACCCCTTTTGCAAAGTAAGCAGCCACCTGGCAATCTTTGGTTCTGTCATTACCCAGATTATCGACGATACTTCTGTTCTGCACTTCAATAATATCCAGCGCGATGGTTGCATCAAGATTCGCCTGATAGAAATTATTGTAGAACGTATTCCAGGTAGTAGCTCCCCGATACGATGCATTATTATTCAAACGCAAACGCGGTTCATTGGCAAAATCCCACCACGATGAATTACCATTCGTATTCGTGGTCTGATCAGCCAGCAAACTGAAATGCGTGCCCGCAGAACTGGTCGTTGTACTGAAAGTCGTTTGCACACTGCTCGTCACCAGCTTATATCCGAGATCACGGATCAGTTCAGTTGCTTCATCATTGGTGAATGAAGAAGGATCGTCAAAACCTGTTTTCTTGCAGGACGTAAATACCGCGAGCGGTAATAATATATAGAATAGTTTTTTCATGTAGTTACTTTTAAAAATTAAGCGTAAGACGGCCGCTGAAAGTGCGGAAGATCGGATAGGAATAAAAATCGATATCCCATCCTTCGGGTGTAACTCCTGTAAAATTTGTCCAGGTATAAAGATTACGGCCGATCAATGAAAGCTTCGCACCTTTGATCACACCACCAATACCCAGTTTCTTTACCGGCAGCTGATACGCAAGAGAAACCTCACGTAGTGACACATAGCCACTGTTTTCTATCCAGTAATCCGTTGTTTGCTGCGCATTAAAAACCGCAGTGATGAATGGCAGAGGAAGACCCGCAGCAACAGCCTGATCAGTAAATACAGATCTGTATTGATACGTCAGATAGTTAACTGTCTCATTATACTTCTGGCCACCCTGTTTCCAGTCAAGAACGGTATACAGTGAAAGAGGCCCCCAGCTCAATGTATTGCTAAATCCAACCTGGAAATCAGCCTGCGCATCACCGATCACTTTGTTGTTTCCGGTTGCGGCATTCTGATAAAACAATGGCAACTCGGCTGCTGTTCCGATCTGGCTTTTCAATACAACAAATCCCAATTGATTCGTCGTGAAATCTTCCGGCCTTAATACACCGCCAGCAGCATTGCTTACAAAACCTTTATCATCTACTTCAAGCTGCGAGAGATTGGTGAAAATGCTGTACCCGTAATAAGAATACGGACTGATACCTGCAGCTTTACGGAAATCACCGGAAGTAAATTCAGGTACATCTCCTAGTGAAGTGATCTTACTTCTTACACGACTGAATGTCGCACCCGCATTCCATTGCCATTTACCGGAAGAAATAATGTTACCATTTACTTCAAGTTCATACGAACTCGACTTCACTTCGCCGAGGTTATCCCAGATCCCCGCCGTTCCGGTTGTCGGAGGGAAAGCAGGTACCAGAATAAAATCGTTCTTACTGGTTGCCTTTGCATAGTTTGCCTGGATATTGATCCGGTTGAAAAGAACCGCGTCAATACCGAGTTCCAACTCAGAAGTTACGGCACGGGTAAGATCTGTGTTATCTCTTCTTGTATAGCTCACACCACCCGAGCTGGACAATGAAACGCGGCTTTCTTTCGCTCCAAATCCCGGCAAGCTACCCGCCTGGCCATACGCTGCGCGAAGCTTCAGATCAGTGATTGCGCCAAGCTGAACATCTTCTGTAAGTCTGTATGCGATCGACGCACGCGGAAAGAATGCAGCAGCCACATCGGCGCCAAACCGTGAACTGAGATCAAAACGGCCTAGCACATCGAGGAAGATCTTATTCTTCCAGGCTGATTTTACATTAAGGAAGTAGCCATAATTCACCAACTGACTCCAGGAAGAAGAAGTAGAACGCGTTGCCGCTTCCACCACTCCCAGGCTTTTAACCGGCGCACTCAGATTGTATCCGGATCCGCTTAAGCTGGTTAATCTGGATTCTTCATAAACAGATTTAAGATTTACACCGAAGTCAAAATCGCCAAATTTGTCGTTATAGTTCAACTGCAACTGCGCGTTCTTTGAAGCCACTCTCCCATTGGAAAGGCCATAATAACCGTTGTTACGGCTCACTTCTGGTGTGAGGGTCTGATAACCTACCGGATAATAATCCTCCGTTTCGCTATACTCGTTCTGGAATGCACCATTCACTTCTGCAGAGATCTTCTTTGAGAATTTATATTTCAAACGACCTCCTATCAAAAAATTATTGGAAGTATTTGCATACTCACGATAACTCAATTGGTAAAATGGATTGCCAACATTGAATTTCTGGATATCAAAACCATAAGGCTTGAAGGCATAACGGCCGTCTGCCTGCTTTTCAGTCAGATCAATAAACGGTTCATACAATAATGCTGAATAAAGAACGGACCCGGCACCGCTTGATGAAAGCGAAGCAGATGGGGTATTACGGTTGAAATACTGCACCGTTACGTCTGCTTCAATATTCTTGTTCGGCTTAAATCCAACATTCAGTAAGGCTGTTCTTCTTGTATCAGGCGAGATCGGCCCGGCGATACCTCCTTTCGACTGATTCTGAAACGAACCATACAGATTGAATTTCTCTCCTGCTGTAGATACAGACACAAAGTTTGTATAGTATGGATTATTACTCAGCATGCTATTCACGTTATCATTGTACTTTGTATAGCGATGCTGATTTAATGAAAAGCCATTTTCCTTAAAATCGAGCGTTCTGTTATTTCCGGAAGAAAGCACGAAAGATCCATCCTGATTCACTTTATAAAAATGAAGCTGTGATGTTGGAGGAGTCCGCTGAACATTGCTGATGCCATATTCATTATCAACAACGATATTCAGTTTGTTAAATCCTTTCCCTTTTTTGGTGATCACCTGTATCACACCTCCTTCACCACGGGTGCCATATAACGCTGAGGCGGCGGCGCCTTTCACCACTTCTATTGTTTCTATATCCTGCGGGTTAAGATCCGAAAGATCAAGAGCGGTAACAAATCCGTCCACAACCAGTAAGGGAGCAATATTTCCGTTGATCGATTTTGCTCCGCGCAAATAAACAGTCGCGCCCTGGTTACCTGCCGACTGATCTATCTGCAAGCCCGCTACTTTTCCACGTAACGACTGAGACGCATCGGTTGCGGGAACTGTATTCAGTTGTTCACTGCTGACCTTTGTAAGGGCAAAGGAAAGTTTGCGACGGCTTGTTCCTTCTGCAACTCCAGTCACTACCACATCTTCCAGCTGAACAGCCTGTTCTTCCAGCCTGATCTCTATATCCTCCGAGGTTGCCGTAACCTCTTTTGTCTTATGCCCCACATAGCTAATACTAAGTACGTAAGGAAAAGCCTGCCCTGTCCGGAAAACAAACTTTCCGTCTTTATCAGTCACCACGCTGTGTGTCGTATTTCTGATAGCAACGCTTGCACCTTCAAGCGGTACACCTGATTTTGAATCGACAACGCGACCGTGCAATACAGAATTAATTGTAGATGGGGTTCCCTGGGAAGAGGCATAAAGAGGTAGCCATAACATAGCCACTAACCATATCCGTAGATATCGTTTCATTCAGTTTAGTTTAAAGTTTACGAAAGAAAACAAAGACCCGTTACGCAAAGCGTCGGACAGCATTGTTTATAATTATAGCTATGGCATTGACCGTTAGGAGGAGCAAATGAATTAAAGCTGACGGAGTAGAGTAGTAAAGGTATAAAATGCGATAAAAAAACCATCGTCAGCAAGGAGAAGAATGAAGAAGACGGAGTTCAGCGCAATTAGTCTACCGTTTTGGTGGACAAATATAAAACAGTTTGCACTTTCAATCCAAAAAAAATTACTTACGGTTCAATCCGCTGCTTTTCCGTCAGAAACAAAAAATCGCGAAGAAAGCAGTTTGCCAACTGCCATCTTCGCGAAAAAAAAAATAAATTGCCAGATAAGTATAAATTTCCTGCCTTTGGCTTGCTCTACCCGGCTATCGTGTTCCCACATCTTTTCCTAATGGCTGGCGGCCGCAAGGCTCCTGCAGATCTCGCAGTCTTTACATTCACTAGCAGAAATATCCATAAAAACTGAGCACTTCTTTATCAGGAAGCGCTGATTACGCAGATTAGAAGCTGATAACAAGATCTAATCAGCGTAATCAGCGCTTTCTACTAGCAATCGGTATGATTAAGAGACTCTTTTCTTCTACAAGACTGATAAAATCTGCGAGATCTGCGGGAAACTTACGCCCCATATTTGCGGGTACACGTTGGTTATACAAAACAGGAAAAAACATACAATTGCAATTCGCATGAACACGCCTGAAATTTGATAATGACTTCAATTTTCTTAAGCCACCAACTATCTTCCCGTCTTTCCGGTAAAAAACGTTAAGGCGGTAAGACGGGAAGGACGCTTTAAGAATGGTGGTTTCCTATTTCTGTGTACAATGAAACATATCCCGGATATAGAACACACCATCAAACACTTCCGTCCACTGCCCTTTCGCATTCGCGTGGAATTTTCCTTTCATAAAGAAAAGCGGCCTCTCTGTTGGATATGCAAGCCTGTACGATTTCAGATCAACAAAAGCGAATGGTTCCTTGCGTGTGGCGATCCAGTTTTCGATTCCCTGTTTTTCCGGCTTAACAACTTTAAACGGTTTTACATAAATACGTCCTGCAGTTCCTTTATAGGATGTAAAGCCGAGCACATACATGGTATCTTTCAGCACCTTTGCCAATTCATTTCCCATCGAAAAATGTTTACCATATCTGCCTGAAGGAAAGGCATCGTATGAATTCTTTGCGATGTGCGCATTGTGCGCCCAGATAATGATCTTGCGGCCAGCGTATTTATATCTGTAAAGCCAAAGGAAATTCGCGGCCATTTGTTTGTCACGCACAGTTAAAGACATGTAGTAGCTGTCTTTTCCATAATAAATATGTTGCTGTGTATATCCTCTCGCACTTTCAACAAGGATCCTCACCAGCGCAGAATCAGGCAGTGATTTCAATTCCTGCCCGATACTGTCAAGAACACGATCAAAATACAGGAGGCTATCAGCGGGTATGATCTTGCCCGAGTGCAAAGGGAAAAAATGCTGGATATAATCAAACAGTGGCGAGATCTTTTCTGTAAAACGACTTCCCGCTTTTTCCAACAGGGCACGCATATCAGCGGGATAATTTTTCGTACGGTAAGTGCCGTGAGGCTGACTGTCAAAACCCGTAACCGCAATCGGCGATGAAGTTTTGTAACTACTGTCTATATACGGGAATATGGAGGAGCCTTCCATACATTTCGTCCATATCGGAAAAATATTTCCTCTCATCAGCTTCATAGGCGATTCGCGTTTTGCGTTGGCTTCATCCTGGGAAAATAATAAACTATAAAAGTCGCTTTCAAAAGCGATCACATCAAAGCCTTTTTTCTCGTGCAGATATTTTACCAGGCGGGCTTTTGCTTCAAATGTAGGAGCGTCGCCATGATCCTGTTCTCCGAGCGACACGATCTGCGCATCGCCGATCGCCTGTCCGATCACTTCGAGATCATCATAATTTGTATCAGCGATATTGATACTCCTGATGGCTTTTGTATTGGCCTTTACAAATTGCTTGATGTCCGTTTGCGCGTCAGCCACAGCCACGCAGATCAACAGCAAAAGAGAAAAGATTGTTTTCATAAATAAGTTTTAATAAAACTACTCTCCCGCATCTGCCTGGTTGCGGGCGATCTGCAAACGCCATTTTTTTGTCTGCAATTCGGGTAAAAAAATATTTTTCGCGTAGCCATTTAACTACATATATTTGCGTAGTCAAATAACTACATAATGAATTTACGCAGGGATGTATTCCAGGCCATTGCGGATCCAACCCGCCGGGCCATACTCGCACTGGTAGCCACGCAGGGAATGACTGCCGGTGCTATTGCAGCCAACTTTGATTCTGCAAGGCCTACCATATCCAAACATCTGCAGATCCTGACCGAATGTGAGCTGCTGACCCAGGAACAACAGGGCCGTGAAATGTATTATCATTTTAATCCTAAAAAAATGAAAGAAGTAGATAAATGGCTGGAACCATTCCGTCTGTTATGGGAAGGCCGCTTCAACCGACTGGATAATCTTCTTGATAAAATAAAAAAAGACAAAAATGCAAAGTAAACATCCTACGATCGTGGAAGCAGAAAAAGGGAAACAGGACCTGCGCGTCATTCGTGAATTTGATGCGCCACGGGAGCTTGTATTCAAAGCCTTTACCACGCCGGAATTGCTGGTGCAGTTCTTCGCCCCGTTCGGCACAACGATGTATTTTCATTACCACAATTACCAGACTGGTGGTAATTACAGCTGGTACCACAAAGATCAAAAGGGCAACACCGTTTGCACATTCAACGGCGTGATCCACGACCTCACTGCTCCCCTTCGCCTGATACAGACTGCGGAATTCATGGAAATTCCTGAGCGTGGCCATGTGGTACTTGAAGCCATGCTGTTTGACGAAC
>VFQP010002785.1_pt1 | contig 18906 bp, 17 predicted proteins | sample 3512351 | NCBI WGS metagenome assembly VFQP01 (sample SAMN10412372, study PRJNA504923) | tailings metagenome | isolation source: Relicate 1 Philex TSF1 revegetated site | place: Philippines: Tuba, Benguet | collected 2017-08-29
CGCCGCCGTTCTTGCCTTTCAGGCGCTCGTAGCACTCCACGCCGCGGTCGGTGGCATAGCCGGTTTCGCATTCTTCCCAACTCACCATCACGCCGTTGATGCCGCCACGCGCGTTCACCAGCTTGAGGTAATCCACATAGCCGTTGGCGAAGGGCACGCCGTTGGGCGCGTACGGGCCGGTGCGGTACACCAGCGCCGGGAAGAACTGTTCCTTGGCTTGCGCCATGGCGCTGGGCGCCACGAGCGCGGACGACAGACCGGTGGCGACCACCGCCGCGGCCAGTACGAGATTGCGCAGCTTCATCACATGTCTCCTAGTTGAACAAAAACACGAACACCAACCGGTGAGCCCTTGGGAGCGACGCGCGTCGCTCAGTGCGGAAAGGGCCAGAGCCGCAACTTCTGTTTGCCGATGCTCCAGAGCTTGGCCAGGCCGTGCGGCTCCACGATCAGGAACCACACGATCAGCGCGCCGAAGATCATGAATTCGGTGTGCGAGACCGCCGCGGTGGAAATCGTCACGCCCACGAGGCCACCCACCCACGGCAGGAACTGGTTGAGGAAGATCGGCAGCACCACGATGAAGGCGGCGCCGAAGAAGCTGCCCATGATGGAACCCATGCCGCCGATGATGACCATGAACAGCAGCTGGAAGCTGCGGTCGATCGAGAACGCTGCCGGCTCCCAGGAACCCAGGTGCACGAAGCCCCACAGGCCGCCGGCCACGCCGATGATGAAGCTGCTCACCGCGAAGGCGCTGAGCTTGGCGTACATGGGGCGGATGCCGATCACCGAGGCGGCCACGTCCATGTCGCGGATGGCCATCCACTCGCGGCCGATGGCCGAGCGCACCAGGTTCTTGGCCAGCAGCGCGAACACCACCACGAAGCCCAGGCAGAAGAGGTACTTCTCCGCCGGCGTGTCGATGCGCCAGCCCAGCACCTGCAGGTTGGACACCGACACCGAGCCCGAGGCCGTGTTGTTGGTGAACCAGCCGATGCGCAGGAAGGCCCAGTCGCAGAAGAACTGCGCCGCGAGCGTGGCCACGGCCAGGTACAGGCCCTTCACGCGCAAACTGGGGATGCCGAAGAAGATGCCCACCAGCGTGGCGAAGAAGCCGCCGATGAGCAGCGCCGGAATCAGCGGCATGCCCTCGATGCGCACGAAGGTGTTGTAGGCCATGTAAGCCCCCACCGCCATGAAGGCGCCCGAGCCCAGGCTGATCTGGCCGCAGTAGCCGACCAGGATGTTCACGCCGATGGCCGCCAGCGACAGGATCAGGAACGGGATCAGGATGGCGCGGAACATGTACTCGTCGACCAGCATCGGCACGCCGATGAAGGCGAAGGCGATGATGGCCAGCACGGCCCAGCGGTCCTGCGCGATCGGGAAGATCTGCTGGTCGGCGCGGTAGGAGGTCTTGAACTGACCGTTTTCTCTGTAGAACATGTGTCAGTCCCTCACACGCGATCGATGATCTTCTCGCCGAACAGACCTTGCGGGCGGAAGAGAAGGAAAACCAGCGCCAGCACGTAGGCGAACCAGATCTCGATGCCACCGCCCACGAAGGGGCCGAGGTAGACCTCGGAGAGCTTCTCGCCCACGCCGATGATCAGCCCGCCGATGATGGCGCCGGGCACCGACGTGAGGCCGCCGAGGATGATCACAGGCAGCGCGCGCAGCGCCACGGTGGTGAGCGAGAACTGCACACCGAGCTTGGAGCCCCAGATGATGCCGGCCACCAGCGCGGTGATGCCGGCAACGAACCACACGATGACCCAGATGCGGTTGAGCGGAATGCCGATCGACTGCGCGGCCTGGTGGTCGTCGGCGACCGCGCGCAGCGCGCGGCCGGTGGCGGTCTTCTGGAAGAACAGCGACAGGCATGCCACCAGCAGCGCGGCGATGCACGCGGCGTAGACGTCCTCCAGGTTCACCAGGATGCCGCCTTCGAACACGCCACCGAGCAGGAACACCGGGTCTTTGGGCATGCCGACGTCGATCTGGTAGATGTCGGAGCCGAACAGCGTCTGGCCCAGGCCGTCGAGGAAGTAGGTGATGCCCAGCGTGGCCATCAGCAGCGTCACCCCTTCCTGGTTGACCAGGTGGCGCAGCACGAAGCGCTCGATGGCCCAGGCCACCACGTACATCAGCGCGCCGGCGATCACGAAGGCGATCACGTTGCCCAGGATCTTGCTTTCGATGCCGAGCCAGCCCGGCACCCAGGTGGAAAAGCGTGCCATCGCCAGCGCCGCGAACAGCACCATCGCGCCTTGCGCGAAGTTGAATACCCCCGAGGCCTTGAAGATGAGCACGAAGCCCAGCGCCACCAGGGAATACAGCATGCCGGCCATCAGGCCGCCCAGCAGGGTTTCAAGAAAGAAAGCCATGGTCGAACCCGTTCAATGACTCGTGCCGAGGTAGGCCTTGATGACCTCCTCGTTGTTGCGCACCTCGTCCGGGGTGCCGTCGCCGATCTTCTTGCCGTAGTCGAGCACCACCACGCGGTCGGAGATGTCCATCACCACGCCCATGTCGTGTTCGATCAGCACGATGGTGGTGCCGAACTCGTCGTTCACGTCGAGGATGAAGCGGCTCATGTCCTGCTTCTCCTCGAGGTTCATGCCGGCCATGGGCTCGTCGAGCAGCAGCATGCGCGGCTCCATGGCGAGCGCGCGGCCCAGGTCGACGCGCTTTTGCAGGCCGTAGGGCAGGGTGCCCACGGGCGTCTTGCGGTAGGCCTGGATCTCGAGGAAGTCGATGATGTGCTCGACGAACTCGCGGTGCTGTTCTTCTTCCTTCTGTGCGCCGCCCAGGCCGAAGGGGTTGCGGAACGCCTGCGACAACAGACCGCTTTTGATGCGCAGGTTGCGCCCGGTCATGATGTTGTCGATCACGCTCATGCCCTTGAACAGCGCCAGGTTCTGGAAGGTGCGCGCGATGCCCATCTCGGCCACCTGGCGGCTGTTCATGTGCTTGAACGTCTGGCCGCGGAAAGTGATGGAACCTTCCTGCGGCTGGTACACGCCGTTGATGCAGTTGAGCATGGAGCTCTTGCCAGCGCCGTTGGGGCCGATGATGGCCCGCACTTCGTGCTCGCGCACGTTGAAGCTGATGTCGGTGAGCGCCTTGACGCCGCCGAAACGCAGGCTGATGTTGTTCACATCGAGGATGACCTCACCGATCTTCTTTTGACCGGTGGTTATGTCCGCGGCGCCTGCGCTGCCCGATTCTTGTTGATTCATGGTGTCGTGTCTCATGCGGCGGCCTTGACCGGGGCGAACGTTTTCGCATCGCGGATCTGCAGCGTCGCGCTCACCGAGCCCGTGCGCCCGTCCTCGAACTTGACCTGCGTCTCGATGTACTGCTCGGTCTTGCCGCTGTACAGCGCATCGACCAGGGCCTGGTACCGCTCGCCGATGAAGCCGCGTCGCACCTTGTTCGTGCGAGTGAGCTCGCCGTCGTCGGCATCAAGCTCTTTGTGCAGCACCAGGAAGCGGCTGATCTGGCTGCCCGCCAGCAACTCGTCGCGCGCCAGGTCGGCGTTGACCTTCTCCACGCATTCCTGGATCAGCGCATACACCTCGGGCTTCTGCGCCAGGTCGGTGTAGCCCGCATAGGGCAGGTTGCGCCGCTCGGCCCAGTTGCCCACCGCGTCGAAGTCGATGTTGACCATCACGCAAACCTTCTCGCGCTTGTCGCCGAAGGCCACGGCTTCCTTGATGTGCGAGAAGAACTTGAGCTTGTTCTCCACGTACTTGGGCGCGAACATGGCGCCGTCGTGCGCGCCGCCCTTGAGGCGGCCCACGTCCTTCACGCGGTCGATGATCTTGAGGTGGCCGCTGGCGTCGATGAAGCCGGCGTCGCTGGTGTGGTACCAGCCGTCGGCGGTGAGCACCTCGGCCGTGGCCTGCGGGTTCTTGTAGTAGCCCTTGAGCAGACCGGGCGAGCGCACCAGGATCTCGCCGCTGTCGCTGAGCTTGATCTCCACGCCTTCGCAGGGCACGCCCACGGTATCGGCACGCGCTTCGTGGTCGGGCTGCAGGCACACGAACACGGCGGTCTCGGTGGAGCCGTAGAGCTGCTTGAGGTTGATGCCGATCGAGCGGTAGAAGCTGAACAGGTCGGGGCCGATCGCCTCGCCCGCGGTGTAGGCCACGCGCACCCGGCTCATGCCGAGGTTGTTGCGCAGCGGGCCGTACACCAGCCAGTCGCCCAGGCGGTACTTCAGGCGGTCCAGCGTGCCCACCGGCTTGCCGTCCATCAGGTCGGGGCCGATGCGGCGCGCGAGATCCATGAAGCGGTGGAACATGGTGCGCTTGAGCGCGCCCGCGTCCTCCATGCGGATCATCACGCTGGTGAGAAGGCCCTCGAACACGCGCGGCGGCGCGAAGTAGTAGGTGGGGCCGACCTCCTTGAGGTCGATGGTGACGGTGCCGCTGCTCTCGGGGCAGTTCACCACATAGCCCGTGACCAGCCACTGCGCGTAGGAAAAGATGTTCTGCCCGATCCACGCCGGCGGCAGGTAGGCCAGCACCTCGTCCTCTGGGCCGAGCTTGTCGAACTTGGTGCCCGCCGCAGCGCGGTCGAGCAGGGTGCGGTGGCTGTGCACCACGCCCTTGGGGTTGCCGGTGGTGCCGCTGGTAAAGAACATGGCGGCCACGTCATCGGGCTGGCCCTGTTCGACCTGGGCCGCAAAGAAATCGGGGTGGGCCTTGGCATACGCCTCGCCCGCGGCCAGCAGTTCGTCCAGGGCTTGCAGGCCAGGCTGGTCGTAGTGGCGCAGGCCGCGCGGGTCGTCGTAGAAGATGTGCGCGAGCTGCGGGCACTGCGCGCGAATCTCGAGCATCTTGTCGACCTGCTCCTGGTCCTCCACCACGCAGAAGCGCACCTCGGCGTTGTTGATCGGGAACACGCACTCGGCGGCCACCGCGTCCTGGTAGAGCGGCACCGGAATGGCGCCCAGCGATTGCGCCGCCAGCATGGCCGCGTACAGGCGCGGGCGGTTGGCGCCCACCACCACCAGGTGCTCGCCGCGCTGCAGGCCGGCCTGGTGCAGACCGCAGGCCATGGCCTGCACCAGCGCCGCCATCTGCGCCCAGGTGGTGGTCTGCCAGATGCCGTACTCCTTCTCGCGCATGGCGGGCCGCTCGGGCCGCTGCCGCGCGTGGGCCAGCAATTGCCGGGGGAAGGTGCTCTGCATGCCGTGTCTCCTTGGCTCGCCCACTGTCCGATTCGTGACAGGGGTCGGTGTATGCCTCGCATGGTAGGCCGGGGTTTGACGTTATGTTGTCGGTCCGACGACAATCTCGGGTCATCCCTCCTAGGACTTACCCCATGTTTCCCGCCCGTCGCAGCGCCATCCGCGAACGCGCCCGCCGCCCCACCGAGTCCGAGCTCGCGGGCATCCCCTGGCTGGGCCGACTGGAAGGTGAAGCGCGTGAGCGTGCGCTGGATGCGCTGGAGGTGGGCGAGGCCGAGGCGGGCGACTACGTGTGCCGCTACGGCCGGCCTGTCACGTACTGGTTCGGGCTGGTCGACGGCCTGCTCAAGATGAGCAACGACGACTCGCAAGGCCCGGTGATCACCTTCACCGGTGTGGCGCCCGGCGGCTGGTTCGGCGAGGGCACGGTGCTCAAGCACGAGACCTACCGCTACAACATCCAGGCCTTGCGCAAGAGTCTGATCGCCGGCCTGCCGGTGCAGACCTTCGACTGGCTCCTCGATCATTCCATTGGCTTCAACCGCTTCGTGATGCAGCAGCTCAACGAGCGCCTGGGCCAGTTCATTGCTGCGCGCGAGATCGACCGCATCACCAGCCCCGACCTGCGCGTGGCGCGCAACCTGGCCGCCCTGTTTCACCCGCTGCTCTCGCCCAACGTGGGCGGCGTGCTGCGCATCACCCAGCAGGAACTTGCTTACCTGGTGGGCTTGTCGCGTCAGCGCGTGAACGAGGCGCTGCGCGCGCTGCAGGACAAGGGGTGGATACGGATCGAGTACGGGGGGTTGCGGGTGCTGGACCTGACGGCTTTGAGAACAGGTCACCTGGACTGATCGCGCCACGCACCTGCACGGCAGCTGCGCCACCGTTGACGCACGCCACCGGCGCGGCCCGCACCCTCAGGTCCAATCGACATAGGTGATCGATCGGGCCGCTCGAGGACTGGCGATCAGTCCGTCAACGCGCTTTTTCAGTTTGGCGTTGTCGCCCACATTCGTCAGCTTCAGCTGGGTCATGTCCCCCCGCTTCACCGACGAATCGAGCTTTTTCCAATCGGCATCGGAAAAGGCGGTCGCATCGAGCACCAGCGTGGCCATCGGGATGAAGCGGTCGCGTCGCTTGAGTGCTTGCATCAAGACGCCAAAGGCATTCCTGGAGAACAGGGTCTTGCCCAAGCCGAACGACTTGCAACCTGACAGGTCCAGCACAAGGAGACCGTTGTCGCGCACATGCACGGCCAGCTGGTCTGCGTCGCTTACCGACAAATGCGCTGCTGGCCATGTCACCCCACCCGCGGCTTCGATGTGCGCAACAAAAGCCGCGTCGTCTTTCGCGCGCAGTGCATCGATGATGGCGTCCCCTTGGAGACGGGTATCTGGCTTGAGGCGCTGCGGCTTGGGGCCGGTTGCGCGCGGGTGAGCTGCGGAAAGCGGCTTGGCTTCGGGTTGCCGCGCCACCGGATGGTAGTGGTCCACCCAAGGCACCTCAACGTCCGGCCGATACACGCATTCGCCGTCTAACCAGATCTCGCACTTCCAGCCCTTGTGTTGCGCGTCATTCAACAATGCCGACAGGTTTTGCGTTGACGCCGCATCAAGTTGGCTCAAACGAAGGGATCGGAGGCACCCTCCGCTCAATGCCTTGCACAAGTTCTCGCGGCTGAACTGGTATTCAAGGTTCAAGGCGTTGCCCGACAGGTGCAGTTCCTTCAATGGGCAGCGCGCCGCCGAACTCCTTTCATGCAGTGCATAGAAGATGTCGCTATAGCCCTTGGGTTCTATGGCGCAGCCCCGAAGGTCCAGGATCTGGAAGAGATGCTGCTTGTCCAGAAACAGCAGATCCCTGAGGCAGTAGGCGCCTTGCTGGCCCAAGCGCTCACCGCGCAGATCGATGATGCGCTGTGAATGCTCTTGCAGTCGTTTGAACAGACCGAACGAAAAGGTGCCGTTCAGATCTTTCGCTATGCCATTCGGCTTGATCGCCAGCGGTGGTCGCACCTCAGTGTCGATCGGCTTCACGGATTGCGTGGACTCGAGCAACGCACTGGTAAACCGCTGCGGGATCTGGAAGGCCGTCGGTACGCCATGGTGGGCAAGGCCGTATGGGTCCGAACCCTGTGGGTGCGGGTCTGCTGCCTGTCGTGCGTCGTGACCCACGTGCATGGTGATGCCCAGGGAGTTGGCGGCATCGACCAGTTTGTCGCACAGAAGTGTTGGCGGGATTGTCAGGTGGTGCAAAGCAGTCCCCAGTGTCCCGTCGCAATGGTGCAGGCCTTGCGCCAAAGCCTCACCTTGATCCTGCAGTTGCTGTCGGGTGGGGGCTGCTCCGGTCTCTTCATGTGCTGGGGTCAGCGTCAGAGAGGTGATGGAGCGGCAAAACGGCAAGCATTCGTAGAGGTGCATGGCCGCATCGCTCCCGGCCAGGGTCAGATCGGCCACCGCGCAATCGGGATGGCGCAGCGCGTCACACAGAAGCTGCATCTCTTCGTGACCAAGCCGGTGAGACGACAGGTCCAGTTCGGTACTCGAAGAGAGGCCGAGCTGCCGGATCACGCCTTCTCTGTCACCGGTTCTGAGTTGTTCATGTACTTTGCGACCGACGCCCTGCGGCGTACTGAACGCCTGGTGAACATTTGGTGGCTGCCCGTCCCGCTTGGGGTGAGGCCGATAGCGCTGATGGCTTGTTCGTTCCATGATTGGGCTCCCTGTCCCTTGGTTTATTTGCAGGATGGGTAACCGAGCAGGTCAAGTGGTTGCATTTCTCGTGCCTGCTGGCGGAGCAGGGACAATCCCCCCATGTCACAAGATCCCCCTGGACGCACCCTCAAGCTCAAACCCGCTGCTCCCAAGCCCCTGGTCGATCCACGCGCCCCGCGCCGCGCACCCGTGCGCCCGCTTGGCCCCGCGCGTGCCCGGCCACTGAGTGCCGCGCAGCGCCCCGAATTGCCGGTTCAACCTGCGGCCACCGCGCGGGCGCCGGGCGCCACCGCTGCGCCAGCGCGTTCCAACGACGAGCGAGCTCGCCCGCCGCGACCCAATTCACGGCCCCCGCGCGCCGAATCGCCACCTGCGCGCACCGACAGCCGACCAGCCGCCCGCCCCGCGCCCCGGTTTGACCCGCGTTCACATGCAGCCCCGCCGGCGCCGCGGGCGCCTCGGCCCACCGACGCCCCACAGCACGCAGCCCGAAAGACGGCGAACGCACCGGCAGCACCCGACGCCCCGCGCGAAGGCGTCCGCCTGAACAAACGCCTGGCCGAGCTCGGCCTGTGCTCGCGGCGCGAAGCGGACGACTGGATCGCCCATGGCTGGGTGCTGGTGAACGGCAAGGTCGCTGCCATGGGCCAGCCCGTCACCGCCGGGGACGACATCAAGGTGCTGCCTCAGGCCACCAGCGCGCAGGAGGAGCGCGCCACCTTCCTGCTGAACAAGCCGGTGGGCTACGTGAGCGGCCAGCCGGAGGACGGACACGAGGCCGCGGTGGTGTTGCTCAAACCCGCCAACCGCTGGAAGGACGATCGCGGCCCGCGGCGCTTCTCGGCGGCGCAGCTCAAGGGTCTGGCGCCCGCGGGCCGGCTCGACATCGACTCCACCGGCCTGCTCGTGCTCACGCAGGACGGGCGCGTGGCGCGCACGTTGATCGGCGATGACAGCGAGGTGGAGAAGGAGTACCTGGTGCGGGTGGTGTGGGCACCCAACGGCCCGGAAGGTGATGGCGTGGTGGAGCAGGACGTGCAGGCCGTGTTCCCGGCCGAGCAGCTGGCGCGCCTGCGTCACGGGCTGTCGCTGGACGATCAGCCGCTCCAGCCCGCGCAGGTGGACTGGCTCAACCCCGAGCAGCTGCGCTTCGTGCTCAAGGAGGGCAAGAAGCGCCAGATCCGCCGCATGTGTGAGGCGGTGGGCCTGCACGTGGTGGGTTTGAAGCGTGTGCGCATCGGCCGCGTGATGCTGGGCAAGCTGCCGCCGGGGCAGTGGCGCTACCTGGGCGCCGACGAGGCCTTCTGAGACCACCGGTCTGCCGGGTCCGGTGTTGTCACGGCACCCGACCACAATCGGCCATGGTCAACCCACCGCGAACCCCAGTCCGACACCTGCGCCCGAGCGACCTGCGCGCCGCTGCCCAACTGATGACGCAGGCCACTATCGGCGTGGTGGGCATCACCGAGGGCGTGCACCAGGCCGTGCGCCAGCGCATCGGCCTGCCCGGGGGCGACGCACCCGAGCGCACAGGGGGCCTTACCGGGCGCATCTACGCGGCGATCCGCGGCGCGGCGCACGGCATCGGATCCGGTATCGATGGCGTGTTGCACAGCCTGCTGCCGCTGCTGGAGCGGCCCGGTGCGGACGAGGCCGATTCTGCGGAGCGTGCGGCGGTGCTGGCCGCGCTCAACGGCGTGTTCGGCGATCGGCTGGCCGCCCTGGGCAATGCGCTCGCGCAACCCATGGAGCTGCGCCACGGCGGCCAGGCGCTGCCCTTGCACGCGCCCGAGCGGCTGGCGCAGCGCCTGGGTGGCGCCAGCCCGCACCTGCTGTTGATGATCCACGGGCTGTGCATGAACGACACCCAATGGCGCCGCAGCGGGCACGACCACACACCGGTGCTGGCGGCGGCACTGCAAGCCACGCCGCTGCACCTGCGTTACAACAGCGGGCTGCACATCGCCGCCAACGGCCGCGAACTGGCCCACGCGCTGGAGCGGCTGTACCGGCATTGGCCCGGCGCCCTGCAGGGCATCACCCTGGTGGGCCACAGCATGGGCGGGCTGGTGGCCCGCAGCGCGGTGCATGAAGGGCAGCGCGCCGGCCACCGCTGGCCCGCGCTGGTGCGGCACCTGGTGTTTCTGGGCACCCCGCACCACGGTGCACCGCTGGAGCGCGCCGGGCATGGCGCGGACTTGCTGCTGGCGTCCTCGCCCTTCACCGCGCCGCTGGCGCGGCTGGGCCGCTTGCGCAGCGCCGGCATCACCGACTTGCGGCACGGCCACCTGCGTCACCCGGACGACGCCAGGCCCGACGAGCCCCTGCCACTGCCCGATGGCGTCGCCTGCCTCGGCGTGGCCGCCTGCCTGGCCCCGCGCCGTGGCCTGCTGGCCGAGCGCCTGGTGGGCGACGGCCTGGTGCCGCTGCGCAGCGCCCTCGGCGAACACGACGACCCGGCGCGCCGGCTGGTGTTTGCCCGCGACAGCCTGCACGTGGTGTACCGAACGGGCCATCTGGACCTGTTGTCCAGCCCGGCCGTGGCACAGCGCCTGCTGCAGTGGCTGACGCCCGCGCCAGCGGGGGCTTGAAAATTCCGTCCACGGTCCCCATGTCTGCGGCGGTTTGTGTACCGCCGGGCGACAGCCCTTGTCTCTCACCTTCTTCACCATGAGCAAACAGACCCATTCCTTCCAGGCCGAAGTGGCCCAGTTGCTGCACCTGGTCACGCACTCGCTGTACTCCAACCCCGACATCTTCCTGCGCGAGCTCGTCTCCAACGCGTCGGACGCCTGCGACAAGTTGCGTTTCGAGGCGCTCAACAACGCCGCGCTGTACGAGGATGCGCCCGAGCTGCAGGTGCGCGTGGCCTTCGACAAGGCGGCGCGCACCATCACCATCACCGACAACGGCATCGGCATGAGCGCGGCAGAGGCGATCGAGCACCTGGGCACCATCGCCAAGAGCGGCACGCGCGACTTCATGAGCAAGCTCAGCGGTGACCAGAAGTCGGACGCTCAGCTCATCGGGCAATTCGGGGTTGGCTTCTATTCCGGCTTCATCGTGGCCGACCGGATCGTCGTGGAAAGCCGCCGCGCCGGGCTGTCAGCGGCCGAAGGCGTGCGCTGGACCAGCGGCGGTAGCGGCGATTTCGAGGTCGAGGCGATCGAGCGCGCGGCGCGCGGCACCAGCGTCATCCTGCACCTGCGCGAGGACAAGACCGAGTACCTCAACCACTGGAAGCTCAAGTCCATCATCGAGCGCTACTCCGACCACATCAGCCTGCCGATCCGCATGCAGGCCGAGCAGTGGGACGCCGAGAAAAGCGAGTACGTGCTCAAGGACGAGTGGGAAACCATCAACTCCGCCAACGCGCTGTGGTCGCGCCCGAAGAAGGACGTGAGCGACGAGCAGTACGTCGAGTTCTACAAGACGCTCAGCCACGACGGCGAGGCCCCGCTGGCCTGGAGCCACAACCGGGTGGAAGGCAGTACCGAGTACACGCAGTTGCTCTACATCCCGGCGCAAGCCCCGCACGACCTGTGGAACCGCGATCGAAAGGCCGGCATCAAGCTCTACGTCAAGCGCGTGTTCATCATGGACGAGGCCGAGAGCCTCATGCCGGCCTACCTGCGTTGGGTCAAGGGCGTGGTCGATTCGAGCGACTTGCCGCTCAACGTGAGCCGTGAGCTGCTGCAGGAAAGCCGCGACGTGAAGGCCATCCGTGAGGGCAACACGCGCCGCGTGCTGACGCTGCTCGACGATCTCAGCAAGGACGGCGAGAAGTATCCGAAGTTCTACGCCGCCTTCGGCGCCGTGCTCAAGGAAGGCCTGGGCGAAGACTTCGCCAACCGCGACAAGATCGCGAAACTCCTTCGATTTGCCAGCACCACCCAGAGCGAGCCCACCGCACTGGCCGACTACAAGGCCCGCATGAAGGAAGGCCAGAAGGCCATCTACTACCTCACCGCCGACACGCTGGCTGCGGCGCGCAACAGCCCGCAGCTGGAGGTGTTCCGCCAGAAGGGCATCGAGGTGCTGCTGATGGCCGACCGCGTGGACGAATGGGCGCTGTCCTTCCTGCCCGAGTTCGACGGCACGCCGCTGCAAAGCGTGGCCAAGGGCGCGGTGGACCTGGGCGACTTGCAGGACGAGGCCGAGAAGAAAGCCGCCGAGCAGGCCGCGGAGGCCTTCAAGCCGGTGCTGGAGAAACTCAAGGAAAGCCTGAAGGACAAGGCCAAGGACGTGCGGGTCACGTCGCGCCTGGTCGACTCGCCCGCCTGCCTGGTGGTGGAGGACGGCGACTATTCCATGCAGCTGGCGCGCCTGCTCAAGCAGGCCGGACAGCAGGCGCCCGAGGTCAAGCCCATCCTCGAGGTGAACGCCGGTCATGCGCTGGTGAAGAAGCTGGAGTCCAGCGCGCACTTCGACGACCTCGCCCACGTGCTGTTCGACCAGGCCCTGCTGGCCGAAGGCGGCTTGCCCGAAGACCCGGCGGCCTACGTGCGTCGCGTCAACGGCTTGCTGGTCTGATCACGCCTGGCGCTTCGTCGCGCGGTGGAACCTGCGCCGGGGTGAGCGGTCACAATCGGGCCAGTTCACCATTGACGGAGGTCGCCATGTCCCGTTCGCTTCTGTTGCGCTGCACTGCCGTGCTGGCCACCGCTGCCCTCACGGCCTGCAGCAGCGTGGGCGTGGGCATCGGCATTCCTGTCGGGCCGGTGACCATCGGGGTGGGCGCCAGCAACCACGGCGTCAACCTGGGCGTGGGCACCAGCGTGGGGCCGGTGGGCGTTGGCGTGGGGGTGGACCAGGGCGGCCGCGTGAGCGCGGGCGCCGGCGTGGGCGCCAGCACCGAGATTGGCAACAGTGGGGTGCGTGCCGGGGTCGGCGTTGGCACCAGCACGGTCATTCACGACCCGAAGAAGTAACACCCCCGCCGCGCTCGAAAAAAAGCCCGCCGGGTCACGGCGGGCTTTTTTGTTTCGCCCTCAGACGAGCGTCAGCGTCACGGGGATGTTGCCGCGCGTGGCGTTGGAGTAGGGGCAGACCTGGTGTGCGGTATCGACCAGGTCCTGCGCCACCGCGCGGTCCAGGCCGGGCAGGCTCACGTTCAGACGCGCGGCGATGCCGAAGCCCTGCGGGATCGGGCCGATGTCGACTTCGGCGTCGATGCTGGCGTTGGCCGGCACGGCCACTTTCTTCATGGCCGCCACGTGTTTGAGCGCACCCATGAAGCAGGCCGAATAGCCGGCGGCGAACAGTTGCTCGGGATTGGTGGCGTTGCCGGCGCCGCCCATGGCCTTCGGTGGCGCAAGCTTCACGTCGAGCAGGCCGTCGTCGCTGCGCGAGGCGCCATCGCGACCGCCGGTGGTGTGGGCGCGGGCGGTGTAGATGACTTTGTCGAGTTGCGTGGGCATGGTGGCTCCTTGGGGTTGGGTGCTGTGAACAGCGTTGGGAAAAGGGGTCAGGCGCTGAGGCGGTCGCGCAGGGCGCGCACCTCGCGCGTGAGGGTGAGGATTTCCGGAATCGAGCATTGCGTGGCGTCCAGCACGCAGGCCGGGACGCGGGCCGCACGGCCGCGCAGCTTGCGCCCGGCGGGCGTCAGGCGGATACGCACGCGGCGCTCGTCGTCGACGTCGCGCAGGCGCACCAGCAGGTCCGCGGCTTCCAGCCGCTTGAGCAAGGGCGTGAGCGTGCCGGAATCGAGGTGCAGGCGCTCGCCCAGGGCCGAGACGGTCATGCCGTCCTCTTCCCACAGCGCGAGCATGGCGATGTACTGGGGATAGGTCAGGCCGAGTTCGTCGAGCAGCGGCTTGTAGAGCTTGGTCATCGCCAGCGAAGCGGAGTACAGGGCAAAGCAGAGCTGGTGATCAAGCTTGAGCAGGTCGTCGGGGGAGGTTCTGGCGCTGGGCATGGCGGTATTGTCGTGAGCAATTCGATTGCGTGCAATTTAATTGCGATAAAGCCTTGTTCCCAATGTGGAAAAGGAAAGGCGCGGGCATTCTGCCCAGCGCGCTGTGGCGATGCCCGGGGTAGTGTCCGGCGATGGTCCTGTGGCGTCAGGCCATCAAGGGTGGTTGCGCCATGGCGTCGATCTGCTCGCGCAGCAGACGGATCTGGCCGCGCCAGTGGTCGGGGTGCGCAAACCACGGAAAGTTGGGCGGAAAGCTCGGGTCGTCCCAGCGGCGCGCGATCCAGGCGTTGTAGTGGATCAGGCGCAGCGTGCGCAGCGGCTCGATGAGGGCGAGTTCGCGGCGGTCGAAATCGCGGAACTGCTCGTAGCCGTCGAGCAGCGCGCTCAGCTGCTGTGTCTGCTGGCGCCGATCGCCCGCGAGCAGCATCCACAAGTCCTGCACCGCAGGGCCACTGCAAGCGTCGTCCAGGTCCACAAAGTGCGGACCGGCGCCAGGGGCGCCCTCGGGCGTCCAGAGGATGTTGCCGGGGTGGCAATCGCCATGCAGACGGATGCAGGCCGGCGCGTCGGCCTGAGCTTCGCCGCGCAGCACCGCGTGCTGCTCCACCACGGCCACCGCCTCGGCCGCCACCTCGCGCCATTCGCGCTGCACCTCCAGCGGCACCACCTGATGCTCGACGAGCCACTGAAGCGGTTCGCGCGCCATGCGCTGTGCGTCCAGCCGCGGGCGGTGCTCGAAGGGACGCAACGCCCCCACAGTGTGCAACCGAGCGAGGAAGCGCCCGATCCATTCCAGCACGTCGAGATCGTCCAACTCGGGCCGGCGTCCGCCGCGGCGCGGGCTCACCGCCCAGTGGAAACCCGCGTGTTCGTGCAGCGCGCGCCCCTGCGGTGTGAGCGGCGCCACCACCGGCACCTCGGCCGCGGCCAGTTCGGCGGCAAAGGTGTGCTCCTCGGTGATCTGGGCCGCGTTCCAGCGCTGCGGGCGATAGAACTTGGCCACCACCACAGGGTGGCCCTCGAAGGGTGATTCCAGGGGTATCTGGTAGACCCGGTTTTCGAAGCTGTTCAGGGTGATGAGACGCCCGTCGCCACGCAAGCCGGCGGCGTCGAGTGCGTCGAGCACGGTGTCGGGGGTGAGGTGGTCGAACGGGTGCGTGCTGGCCATGGTCATGCCCGATTGTCCCCGCGCCGGCTCACCTATCATCACCCGCATGCCTGCACCGTCCCGTCACAAAGCGCCGCCCACCCTGCAGAAGCAATTGCCCGAGTTGCGCGAGGGCCAGTCGGTCGCGCTGCTGCAGGAGCTGCACATCCTCACGCGCGAGGGCAAGCTCAACCAGGATACGCGGCGCAAGCTCAAGCAGGTCTATCACCTCGTGCAGTTCATCGAGCCGCTGCTCGAGGAGGTGCTGCGCGAGCAGGGCGACGTGACCCTGGCCGACCACGGCGCCGGCAAGTCCTACCTCGGGTTCATCCTCTACGACCTCGTGCTCAAGCCGCGCGAGGCGGGCCGTGTGATCGGCGTCGAGGCGCGCGCCGAACTCGTGCAAAAATCGCAGGCGCTGGCGCAGCGACTGGGTTTTGCGCGCATGCAGTTCCTGGCCGCCACCGTGCAGCAGGCGATGGCGGATGCAGGCCTGCCCGATCGCATCGACGTGGTGACTGCGCTGCACGCCTGCGACACCGCCACCGACGACGCCATCGACTTCGCCCTGGCGCGCCAGGCGCGGCACATGGTGCTGGTGCCCTGCTGCCAGGCCGAGGCCGCGGGCGTGATGCGCCAGCACAAGGCGCTCTCGCTGAAGCGCACGCCATTGGCCGAGCTGTGGCGCCACCCGTTGCACACGCGCGAGTTCGGCAGCCAGATCACCAACGTGCTGCGCTGCCTGCGTCTGCAGGCACATGGCTACGACGTCACCGTGACCGAGCTCGTCGGCTGGGAACATTCGATGAAGAACGAGCTCATCCTCGCCCGTAGAATGGCCGACGACCGCCCTGGCCAACGCGAGAACGCGCGCCAGCGGTTGCTGCAGGTGCTTGACGCGTTCGGCCTGCAGGACCTGCAGCACCGCTTCGCGGTCTGAGGTCCCCTCCGCGGCGGCCAACCATGGCCGCCACTCCGATGAACCGCCGGCCCCCGGGCCGGCGCACCGACCGCTCCCGGCCGCGCGCCGGCTTCTTGCCCCGTCGGTGCGCAGCATGGAGACATGCCCTTGGTCACCACCAATTTCGCCTTTCTGTTGCAGGCCATTGCCTGGCCTCTGGCGTTGCTGATCGCCTGGTTCCTGGGTGAATGGCTGCTGGAGCGCTGGCAGATTCCGCGTGTGACGAGCTACGTCGCGGTCGGCCTTGTCGGCAGCCTCATCAACCTGCCTGGCCTCACCACCGACATCACGGGCCTGCCGTTCCTTGCCAACGTGGCGCTGGCGCTGGTGCTGTTCGAGTTGGGCTATCGCATCAACCTGCGATGGTTCCGCCACAACCCCTGGGTGCTGTTGCTCGGCGTGCTGGAGTCGTTGATCACCTTCGGCTTCGTCTACTGGGTGGCGGGCTGGTTCGCGCTGCCGATCGAACACCGGCTGATCATTGCCGCGCTGTCGATATCGGCGTCGCCAGCGGGCGTGCTGCGCGTGGCCAACGAATTGCGCAGCACTGGCCAGGCCACCGAGCGCGTGCTGCACCTGTGCGCGATCAATTGCCTGTTCTCGGTGCTGGCGCTCAAGCTGGTGGTGGGCTATTGGACGCTCTCCACCTCGGGGGATCTGGTGCTCGCCGCGTTCGGCAGCGTGCATGTGGTGGGAACCTCGATCGCCGTGGGCGGCCTGCTGGGCGTGGCGGTGCCGTGGTTGCTGCGCTTGCGCAACACGCACGAGCGCGGTGTCACGGTGGTGTTCGCGCTCGCGGTCCTGCTGCTCACCACGGCCGCGTACGGTCTCATGCTCTCGCCGCTGCTCGCCGCGCTCACCTTCGGCATCGTGGCGCGCGAACGCCGCGTGCACCTCACCAGCGCGCAGCGCGATTTCGGCACCGCGGGCGATCTGCTCGCTGCCTTTCTGTTCGTCTACATCGCCTCGCTGCTGAACTGGGGCGACGTGCAGGCCACCTTCGTGCTCGGCGTGGTGCTGATCCTGGCGCGCGCCTTCACCAAGGTGGTCTGCAACGTGGCGGCCGCGCGCCTGTCGGGGATCTCCGAGCGAAAGGGCATGCTGACCGGTCTGGCGCTCACGCCGATGTCGGCCTTTGCCATCCTGCTGATCGAGCAGACCCGCGTGATGGGGTTCGAGCCCGCAGTGCAGGTGCTGGCCACCATGGCCGGCATGATGCTGCTGCAGGAGCTGTTCGGTCCGATCGTCACGCAGCGCTCGCTCATGGCCGCGCGCGAAACCCATGTCACCCGCGAGTGAGGAGCCGGCATGCCACTGGAAACATTCAAAGCCTCCGATTCGCTGACCATGGGCGTCGAGCTGGAGCTGCAACTCGTCAACAGCTACGACCACGACCTCTCCAGCAGCGCCAACGACCTGCTCGACCTGCTCGCGCGCAAGCCCTTCCCGGGCACCGTCACGCCCGAGATGACGCAGAGCATGATCGAGATCGCCACCGGCATCCACACCGAGCATGGCCCGCTGCTGAAGCAATTGCAGGAAATCCGTGACACGCTGGTGACCGCGGGCGACCGCCTCAACATCGAACTCGCCGGGGGCGGCACCCACCCGTTCCAGCGCTGGTTCGAGCAACGCATCTTCTCCAAGCCGCGCTTTCACCAGCTGTCCGGTCTGTACGGCTACCTGGCCAAGCAGTTCACCGTGTTCGGCCAGCACGTTCACATCGGTTGCAGCTCGCCCGACGAGGCGCTGTTCCTGTTGCATTCGCTCAACCGCTACGTGCCGCACTTCATCGCGCTGTCGGCGTCATCGCCGTTCTCGCAGGGGGTCGACACGCTGTTCGACTCGGCGCGGTTGAACTCGGTGTTCGCGTTTCCGTTGAGCGGGCGCGCGCCCTTCGTGCTGAGCTGGGAGGAGTTCGCCAACGTGTACTTCACCAAGATGGAGAGCACGGGCGTGGTCAAGTCCATGAAGGACTTCTACTGGGATATCCGGCCCAAGCCCGAATACGGCACCATCGAACTGCGGGTGTGCGACACACCGCTCACGGTGGAGCGCGCCGCCGGGCTGGCCTGCTACCTGCAAGCGCTGTGCCGTCACCTGCTGACGCGCACCGAGCCGCCACCGGAAGAGGACGACTACCTCGTCTATACCTACAACCGCTTTCAGGCCTGCCGTTTCGGCCTGGACGGGATGATGGTGAACCCCAAGACGCGCGAGCAGATCAGCATCCGCGAGGATGTGCTGGGCACGTTGCGCGTGCTGGCACCGCACGCCCAGGCCTTGCACAGCCTGCCAGCGCTCGACGAGATCGAACGCACCGCCGCGCGCGCGGGCAACCACGCCAGCTTCCTGCGCAACCGCTACAAGGACAGCGGCAGCGTGGAAGCGGTTGTGCGGGCGAGTGTGGAGGCTCTGCGGCACGGGCCGTGAATTCCGTCACGAACGGCGTGTGGGGGGATTCCCGATGCCTGTCGGGGAATTTCCTACATGGCGAATGGCAGATCGCCGACTTAACGGTCGCAAAGGGCATCGATACAGTTTGTTTCCATCGATACACCCTTTGTCTCCACCGATTCGCCACAGGACCCCGCCATGAAATCCTTCGCCGACCGCACCAACCCGTTCGTGATGATGCTCGACCCCGAAGCCGTGATCAGCGCCATGGAGCGCAGCCAGCCGCTGCGTGGCCTGCGTGGCCGGGTCTGCCGCCCACTCGACAAGCCGCTGATTCCCAAGCTGTTCGACACGACGATCCGCGAGTTCGATGCCGCGATCGACGAGGAAGCCTTCATCGACAGCGGCGCCGAGGTCTACGCCGAAGCGCAGCCCGGCCTGGCCACGGTGCACTGAGGTTGGTTCAGCGCGAGAAGCGTTTGCGCGTGAGCGCGAGCGCCAGCCAGAACCCCGCCACCGCGTAGAAGGCCAGCACCGCCAGGTGCAGCGCGGCATTCGTGGGCCACT
>VFQP010002786.1_pt1 | contig 18905 bp, 8 predicted proteins | sample 3512351 | NCBI WGS metagenome assembly VFQP01 (sample SAMN10412372, study PRJNA504923) | tailings metagenome | isolation source: Relicate 1 Philex TSF1 revegetated site | place: Philippines: Tuba, Benguet | collected 2017-08-29
CTACTTCCACAATTGGCAGCTCACTGAAGTGGCCAAAGGCGGCCGCATCGATGCCATCCGCCAGCTTGATGAAAATGTTATATTATGCGCAGCAAGAGGCACCAATAAAGGCAAAATGTACATCAGCTATAACAACGGCCTCAACTGGAGTTTTCTTGCACAGCCGGTTTCCGTTGACATCACCTGCATCGCTGAAACGGGCAACAAAAAAGAGTTTTACATTCTCACCGGCACTGCTGAAGTATGGGGAACGCAGGACGGTGGTAAAACCTGGAAACACCTGAAAACATTGCTCGATAAGAATCGTAACCGTGAGCGATATGCTGCGTCCTATGCCATCATGTATACAAAAGATGGATCCTTGCTGGTAACAGACACAGATTCAGACGGTGGGCATATCTATCGTTCTACAGATAAAGGCATTACCTGGAATGATCTCGGTGCCATCTCACATAATGCACTGTATCGTTTGGAAAGAACAGGCAATGGCATTATTGTGAATGGATGGCAAGGTGCAGTATACAAAAGCATCGATGATGGTCTAACCTGGAATAAAATGCAGCAACTGACCAATGCAGCATTGTTTGCAACAGAGTATCTCGGCGTGAGCATTATGCTGCAAGCGGATCAATCGGGTACGATCTTCAGAAGTACAAACCTGGGATATGTATGGGACTCGGTTGCGAACCTGACAGATGCAGCGGATGATTTTGTAGATATAGGATATGGTGCGGCGTATTATGGAACATACACAGGTAAAAAGCATGTTTACCTGACGACCAATTATGGCAGGACCTGGACATCGATGGATACAATTCCTTCGGTGGCCGGTGATTGGCTTGATCATGGGATCCGCGTAGAAACGAATGATTCGGTTATTACTTTATCCGGTACAACCAAAGGTTTTATGATCCGCAGTGCTTTTCACAAAAAAGAACTGGCAGAAACACTGGAGAAGATCAATGGAGGAAATGCACGCATCACTTCACCTGTTGTCAAACAATTAGATGGAACGGAGATCATTTCGAGCCTCGTGAGTACGCGGGCATTAAATGAACCGGAAGATATTGTGATCAACGGCGGGTTTGCTTATGTTCCTTGCAGGGATGGGAATAATGTAGCTGTGATTGATTATCGTAATTCAGGTAAGCCAGTCCTTGCAAATAGTATAATGGATAAAGATATCCTCGATGCATTCAGTGTTGCTGTTTACAACAATCATCTTTACGTATTGTCGATGACCAACAACATGGTAAGCGTATATCAGATCAATGATCCCTATCATCCGAAAAAGGTTGGAGCGATCCGTGTCGGCGGAGAGGGAAGTTATCTTTCGACGTATCGATCCAATTATACACGGCTTCGGAAACTGGTGATCAAAGATGGATATGCTTATGTGACGCATAGTTCGGAAAGTAAAGTGTATGTGCTAGATGTTCGTCAACCGGCTGCGCCGAAACATGTCAGCAGCTTTCATACAGGTGATGGAGCCTTTGCTGCACTGGTAAATGGGAATGTGTTGTATCTCGCAGGATATGGTCCGGGTTCATCGTTGGTTACCGTTGATGTGAGAAACAAAAGCAATCCTGTTATTACATCAAGAACATTTGATTCGGTACAGTTGAAAGGAAGTTGCGCGATGGCAATTAAAGGAAATCATTTGTTTTTAACAGCGTATAATGCAAACACGGTGTGCAGTTTTGATATCAGCGATCCGTTGCATCCGAAGCTGGCGCAGGTATTGAGCGATCCGGACATGAAGGGCCCGGGAAGGATCAGTTTTTATAAGAATAAAGCATTTGTGTTGAATTCGGTGAATAATTCTGTGGGAGTGATTGATGTGAATGAAGATGGAACGATGAAGATGAATTCCTATTTGCAGCATTATTTGCTGAAGAGAGTGTATGGGATAAATATTGATAAGGGAATGCTGTTGCTGGCGGGAAGGGAATCGAAGAGTTTTGTGGTGGTGGATTTGGAGAAGGTTGTGGGGAATTGAGGAGCGTTCTAACCCACGGTTTAACCCTTCCGTTAGGACGCCTTTTCTAAACTGATTGGCGTAGGTTCCCGCTGATCACGCAGATTTTGTTAGTCTTTCTCAGTGAAATCGTCTATTATATTGAAAGATTGCTATGCTTCGCTGACGCAGATTCGCAGATAAACTCAAACCGAACGAATCCTATCTGCGCATCTGCGCTAGCAACTATTTATAAACACAATAAAATGAAGCCACTCCCGTCGAAAGCATGCCAAAATCTGCGTGATCCGCGGGAACCTACGCCGATCATTTTAGAAGATGTGTCTTAACGGCAGGGATGACACCGTGGGCTGACGCTGTAGCATCAATTTATTTCAACCATCCCATCCTTAAACGTATAACTCACCTCCATGCCACTTGCTAACCTATCCAGGAAATCTGTAACAGATCTATTCTTATCGATCATTCCCGTAAAACGCTTCTGCCTTACAGCTTTATTCTTTATCACAATCGTATAACCATAACATCTTTCCAAAATCCGTCCTATTTCCGACAATGGCGCATTATAAAAATTATACTGCCCATCCATCCACGAAAGCACTTCTTCTTTTTCAAAAACACTCACCGCAGGTGAACTTCCATTAGTAACAGTACCCTGCTGACCGGGCTTGAGATTTACTTTTCCCGCAACGGAGCTAAGATTTACTTTTCCTTCAACCAATGCCACTTTCACCTGTCCGCTGTCATAGCTGTTCAGGTTGAATTGCGTTCCCAGTACTTCGATATCCGCACCCGGCATACGCACAATAAACGGATGTGCCGCATCAGCAGAAACCTTCAGGTAAGCTTCACCATTCAGTTCTATCTCTCTTTTATCTCCGGAGAAATTCATGGGAAAACGAACAGTCGTCGCGGAGTTGATCCACAATTCTGATTTATCCGATAATTGTATTTTATAATCCTTTCCTGCAGGAACGGCAATGCTGGCCCATTTGGTGCTGCCTGCATCATACGTCAATGATTTTCCGTCGGTAGTCAGCGTAGTGCCGCCGCCAGCCGCAATGGTTTGTTGCGCCGAATCACTCAGGTTAATTGGTGCACCGCCTTCAACCTGAAAGACAATCCTGGATTCAATTTTCCCTGAAGTGTTAGCAAGATTTTGTCTTTTACCGGTTGGTGCTGAAAAAGGCCGTAATAGCAACACTCCCACTATCACCGAAGCCGCAATAGCCACCGGAAGAAGCAATCGCAACACCTTTGGCCTTTGCACCGGCTTTCCGAGCTGTGCTTCAACCGATTTCCATTCAGCTGCCGTATCAACGGATGATAAAAACTTTTTTGATTCAGCTTTCTCATAGAAAGCGCTCACTTCATTCCACAGATCCTGTGCAGGCCCGGGTTGGCTGATCAGCGATTGCAACACAAGATCATCGTCCGGATGAATGGTGTTGCTTAATTTTTCAAAGATGAGGTTTTTGATATATTCCTGGCTATGGTCCATGGTTATAGTTAGACAGTGATTCGTCAAAACGGGTGACAGCTATTTTAATTTTGACCGTAAAGTTTTTAATCCTCGCAGCAAAACGGTCTTCACCGTGTTTACACTGATCCCTAATTCCCCGGCGATCACACTTCGTTTTTTCTTCTCTATATAATAAAGGCGGAAGATCTCTGCGGTTTTCTGCGGAAGATTATCAAGCGCCACTTGCATCTGCTCGATCTTTTCATCCCGGTGCACTTCTATATTATTATATGATGGATCATCAACTGTATCCTGTGCACTCGCCAGGTATTCGTAAGCTTTTTGCCGCTTTTCCGAAGTTCTGGCCGATTGCAGATAATTAAGACACCGGTTTCGGACGGCTGTACCAAGATAGGCGCTGAGTGAATGAATGTTTTTCCAATGCTGTTTTTTCCAGAATTCGATGAAGATCTCCTGAACGATATCTTTTGCCTGCTGTTCATCCTGTAAAATGAAAAATGCCTCCATCAGTAAGCGCTGGTGGTAGTGGGAGAAGATCTCACCAAATGCAGTTTCATCTCCTTGCTGCATCCGGTGTAGAAGCGTTTGGTCGTGGGTTGGCATAGTTAAGAACAGCAATCGTTATGCGACAAACCTACTATTTTATTTAAAATAATATCCCTAAAATGTCACCCGTTTTTGAACCCACCTTGTCTAAAGGCAAAACGAATCGACCAAACGATTGCTTATGTCTATTTCACTACAGAATTTCCTTCGGTTAGGCTTATTGATGTTCGCCTGTGCCATCATTCATTCGGCGAGCGCGCAAATGCCTACCGCGAAGTATCCTGCGCAGTTTAAGCAGGTCCCCCTGTCGGAAGTGTTCCGGTATATCCGATCCAAAACCGGGTTCTCCTTTTTCTACAGTAACCAGCAGTTGAATGATCAGCAGAAAGTGGATCTTCAGATCAGCAGTGCCACTACCGACCAGGTATTGAAAGCCGTGCTGGGCGATCAGTATAGCTGGACGGGCAAGGATAAAATGATCACGATCACGAAGAATCAGGCAGGGTTGTCTGCTGCTTCTCCGAAAGATACATTGCCTGCTCAAAATAATGGAGTGATGATCCACGGACAGGTCCTCGGTGAAGATGCGTCCCCGCTTGTGGGAGCGTCTATTAATATTAAAGGTGTTTCTTCAAAAGGCACTATTTCCGATGAGAACGGAAATTTCCAGCTTATGGATGCTTCAGGAGGAAAAGCGATCCTGGAGATCAGCTATGTCGGCTACCAGAAAACAGAGTTACAGTTACCGCAGAAAATGCCGCTGAAGGTCACCATGAAGAATGGAGAAACAAGTATGGGTGACGTGGTAGTGATTGGTTATGGCTCCGTAAATCGTAAAGACCTCACTGGCTCCGTAGCGCAGGTAAATATGGAAGACGTGAACAAAGCGCCGGTTGCGTCTTTTACAGAAGCACTGGCCGGACGTATCGCCGGTGTACAGGTCAGTTCAAATGACGGCCAGCCGGGCGTAACGCAGGAGATCATTATCCGCGGTGCTAACTCACTTACACAATCAAACTCGCCCCTGTATGTGATCGATGGTTTTCCGGTGGAAGACCTGCAGGCTGCCGCGATCAATAATGAAGACATTGAATCGATCAATATTTTGAAAGATGCGTCCGCCACAGCGATCTATGGAGCACGCGCAGCAAACGGCGTTGTGGTGATCACCACCAAAAAAGGAAAAGCCGGGAAGATGACGATCAACTTCAGCACTTCGCAGGGTTTTCAATCCATCCGGAAAAAGATGGACATGATGACGCCGTATGATTTTGTTCAATACAATCTTGAATTGAAACCGCAGGTAACGCAGGATCGTTATCTCACCGGATATAACAAAACACTGGAAGATTACCGCGGTGCTGAAGGTGTGGATTGGCAGGATGCAATACTGGCCGGCACGCCGATCACGAGCATGTACAACCTGAGCATGCGTGGCGGCAATGCACAAACGAAATACAATATCTCCGGTTCTATCTTTGATCAGGATGGTATACTGCGTAACTCAGGATTTAAACGTTACCAGGGACGGATCGGGATCGATCACACGATCAGCACCAGGCTGAAAGCTGGTGTAAGCATCAACTATAGCAGAACGGCTACCAATGGTCAGCCCGTATCAAGCCCCGAATCAGAAACTAATCAGTCCACCGCATTATTGTATCGCGTATGGGGTTACCGCCCGGTTACGGCTTCTCCCATCAATCTTTTGGAAGAAGAATCAGACCCGGAAAATCTGACGAATAATGAGATCCGGTTGAACCCTGTGATCACCAACGATAATGAATTCCGTAGAGGCAAGATCACCGATATCATCGCCAATACTTATTTAGAATACAAAATTACGAAAGACCTTACCTTTCGTGCAACCGGCGCGTTGAACAACCGTACACAACGGAATGATGCGTTTTACAATTCCAAAACTACGCAAGGTTCACCTCTGAATCCATTGAACACAAGAGGACAATGGGGCTCGGTAACATACGCTGAGCGTAATATCTGGATCAATGAAAATACGCTGAACTATAATAAGAATCTTCGGAATAATCACAAGCTGAACCTGATGGCAGGTTTCTCCATGCAGAATACCTCTGTCAGCACAAATGGATACGCTGCGACGCTTGTACCCAATGAAGAATTGGGCATCGATGGTTTGGATGAAGGAACTCCTTACAGTATCAGATCATCTTCCAGCCGTTCTACACTTGTTTCTGTTTTTGGTCGCGCTAATTACAGTATTGATTCACGGTTTCTTTTCACCGCCACACTTCGCGGAGATGGCTCTTCCAAGTTTGCACCCGGCTATCGCTGGGGATATTTTCCTTCCGGCGCGTTCGCCTGGAATATCGCAGAAGAAAAATTCCTGAAAAACAACCGCATTATATCAGCTGCAAAGATCCGTACCAGCTATGGTGTTACCGGTAATAATCGCGTAGCGGATTTCGCCTATCTCCCAAGCCTGATGATGCCGATCCGATACTCCTATTCCTACAACAATGGCACACCAACCAATGGCGTGATCCCAAACGATCTGGGAAATGCTGAATTAAAATGGGAAAGCACAGCGCAAATGGATGCCGGCATTGATCTCGGATTTCTGAAAGACAAGATCAATTTGACTGTTGACGTATACCGCAAGAATACCAGCGACCTGCTTTTCTTTGCCGACGTGCCTTTTACATCGGGTTATGAAAAAGCATACCGCAACATCGGTAAGATCCGCAATGAAGGGATTGAATTCAGCCTGAACACCGTTAACATCGATAAAAAGAATTTCCGCTGGGAATCTAATTTCAATATCAGCTTTAACAGGAATAAGATCCTGGCGCTGTCCGGTGATCAGCAGAACCTGTTCAACTTCGTAACGGTATTCACCCAATACAATAACTCTCCGCTGTATTTATCACAGGTTGGTCAGCCCGCTGGTATGTTCTATGGATACATTTACGATGGCGTGTATCAGTATGAAGATTTCATCAACAACAATAATACTTACACGCTCAGGCAAGACGTGCCGACCAATGGAAATGACCGAAGCTCGATCCAACCCGGCGATATCAAGTACAGGGATCTGAATGGTGATGGTGTGGTGGATGCCTATGACCAGGCGATCATTGGTAATGGCATGCCAAAGCATATCGGTGGATTTACCAACAACTTCCGGTATAAGAATTTTCAGTTGAATATCTTTTTTCAATGGGCTTATGGAAACAATATCTATAATGCGAACCGTCTGTTCTTCGAAGGAAATACATTGCTGATCACTGATCTGAATCAATACAAATCGTATGTTGATCGCTGGTCGCCGGAAAATCAGACCAATGCAAATTTCAGATCGGGTGGTCAGGGTCCTGCGGGCCGTCATTCTTCCCGTGTGCTGGAAGATGGATCATACCTCCGGTTGAAAACATTCTCCTTCGGCTATGATGTTCCCGCGAAACACCTGCGGAGAATCTTCATGAAATCACTGAACATAAACCTGTCGGCGCAAAACCTGCTCACGTGGACAAATTACTCGGGCATGGATCCTGAAGTATCTGTCCGTAACAGCGTGCTCACGCCGGGATTCGACTACTCTGCATACCCGCATGCACGCACGATCGTTTTTGGGATCCGTGCCGGGCTTTAATTAATGAATGATACCACAACTTAATTTCATCAGACTCACCATAAACAAACACACGATGAAACGCTTTGCCTGCATAATGCTGATAATAGCCGGATCAATGCTGACAGCATGTAAAAAAATATTGGATACGAAGCCGACCGACTTCCTCTCACCTGTAACGTACTATAAAACAGAAAAGCAATTAAACTTTGCCCTCGCCGCCGTATATGACGTAATGGGCGATGCAGGTTTTTACAAACAGATCTATACAGCACGTATGGGCAATGAAGCCGATGAAGGTTTCTACGCCCGTAATACGGTGATCGCGGGTGTACAGGTTTATAACTTCTCCCCGACTGATACCGATGTTCAAAATCTCTGGAAGTCTTTATACGATGGTATCAACCGCGCGAATGTACTTCTCGCAAATATTCCACTGGCAACAGAAGTAGCAGATGAGATCAGGAATGTGATAAAAGGGGAAGCATTGTTTTTGCGTGGCTATTACTACTTTTTGTTAGCACAACATTGGGGTGGCGTGCCATTGATCACACAGCCTACCGCTTCCGCCAATGAAACGACCGTATCACGCGCGTCCCTGGCGCAAGTGTATGCCCAGATATTGCTTGATATGGAAGAAGCGGAAACGCTGGTACTTCCAGCCAGTACTGTCGGTCATGGTGGCCGGATCAGCCAGTCAGCAGTAAGAGGATTGCTCGCGAGAGTCTGTCTTACCATGGCAGGCAAACCGTTGGGCGATGTGAGTAAATACCAGGCGGCAAGAAACTGGGCAAAGAAGATCATCGATGATGGAGGCTCAGCTCATGCACTGAACCCCGACTACTCACAGATCTTTATCAACTATGCACAGGATAAATATGATATCAAGGAAAGTATCTGGGAAGTAGAATTCTGGGGGAACAATACCAATGCGTACAATGAAACAGGATGTGTTGGTGCATGGAACGGTATCCAATCGACAGACCAAACCATTGGGGTGGCTTATGGATTTATCAATGCTACATCAAAACTATACAATTCTTACGCGGCTGGCGATCTTCGCCGCGACTGGGCCATTGCCCCCTTCTCCTATTCCGGTACCACAAAGGTGATGAAAGCCACTACGCCTGCCAGCGCTTTATGGACGCGTAACATCGGAAAATTCAGAAGAGAGTATGAAGCACTCACGCCCAAATCAAACAATGCTACACCGCAGAACATGCCATTGCTGCGCTATGCAGATGTATTGCTCATGTTTGCAGAAGCAGACAATGAAGTGAACCAGGGACCCAGCCAGGACGCCTACAAGGCGATCAACCTCGTAAGAAAGCGTGCCTTCGGAAAGCTCTTACCTAATGCGGTAAATCCGAATGAGCATGATCTCTCCGGCATGGATCACGAATCTTTCTTCCAGGAGATCATCAAAGAACGTTCAAGGGAATTGTGTTTTGAATTACACCGTAAGCATGACCTGATCCGCTGGGGAATTTTTGTTCCTACCATGAAAGCGGTCGAAAACCTGATAGGCCTTGAAGCATCCGGCCAGTATTATGCGCTTACATTCAGGAACGTTTCTGACAAACACCTGATCTTCCCTATACCTGCAAGGGAACTGGCCTTAAATAAAAATCTGCAGCAAAACGATAAATGGTAAAAACGATTGCAATGCTAAAACAGACTATAACAAAAATATTAACTGGTGTCAGTTTATCGGCACTGGTGTTTGCTCAAACTTCCTGCACAAAAGATCTTGAGGTAAATGGCGGCATACCCGATCTGAAGGTAAGTTTATCTGCTGCGACTTTTAAAGTTGGTGAGCCCGTCGTATTCCAATTCGCAGGTGATGCGGGACTGATCAGTTTCTTCTCCGGTGAAGTGTTTCATGATTATGCGTTCCGGACTGGACGCACATTAGAACAAGGCACCTTGAATATGTCGTTCAATACAAACGTGCAGTACGGTACTCAGGCCAATCAATTCTCTGTACAGGCTTCATCCGACTTCAATGGGAATTACACTTCGTTCGACAATGTACGTCAGGCGACCTGGACAGATATTACGAGCCGGTTCGCAATCGGAACAGGAACCACTTATGTTCCATCCGGTGCAAAGGATATTACCGACCTGGTACAGGAAGGAAAGCCGCTCTATCTCGCATTCAAATACATCTACCGTCCTTCCGCACAAAACGGCACCCGCCGCACATGGCGGGTACAGAATTTCAACCTCACCTCTACTACCGCCTCTCTAGGCACACAGGTGATCGGGAATATGACCACGTCCGGATTCACCACCGTTGATCAGAATCCGCAAACAGAACCAACAGCTACGACTATCTCCGCAACAACCATTTCATTAGTAGGTACAGCAGTAACTCCTTCAACACTGACCAGCGAAACCTGGGTGATCACCAAAGGATTCAGCACAGGTAAAGTTGAATTGGGCCCTGACAGACCTGTTCCGATCAAAGGAATAGCAGATGCAAAGCTCACCAGCTTTTCTCATATCTATGAAAAGCCGGGCACGTATAAAGCTTATTTCATTGCAGCGAACGCTAACATCGATGCCAAGAAAGAAACGATCCAGAGCGTAGACGTAATCATAGAACCATAATCATTCATGAGATTGAATAGAAAGATACTTCGCAGCTGTTGCAGAAAAGCGGTACTGGTATTGTTGGTGATCAGCCCCTGTGTACTGATCGCGCAGGTTCAGTTGCCTTCCCTTTTTGCAGACAACATGATCCTGCAACGCAAGTCAACTCCTCCTATCTGGGGTAAAAGCGGTAAGAACGCAAAGATCAGTATCAGAACATCCTGGAATAACAAAACATATACAGCAACTGCTTCTGCTGAAGGTGTATGGAAAATGAATGTTGAAACAGGAGAAGCGGGCGGGCCTTATACGATCACTATCAAAAGCGGATCGGAAACGAAAACCTTATCCAATGTATTGCTGGGGGAAGTATGGCTTTGTTCGGGGCAATCCAATATGGAAATGCCTGTGAGAGGTGCAATGAATCAGCCTGTGCTGAACGCAAATGAGATCTACCTGGAAGCAGACAATCCACAGATCAGGATCTACAAAATGGAACGCATTGCTGCAGGCACTCCGCAGGATAGTTGTACAGGTGTATGGCGTGAAAGCTCGGCGGAAGTGGTAAAATATTTCAGTACGGTGGGTTATCTCTACGCGCAGCTATTGCAGAAAAAGCTGAATGTACCAGTCGGTATAATAGGTTCTTACTGGGGAGGTTCAGCAATACAACCGTGGATGACACCGGAGAGCCTTTCGGCCTTTGGCATTAAAGTGCCCGGCGATCTCAGTAAAATGTCCGTGCCGCGCCGGGCTGCTGCTTCGCTTTATCACGGAATGATCGCGCCTTTGGAAGGCTATGGCATCCGTGGGTTTTTATGGTACCAGGGTGAATCAAATGTTGAGCAGCCAGAACTTTATCAACGTCATCTTCCGGCACTGGTTCAATCCTGGAGGGCGAAATGGAACAACCCCGAATTACCGTTCTATTATGTTCAGATCGCACCGTACGAGTATAACGGAGCTGACTCGCTTCGCTCAGCCTTTCTTCGCGAGGCGCAGTTGAAAGCGCTGGATTCCATTTCCAACAGCGGGATGGCCGTTGCCCTGGATGCTGGCGAGAAAACCTGTATTCATCCGGCAGATAAAGAAATCATTGCTCGTCGTCTCGCTTATCTGGCATTGAACAAAACCTATAATTTCAAGGGCGTTTATTATGCAGGTCCAGCGTATCAATCTCATACTATTAAAGACGGTAAAATAATCATACAGTTTAAGAACGCGGAGAATGGTATCACCTCCTATTACAAACCGGTAACCTTGTTTGAAGTAGCGGGTAGTGATAAAGTATTTTATCCGGCAGAAGCCCTGATCACAAAAGAAAAAGGCATTACCGTATGGAGTGATAAAGTAAAAGAACCCGTAGCGATCCGCTATGCATTTAAGAATTGGGTGAAAGGTGAAATCTATAATAACGAAGGCCTTCCCATGTCTTCATTCCGTACCGATGACTGGTAGAATAATTAGCATATACAAGATGGCAGGTATTCGCCTGAAAACAGTTTACCTGGTATGTCTGCTGCTTGCAGGAATGATTGCACAGTCACAGCAACCAGATGCAGATACGATCATCAATCGTTTGACAAGACATATCATTGACCGGGCTTCATTAAGCGGGATCGAGAAGTTTGCCTTCAATCTGAATAATCATAACCAATGGGATGATATTGATTACAGAGATATGGCCAAATCAAAATGGAAAACGGCCATTCATCTTGACCGCGTAAAGGATCTGGCGATAGCCTGGGCGGCGCCATCTTCTAAGTATTATGGAGATGCGCGGGTATGGAATACGATATCCAACGCACTTGATACGTGGCTGGATAAGAAATACCAGAACCCCAATTGGTGGCATAATGAAATTGGCGTACCGCAGATCATGCGAAGTATTCTTGCACTCACAGCAAGTCAACTAAGCACAACACAGCGAAAAGCTGCACTGGAAGTACTCGCACAATATCGCGTAAGAGGAACAGGCGCCAACCTGATCTGGAGTGCTGATCTCGCAATGCATTATGGCGCGTTTGTAAAGAATGACCCGATCATTGAAAACAGCCGCCGGCTGATCGTAGCTGAAATAAGAAATGATACTGCTGAAGGCATACAACCTGATTACAGTTTTTACCAGCATGGAGCAAGACTGCAATCTTTCCATTACGGCATCGATTACCTGAATGACCTGTTGCGGATCGGCTGGCAATTGCAGGGAACGGTCTGGGCCTACCCGGCAGATAAAGCAGCTCTGCTGACGAATTATGTGATGAATGGCTGGCAATGGATGAGCAGGAATAACTACACCACACCGGCAACAGTTGATCGTGCAGTGAGCAGAAAAGGACAGCTAAAAGGAATATCGATGCAGTATGTGGCTGGTTACCTGTCAGGGCTCGATCCTTCCCGCAAGGAATCGATCAATCGCATGGCCGATGAATACCGGCTGAACAAACGCAAACCCGCTTTTCATGATTTTCCGTACAGCGATTTCGCCACGTATCATCAACCGGGCTTTAGTGTATTCATCAAAACCATTTCAACCCGTACCCTTCCAACTGAATCGATCAATTCAGAAAATAAAAAGGGTCATCTATTGCATGCCGGTAATGTTTACCTGGTAAGAGATGGGAAAGAATATTTCGATATGATGCCGTTCTGGGACTGGCAATATCTTCCCGGCATCACCAGTTTTGATCCGCAGGCAAAGATCGAAAGAATGGATTTTGCGGGAACGGTCACCGATGGAGAGAGCGGGCTCACAGCGATGCATTATGCGTTAAGAAAAGACAGCAGCTTGCTGACAGCCCGCAAAGCCTGGATCATGCGGAACAATCAGCTGATCGCATTGATCGCAGGTCTTACGCGTAAGAATATCACTACTCCGGTGTATACGGTCATTGATCAATCATGCTGGCGTGAGCCGGTGCTGGTTGGAAATAAAAAGATCAGCAAGCCCGGCGTTTATCCGTTTTCAGCGAATGAAAGTTTGTATCATAATGGATTTGCAATGTCTGTTCTAACAGCAGGCTCTGGCAAACTGGTTCTGAGAGATACAGCAGGCAACTGGAAATCCATCAATGAAGGAGAGCAGCCTACAGCATTAAAAGGTAAAATATTTCAGCCCATGATTGAACATACCAACGATGATGCGGCCGCTTACCTGGTAAGCTATTATTCCTCTCCTGAAGAGATGAAAGCCGCCGGTACACAACAATGGAATACAATACAGAATGATACAGCTTGCCAGGCGATCCTTTTTAATGACGGAATGCTGATGGCTGTGTTTCATAAAGAAGGCAGTTTGCATGTAAACAAAGAACTGACCATACAGGTTGACCGGGCCTGTCTGCTGCAATATCATTCAAACAAGATCACCCTGAGCGATCCCATACATCTTGGCGGAAAGCTCAACATTAGTATCGGAGCAAAACAGCTAAGTGCAGATCTGAAGAAAGACGGCTCCAGCATAAGCATAAACCTATAAACTTCTATACAATGAAATTTTGCCTGGGACTGCTGCTTTTTGTTGCGGTGCAAGCCTCCGCACAATCAAAAAAAACATCTACGGCTGCCGGTGGAAACTGGCAGGATGTTACGACATGGGTTGGCGGTGTGCTGCCTGCATCGAACGACACGGTTGAAATCGTAAACGGCGCTGTGGTGACTGTTAATAAAACAACAGGCAATACAATGGCTGGCAGAATTGAACTATCCGGGACAATAGAATTTTCCGCGACAGCACATCCATTGGAAATAAACGGTCCTCTTGTTATTAACAGTTCTGGTATCCTGAAAGCGGTAAAAGCAAATACAACTTTCAGCAAAGCGGTGATCATACATGGAAGCATCACCAATAATGGCATACTTTACGCACCGTATGCGATTGAAGGCACCACGCCTTCCACCACGGGCGGCATTACAATGGCGCAGGCCAGTGCTGTTACGGGCATCAGCGGCACCGGTACATTCAGCGTTTTCCGCCAGCTTGCTATTGACAACTCTTATGGAGTAAATCTCAACGTTCCGCTTAGTATCTCGTCCAAACTCATTCTGCTGAATGGCATTTTCAATAACCGCACAAATCTCACGATGGATAACACGGTTGTGGGTACCGGCCCTAACGGTAACGCAACCAGTTCCGGGAATCTCCGTACAGAGCGTTCACAGGCGGGCGTGCTCGAAGATCCTTTTACATTCGGCAGCAGTGCTTCATTATTCCTTACCTATTTTACCAATACAGGAGGCGCCAACCCATCAACGACGATCACAGAGGGATATGAAGTTCCTTCGGGTCGTTCTATACATGGGATCACGATCGATCATGCAGGCGGTCTTATTATCAAAAATGATCTGACCTTAAGATCAGGCTCCGTACCGCTGGTACTCAACAACGGGATTGTTCATGTGAATAAAGGCAAGACGCTGACCTGTAATAGTGCTTCTTTTGCAGGTTCAGGAGGATTGACAAACAGTTTTGTCCAGGGTGGGCTGGCATTAGCAGTCGGAACTACGGCAGCATCGCGCACTTTCCCTGTTGGATTTGCCGGCATCAGGAAATATATCGTTCTCAGTGGTGTGAAAGCTGCAACTGGCACAGCGATCATCCGATTCGAGATCGCTGATACGATGGGGGGAACAGCGGGTACAGGCATTACAATAGAACCCTCCATAAAAAGACGGGCAAGTGTGGTCAGCGGTACATTGCACAGTTTCACCGGGCTCAGTTTTATGCTTGGAAGGGATGAAGAAAAGTATGCGATAGGAACGATCGCGGCATCTTCAACATGGAATGGCGTCTACAGTAATATTGGTACAAGCGAGCGGACACTTACAAGTATCAGCCTTGCCACCGGCACTTTTACAAGCCTGCAGAGTTATGCACTGGCATTACCCGTTACTCCTTCAGCTGGCAACTTTGATTCGCTACGTCACAAATGGGCTAGCTTTTTAACAGGCGGCGATTACTCAATGGCTGATCCGGAGATCAGTTCACGTGTACAGGCGCTCAATAACAGCGGTAATTCAAACTGGCGCAACAACTTTATACAGGATACAACTGACAGAACACAGATCTGGACGGATCTTAACTACACCGCATCAGACCAGATCACCACCAGCTATTCACGCCTTAAGACGATGGCGCTTGCTTACAGCACACAAGGCGCAGCATTGTATGGCAATGATACGCTACGCAATGATATTATCAATGCACTTGACTGGCTTTACAGGAATCAGTACAATGAAACCGTAACGGTGCCTGTGTCCGGCTCCGGCAGTTCAGGCAACTGGTGGGATTACCGGATCGGTACGCCCCTGCGCCTGAATGATATTGCTGTGCTGATGTACGATCACCTGAGCAATGCCCAACGTCAGAATTATGCCAATGCCGTAAGACATTGCATACCCAATACGGGAGACTATACCGGCGCTAATCTTGTGTGGGCAAGCACCGCCATGGCCATCCGCAGTCTTGTGGTTAACGACTCAGTTTCGCTGTTCTATGCAAGAGATCAGCTAAGCCCCGTCTTTCAATACGTAAATACAGGTGACGGATTTTATGAAGACGGTTCATTCATTCAGCACGTCAAACACGCTTACAACGGCGCTTATGGTCTTTCATTATTCACCACCCTGACGGATATCCTTTACTTCTTTGCTGATACACCCTGTGATATTACCGGTCCTGCAAAAGCAAATGTGGTGAATTGGGTATACAATGCTTTTGAACCACTCATGTACAAAGGAGGGATGATGAGCATGGTGAGAGGACGCGAAATAGCACGAAGAACTTCTTCTGAACATGGCCAGGGAAGATCACTGGTGGAAGCGCTACTGCTGATGAAAGAAATGGCTGACTCCACAAATGCAGCCAGGATCAGCTCTATGGTAAAACACTGGCTGCTCAGTGACAGTACATTTGCGACACCTTATGTGGGTTTGAACTCACTCCTGTCAGTTACGCTGGTAAAGGGTCTGATCGAAAATACTTCTATCCCTGCAAGGCCTTCTTACAATACCTATCGCCAGTTCGGTAGTATGGACAGGGCCGTTCATCAAACACCAGATTATGCATTTGGCATCAGCATGCATTCTTCCCGTATTTATAACTACGAACTGATCAATGGAGAGAATCTGAAAGGCTGGCATACATCTGATGGTATGACCTATCTGTATAATAACGATCTGTTACAATTCGATAATTTCTTCTGGCCGACAGTTAATGCCTACAGGCTGCCCGGCACCACCGTTGAAGACAGTGTTACGGCCACGCAAAACCGCAACAGCAATAATGCATGGGTGGGTGGCAGTTCATTGTTGGAAAAATATGGCACAACAGGAATGTTCCTCACTCCATACGGCACAACATTGAACGCCAAGAAATCATGGTTTCTTTTCGATGGAAAGATCGTGGCGTTAGGCGCATCGATCTATAATAATGACAATAAAACAGTTTCTACTTATATCGATCAAAGGAAAATAAGCAGCAACAATTCAAATACATTTCAAATAAATGGAGTAACACAGGCATCTGGCTTCGGAACGGAAAGTTCACCAGCCACCTTCACCAATGTTAACTGGGCCCATTTATCCGGCAATGTGACCGGAGCTGATATCGGTTATTACTTCCCCGGCTCTCCTACACTGCGTGGTTTGCGCAAAGCACAAACTGGTCGCTGGAGTGATGTTACGACCGGTGAAAGCACCGTGTTGCGCACACAACAATATATCACGCTTTGGAAAGAACACGGCAATCATACGGCGGATAATGACAGCAGTTACAATACGTATGCTTATGTTCTATTGCCCGGATACTCGGCCACGCAAACACAGGCTTATGCCACGGATCCCGGAATCACGATCCTGAGAAACGATCAGCATGTTCAGGCGGTGAAAGATACTGTACATGGATTACTGGGTGCTAATTTCTGGAATAGCGGCACGCATTATGTTCCGTTCAATGGCGATACAGCTTATCTATCCAGCGATCAGAAATCATCCGTGATGCTGATGGTGAATGCAGACACCATTGCGTTTGGAGTGTCTGATCCAACCATGCTGAACTCAGGCAATATCACTGTACGACTGAAGAAAAAAGCTTCAGATATTTTGTACATCGATCCGGCGATTACGGTGAATCGTCTTACTCCTGATATTGAATTTACCGTAAACACTACCGGTTTAAATGGCGCTACGAGCCAGCTTATCCTGAGTGCTGCGTCAGAAGGAATGAGAACATCATCCAGTCTGCCCATGTTGGCACAGGCCGTTCCAAATCCTGCCGAAGATTTTTCATTTGTCATCAACTCCTCCTCAGATCCGTTCTCCTTGGAATACACGATCCGGGCGGATAAAAAAGGTACAGGACAATTAGCGATCTATCCTATGAATGGCAGTCTTGCCGGTAAATACCAGGTGTCTTATGGTGCAGGTGTCAACAAAAAAGTATTACCTGTTGGATTTCATGCAAAAGGCATTTACCTGGCTGTACTGACAACTGAAGGAAAAGTATACACGCAGAAATATTATAAATAAGAAACTATGAACAGGAATTTCAGGAACCGCATACGCCTGAGTATGATCCCGGCTATTGCTTCGATATTCATCTCCGGAGTGAATGCGCAGGATCATGCAGTGGAAGTACCGGCGGTGACAAGTACAGTGGAATCGCATTTATCGGCAATGGTAGCTGGTCAGAAAGATGCATCGCGTTTTCCACGTTCCATAAAAGAAGATGGCTCTTTACATACGGTGAAGTCGTCTGACTGGACGAGCGGGTTCTTCCCCGGTACACTTTGGTATACGTATGAGCTGACAAAGGATGATCGCTGGAAAGAGCTTGCAGCTAAATGGTCGAAGGAACTGGAAAAGGAAAAGCTGAACAAGACTACGCATGATCTTGGGTTTATGCTGTATTGCCCGTTTGGGAATGGATACAGGCTCACGAATGATCCCGCGTATAAAGAGATCTTATTGCAGGGAGCGGCCTCGCTCAGCAGCCGTTATCATGCAAAAACAAAAACGATCCGGTCATGGGATAAACCCGGTTACCAGTTCCCGGTGATCATCGACAATATGATGAACCTGGAATTACTGTTCTGGGCAACGCAGGTATCGGGCGATTCTTCTTATTACAAGATTGCTGTGGCGCATGCGGATCAGACAATGAAGAATCATTTCCGGAAGGATAACAGCAGTTATCATGTGGTGGATTATGATACGATCACGGGGCAACCGGTAAGAAAGATCACGCATCAGGGGTTTAGTGATGAATCTGCCTGGGCGCGTGGTCAGGCCTGGGGTTTGTATGGTTATACAGTGGCGTATCGGTTTACACATGCGAAGCGTTATCTGCAAATGGCGGAGAAGATCGCTTCGTTCTATCTGAATCATCCGAAATTGCCGAAGGACAAAGTTCCTTACTGGGATTTCAATGCGCCCGTAACAAGCGCTACACCGCGCGATGCCTCTGCCGCAGCGATCGTGTCAGCAGCATTGCTTGAGCTGGCTGATTATTCGGCGAATAATAAAAAGCGATTCCAGGATGAAGCAGGGATGATATTAAAGAGCTTGTCCTCTCCTGCTTATCTGGCAAAGTTGGGAACCAACCAGCATTTTATACTAAAACACTCTACAGGACATTTACCACATAAATCAGAAATAGATGTGCCGATCAATTATGCGGATTATTATTTTGTGGAAGC
>VFQP010002787.1_pt1 | contig 18903 bp, 11 predicted proteins | sample 3512351 | NCBI WGS metagenome assembly VFQP01 (sample SAMN10412372, study PRJNA504923) | tailings metagenome | isolation source: Relicate 1 Philex TSF1 revegetated site | place: Philippines: Tuba, Benguet | collected 2017-08-29
GCCTTGTGCCTGGTAGGCATTGCCATTGGTCTGGGCACTGTCGGCGGAGAAGCCCTGCATCGTGACTGACTGGCCGCCCCAGAGAATGCCGCCCAGGTTCTTGCCTTCGTGGAAAGCCAGCTTCAGGGCCGTGGCGGCAAGGATCTGCGGAGCATGGCCTGGCGTACCACCGGTGTAGTACTGCGAGACGGTCCACGTCGTCTTGAAGTCGCGGAATTCGTCGAGATTGCCGCCATCACCGCCATCGTCGTACCCGGAACCGTCGCGTGCCGTGGCATGCGTGCTGTCCGCGCCCCACGCGCGCGTATCGCCACCAGGTACTTCATTGCGCAGCGTGGCTGCCACGATATCGATGCCGGCATTGCTGACAATGTCGTAGTTGTTGACCAGCGTGTTGGCGCGCAACGTCATCTGGCCGCCCGAACTGATCGTGCTGGTGTTCGTCAGCGTGCCGTTGGCCGTGATGTCGAGCTTGTTGCCGGCGTAGATCGTGCCGTTGTTGGTCACATTGCCAGCGCTGGCATCGGGTGTGGCGGTGGTCAGGTCGAGCTGGCCGGCACTTGTCCTGAGCGACAGGTCGCGCAATGCCGCGATGCCGCCCGTGCCCGCGTTGGTGATGTGCTGGGCAACCACATCGAGGTCGGACTTCGAGTACAACAGGCCATTATTGGTGAACGCGCTGTTGACCGTGACCGTGCCCTTGCCCGCACCGTCCATCGCGGCCACGATGCGCGCGGTACTGCTGCTGTCGCCGCCCAGTGTCAGCGTGGTGGCGGTCAGGTTCAGGTTGCCATTGGCCGCCAGTACGGCATCCTTGGCCAGGCTGACCGTATTCATGTCGATATCGACGGTCTTGCCCGTGACGGTCTTGCCTTGCTGGATCGACAGCGTGGTGGCGGTCTTGCCGGTGGCCTTGTCGATATGCAGTGCATTGCCGGCCTGAACCGTGCCGTTGATCGTGGCGGTATAGTCGTTACTGCCGCTTGCGCCGATGTTCAGGTCGCCGCCAGTCAGAATGTCGCCGGTCGAGGTCAGGCCCGAGGTGCCGACGCCCAGTGTCATCGCACCGAACGATTGCAGGGTGCCCCGGTTGTCGATCTGCGCGGCGGCTAGCGAGCCCGCGCCGGCCGCGGCCGTCGCCAGCGTGGTGACACCCGTGGACTGGTTCAGGAACACCCCGGTCAGCGTAATCGAGGTCGTGGTGCTGCTGCCACCCTGCACGATGCCGCTGTTGTCCACGCTGGCGACGTTGAAGTTCAGACGGTCGCCGAGCAGTTTGCCGGATGCGGCATTGGCCAGTGCCGCACCCGTACCGGCGATGCCGAGCGTGCCGATAGCCTGTACCGTGCCGCTGTTATCCAGCGCAGTGCCGCTTCCAAGCACCAGCGACAGGTCGCGGCCGGCACGCAGCGCGGCGTTTCGTGCATTGACCAGTTTGGCGACGGTCAGCGTGGCGTCCTCCGCGGCCTGCAGGAATCCATTGTTGGTCAGCGTGCCGGTGGTAGTCAGCGTGGTGATGCCGCCGGTTTGCAATGAGAGCAGCCACGTGCCGCTGTTGTCGATGGTGCCCGCCGTAACGGTGCTCCCCGTCTTGGCCTGGATGACACCGCTGGCCGCGTCCACGCCATTGCTGGTATTCGTGATCGAGGCAGCCTTGATCGTCATCGTGCCGTTCGAGACCAACGCGCCCGTATTGTCGATGGCCTGCGTGGCACCTCCGTGCTGATCGGCGATATCGAGTTTCTGACTGGCCTGCAGCGTACCTGTACTGCGGTTCTGCAGCGTACCATCCACGCGCAAGGTTGCCGTGCCATTGTCGGCGCTGACCAGGCCGTCGTTGGTCAGTCCCGATGCAGTGGTCAGTGTCACGTTGTCGGCGCGCAGCGTGGCGAGTGCCTGGTTGGCGATGTTGCCGCCGGCCTTCACGTTGAGCGCCTGGCCCGCCTGGGCAATCGCACCGGCCTGGTTGGTGACGTTGCCCGTGGCATCGATGTCCAGCGTGCCATTGGCCAGCAACGTGCGCGAATTGCCGACGTCCTGCGCTGCAAGCGTGGCGTTGCCCTTCGACTGAAGCGTGCCACTGTTGGTCAGGTTGCCGCTCAGCGTAACAGTGTCGCTGGCGCTGGTCTGTTGCGACAACAGCATGGCGCCGGCGTTATCGAGGCTGGCGCCCTCGATCGTGCTGCCGGTGTTGGTCTGTACCCAGCCGGTCGCTGTGTTCTGGATGGCACCGGCCTTGATGGCCAGTGCACCATCAGACAGCAGGTCGCCGCTGTTGGTCACGGCTTGTGTGCCCGTGCCGTTGCGGTCGGCAATGTCGAGCGTAGTGGCGGCGTGCACGGTGCCACTATTGATGATCGAGGCGTCCACGCGCAACGTGGTGCTGCCCTTGTCGGCGGTGATTACGCCCGCGTTGTCCAGACCCTGCGCGGCATTCAGGCTGACGTTGCCGTTCAGGCTCTGCAGGCCCTGGCCGGCGTCCTTTGCGGTTACGAGCTTGCCCAAGGTGCTCAGCAACAGGTCGCCACTGGCCTGCAGCGCTGCCACGCCTAGGTTCATGTCCCCCGAGGTCGTGCTGGCGGCCAACGCGCCCGATGACTGGAAACGCGTACCTGCGCCGGTGGTCAGGCTGCCGAACTGGCCTTGCCAGTTGCCGGCAGCGGTCCAGCGCGTGCCAGCGACGTTGGCTGCGCCACCGATCGCCAGACCCAGTGTGCCGCCTGCGCTGCGCAGATTGTTGTTGTCGAGCGTGGCGGCTGTGGCGTTGTCGATCAGCGATGCGGCATTGACGGCCATGTCGCCGGCCGCCACGATGGCGCCGCCCGCAAGGTTGACGCCGCCCTGCGTGGCACTCAGCGTGGTGTTGCGGCCCGACGTGATGCTGGCATTGGCAAGTGCCAATGCCGTGGCGTCGTTGCTGGTGCTGGCCACCAGTACATCGCGTTGCGCGGAGATGCGGTTCTGCAGTTCGATGCGGCCAGCCGCCGACAGCGTGAAATCGTCGGCCGATGCCGCGGCGTCGCCGAGCATGCGTACCCCGACGCCGGCTTCGGTGGCGGTCAGGCGGATACGGTTGGCATACATGCCGCCCAGCGCCGAGCTGTCGATCGCATACGCCGGTGCGGCACCCGCACCCGGCACCGCACCTGTGACCGAACGGCTCGCGTAGTCGTAGCGATTGGCGCCGGCCGTGATCGACAGGTCCTGCGCGTTGATCGTGCCGTCGAGCTTTACGGTGCGGGCTACCAGGTCCAGCATCTGCTGGGCCGTGGCATTGAGGCCGTTGCCGTTGATCAGGATGTCGCCCTGGTTGACCGTGAAGCCGCCCAGCGAGCCGTTGGCGTTCAGGTACGGCGTGCCGGTGGTCAGCGTGACACGATCGGTGTTGATGAAGCCGCAGCCCGAGCAGGTGATGCCATACGGGTTGGCCAGGATCACATCGGCGCGGCCGCCGAGCACTTCGGTAAAACCGGCCAGCGTACTGCGGTTGTTGGACACCACTTCATTGAGAATCACCTTGGCGGTGTTCGTCATGTTGAAGTTGGCGGTGACCTGTCCGGCCAGTTGCGACTGGTAGGCAATCTGCGCCGATGTGGTGTTGTTCAGTACCACGCCCTTGTCGTTGACGTTGTAGCTGTTGTAGCGGTTGTGCGACAGGCCGGCAGCATTGGCCGTGTCGATGTTGACCACGGTGGTGCCATTGGGCGCCACATAGGCATTGGTCTTGCCGCTGCCGTTTGCCACCGATACCGATTGCGCCAGCAGCGCATGCGGCATGGCCGCGGCGACCAGGCCGCCGGTAACCAGTGCCGCGCGGGCCGCGCGCCGCTCGCTCTTGCTCTTGCCGTGGCCGCGGGCCGTTTCGGCGACTGCCGTCCACGTGGCTGTGGCGGCATTCCAGATCACGCGATAGATGTGGTTCATGGTGGCAGACCTCAGATCGAAGCGGACAGGCGCAGGCTGAACAGCGTGCCTTCGCGGAATTGGGAGGAGGGCGCGCGCACGGCGCGCGAAGCGAAGGCGTCGACGCTGACGGTCTTCCAGAACAGGCCCACGCCGAGCGAGGCGCCGGACAGCGAACCGGACGGCACGCCGGCCGCGCGGTTGGTCACGTTGCCCCAGTCGAAGCCCGCATAGACACGGCCGGCGATATTGCCGGCAGCTTCGGTGGCGAACTGCCATGGCAGGCCCAGTTCATTGCGCATGTAGTAGCCGTTGTCGCCCGCCAGCGTGTAATTTTGGAAGCCGCGCACCGATGAAGGGCCACCGATCAGGATCTGCTGCGTGCCATAGAGCGTGTCGTTGGCAGCCTGGCCACTGAACTGCGTGGAGAACGTCAGTCCCGTGCCGCCAATATTGAAGCGGCGGTTGTAGCCAAGATCCAGCGTGAACTTGTTGAACTGGGCATGCGGCAGGTCGCGCGGCAGATCGGGCGAATCATGCAGCGCACCCAGCAACGACAGGCCTTGCACCATGGCCAGCCGGCCGTTGAAGATGCCGCCATAGGCCTGCGTGAATGCGTTGACCCCGACGTCCAGGAACGTCAGCGTACGGCTGCTGACCTGCAGGAACTCGCCGCCCAGCCAGTTCTTGCTCTCCTGTGTGGTCAACCGTGCGGACAGTGCCACGCGGCTGGCCTGGTCGCGGAAGATCACGCGATCCCCACCCACGCTCCAGGTGTCGGTCTTGCCGGTGGCCTTGAGCGTCGCGCCGCTGGGCAGCGAGAGCGTGTTGGTGTAGTTGCTCTGGCTGTAATCCACCATGAAGGTGTTGTAGCCGTAGGGCAACTGCGCGTGCACGGCCGTGGAATCTGACTTGTGCCCGCCGCTGGCCGGGAACACCGACTGCCGGCGCGTCACCGCGAACAGTTCGTTCAGGCCCAGCAGGCTGTCCAGCGTGACAGTGGCCGATGCCGCATTGCGGCCCGTGGCCGCGGTGCCAAGGTTGTCGTAGGAGCCATAGAGATGCACCGGGAACGTCGAGGCATTCTGCACGGCTACCACGGTCTGACCTGGCTGGCTGCCCGGGCGCAGGTCGAGCCGGGCATTGTTCGAGGCCAGTGTGTTGATCTGGTCGATGCCCTGTTCCAGGTCGCGCAGGTTCAGTGCATCGCCCGGATTGCCGGGAAATGCGCCGTGCGGCCAGATCGCACCGTTGCGCCCACCCTCGATCTCGTAGCGTTCGATGCGGCCTTCCACCACGGTGATTTCCAGCTTGCCGGTGCGCAGGTCCTGCGCGGGCAGGTAGGCGCGCGTGGTAATAAAGCCGCGGTCGATAAAGCTCTTGGTCAGCAGCGCCAGAATGGCTTCGAGGTCGCTGGCCGACAGGCAGCGGCCAGCATGGTCGCGCGTGATCTCATGACGCAGGTAGTCAGGCACGCGCTGCGTATCGCCCTTGATCTCGATCTCGCGAATATCGCGGCACACCACGCCGATATCGGGTACCTGGACCTGCGGCTTTACGGTGTCGAGGTTGGTGCCGCCCGGGGGCGGCAGCGCGCGCAACGCGCGTTCCTGATCCTCTCGCAAACGGTCGCGCTGCTGGCTTTCGATGATCTGGCTCTGGCGGTCCAGCACGACGGCCGGGTTGACCTGGCCCCATGCGCTGCCGTGGACGGTTGCCAGGACGGCTATCGCGATGCCGCCCAGCGCTGGCAATGGACGAACAAAGCCTTGGCGCAGGCGCGCGCCAGCAACGCTGCTCCCCCGCAGCGAGTGTGCTGTAAACATGTTGTGGTGTTTCCCGTTTCCCGTTGGACAGCGCGCTGATGCGCGTCTTGTCGTGCAATGTCTTTATGCGACTATTTATGCGACTTTTTTATGCGCCGTTTGTGCGAGGTTCCGTGCGATGTTCCATACGTTGTTTTGCCCGGATTGGCGCCTGCACACGCGTCTGTACTGAATTCGGTGCGGATGGTAACAAGACCCGAAGTGTTGTTGATACGCACCGACGGGAATTTTTCAGAATTGCTGCTTTTGCGACAACCGCTGTCATTTGATCTGATGACACACGTTTCGCCAAAACGACAATGCCGCAATCACGGCGCGGCGTGATTGCGGCATTAAGGGTTTTGTGATTAGGGGAGGGGGGGCTCAGTCCACTTGTGCGCCCGACTGCTTGACGATCTTCGCCCACTTGTCGATATCAGTGCGCAGCATGCCTGCGAATTGCTGCGGCGTGGCACTCAGTACCTCCGCGCCCTGCGCCGCGAGCTTGTCGCGTAGCGCCTTGTCGGCCAGTGCCGCCTGCAGCGTGGTGGAAAGTTTCTGCACAACCTCCTTCGGGGTGCCGCGTACTGCAAACAGACCCACCCAGAGGTCGCCGCTGTAGCCTGGCACGGTCTCGCCGATCGAGGGCACGTCCGGCGCAAACGGAGACCGCTTGGCCGAACTCACGCCCAGCGCGCGCACCTTGCCGGCCTTGATATGGGACAGCACCGAAGGCAGGCTTGCGAACGCCATCGGCACCTGATTGCCAAGCACGTCGTTCAACGCGGGGGCTACGCCCTTGTATGGCACATGTTCGAGCTTGATGCCGGCCATGCTGTTCAGCATCTCGCCAAGCAAGTGGTTCAGCGTGCCGTTGCCTGCAGACGCAAAGCGATAGTAGTCGGGCTTGGCCTTGGCCATCGCAATCAGTTCGGCCATCGACTTGGCCGGGAACGCGGGATTCACGACCAGTACGTTCGGTACGGTGGCGACGGGCGAGATCGGTTCGAAGTCCTTGACCGGATCAAACGGAATACTGCGATAGAGCGATGGATTGATTGCCTGCGTGCTGCTGATGGTCATCAACAGCGTATAGCCATCGGGCGTGGCGCGCGCGGCGGCCTGCGTACCGATATTGCCACCGGCACCGGGACGGTTCTCCACCACCACCTGCTGGCCTAGCCGTTGCGACAGGTCGGCGGCTACCAGCCGTGCGACGATATCGTTGGTGCCGCCCGGTGCCTGCGGCACGATCATCTGGATTGGGCGGGACGGCCAGGTGTCGGCATGTGCGTGGCCGATGGCGGCAAAGGCCAGGGCTACGCCGGCCAGGGCGCGGAAGCTGCGAAGCATTTTGTCTCCTGTTCATGCGGCACGGCGGGTGGATCGTTCATCCGTCCGGGCATGCTTTTCTTGGGAGCCACTCTAGCCGAGCCGCACGCACAAGAGAAATTCAATCGGTGACTAGTGCCATAAGGTTTTCTTATCGGGCAGGCCCGGCCGCGGCGCCTGCGTTGGCCTGCCATCCGCCTCCCATGGCCTGGTACAGCGCCACGCTGGCGTTGAGTCGGTCCGCATGTGCCTGGATCAGGTTCAGCTCGGCGCTGAACAACTGCCGTTGCGCGTCGAGTTGTTCCAGATAAGGCGAGTAGCCGGCACGATAGCGGTTCGTGGCATGGCGCAGGGCAGCGGCCAGTGCGTCGCGTTGCTCGCGCAGCCGCGCTTCCTGTTCACCAAGTTTTTGCACTGCGGCGAGATTGTCGTTGACCTCGCGAAACGCGTTCAGCGCCACGCGCCGGTAGGTATAGGCCGCTTCATCGCGTTGCGCGGCCGCCGCATCGGCTCCCGCCACGATACGGCCGCCCTCGAATAGCGGGGCCAGCACGCTGCCGCCCAGCGTCCAGATGCGCACGGGGTTGGCAAGTCCGGTTGCATAGACCAGTCCGCCTGACGCCGTCAATGGAATGCTGGGCAGATAGGCCTTGCGCGCGGCGGACAGGCGCGCATCGGTAGCTGCCAGCGTGTACTCGGCCTGGGCGATATCGGGGCGGCGTCGCAGCAGGTCGGACGGCAGGCCGGCCGGCACGGGGGGCTGCTGCAGCGCCTGCAATGGCAAGCCGCGTGTAATGCCGGATGCATCGGCGTTGCCGATCAGTACGCCAAGTGCATTTTCCTGTCGCGCTACCGCCAGCTCGGCTTGTGGTACTGCCTGAGCGGTGGACTCATACTCGGCACGCGCCTGCTCGTATTCAAGTTGCGAGGTGTAGCCCGCGCGTGCGCGATCGCGCGCCAGACGCAGCGCATCGGCACGAGAGGTTAGCGTTTGCCGCACCACGTCGAGCTGGGCATCGAGCGCGCGCAGCGTGATATAGCCGCGCGCCGCCGCCGCAGAGACCGACAGGGTGGTGGTGTCGCGCGCGGCTTCGCTGGCCAGCAGGTTGCTACGCGCGGCACCCACCGCATCACGGATGCGGCCGAACAGGTCTACCTCGTACGATGCATCGAACACCAGTTGTCCGGTGTTGACGGTACCTGCCTGGCCAAAGGCATTGATCGCGCGTGCCCGTGTGCCGCCGGCGGTGAAATCGAGCGTCGGAAACAGATCGGCCCGTGCAATACGCGCCTGGGCATCGGCCTGGCGCACGCGGGTCATGGCGATCGCGATATCGTCGTTCTGTGCCAGGGCCTGGCCAACCAGGCCGCTTAGCGCGGGGTCGCCATAAGCAAGCCACCAGTCGCGTTCGATGGCGGTGCCAGGCCCGGGATCCACGCGCCATGCAGGCGGCGGCGTCAATGCTTCCGGCATCGGTGGCCGCGGCCCCATGCAGCCGGCGATGGCCACGGCCAGCGCAATGAGCGGAAGTCGGCTTGCCGGTTTCATCGCGCTGGCGGCCGCCCGCTGCTGGTATCGACTTCGGCCTGCACCGACATGCCGGGGCGCAGCCGTTCCGCAATTGGCTGGTCCGGATCGATCGCAATACGTACAGAGATCCGTTGCGCCACCTTGACGAAGTTGCCGGTCGCGTTGTCTGCGACGATGACCGCGAATTCCGACCCCGCAGCCGGCGCCAGCCGCTCGACCGTGCCCGTCAGGCGTGCGTTGTCCAGCGCGTCGACGCGGAAACTGGCCTTCTGTCCCGGCGCCATGTGCGCGGTCTGCGCCTCCTTGTAGTTGGCGATAACCCAGCGTTGCGGCGGTACCAGGAACATCAGTTGCGTGCCCGATGTCACGTACTGGCCAAGCCGTGCGCCAATCTGGCTCAGGCGGCCATCCTGCGGCGCGATGACCACGGTGTTGGACAGGTCGATCTCGGCCAGTTGCAACGCGGCGCGTGCCTGTTCCACGGCTGCCTTGAGGCCATCGCGGCTGACCAGTACCGCACGAACGTCCTGCCGGGCGATTTCCACGGCGGCGCGCGATTGTTCGACCGCGGCTTCGGCCTGGCGTAGCGCGGCACGCGTCTGGTCACGCTCGCGCAGCGACACGGACCCATCGGCCACCAGTTCATCCACCCGCTTCATGTCGGCCTGCGCGCGCAGCAACTGCGCCCTGGCATTGTCGGCGTTGGCGATCTGCGAGGTCACCGTGGCCTCCCGTGCGCGCTGGGTCTGGTCGGCGTTGGCCAGATTGGCGACTTGCGTGTCCAGCGATGCGCGTGCCTGTTCCACGCGTTGCCTGTAGATGCGGTCATCAATGCGCAACAACACGGCCCCGGTCTTTACCAGGTCGAAGTCGTGCACGGGAACGTCTGTCACATAACCACTGACCTGCGGACTGATGATCGTGGTCTGGCCGCGCACATAGGCGTTGTCGGTGCTCTGGATCGATGGCGTGAACGGCGGCAGGCCCCAGGCATAGAGGATGATCAACACGCTGAGCAGCGCCACCGTAACAATCAGCACGGTCAGGCGCAGCGAACCGCGCGGGGGCGCCCAGCCTTTCGGGGCGGTCTGGACCTCGACCGGATCTTCGAGCCGTGCGGGCTTGTCGCCGGGCGCTGGTGTGGGGTTGCGATCTGATGCGTCGCTCAAGATCGTGTCTCCGTGGAGGGTTTGGGTTTGTTCTTGTCAGGCACGTGGCCGGGGACGACCTTGCCCAGGTACAGTGCCAGCAGCCACACGAAGGTTACCGTTGAAAGAATCCCGATCAGCAGGAACACATCGTTGAACGCCAGCACGTTGGCTTCGCGCGTCACCTGCTGCGCAAGCGCGATGGCGCCTTCGGCCTGGCGTAGCACGGAGTCGCCAAGCACGCGGTTGTAAACATTGCCGAGCAACTGGATGCGTGCCGCATCAAGCGGATCGCTCAGGGTGATGCCCTGCACCAGTGCGTGCGAATGGATTTTTTCGCGCCAGGTCTGGAACGTGCCAAGCAGGGCCGACCCGGCCAGGCCACCGAGCGATTGCGTGATGCTGAACAACGCGGAGAAGCTGACAAAGTGGCTCATGCCGCGTTGCAGGGCACTGCCCATGCCGATCAGCAGCGTGGGCCCCAGGAAGAAGACCGCTGCGAACGCAATCAAGGATTGCGTGAAGTACATGTTCTGCGGCCGCGTCAGGTTGGTGGAGCCGGCGTCGATGAATGCGCCAATCGCAATCAGGATCAGGGAAATGCGGATCGGACGCCCCAGGTTCTGCGGGTTCAGCGTCAACGCGCTGCAGGCGATGCCGGCCACCGTGGCAATCGACACGACGATGTACAGCGAGATCAACTGGTCATTGCCCATGCCGAGCGCCGTCAGCAGGCCCACCGCGCCATACGGTTGTTCGGACAGCAGGATCCGCACCGAGGTGGCCACCACCGCGAAGCGGATGATGGCCATGCTGCCCAGCCAGCGCGTGTTGAGCAGCGGATTGACGCGGTTATGCTCGATCCACAGCGCGGTGGCAATCAGGATCACGGCGCCGCATAGCGCATAGCCCAGCCATGGTGCTTCGGTCCACCACAGGATGCGGCCCTGCCCGAGCACCGCGCATAGCAGTGCCATGCCCGGCGCGAACAGGGCAAACGTGACGAAGTCCAGTGGTTCGAACGCCTTGATGCGCTCGCTGGGCGGCAGGGGCAGCAGGCCCACGGCTACCAGCGACAGCAGCGACATGCCGAATTCAAACTGATACAGCGTCTGCCAGTTGCCGGCTTCGAGCATGCCGGTCGAGAATGTGCGCGCCAGCGGCGTGGCAAGTTGCGGCACCCCGAACCCGATCACCACGGCACGCATGCGGTGCCGTGCCGGCAGCTACTGGATGATGTAGTAGAGCGCCAGCGTGGACATGCCGCTGGCAGCAATGCCGTTGGCCGCGCGCGCCAGTAGCGCGGTGCCAAACGAATGTGTAAGCAGGTGCGCGGCGGTGACCACCGCGTAGGACAGCAGGAAGACCTTGGTGAAGCGCTGCAATCCATATTGCTGGCGGAACTTGATCACCAGCATCGACATGCAGACATTGGTCATCACGTACACCGTGGACAACCATGCGGCCTCATCGCTATACAGGCCGAACACGCCCTGGATATTGTTGAGGTTCGCCACCACCAGCGCATTGCCGAACCCGCCGGTCAGCCCGATCAGCACGCCTACGCAGAAGTACGCCACGCGCCGCGGCGTGGGGTGGTCCGGCGTGGCAGGCGACCCCGGGATCGACGGCCGTTCATGCGGCTTGAACTCGTAGCTGTCAGTTGCCATGGCTGACTGGGTAGACGATGAACGACGGCGATGTGGCGATGATGCGGTATGTGCCCGCGGGTTGCAAGTTATGCCGGGCCGACAGCCGCCAGCGAACCTCCCTGTGCAATCCGCTCGTTCACAATCTCGCGCAATACCTCGGCCACCGCCTCGGCCGCATTCGAACGTGGCAGTGCGCGTGGCCAGCATAGTGACAGTGTGCGGCGCAGTTCCGGCAGGATGCGCCGGCGCGGCACCGCCGCGTCGTTCTCATCGAGCGACGAGGCCGGCAGGATCGTGCAGGCCAGCCCTTCTCGCGCGGAGGCCAGCAGGAATGGCAGCGAATCGAGATCCGCCACCACATTCAATGCGATGCCCGCCTTGGCGAAGCTGCGCTCTACCACTTCGCGCAGACCCTGTGAGCCGCTGGGCAATACCAGCGGTATGCCTTCGAGCGCCTTGAGCGCAATGGTATCGGCGGTCCTGCCGCGCGATGCCGGCCCGGGCGGCGTGCCGATCAGGTACAGCGGCTCGCTGGCCAGCGGCTCGGGCTCGACCGCGCGCGACGGGGTGTCGCGAAACAGGATCGCAAAATCGAGCCGGTTCTGGTTCAACAGCTCCGAGATATAACCGCTCATGCTCTCGAACAGCTGCAGCCGAACCTGCGGATAGCGTTGCCGCACCGTACGCACCAGGGCCATGCCGAACGCGGCCGCCGCCGTGGTGGGCAGGCCGATGGCCACGGTGCCCGAGACCTCGGCGCCGGCCACGCGTACATCGGCGCCGGCAATCTCCACCTGGCGCAGGATATTGCGTACGTGCCGGTAGAGTGTCTTGCCCGCCTCGGTGGGGCGCACGCCCTTGGCGCTGCGGTGCAACAGCGGCACGCCGAACTCGTCTTCCAGTGAGGCCAGTTGCTGGGACAGGGCGGGCTGGGCAACGCACACCACTTCCGCCGCGCGGGTCAGGCTGCCGTGGTCGACAATCGCCACGAAGTAGCGCATGGCTCGGATGTCCATGGGTTGTGGATCCTTACAAGTTCACAAGGTCAATGGGGTTGGCCTATTGATTCTACTTATGGTGCCTTCGGCAATCCCTATTTCACATGGCGCGGGCTGGCGGGTAGATTGGCGCCATTGCACAACCTGCCCCGCACACTGCCATGTCCAGACCTCTCGAAGGCATTACCGTACTCTCGCTCGAACAGGCGATTGCCGCGCCGTTCTGCACCCGCCAGCTGGCCGACCTGGGCGCGCGCGTCATCAAGATCGAACGTCCCGGCTCCGGCGACTTTGCACGCGCGTATGACGGACGGGTGCGTGGGCTGTCCTCGCACTTCGTCTGGACCAATCGATCGAAGGAAAGCCTGACGCTCGATGTCAAGGCGCCGGGCGCCGCGCCGGTGCTGGCCGCGCTGCTCGAGAAGACCGACGTGCTGGTGCAGAACCTGGCGCCGGGCGCCGCAGCCCGCCTGGGGCTGGACTATGACACGCTGTCGCAACGTTATCCGCGCCTGATCGTCTGCGATATTTCGGGCTACGGCGGAGATGGTCCGTATCGCGACAAGAAAGCCTACGACCTGCTGGTGCAGAGTGAATCGGGCTTTGTGTCGGTGACCGGTACGCCGGACGAAGGCGTCAAGGCCGGTGCGTCGGTGGCCGATATCGCGGCGGGCATGTACGCCTACAGCAACGTGCTGGCCGCCCTGATCGAGCGTGGCCAGACCGGGCGCGGCAAGCGCATTGACGTGTCGATGCTGGAATCGATGGTCGAATGGATGAGCTTTCCGATGTACTACGCGTTCGACGGCGCCGAGCCGCCGCCGCGCGCCGGGGCGGCGCACGCCACGATCTACCCTTACGGCCCGTTCCCGACCGGCGACGGCAAGACCGTAATGCTGGGCCTGCAGAACGAGCGCGAATGGGCCGTGTTCTGCAAAGTGGTGCTGCAGGAACCTGAACTGGCTACCCATGCGGCCTTTGCTACCAACAGCCTGCGCAGTGCGAACCGTGCGCAATTGCGTGCGCGTATCGTCGAGGCGTTCGGGCGCCTGAGCGCGGACGAGGTGGTGCAGCGGCTCGAAGAGGCAAAGATCGCCAACGCCAACGTCAATACCATGGCCGACGTCTGGCAACATCCGCAACTGGCCGCACGCCAACGCTGGCGCCAGGTGGATACGCCGGCCGGTATCATCCCTGCGTTGTTGCCCCCGGGGATGGAAGATGCGCGCATGGATCCGGTGCCGGCGGTCGGCCAGCATACCGATGCAATCCTGGCCGAAGCCGGCTGCACCCCCGGCCAGATTGCCAGCCTGCACGCCGACGGCGTGGTCTGAGGGCGCGATCATGACAGTTGCCCTTACCACCACCACGACCACCATGACCACTACGGGCATGCGCGCGCCGCGCAGCTACCTGTTTGTGCCGGCTTCGCGGCCCGAACGTATCGGCAAGGCCATCACGGCCGGCGCCGATGCCGTGATCGTCGATCTGGAAGATGCCGTTGCTCCCGATGCCAAGGCCGCCGCGCGGAGCGGCTTGGGTGCACCGTGGCCCGATCTGCAAGCGCAGGCCGATGCTGCCGGTGTAGTGCTGCTATTACGTGTGAACGGTGCCGATACAACATATTTCGCCGACGATATGGATTTTTGTCGTGCGCAGGCGGTGCGGGAAGTCGTATTGCCGAAGGCCGACGTTGCGTCGCTGGCGGCATTGCGTGCGGTGTTGCCTGACATGCCTTGCCATGCCTTGCTTGAAACCGCCGCCGGGTTCGCGGATCTGCGCGATGTGGCTCGCACCGCAGCGGTAACACGGCTGCTATTTGGCAGCATCGACCTGATGTTTGACCTTGATGTCTCCGACGACGATGTGCCGCTGCATGCCTTCCGTAGCGATCTGGTGCTCCATTCGCGCGCGGCGGGCCTGCCCGCGCCGGTGGATGGTGTATGTACCGCGATTGGCGACGCCGATGCGCTGGCGGCCGATACCGCGCGGGGTCGCCGCTTCGGCTTTGGCGCCAAGCTTCTGATCCATCCCAGCCAGGTAAGCGGCGTGCATGCAGCGCTGGCGCCGACGGACGAGGAACTGGCGTGGGCGCAGCGCGTGGTGGAGCAGGCTGCCGCGGCGCAGGGGGCAGCTATCGCGGTGGATGGGAAGATGGTCGACCGCCCGGTATTGGATCGTGCGCAACGCATTATCGCGAGCGCCGTTCATTAACGTTTTATTAAGTTTTCGCAACTCGGGCAATTCAGGTGCGCCAACGCCAATCGGTGTTTTCCCTGACCGGTTGGTTCGGCGCACATGCTGATATTTATCGTCGGATGAAAGCCGTTTGTAATCAGGTTGCGGTGAAATGCACATCGGAGATCGTGCGCAGTCAATATTGGCGAATGGGAAGGAGGTTTCCGGGTAAAACAGAACGATAAAAGTCACTTACCCGGTGCACCATTCGGCTGGCACGGTCGTTTACTGCAGACCGAAGTCGAATCGAGCCAGACTGATCGTGCATTTTCCTGTTTCCCGTGCCGTCGCGGCAACGTTGCTTGCCCTGATGGCCAGCGCTGGCCATGCCGCCAGCGAGCCGATGCCGCCCGACGGCCCCTGCGTGCCGCCGCCGGCCAAGGCCACCTTGACCCTTTCGCAAGCTCGGCTGGATGGGCTGCGGTGCAATCGCGACATCATCGCGGCGCGCCGAAGTGAAGAGGCCAGCCAGGCCGATATCCAGATTGCGTCCCAGCGGCCCAACCCGGTGTTGAGCCTTGGGGTAGCCAATATCAACCCGCACCTTGGTGTCGGGGCCGGAAACTGGCGCAGCAAGACCGTGGATTCCACGGTGCGCGTCGACCAGGTCATCGAGACTGCCAACAAGGGCAACCTGCGCACTGACGCCGCGCGCAAGGCCAGTGCGGCCGTCGGCGAGCAGACCCAGGCCGTAGTGGCGCAGCAACTGGGCGCCGTGGACCAGGCCTGGTATGAGGCCGTGGTCAGCCAGACCCGCGTGGAAGTGCTTACCGAAACCGTAGGCCTCTATGCCAAAACGCAGCAGGCCAATGAAACGCGCCTGAAGGCGGGTGACGTGTCGCGCGCCGATGTGACCAAGCTCCAGCTGGAGACGCTGCGCGCGCAGAATGACCTGCGTGCCGCCATGGCCGACCATGCCAGCGACAAGGCCGCCCTTGCCGCAGCCATGGGCGTGCCGGGCACGCTGATGGATAACCGGCTGATGCCGGACTGGCCGGCGCTGGATGCTGCGGTGCCGCAGTTCGACCCGGAAATCCTGCAGCGCCGTCCGGACGTGACCGCTGCCGAAGCCCGCCTTGCCGCCGCCGCATCGGCGCGTGACCTGGCCCGCGCCGGGCGGGTGCCCGATGTGACGGTGGGCGCGCAATATGAGCACTATCCGATTTCCGAGGCCAATACCACGGGCAGTGGAAACAGCTATGGCGTGTTCGTGTCGATCCCGCTGTTCGTGCGGCACAGCTTCGGCGGTGAAGCACGCCGTGCCGAAGTGGACTACTACGCCGCGCTCGACGACCGCAACCGCATCCTGCTTGAAGCCCAGAACGATGTGGGCCGCCTGCGTGCCCAGCTGGACGCTGCGCGCGCATCGCTGCAACAGATGCGCGAATCCGTATTGCCGGCCGCCGAAAGCGTGGCCAACAGCGCCGAGTTCGCGTATACCAAGGGCGCCAGCGGCGTGCTGGATCTGCTCGACGCGCGCCGCGCGCTGCGCCAGACCCGCGTCGATGCCGTGGAGGCGCAGGGCAATTACGCCAAGGCGCTGTCGGCCTATCTGACATCGCTGCAAGCCACCAATTCCGATATCAACAAGCTTCCCCAGGTTCGTACCGATGCGTCGCGCCCTTAATATGTCCTTTTCCAGCGATTTTCGTCTGACCCGCGCCAGTGCTGTGCGGATGGCCGCCGCGGTGTCGCTGTGCGCATTGGCGCTGGCGGGCTGTGGCAAGAAGGAAGCCCCCGAGAACGATGACGACCCCAAGATCACCGGACAGACGATCACGTATCCGGCCAGCGTGAAGGTGCTGCCAGGCATCGTAGGCCAACCGGTGCAGAGTGGCGGTGACCGCATGCTGAGCATGCCTGGCCGCCTGGTCTGGAATGAAGATCGCACCGTGCGCGTGGCCACGCCGTTTGCCGGCCGCGTGATGGAAGTCCTGGCCCAACCGGGGGCCACCGTGAAAGCTGGCCAACCGCTGGCCATGCTGACGTCGCCCGATTACGGCGTGGCGCAGGCCGATGCACGCAAGGCCGCGGCAGATAGCGCCGTGGCGGCCAAGTCGCTGGCTCGCCAGCGCGAGCTGTATCAGGCGGGCATCATTGCCCAGAAGGATATGGACCAGGCCCAGGCCGACAACGCGCGTGCCGCGGCCGACCTGGCGCGTACGCAGGCCGCGCTGCGCATGTACGGCGCCGCCGGCGGCGATGCGGTGAACCAGCGCTTTGCGCTGCGCAGCCCCATCGAAGGCCTGGTGGTCGAGCGCAATATCAACCAGGGCATGGAAGTGCGCCCGGACCAGCAACCCAATGCGCCGTTGTTCCTGATTACCGATCCGACCACGCTCTGGGCGCAGCTCGACGCTGCCGAGGCTGACCTCGGCCTGTTCAAGCCCGGGATCAATGTGCAGTTGAGCAGTGCCGCGTATCCCGGCGAAACGTTCACCGGCACCGTGGTCAAGATTGCCGACTATGTCGATCCGTCCTCGCGCAGCGTGAAGGTGCGTCTGGCGGTGGCCAACGCGGACCGGCGCCTGAAGGCCGAGATGTTCGTCACGGCCAAGGTACAGGCGGCATCGTTCCAGGGCATCTCGGTACCGTCCAAGGCCGTATTCCTGGCCGACAACAAGAACTATGTGTTCGTGCGCACCTCGACCACGCCAAACGTGTTCGAACGGCGTGAGGTCAAGCTCGGCGTCACGATGCCGGGTACCTCGGAGGTTGTGTCGGGCCTGAAAGCCGGCGATGTGGTGATTACCGACGGCAATCTCTACCTGCAGGACATCCTGCGCGATGCCACCGCGGTGAATGCCGCGCGTGCCGCTGCCAAGTAACAAGGACCGCGGCCTCATGATTTCACGCATCGTCAATTTCGCGCTGCACCAGAAGCTGTTCGTCTGGCTCGGCCTGATCATCTTTATCGCGGGCGGCCTGGCCGCCTTCAAGAACCTGCCGATCGAGGCCTTCCCGGACGTCTCGGACATCCAGGTCAACATCATTACGTTGTACCCGGGCCGGGCCGCCGAGGAGGTAGAACGGCAGGTCACGATTCCGATCGAAACGGCCCTGGCCGGAACGCCGAATTCCGTGCGCGTGTTCTCGCACACGCAGTTCGGCCTGTCGTTCATGATGGTGACCTTCAATGACAAGGCCACCGACATCACCGCGCGCCAGCAGATCATCGAGCGCCTGCGCGGCGTGGACCTGCCCGATGGCGTGCAGCCGGAACTGGCGCCGCTATCCACAGCCATTGGCGAGATCTTCCGTTTCCGCCTGACCGGCAAGGGCTACACCCCGCAGGAACTGCGCACGCTGCAGGACTGGGTGGTGGAAAAGAACCTGCGCCAGGTGCCTGGCGTGGCCGATGTGGTGACCATCGGCGGTTCGATCAAGCAGTACGAAGTCAACCCCAACCTTGGCCGCATGCGCGATGCCAAGATCTCGCTGTCGCAACTGTTTACCGCACTGCAACGCGGTAATTCCAATGCGGGCGGTGGCGCAGTGGCGCATGGCCGCCAGCAGTACCTGTTGCGTTCGCTGGGCAGCTTCCGTTCGTCTGCCGATATCGCCAATGTGGTGGTGGCCGAGAATAATGGCACGCCGATCCTGGTCAAGGACATCGCCGAGGTGAAGATCGGCTCCGCGCCGCCGCAGGGCCTGATGGGCCAGGATGACGAGAACGACATCGTCTCGGGCATCGTGGTAATGCGCAAAGGCGAGAACCCGTCCGTGGTGCTGGAGGCGCTCAAGCAGAAGATCGACGTGCTCGATTCGCAGATCCTGCCCAAGGGCGTCAAGATCGTGCCGTACTACGATCGTTCCACGCTGATCGACAAGACGCTGCACACGGTATTCGGCAACCTCGTGGAAGGGGCGCTGCTGGTGATGGCCGTGCTCTACCTGTTCCTGGCCAATGTGCGCGCCGCGGCAATCGTGGCGCTGGTAATTCCCTTGTCGCTGCTGTCGACGTTCATCGGCCTGACCTGGGTGGGCATTCCGGCCAACCTGCTGTCACTGGGCGCGATGGACTTCGGGATCATCGTCGACGGCGCGGTGATCGTCGTCGAGAACATCTTCAAGCGGTTGGGCGAACTCAAGGAAGCGCAGATCAAGGACAGCAAGGCGCGGCTCTATGCAATCCTGCAGGCCACCACCGAGGTGGGCCGTCCGACCGTGTTCTCGATGATCATCATCATCGCGGCGCACATTCCGATCTTCACGCTGCAGCGTCACGAAGGAAAGATCTTCGCGCCGATGGCCTATACGGTGACCGGTGCACTGATCGGCTCGCTGATCCTGTCG
>VFQP010002789.1_pt1 | contig 18884 bp, 20 predicted proteins | sample 3512351 | NCBI WGS metagenome assembly VFQP01 (sample SAMN10412372, study PRJNA504923) | tailings metagenome | isolation source: Relicate 1 Philex TSF1 revegetated site | place: Philippines: Tuba, Benguet | collected 2017-08-29
CAAGTCGGTGCAGGAGCTCAACGTGTACCACGAGGAGAGGAGCATCGAGCTGGTGCGCCCTTTGCCCCACTTGCTCGCGGCCCCGCGCCCCGCTCGCGAGCGCCGGGCCGAGGGCAGCGGAGCGACGCGTGCGCGCTGCGTTTGCGCCGTGCCCGCAGCTGCCGCGCGCGCTGCTGGAGAGCCTGGCGGGCATGGCCACGCGCGCCAAGGAGCTCAACCTGCAGGTGCGCGCTGAGGTTGAGGTGCACATCCGACTGGGCGCCCCGGCAAGGCCAGAGCCCCCAGCTGCCAGACGCACCAACCTGTGGTCGTGCAACGCGTCTTGGGGGCAGCGAAGCGGACCTTCCCTGCTGTGTCGTCGCGCGCTGCCCTGACGCGGTGCCTTGCCCCTCCCTCCTCCTGCTCGTTCCCCCGCGCTGCTGCAGGCGGGCGACAAGACGTCCACGCTGCTGCTGTCGCTGCTCAAGGAGGCACAGGGCCCCACGCCCACCCTGGAGAAGGTGGGTGGGGCGCCTGCTCACTCGCCTCCCACCGCGCACCCGCCTCCCTCTTCCACAAGCGCAGCGTGACCGTTCGTCCGCCAAGCGCTCAAGCGTGCGAGCGCGTGCCCCGTGTGCGTGTGCGCCAGGTGTGGGTGGGCACGCTGACGGACGCCGTGGTGGTGGCGCTGGCGCGCGACTGGCCGCGCCTCCAGCACGTGGCGGCCACCACCACGCTGCTCAAGAACGACCACAGCACCCTGGCGGTGCCCTGGCCGGTGAGCAGCCTGCGGCGCCCTGACTCATCGCCCACTCACGCTCTTCCTCCCTCCACGGCTGCTCGCTTGCCAGCGCGCCTCGTCCCGCCGCACGCTTCGCACGCGCAAACGCGAGCGGCGGTGCATGCCAGCAAGCGAGCGAGCGCTCGCCCACGGCCGCGCGATGGTCGCTTGTGTCAGCGCGCTCGCGCGCGTGACGTGTGCGCCGCGTCTGCAGTCGCTGGAGATGCCAGTGACCGGCACGCGCTCCCTGCTCAGTGTGCCTCGCTCTTCCTCCCCCCTCACCATTCTCTTGCGCGCAGTCGCTGGAGATCAGCGACCTGCACGTGCCCGAGGCCTCGCGCCTGCCTGACACGACGCACGTGGCGCGCGTCGAGGTGGGGCTGCTGCTGTGCCGCGACGTGGAGATGAGATTCGAGGGCGACCTCAACGAAATGTCAAAGGTGAGGCCAGGAGGCACCCACCCTGCACCGCGCTCGCCGCTCGCGGCTCCCTGCCCTCGACTTGGTTTTCATGCGCCCCAAGCGCCTGAGGCGGGTGCTCGCTGTGCTTGCAGCAGGCGGCGTTTCGCCCTGGCCGCTGGCGGTGCGTGCGCGCGCAATCACGCGTGCTCGCGCGCTGCTGTCGCTGCTCTGCACGCAGGGCGTGGACGTGCTGCGCCGTCTGGTGCCCAAGCTCAAGCTGCAGCTCTTCAACACCAAGAGCGGCGACGAGAACGCCTTTGCCATCAGCGGCAGCACCGACCCCAAGTGAGCGACCTCCCACCCGCGCCTCTGCGGTGTCTGCTCGTGGGGCCGGCTGCAGCGCCGCCCCACCTGCTCTTTTTCCTGCCCTGCCTCAGCAGCCAAGCTTGCCTCGTGCGCCGCCAGCTAACCCTAACCCTAACCCTAACCCTAACCCAAAAGTTTGTGGGACCCCACGCTCTTGTCCTCACTCCACGTGCCACACACACACACACCATGTGTGTGATTCGCGTGCAGGTACGAGCGCTTCCTGCCCGAGGTGGCGCGCGTGTGCCTGGCCGCCTGCCCCGAGCTGCAGACGCTGCGTTTCATGGGCGTCCAGGGTGAGCAGCGCCCCGCCGCGCGAGTATCTTGCGCGAAAGGCGTCCAGTGCCCTGTGCGCAGCGTGCGGCGCCTTGACCCCCCCTCGCTGCACGCACGCCCCTGCCCACGTGGCGCAGACCTGCAGGGCGTGGTGCGCCCGCTGGCCAGGGCGCTGCAGGGCCCGCCGCCCTCCTACTCGGCCTCGGCCGCCGCTGGTGGCGGCGCTGCCAGCGAGGACGCCCCGCCGCCGCCGCGCGCCGCCACGCCGGCCGAGGGGGGCGGCGACGAGGCGGAGGAGCCCGTGCTGCCGCCGCCCACGCGCCTCAGCACCTTTAAGATCGACCTGCTGTCCCCGGTGAGGGTGGAATCGTCCCCCGCACGTCCACGCCAGCCCAGTCGACACGCACCCCCTCCCTCCACAAGCGCCTCGTTCGCTCTCACCTTGCTGCGCCTCCCTTTCCCCAGGACGAGGCGGCGACGACCGAGGCTCTGCGCCTGCTCATCAGCGAGCTCATGCCCACCAACATCACACGCTTTTGCGTCAACTGGACCACCGTGTCGCCGGACGAGCTGCTCAAGATGGTGCGCGTGAGCCCGCCGCGCAACGAGATGACGCTGGCGCTGTCGGCGGGCCTGAGCAGCTCGGCAAAGGCGCACGAGCGGCCCAAGCCGCTGGCCGCCGACGAGACGCTGCAGGCCAAGCTGCGCGGCGCCGCAAAGGTGCACCGCCCCAAGCTCAAGCTCGAGTTTGCGCAGTTCGTGTGAGGAGGAGGGCCTGGTGGTGGCTGTCTGCGTGTGTGTGTTGATGCAGCTGTACTTCGCCGTGCAAGCCGTTGATTCATAACCGCTCGGTGGTGGGACTCCCGCACGCGCGCGGAAAGGAGGCGAACGCAGAAGCGAAGAGGAGATATCAAGCGCTTCGGCGATGCGGCGGGGCTTCCTCAACGCGGCGGCGCCGGCTGCTGCGCGGCCGAAGCGACAGCCAAGCGAGAACAACGCTGGCGGCTCGCCGCAGCCGCAGTGGCAGAGGCTCACGCGTCCGCCACGATCCGCGTGGTGGCGCCGAGCGATGCGTTGAGCAAGGAGGCCCCCCCATCCACAAAGGATGCGCCCCACCAAGCGCTCCCCACACCAGAGGAGCAGCACATCCGCCTGCCAGGTGCGTGACGCAGCTGCTCAGCTGTGAATCATCACAATGGCCTGGACGGCCAGCATCTCAGCGTAGCAGGCGGGGGAGGGACAGACCGCGCTCAGCCGCACCTGGCAGGCCCACAGCGCCTCACTGGTGCCAGTGACACGCAAGACAAGCATCACGCCTGACTCCTTGTGCCAATGCGCCGTGTGCAGACCTGCCTGGGGCGGCGCACGCGCGCGTCATCGAGTTGGTGGAGCCCGAGGACTGCCTGGCGCTCTTCCAGTCCTGCAGCGCCATGGCTGCGGTGCTCATGAAGGCCTCCAAGCAACAGGTTGGTGCGCACCTGATACTCGCGCACAGGGGGCAGGCACAGGGAGCCCTCTGGCGCGACAGATGCCAACGCCGCGGTCGCAGATCGTCACCTTCACGCCGCCCACCGCCACCAAGAAGCGCAAGCCCGGCGCCGACGCGGCAGCGGCGGCGGCCTCGGCCGAGCGCCTGCGGCGCCGCCGGCAGTGGCGCCCCGCGCTGCTGCGCCTGCTGCGCCGCTGGCGGCCCAGCAACCTGGCCTTGGTGATGGGCGACGACCGGCGCGACCCCGACACCATGACGTGGTGCGACGACTGCGTGGCGCGGCCCGTGCCGGTGCCGCCGCCACGCGACGTGCTGCGCCTGGCGCGCGAGGTGCACTTTGCCTACGCCGTGTTTGGCCCTGGGGACCTGGACGCCTGGGTGCAGGCGCTGCAGGTGCGCCGGCGAGGAGGGTGCCGTGCAGAGCCCTGCCGTGATGCAGACTGACGGGCTGCTGCCCTGCCCAGCGCTCGCGCTTGTTGCGCCGCTGGGGCGATGGGGAGCTTGCCTCTTCTGAGCTCGACTCGACTGCGCCGCGTGTCTTTCTCCTCCACGTGCAGGAGCGCGCCGGCGAGAACGTGCACCGGGTGGCGCTGAGCTGCTTTGCCGTGTGGGACCAGGCGCGCATGGAGCGCCTGGGCGCCGACCTGGCGCCCCTCGACTCGTGCGACCGGCAGGACCTGGAGCAGGCGGAGGAGGAGCAGGAGGACGGGGAGGAGGAGGGCGGCCAGGCTTCCCCGGCGCCCCCCCGCCGCCACTCGGTCCGCACGCTGGAAGTGCGCAACAACGCGCACGAGTTCAGGGCGGTGCGTTGCCCGCGTGCGCTTGAGCAACTGCCGCGGACTGTTTTGCCGTCGTGGAGGTGGAGACTGCGCGCCGTGTGGCAGCGCGCCGCACCAGCAACAGAGGGCGCGGGCTGCGCGCACAGCGCCTCCTGCCACGGTGCGGCCCCCATGCTGTGTATCCAAGTGCTGCCGCCTCACCTTTCCTCCTGCCTCGTTCCTGCTCCCATTTCATGTACGCAGCCGCCGCGTGCGTTCCTCGAGACGCTGATGTCGGGCGTGGCCTCGCGCGCGCGGCACCTGAGCATCCTGACGGAGCAGGCCACCATGCTGGCGCTGCTGGACCTGGCCAAGGGCACGCCCCAGGCGCCCTGCACGCTGCAGGAGGTGAGGGGGCAGGAGCTCTGTTCCTGCTCGCAGCAGAAGGCAAAACCGGGCCAGTGCGGTGCACACGCGCGCGCCTGCGCCTGTGTCGTCACACTGACACCGCAAGTTCGCACGGGGTTTGCTAGGGCCCATTGCCTGCGCACCTCTGGCCATCGTAACGTGCCTTCTGGCCTTGCTCGGGTGTTTGTAGGCCTGTTCACGGACGCTGGGCCTGCCTGCTCCCTCACTGGCGTTGTGCCGTTGTGCGGCTGTGCGGCCTCACGCAGGTGTCTGTGGACCTGTTCACGTACGCCGTGCTGAGCGTGCTGCTCACCGAGCCAGCGTACCGCAACGTCAAGCGCGTCTCCATCGCCGGCATCCACCTCTACGCGGCGCCCCAGCCCTGCCAGTGCCTCAAGTTGCTGCCGCCCGCCTGGGAAGTGAGGACCTCTTGCCCTCTCCTCCCTCCCTCTGCTGCAAAGTTGCCCTGCAGCGGTGGCGGCGCGCAGGGCAGGACGGCGGCAAAGCCCTGGCGCGCTCCGCGTGCCCCTTGTTGCCTTCACGGTGCCACCGCTTCCGGCTGGCACCTGAAGGCATGCGTTGCACCTCTCGCCTCGCGCCACGAGAGGAGCGCCGATGGTGCGTCGGCCCAGGGTGGTTGCTGTGCGCCGCACCTTGGTGGCGCAGGAGCTGGACCTGCTGGAGCTGCACCTGCCAGAGCTGGGCCTCATGGCGGACGTGTCGCAAGTGGGGCGCGTCAAGGTGCGGCACGGCACCTGTTTGTCACCCCTGTGCCTTCTCCGTGCGCTGCTGCTCTCACTCGGGGGTCCCTCCGCCCCTCCGCGTGCCACCGGTGCTGCTGTGGTGTCTGCGCAAGACTGCTGTCGCTCATGCTCCCTAGGCCACCAGTACGACCTCGGATGAGAGATGCCCTACGCGCCCGTGACAGCTGATGTCTCGGCCTCCCTGCTTGCCCCCTGCTGGCCTGCGCGCTGGGCACGCAGGTGGGCACGGTGCTGTGCTGCCTGCGCGACGACGAGGCCTGGGCCGCCGACGTGTCCCAGGAGGCCGACGGCATGCTGGCCAGGGTGAGCAGCTCCCTTGGGCCCACATGGAGCAGGAGGGCTTGGCTGCACAGGCGCACCGCGCACTGCTGTGCCACCCTCAACATGCAGTGTGGGGCGGTGCTGACCCCCAGCGGCAGCCGCTGCGGCCAAGCCCAGCAACGACGGCGTCAACGCACGCACCCTCTGCGCGCACAGCGTCCCCATCCGCTGGCTCCTGTGCACCTTGGCCCGCTTGTGCGCGCAGGGCGTGGAGCGCTTCAGGGCGCTGCAGCAGTCCGGGCGCCTGGAGCTCCAGCTGCACGAGACCAAGTTTGACGACGACAAGTGCTTTGTCATCGCCAGCTGCCGCGGCAACGACAGGTGCGCCGCTGGGCTGGGCGGGCCTGCCCACGTGGGAGCGCGCGGCAGCGCCAATGCAGGGCACCCCAGGATTCGCAGACACCACGGAGCAGATGCCAAACGCCAGGGCGCACTTTGCCGCCCCAGCGTCACCGCAGGGCACCCGGCGGCTCGCTCTGGACAGGAGGCACCTGACGTCCTGCGCGCATGCAGTCCCCCGTCCCCATACCCGCCAACGATCACCGCACCCGTTCCTGCACACACCCCACCTGTACACGCGCAGGCACGAGCGGTGCATCCCGGACCTGGTGCGCGTGTGCCTGGCGGCCTGCCCCGAGACGCAGTGCCTGCGCCTCACCGTGCCGCAGCACCTGCCCAGCATCGTCAAGCAGCTGGCCCAGGCCATCGACGCCTCACCCAGCCCCAGCTACGGCGGCGCGGCCCCCGCACCCGCCCCTCCTGCGCCGCCGCCGCCGCCGCTCTTCCAGCTGCACACGCTCAAGCTCAACGTCGCCCGCTTCTACCCGGCCATCGCCGACGCCTTCCTGGAGCTCGTCGGCAAGCTGCTGCCGGCCAACATCCGGCGCGTGCACCTGCACGTCATGACGGCGCTGCCGCACGTCCTGCTGGACCTGGTGCAGCGGGCCAGGCCCAGGCACGCGCTGGAGCTGGGCCTGGCGGTGGGCGGCCGCAGGTGGAGCTGGCGCCCTGGGCGGTGGAGCTGCAGAGCGACGCGCGGCTGCAGGGGCAGCTGCGGGAGGCGGCCAGGCAGCACACGCCCAGGCTCACGCTCGTCTTTGCCGACGCGTGCTAGGGGTTGTGCGGGCGCCTTTTGTCCCTCGGACGCGAGCGGTGCTGGTAGATCACATTTGGATCATAGCTGGCAGGCATTTCAGAGAGGACAGGCTTAGAGGCGCCGTGCGGCTGCTGCAGCGCTGCTGGGCCCGGGTGCCCATGCGGGCCGTACGCCGTGATCCCCTGGGCCGCTGCAAAGAGTGAGCACAGCAGCACGCTGCAACTGTGGAGCGCAGGATCCCCGTGGCCCTGCCTGAGCCTGAGCGGCCCTCCCACACCACAGCGACAGCCTGCCCAACTTGAACGCCGGCGGCAGCAGATCACGCTCGATCGCGCGCCAGCGAGGTGAGCATCGCTGCTGGGGTCGCGCAAGGTCGAATTCGCGCCAGCCGGGAGCCGCTCGTTCGACCTGTGGCCCGATGGCTCTGCCACGCGCTGCGCGCAGGCCACGGCCACAGCACCTCGGAGCTGCAGCAGCTTACAGCGCATACAACAATCCGTGGCCACTAACTCTGCTGCGCAGCTGCCCGCCAGGCATGGGGGACGGCGAGGCGGGCCCATCGCGGCTGCGCGGTGGCGCGGCGGCCCGCGACGGGCTCATGCACCTGCCCGAGCTGTGGCTGCTCAAGCTGGTCCGCAGCGCCTGCGGGGCGTCGGGCGACCGCCGCATGCTGTTGGCCCTGGCCCGCACCTGCACGGCGCTGAGGGACATGGTGGTCTCTGAGCGGCGCGTGCACCTGCTCTTCCTGCCGTTCCACCAGTCCACGCTCAGCCGTGAGGGCTCGTTGCTCCGCATGCTCGCCAGGCACTGCCCCCACATCCGGATCAGGTGTGTCCCTGGGCCGCAGGACCCCCGTTCGCGGGCCGCGCCCTGCAGCCGCCAAGCGATCGCTCTCAATGTTGGGGACAGCGACCAAATCGCTCTGACAAGGCTGCTCTCACACGCAGCCTGCCACCGCGTGCCCTGCTTATGCGCCGCAGCATCAAGGGCAGCCGGCAGGAGCCCGGGTGCCCCTACTCGCTGCCCGTGCCCTGGTCGCACACGCACGCCCAGCTGTGCGCCGTGTTTGAGGGCTCGCTGGCGCGCCTGGGCGTGCCTGCGCTCAAGGGAGTCAAGCACGTCACCGTTGAGGTGAGATCATGCGCCGCTTGCTGGCTTCAGGACGCAGGCACGCCGCAAGGGCAGGAGGGGCGCACGGCGGCGCACGCGTGCAAGTGTCCCACAGTCGCGCGCCCACCTGATGGCGCCTTGCATCGCCCGCGCCCTGGCGCCACGCCTGTTCAGCAGGCACGCCGCAGCTCATTGGCCTGCTCGCTCGCCTGCTGCGCACCGCCACAGTGCATGAGCCTGACGGCGCTGGTGCCCACCTGGCTGCGCGCCACCAGCCCGCACCTCACCCGCCTCGACCTGCTCGACTGCCGCGTCACGCCGCCCGCGCCAGAGCAGCTGGCCGCCGCGCACCAGGCCGCCCGCAACGCCACCGGCGCCGACGCCGCAGCCATCCACACCGCCGAGGACGCCGTGGAGCTTCATGAGGAGGAGGAGGAGGAGGAGCAGGAGGAGCAACTGGACGAGGAAGAGCGGCCAGAGGGCCCGCACGCCGGTGGCGGAGGCGGAGGCGGAGGCGGAGGCGGCGCAGCCAACGAAGGGCCGCTGGCGGGCGTGCTGCGCCCGCTGCCGCAGCTGCGCAGCCTCATCTGGTGGACGCCCGGGCGCGGCGCATCGCAGCCGTCGCTGTCGCCTCGGCTGCCGGCGCACGTGCACGCGCAGCTGGCGTCTCTGCCGTCGCTGGCGTCGCTGCACGTGCGGGACCTGCGGGCGCTGAGCCTGGAGCAGGAGTACTGCGCGGGGCTCACGCGGCTGAGGGTGGGCCGCGAGCCGGAGCGGCGGCGCGGCGCGGCGGGGGGCTCCGGCGGGCGGGGCGCGGGCGGCGGGGAGGAGGAGGAGGACGAGGACGCGCTGCCGGTGCCCGAGGTGAGGGCATGAGGGGTGCGGCGTGGTGGTGGGTGTGGGTTGAAGCGTTGGGGAAAGGGCAGGGGTCGGCGTAGCGTCCTGGATGCTTGGCCTGGCTCCGCCGCCCCTCCTCCTCTTGGGGCAGCTCTTCGGGCACCACCGCACAGGCGCACCCGCACACAGATAGCTGCCCTCTGACTGACACTTCTGCACCCGTGCTTTCCTGTGAGACACATCCTGTGCCCGGCTGGTACTGCGCTTGGCCCCGCCGAACGGGTGTCCAAACATGTGCAAATCCGACATGTACACAACCGCACACACGGCTGTGTGCACGCAGGTGCAGGAGGCGGACCGCCCCCTGGAGCCGGCGCCGCTGGACCTGTCGCTGCTGCCGACCCAGTTCCCTCACCTGGCCGAGTTTGACGCGCTGACGCTGGCGTCCCTGGACGACGACGCGCTGGACGCGCTGCTGGAGCTGCCGGCGCTGCGCGTGGTCAAGGCCATGCACTTCAACGTGGAGGAGAGCCACGTGCACCGCCGCTGCAACTGGAGGCGCGTCGAGGTGAGCGGCGCTGTGCGGAGGGTCGCGTTCCTGGTCAGCGGTTGCTCCTCATGGGGCACAGCCATGGTGGCCGGCACTCCCATGGTTGCTCTGTGCTGGCCCAGCTTTACGCCTCACACCCTGTGCCACCCTGTGCCCTGTGTGTGCTCCAAACGACCCGCCGCGCCCTCACCAGTGGCTGCCGCTCTGGCAATGTGTGCACGCCCCGCAGGTGCTGGACCTGCATGTCGAGGCGTTTGCGCTGCTGCCGCTCGAGCACATCCAGTCGTGCGCCTGCCACTGGCGCCTGGTGCCCGAGAACGGAGACGGAGCGGCCGTCGCCCGCGTGGCGCACGCCGTGCGCCGCTGGGGCGGCATCCGCGCGCAGCCGCGCCGCGGAGACGCCGCCGCCGGGGACGCGGACGCCGCTACGGCGTCGCCGCCGCCACCGGCGCCGGCCGCCGCCGCTGCGGCTGGCGGTGGCGGTGGTGCAGCCGCGGCGGCGGCAGCGGCGGGGCAGCAGGGCGGCGCTGGCGCTCTGCCAGTGGAGAGCGTGAGCGTGTTTGACGGGTCGAGCCGTCGCGCCACGCTGGCGGCGCTGCCTGGGCTGCTGGGCGCCGTGCCCGAGGCGCAGCGGCGCGGCGTGGTGGTGCATGGCATGACGCAGGTGCGGCGTGGGGGGCGCGCGCGCACGGCCCCCTCTTTCCCCCTTTGTCGTGTGTGTGTGTGTGTGGGCGGGGGGGGAAGCGAGCCAGGGACGCGCTGGCCACAGGGCGACGATGCTGTGTGTGTGGGCTCACGTGAATGTGTGCGAGCAGCAGGGCTGCAGGGTGTGAAGCGTGGTTGTGACCCACCCACACCCCTACCACCCCTTGCAGGTGAACGCCAACGACCTGCACGAGCTGGGCGAGGCGCTGCCCGACGGGACCTCCTACCTGGGCCTGCACAGCTGCGCGCTCACCAGCCTGGTGGCCTGGCGCGTGCTGCTGCCCTCGCTGCCCGCCTCGGTCACCGAGCTGCAGGTGCGCTGTGCGCGCTGAGCTGTGCTGCGCCTGCATGCTGGCCGCGCACGCACCTGGCGAGCAGGCCCCAGCGCTAGCAGGCGGCGCGAGGGCTGACTCAGGGGGTTGGCACGAGCCGTTGCGTTGAGACGGCGCGTGTGCCACATCTGGGGCCTGCGGCCCTCGACGCGCAGGGGGGCACAGGAGGGGCTTGGGAGTGGCCGCTCATGCGTGGCGATGGACGCGCTCCACGGTGCCGCACGGCGTCCCCACGCCTGCGCGCCACGGTGGTTGCAGGTGCACGTGGACCGCCCCCCCGAGGGGCTGGACTGCCTCGTGTCGCTGTGCGCCTCGGCGGTGCGCCCCATCAAGGTGCTCGTCTACTGCAACCAGTGGTGAGCGCCGAGCCCACTGTGTCCTGGGGGTTGTTCACCTGTTTGGGCACCTCGGCGGGGCAGGAGCCCGGCTGCAGGGCGCGGCGCGGCGTGCGGGTGAGCCGGGAGGGGCCAGCGGGAGGCCAGGGCATCCTTGGGGCCAGCAGCTGCCATGGTGTGCGTGCGTCGCTGCGTCTCGAGCGCGGCGAGGACTCTGGGCGAGGGGCAGAAGGGGGGCCAGGCGCAAGGAGGGCGCGTGTCCCTGGGCGCGCACTGCGGCGCGACGAGCGCTGTTGGCCCGCCGGGGACACGCGACGATGCGTGATGGGGCCGCGGACGCGCATGCGGCTGCACTGCACAGGTGGGACAAGTCGCAGGCGCACAGCACGCTGCGCGACGTGCACGCGCGCTACCCTATGGTGACGCTGGAGCTGGGTGCGCGGCGGCTCGTCTGGTGCACCGCCCGCAGCTGACGTGGCCTGGGATGGGGGCTTGGCGCGATGATGGTCCGATCTCTGCCTCCGTGAGCAGGAGGAGCTCTGGCGTTTTGGCGCTTTTTGGTGGGGGCAGGGCCGATGGAGGGAGGGAGGGCGGCTGTTTCAGTGACTTCTGGGGGATGGCTGCACGTGAGGGTGCGCACACGCAGCCACGCACGCACGTCTTGCAGCGGCAGGGCAGGGGGCCGTGAGCTCAACCGGGGAGGGGTGAACCACGGTGAACTTGGGGGTGCGAGGCGGGTGCCGTGGCGAGAGAGGAGAGACACTGGGGCAGGGGGGGGGCGGGCGGCCAGAGCGTAGCGACGCACGCTCTGATGATGATGTGTCTGTGCTCGATGTGTGGCCCCGCACCGCCGCGTGTGGGGTGCTGCAACGCGAGCTCTAGTGCTGCACGGCAGGTGTGGTCAATGGTGCGCAAGCAGGCGTGCGTGCATGCGCGAGAGAACAAGGCGCGCGAGGTCCAGGGGTGCTTCCAGAGGTGCTTCCAAAGGCGCAGTGCCGCAGGAGCAGGGTGGGAGCCAGCACTGACAGACAAACTTGCCATGTCGTGCGCATGCCAATCAGCCACAAAAGTCCCGGCGTCAAAAGGAGATCAGGTGCTGAAGTCTTCTCAGGAGATGTGCAGACGAGGCAGGCGTCGGCTGGGTAGCGACTTGAGCCCAGGAATGCAGCAATGCGAGTGAGCAGGCGTGCACACGCAGACTTATTGCTGATTTGGCGCAGCCTCGGGCAGAGCACCCAGCTGCAGCGCGGGCACAGGGCTGCCGTGGGCCGGCCGCGAGGACGTGCACACTTTCAGCCCAAAGGGAACAGGGAACAGCGTCAGAGCGCCTTCAGGATGTCCAGCTTCAAGCCCTGAAAAAAGCCTTCCAGCCCGCTGGGCAACGCCTGTCAAAGCACTTGTAGGACGTCCTGCGCTCCCACGTGGCGTACCAGCGCCAGGTGCGCTTGGACGTCCTCCTCTTCTTCCACACCCTGACCCACACGGTCCTGACGCCGCACACCTGCGCGGAGTGAGGAGCGAGGCGAGGTTCTTGAAAGAGGGCCGGGTGCCAACCATTCGCAGCACGGCGCGCGCTCGCTCAATCACAGCGGCCGTCCCTGCGTGTGAGGCCTCACCTGGCCCTTCCTGCAGGGCCTGCTGCCGCAAGGCCGTGGCAGGAGAGATGGCGTCGCGGTGACTCTGGCGAAAGACGGCTGCTGCGGGGCGGCGTACGTGGCAGGGTGGGTGGGCGCTGCAGGCTTGGTGGTCGGAGGTGGGCTGGGCGTGGCAGAAGCGTGGTAGGCAGGTGGAGATGGGAGCAGGGCTTGTGGAGGTGGGGGTGAAGGAGGGGAACGATGAGGTGGCGGAGGATGCGGAGGCGGCGGCGATTGCGGCGGCGAGCGCGCTGGGAAGGAGTAGGAGATGGGCGGTTTGGAAAGAGGGAGCTGAGTGGGTGAAGGAGGGAGCGGGCTCGGTGGTGGCGGAGATGGTGAAGCCTGTGAGAGCGGTTTGGTGATTGCGTACGTTTGCGCGGGCGGGGGTGAGGGCGGCGGGCTCGGAGGTGGCTGTGGCGGCGGGGAAGGAGGTGGCTGCGGTGGCGGTGAGGGCGGCGGGCTCGGAGGTGGCTGTGGCGGCGGGGAAGGAGGTGGCTGCGGTGGCGGTGAGGGCGGCGGGCTCGGAGGTGGCTGTGGCGGCGGGCTGGGCGGTGGGTTTGCCTGCAGCGCAAGTTGGACTTGTCGAGTGCGTGTCACGCGACCCTGACTCTGACCGTCCTGCGATCCCGATTGTCCATGCACCAGATTGTCCATGCAAAGCTCCCACCGCACCTGCAGCGTGGCCCACGTGAGCTGGATCTGCATGCATCCCACAGCGCAACGCAGGTGTGTGAACAGACGACAGGTGCTCGCACTGCCTTCGACAAACAGGCAGGCAGCGCGCACCCCAGCGTCACCTCGTCGAGCTGGGCGCTCTGGAGCGCCACGACCCTGCTTAGGAACACACGGCCTCCAGGTGTGGCGCTGGTCCACGTCGGATCTGGCTGAATGCTGCAAGAGTTGCCCAGCGCCTCCACCGTCACGGGGCTCGTTCCGTCAATCTGCATGCGTGTGTGAGCACGCAGACTCTGCGACGCCGGCGTCATGCTTGCGCTTGACGTTGCGAGGCGGCTGGAGGGTGGCACCTCCCCTACATGCAGGATGAGCTGCTGAGCAGCTGCGGGCACAGCACAGGGTCTGGTTTGCGCCAAAGGAGCAGGGCATCGGCGTCGTGGGCAAGGGGCTGTCCACGCAAAGCTGCCGACCTTGCTCTTGGTGAAGCGCAGTCCGGCGAGCGAGGACAAGAATGGTGGAAAATCGCTGACTGGGACAGCCTTGAAGTCCACCTGCAGCGCACCGCCGTCACACAGTGAGAGCCGCACCCGCCAGGCCGTGGAGATGCCGCACCCGCCAGCCGCGCAGCGCATCGCGCCAAGCATACCTCTCCCCCCTTGGCAGCATGCAGGGTGCCCACTGTCCACGCTGGTACCCAGCAGTGATGAGAAGACTGCCTGACCTCTCCACCCCGGGTGTACCAACACTCCCTTCCGTCGAGCAAAGCGTTGAGCACGGTTTTCTCCACGCGTTGCCCGCCGTCCTGGCGAGCCCTGGCGAATGGCCCTCACGCACCGCGGTGATGACTTCATCAGGCGCCACGGCCAGGTCAGTGTAGGTGCCAGCAAAAGGGTTTAACTCGATGCTGCCAGCGGCGCACCTCACAGAGGTGGACCCACCGGCCCTGTAGGTCACCTGCACAAGGTGGTGCGCACGAGCGCCACCCTCGCGCAAAGCCGTGGCAAAGCGCCACCTTATCGCAAAGTGCACCGGTCGACCGTCACGTCCCTGAACCGCTCACAGCAATCGCGCTCAGTGTGCACGCTGCATCCGTGTTGGCTTCCACCCGCGCAATGGAGGCGCCGGACGGAACGGGCGCAGTACAGTCCCAGGGGACGCAGTTGCCAGGGGTGCCACATGTGGAGCCAGGACCGATGACTGTGGTCTGGCCTGCGCGCACGGGAGCACCGTGGTGGGAGCGTGGGGGATCTCCTCGCTGCCGCCTTTTGACAGTCAGCCACCCACACAGCAGGCGCACCGGAGGCCGCGCCAGCCAGGAGCGCGAGAAGCGCTGCTTGCATCGCCGCCATCGCTGCGACGCGCTGCATCTGGATGCGCAGCATGCCTCGACGCGCCTGCCCGCGCTCGCACTCGCTCGACGCCGGATGAGCAGTGAGCAGTCGAGCGGCTCAGTCACGAGAGCTCGCGACTGCGCACCTGCGACACACTACAGCGCTCGACGGCGCTGTCGCCCAGTGTTGTCCCGCTCGCGATGCGGATTCGAGCCTTGAGCTGCCGTTCTTCGAAGCGTACCGCGTAACCGCGCACGGCGGCGGCTGCACACACGGTGCAGGCGCGACGCAGCGTCGTCGCTCCTCTTCGAGCGGTCTCTCTCGAGCCTCCCGGAGGAGAGACCCGGCTTTCGGTTTAGACCCGAGTCAGACCCACCGTCCGAGTGAACTCCCGCCTTTTCGAACTGGCTCAGTTTTTTACGCACAGCCTCACGACGTGTACCGCACCCACCACCCCATCAGCTAGCGCAGCGCAGCACCACCTTGCCGTCCCGGCCCTGCGCCTGGCCCTGCGCCAGCGCCCGCCCAAACTCGGCCAGCTCGTGCCTGCACACAAGCACGCCGTCCCACAGGGCAGTGGGCTGAGAATCCTGACCACCACGAGGATCCTGCGCACACGGCAGAGGCGCCAAAGCCGCTCACCGCTGGATGCGCACGGCGACGACGCCCGCCGCCATGAGCCGCAGCACGGCCTGCAGCGCCGGGAACAGCGGGCGGTGCTGCGCCGCCGCCGCTGCGCGCCCACACAACAACGCACGACGCACGGGCAATGTAGTCTGGGCCGCGGCGTCAGCAGCTCTTCTGTGCTGATGCCTCTGCAGAGTCTGTGCTTCACCTGCGTCTGCGTCGAGGGCGCTGTCGCCTGCGACCGTCGTGCCGTCGTCCTCGCGGGGCTGAGGGGGAGCGGCGTTGGCGGCGTGAGCCAGGGGTGCGAGCGGGGGCGGGGGCGCGGGGGACGCCATCCAGAGGCGCAGGTTGAAGCCGCACACGCGCAGCTCCCTGAACACCCAGGACGTCCACGGGTACACTGGCGCCTGGCCGCTCATGCAACCAAAGTGCACCACCTCGCCGCCCTGCGCGGGACGATGTGGGTCGCGAAGGCAGTCTCTTTGGTGGACGAATGAGAAGCGCGCGGGTGCTGTGCCCGCACACCTGCTCGGCTACACGCACGTCGGCCAAGGCGTCGGCCATCCGCAGCGCCGAGTCGCCGCCCACGCAGTCGAGCGCCAGGCGAGGGAGGCGGCCGCCGCCGCCCGCCAGGAGCGCCACCTGCGACGCCGGAGCAAAGACAGTCATTCCAGGGGACATCCGCGTGGACGGCGCCGTCGCGGCCCTGCCCCGCCACTCACCCGGACCCCAGTTGCTGTTCCGCTGCTCGCAGCTTGCGGCCGGGTGACGCTCGCTCTGGCCTGGGCTGGTGCCTAATCTGCCTCGCCGTTGATCCTTCCTGCATGGCGCGGGCGGTGGCCCGTTCCATTGATGCAAGATGCACTCACCCGGAGCGAGCCCTCGTCGGGGAGCACGGTGGCCGCCCCCAGCGCCGCGAGCTCCGACTGCACCGCCGCCCACGACGCCGCGGTGGCCGCCTCGGGGCGCGCGGCGGGCGCGCGGGCGACGGCCGCGACGCGCAGGCCCCGGGCGCGCGCCAGCTGGGTGATCGTGCGGCCGACCGTTGACAGGGGCGCGTTGAGCAGCACCGTGTCGCCCGCCTGCGAAGCAGCGTGTGGCGCGTCCGCCATGAGGACGGCGCCACTACAGTATGATGAGCGTCGCCGCTCGCAGGGTGCGTGCGTCTCACACCTGTAGGTGGGACGCGTGGTTGTGCAGCAGCAGGTGGGCGGTGGCCAGCTCCCGAGCCAGAGCCAGCAGCTCCAGCCCGGCGACGTCTCCTCCCACGCCTCGCTCGTCGGGCCCAGGCGTCGTCGCAGCTGCCGCGGACGCAGCGCCGGGGGGAGTGTCCACCACCTGCACACGCCCGTCGTGCAAGTTGGTGCGCCGCACAGGCCCGCCAAGAGGGGCCCTGGGCATTCTCATGAGCAGGTGACGTGGCGTCCGCACCTGCAGGCCCCTGGCGGCGGCGGCGGGCAGCAGTTCCAGCACGGCGCGCGGCACGCGCAGCAGGCCCTGCTGCCTGACCACGGCGCGCCGTCGCCACGTGCCCACAAAGGTGCGCGCCGGCAGCACCACGTCGCCCGGCCGCAGCGCCTCGGGCTGCACGCCCGGCCCCACCTGCAAGGTAGGGGGCAAAGGGGCAGGAGAGCACATTTTCTCGTTGGGTTGCGGCTGTGCGCCGCATGCCACCTGGGCCGCCGGCATGACGGCTGATGTGCCTGTCCTGAGCTCAGCGCACCCACCTGGAGGACGACGCCCACACCGTCATGGCCGGCGGCGTACGGCGGCTTGGCCACGTCGGAGCCGTAGACGCCCCCCAGGCGAGCGGAGAAGAGGTCGGCGGGGGAGATGGGGGCGTACCTGCACGGGCACGGACGCACAGGAGCGCTGTGCTCAAGGTGTCAAGGCGTTGGTGTTTGGGCTGGGTTTGCGGGGCGCAGGCGTGGTGCGCTCCGCGCGGCGCGCACCGCCACTCGACGCACGCCTCTCCCCACTCGAGCGTGGCGGGCGTGGCCTCCTCCTGAAGCACCAGCGCGTCCTCCGGCTTGCCCGCGCCCACGCACTTGACCTGAGCGAGGGATGGCCACGATGCATGGTGAGCGCTGGGACCGTGCGTCGAGCGAGGGAGCCACCTCGCGGGCGACCCGCCGCGCACCGCGAGCGACGAGGCCGGGACGCTGTCCGCGAGAGAGACGGGCTCGTAGGACGTGCGCACGACGCCGAACGCCTGCGCCGCGTCGCTGGCCGTGAATACCGCTGCACCGCCGCGCGAGCGGAGCCAAGCGTCGAACGCGCCGGTGTGGCTGCTCGCGACAGGGCCGTCCATCGTGTGCTGCTAGCGCGGCTTCTTCCCTGCGTCGAGATCTGCTTGCTTTGGCGATGATCGACTGGTGCGCGCGAGGTCTGGGACGACGTGACCGAACAGGGTCAGGGTCGCCGGGATGAAGCACAACAGGACAACAGCACGACGTGGCGGTCGCAAAAGCAGGCACTGCTAGTGCGCCTGCTGCTCCTGCCGTGCCGCGCGCCCGGCCTTTGCCGCCGCCACCGCCGCCAGCCCCTTTGCCCGGTCCGCCTGGATCATGCTCTCCAGGAAGAACTCGCCCGCCTTGTACGAGCTGCGCACCAGCGGGCCAGACGCCACGTACCGGAAGCCCACCTCCTCCAGCCCAAACCTGCGACGCCACCATCATCACGTCGCCATTGCCAAAAGGAAACAGTGAGGACACACTGGGTCAGCCATCCAGCTCAACGCGCGCACGCAGCAATCACGGGGCTGTAGAGCCGTGCCCACTCCCGTGCAGCTCAGGCTGGGCCACCGGGCGCGCTGCCCAGGCCCCCAGTCGACTCGGTCGACTCACTTGCGCCAGTGCTCGAACTTTTCAGGCGTGACGAACTCAGTCACCTCGAGGTGCTTGGGCGTGGGCTGCAGGTACTGCCCCAGCGTGAAAATGTCCACGCCCACCGCCTGCAAAGCGGCGCGCCAATCGCACGATTTGCCCACTGCCGGTTGGGGTCGGTTGCGGGGCGGGTGCATGGGTTGCGTGAGCGAGGGGGGCGCCGCCTGCGTTCCGTGTGGCGCGTGTGGGGGTGTGAGGGCCGCCTGAGCGTGCTCCTCGCCTCTGGGGTGAGCCCATGCCTGTAACGTGCGGCCCCAGCACAGCACACCGCGCAGCATCATCCCGCACTGTACCTCACCTTGAGGTCGAACATGGTGTCAATGACCTCGTCGTCCGTCTCGCCGAGCCCGAGCATGATGGAGGACTTGGTGTACACGCCGCACTCCTTGGCCGCCTTGAGCACCTCTAGTGTCTGCCAGTAATGGCACCACGGGAGGACCAACAAGGCAGCAGCGGCACCGCAACTCAGCTGCATCAGTGCACCTCCTCCCTGGGGCCTTGCCCAACTGCTCGTTTGCCTGCCCAGCTGCGGACGTGCTCCCCACTCCCAGGGCATCTTTCGTGAAGAAGAGGCCAGCCGCGCCGCCCCGCCCCACCACCGCCACACACTCACTTGCAGGTAGTTGGCGCGGGGGTCGCGCACGCGCCGCTGCAGCCGGTCCACCGTCTCCACGTTGTGCGCGTACACGTCCAGGCCCGACCTAAGCAGGGGCACACACGCGCGCGCACCAGGGCACAAGTGCCGGGGCGTGACGCACCGTGCCGCCTCCGCTCAGCGATCGAGCACCCTCCAGCGTTCCGCAGACATGCGGGTCACCTCACCAAGGACTGTTGAGAGCGGGCATGCGCTCTCTTCTGGCTTTCTGCAAGAACAACACGTCCCCCACCTGCCCCCACACCCAAAAACCAGCGCGCACCTGGCCAGGTGCCGCACGGCGTCCAGGTCCCCCCGGAAGTCGGGCGTGAGGCACTCGACCAGGATGCCCGGCCGCAGGCGCTTGAGCTCGCGCACGGTAGAGGCAAAGTGCTCCGAGCCCCCGTCAGGCATGTCGTCCCGGTCCTGCGCATCGTGCGGCACCAGGGCGGGGGCGGGGTGCCCGGATGGACCGAAAGCATGCGCCAGGCCGCTTGAAGGGAGCTCCTGTGCTCCGACTTGCGGCGTCCTGCGCCCTGATGGCTAGGGCTGCTCTGTGCTGCAGGCGCTGCAGCCTGCGGCACCCCCCC
>VFQP010002790.1_pt1 | contig 18878 bp, 17 predicted proteins | sample 3512351 | NCBI WGS metagenome assembly VFQP01 (sample SAMN10412372, study PRJNA504923) | tailings metagenome | isolation source: Relicate 1 Philex TSF1 revegetated site | place: Philippines: Tuba, Benguet | collected 2017-08-29
CCTTTCTTAAAACGTTTCATTCAAATTCAGAAAGAAACCTCTTCTTCCGTAAGCACCGAAGGCGTAGTCGAGGCAAAGGTTTGTTCTTGTTGATTTGTTGAAGAGTACGCGCAGGCCTACTCCCCCGCCGGGCTGCCAACGGTCGAACAGTTTTGTTCCCATTTCATCGTTGGCGGTTTGCATGTTTACAAAGGCGACTCCGCTGAGAAATTTATTGTTAAGGATGGGGAACCGGTATTCTGATTCTGTGTAAAAGAATTGAGTGCTTTTGAAATAGGTGATCGTATAGCCGCGGCCGCTTCTGCCACTTGGATCTTTACCGGTTCCGGGCAATTCGAGATAGGGAAGCGCGCCGCCGAGCAGATAGGCACCCCAATGCCAGAAGGCGATGACATGTGAAGGATCACGTCTTGAAAGGCTCCAGTATTTGCGGAAATCTGTGGTGAGTTGCGCTGCATTTCTTGAGCTGCCGAGCCATTTCTGATTGAAGCGGATGCTTGCATCGGCATAGATCCCTTTGTACGCATTGTTTTGGTTATCGCGGTTGGTATAGGCAACGCTGAACAATAATCCATTGGCCATATAATGATCCCGGTCAAAGCCATAACGGTCGCTGTAAATGTTATAAGGAGTTGAATCAGTTTTAGAGATCCTGTCCCGGATATTCCTTCTCACATCAAACGAAACCCCTGCGCCAAAGAAAATGTTCCCCTTGATCTGTTTGTAAATCTTTTCCCGGAAACTGTAGAACTCGGCGTTCAATACATACCCTTTCCGGTCGGGGTTACTCAGTATATGATCTTCCGGAGAACCATTGGCGGCATTACCAATCCCCAGTCCGAAATCAGGCAATACGGTTTTGGCAGCGATCAGACTTCCCTGGAGATTCCATTTATTGCCCGGCGTGAATACATTATGGCTCAGGTAAAAATAGATAATGCCCTTTGTTGTGACAGACGCGGAAGTCGCAGCGACAGACATATAAGTGGTAGTGTCTTTTCCCAGAACTTTTCCGGCAACAGCTTTTACGCCCACCTGCGCCCCGATCGTCGGATTGCCCGCAATATTCGGCATGATGGTAATGCTGGAACGTTTACGGTAAGGATCTTTTGCCCGGCCGGGATGGAATACATTCCGGAACAGATCCGATACATCGTATTGTTTTTGCAGGAACGTGTCAACTCTCGCAACAGGCTGAAGTGTATCAACAACAAGTGAGTCTTTTGTAATGGTATCTGCCGGATTGGTTGTTACCTGTGCATTTGCGGAAAAGGAGAAGCATATCAGTACAACAAACATCCGGCACACCCGGTATACGGGAGATAACCTTTGTAGTTTGCAGTGGCCTGTTTGAAGGTTGGAAATCCTTGTATTCAACTGTAATGTATGATTTTGGAATGAGTGGATACAAATTTCAAACCAATGTGCCATGACATTGCTGAGACGATGGCCGATGCTCATCGATGGTAGATGTTTAACCTGTGTTTTCTAAGTAATTACGTGAAAACTGAAGAAAACACACAGAAAACTACGAAGCTCCTGTTAAAACAGCTGGCGGGACTTTAATTAAGCATACTTTTTGATTATTTTTTCGGTTCTAAAACTGCCATCATCAAATTCATTCCATGAAAAAATCAGTCAAGATCTTCTGGCGTATCTGGTTAATCGGCCTTGCCGTATTTATTCTTTTCCTCGTATTGATCAATTTTGGAGTTTTTGGGAAAATGCCTTCCCTGGAAGAACTTGAAAATCCTTCTGTATTACAGGCTTCAGAAGTGTATGCTGCAGACGGAACACTGATGGGGAAGTATTATGTAGAGAATGGCAATCGCAGCATTGTTAAATACCGTGACATATCTCCGCATATCGTAAATGCGTTGATCGCAACGGAAGACAAACGTTTTTATGATCATTCTGGCATTGATCTGAAAGGAACTTCCCGCGCAATATTTTTACTGGGAACACAGGGCGGTGGGAGCACGATCACACAACAGCTTGCCCTGGCCCTCTTCAATAAACGCGCGAGAAGCAAACCGGAAAGGATTGTTCAAAAACTAAAGGAATGGATCATTGCGGTGAAGCTGGAAAGAAATTTTACCAAAGAGGAGATCATTGCTCTTTATCTGAATACGATCCCGTTTTCAGATAACGTGTATGGAATCCGGAATGCTTCGAGAACATTTTTCAAAAAAGAACCCGATCGCTTAACTGTTGAAGAAGCTGCTTTGCTGGTGGGAATGATCAACGGTCCGGGTATATTCAACCCACGCGTACATCCAAAAGAATCGATGGAGCGCCGTAATCTGGTGCTATCCCGTATGGCAGAGAATGGCAACATTTCTTCCGGAGAAGCGACGAAGTTCAAAGCGATCCCTATCAAACTGAATTATGCAAAGCTTGATGAGAACACGGGTTATGCCCCTTATTTCCGTGAAGTACTCAGAGATGAGGTAAAAGAAATGCTGAAAGAGATAAAGAAGCCGGATGGCAGCAGCTATAATATTTACAAAGACGGGCTTCGCATTATCACTACGATCAACCCGCGCATGCAGCAGTATGCCGAAGAGGCTGTGGCTTCTCATATGCCGGTGCTGCAGCGCTCTATGAATACGCAATCGAATATCAAAAGCGGCAACATCTGGAAAGATCACGAGAATGTGCTGGAAGCACAGATGAAAGCGAGCGATAGATGGCGTGATATGGATGACCAGGAAATTCCGGAAAAAGAGATCAGGGCCAGCTTCTTCAAGAAAACGCCGATGAAAGTATTTGCGTGGAATGCCAAAAACGAAAAGGATACCGTGATGACGCCGTACGATTCCATCAAATATCATCGCCAAATGGTACAGGCTTCTTTCATGGTCACAGATCCTGTAACAGGAGAAGTGCGTGCCTGGGTTGGTGGCATCAACTTTAAAACCTATAAGTATGACCACGCCAATCTCAAAACCAAACGCCAGGTTGGGTCAACCATAAAACCATTGCTTTATACACAGGCCATGGAGGAACGCGGCTTTAACCCCGATACAGAAGTGCAGGATGTGCAACAGGATTTCGGCCGTAACAGACTTGTGCCGGCCACTTCGCGCACCTGTAGCGGCCGTACGATGACCATGGCCTCCGCACTCGCCTGGTCGAAAAACTGCGCAACGGCTTATATCATGAAGCAGGTTGGCCCGGAACAATTTGCAGAATTCCTGGGAAGACTAAACCTGCCAACCAAGGTTGATCCCAACCCATCTATCGCACTTGGCGCCTGCGAGCTATCTCTTTTCGAAATGATGTGGGGCTATAGCATTTTTGCAGGAAGAGGCTATTCAACAAAACCTTTTTTTATTACAAGGATCGAAGATCATAACGGAAATGTGCTCAAACGCTTTGACTTCAGCTCAAACCGCAAGGAAGCTGTAAGTGAAGTCACCGCGTATAAGATGGCACGCATGATGCAGGGAACTGTTGACATTGGCACAGCACGCGGTCTTAGAACCAGGCTTGGGGCAACGGAAATGGGCGGCAAAACTGGTACTACCAATAATAACTCCGATGCATGGTACATGGGATATACACCACAGTTGCTCGGCGGAATCTGGACCGGTAATGACGACCGTTTTATCCGTAATGAAAGTACAGCAGTTTCCGGTGCAGCAGCTGCCCGTCCTATCTGGGAGGCATTCTTCAAAAAAGTATATGCAGACAAAACGCTGGGGATAGACAAGGATGCGATCTTCAGTGTTCCGGCAAATTTCGAAACAACGATGGGCGCAGCCGACTTCATGCCGGTGGATACGATCGTCGATCCAACCCTGCAGGATGATCCGGGCGCTGTCACAGAAGAAGATTACTACATGGAGGGATATAGCGATGAGAAGAAAAAGACCGATAAGAAAGACAAAAAGGATACAACTACCAGCAAGCCGATCCGCAGACAGGACAATAAATAGCAATTGACCTGAAATATCCCAGGGGCTAAAGGATCAAACTTTAAACCTTTTAGCCCCTGATTTATTGCTTCAATCTCTTTATCTGTTCAGCAGCATTTGAGTTTGCGGGATCAAGCTCTAACGATTTTTGGTAGTACCTTATCGCAAGTTCCTTATTCCCCTTTTTGTCATATGCTTCCGCCAGGCTATCCCAGGTGTTTGCGGAAGATGAATAGTCTTTTGTATTTTGCTCAAACACCAATATGGCGTCATCAATTTTATTCAGTCGAAGTAGTTTGTAACCGATCCCGTTCATAGATACTTCGGGGATCTGCTGGATGATCTCTTTCTCCCGTCTACTACGGTAGTTTTCCAGTGCGATGGCCGCCCCATCAATTCTTGCAGTTTGCAACAGCTCTTTTACCGCCGGATTAAACCGCTCATAATTGAGCCAGGCAAGAGCGGGATTAAATCCACCCATTGCATCTTCGAGGATACGGTCTGCAACGGCGAGGCCGTTTGCACTATTGGTGAAGTATAAAAAGCCATCCTGATCATTGAGATCCGCTTTCATATAGCACTTGCTGTCACCCTGATCTCCCCAATGCCAGAAGTATTTGTTTTTGCCTTCTATCTCCAGTCCAACCCCAAGCCCCCAATACAGTTCAGGGAAAGCTTTACGATCCACTCTTATCTGCGGTTTGAACATTTCCTGCCATGTCTTCTTTTTAAGACCGGTTCCTTTTAAGAGTGCGATCATAAATTTTGCGTAGTCGCTCACTGAGGTATGCAAACTTGCTGCAGCATTATAGCCTTTTTCTTCCCATCGCGTGGATTTAATCCCTTGCCAGTCGTGCCGGAACACATGCCGGTATGCAAAGGTATCCTGCCAGGAGAAATAGGTATTGCCCAGTTCAAGCGGTACAAAAACGGCATCATGCATATAGGTTTCAAAATCTTTTCCGCTGAGTTTTTCCATCACTTTGGAGAGGTAAACAAATCCTTCACCTGAGTAGCTGAATTTTTCACCCGGATTAAATTCGATGGGAAGCTTTGTTGCATTTGGCGCACGCCAGTTAGGAAATCCGGCACTGTGTGTTAATACCCGGCGGGCCGTGATCATTTTGATCCGCGGATCATTTCCTATCTCATAATTATTTCCGAGATATGAATTCAAAGGAACATCGAGATTGAGTTTGCCTTCATCAACGAGCTTTAATGCGCCGTAAGCCGTCATCACCTTGCTTAAGGATGCTGCTTCGAAAAGCGTATTGTCATCAACAGGCACCTGTGTTTCAGCATTGGCAAGGCCAAAGCTTTTCGTCCACTCTACCCTCCCATTACGGATCAGTACCGCCTGCATGCCGGGAATATCCGCTGCGCTCATCCAGGCCGGAAGATGCCTCTCAAGAGAGTCGATGGTTTCCTGCGTTGATTTGCGGGCAGGTTGCGCAAAAATGCTTGTAGAAAATAGCAGGAATAAAAGCAGGGGCAGGGGTCTAAACGGTGTCATAACTGCAAGTTAAGACGGTTTTTAAACTGGCAGAAGAAAAAAAGGCTATAAGTAAACACAGTTTACTTATAGCCTTTGGTGGCAAGTTCGCTGATCAGTCGTTTCTTTTGTTTAGCGGAAACCGCCAGCTTTCTCCAGAAAACAACAATAGCATGGTAGCCATTGGATTGCTGCTGTTCGTTTTCATTAAAGATGACCAGTTGATAGGCGACATCCCGGCCTCCCTGTTCCCTAAAATAAGCCTGCTTTCCGATCAGCGTATTGTTGTATAAGAAAGCGATCTTTTTGCCGGAAAAATCGAATGACTTACGAACGGCAGCCAACTCTGTATTGAGATATAAAGCCTGGCCGGCTGTCAGAAAGGGAGAGTTATCATCAGCGATCTTTAATGCATACGTAGAATCTGCCAGAAATCTTATTCTATTAAGATCCGGGTTGTTGGCGGAGAGGGCATTTCTCCGGCAACGATTTGTTTTTCCATTGCTGGCATAAACAAGATAAGAAACTCCGGTCTCAAAATTCATCCCGCAATCCCCACCACCGATTCCCGTCTGAATCACAATAGAATCCGTTGCTTTCCCTTTAAGATTTTCCTGCACCAGAAAGAAGTACGTCACCAGGTCTTTCATTTCTTTTCTTACAGGAATACCAACAAATACCTGATCGGCATATTTCCATTCCTCAGCGACGGTCTGGTTTGCACATTTACATGCATTGATATTATAACAGGTCGTTAATAAAATAACGGAAAGAATAAACCGGTTTATCATTTTCGAGGCTGTTTATGCAAAATAGATACATTTTCCTGAGCGATTACATAAGAAACCCTATGCCGTTTTTGTCTTCAGCAAAAACTCCCGTCAAGAAATGATTTCATACGTCGCCGGTTGAAGCAAAAAGGGAAAAAATGTCAGGCTGGGATGTTGTAATATCTTCCGGTCCTGAACAAGAATCACAGATGAGTTTTTATTTATTTCGCTCAATATTGAAGCAAGTGTCAAATACTAAGACGGCCACTTTAACATCACCACAGCTCAGCCCTTCATACCAAATGCCTGCCGCGCCATGGCCAATTCTTCATTGGTTGGCATCACTAAAATTTTTATCCTGGAATCAACCGCCTCAATACTTCCTGTTTTTACCGGCGCGTGATTATTCAGCTCTTCATTCAGCCGGAGACCCAACCAATCCATTTCTTTGCAGACCAACTTTCTTACCAACGTCGAATTCGCTCCTACTCCACCGGTAAAGATAACCGCATCCAATCCGTTCATCACGGCAATGTACGCCCCAAGATATTTCTTTATCCGGTAGGCATACAACTCGCACGCAAAGGAGGCTTCTCTGCTGCCATCCTGAACAGCTTTTTCAATATCGCGGAGATCTGTCATTCCACAAAGTGCTTTCAGTCCGGATTCCCTGTTCAGTAATTTATCCATCTGCTCATTATCAAAACCATATTTCTTCATCAGATGAAGCAGCACAGAAGGATCAATGTCTCCGGATCTTGTCGCCATTACCAATCCGCTTACGGGTCCAAAGCCCATACTTATTTCGACGGGTTTCCCTCCATGAACGGCACAAATACTGCATCCGTTACCCAGATGCATGCTGATCAGTTTCGCTTTTTCATTTTGCAGGAAATCCGCAGCCTGTTGTGTTACGTACTGATGGCTGATGCCGTGAAAGCCATAAACCCTCACATCATCCTTCCTGTAAAATTTATCATCAATTGCATACCTGAAAGCAGGTTCAGGTAATTGATGATAAAAAGATGTATCAAACGCTGCCACCTGTTTTGTATCCGGAAATAATTTTTCCATTACTTCGATACAACGGAGATTTACAGGATTGTGTAAGGGAGCAAGTTCGCTCAGTTTGCTGATCTTATTTTTTACATCCGCGTTGATCCATACCGGTGCATCAAAATAGATCCCGCCATGAACCACACGATGCACAATGATGCCAGGATCATTTTTTGCTATAAGTTCCTTATCGTTCAATACACGAACGATCTCCTGCAAGGCTGAGGCGTGATCGGTAACGGATCCGTTGAAGGTTTCTTCCTTTACCTTCTCCCCGGAAGAATGCCAGTGCAGGACGGCCTCATCCGTGCCGATCCGTTCGGACACTCCTCCGAATAATTCCTTTTCCTCCGGCATTGAATACAACTGAAACTTAAGGGAGCTGCTTCCGGCATTGAGAACAAATATGTTTACTGGCATGTCTGCAAAGTTTAGCTGTTAAGACAATGTCCATTTCCAATTTTTCACTTCCGGCATATCTGTTCCTTCTTTGGAAATATATCTCCGGTGCGCGATCAGCTTATCCTGCATTTCCTGTTTAAGGTGAGCGGCAATCCCTTCGAGTTCGGGCAACCGATCGATCACATCCTGCACCAGATGAAATCTGTCAAGGTCATTCAGCACAGTCATATCAAAAGGTGTTGTGATCGTGCCTTCTTCTTTATACCCCCGCACATGAATATTGTGGTGATTGGTACGACGATACGTCAGCCGGTGTATCAGCCAGGGATAGCCATGATGGGCAAAGATCACCGGTCTGTTTTTGGTAAACAATGCGTCGAAGTCTTTATCATTTAAACCATGCGGATGTTCTGTTTCAGGTTGAAGCTTCATGAGGTTCACTACGTTTATCACACGGATCTTCAGAAAAGGAAGTTTCTCCCGTAAAATGGAAACCGCTGCAAGCGTTTCCAGTGTCGGCACATCTCCGGCACAGGCCATCACAACATCAGGGTCAACGCCTTCGTCATTACTGGCCCATGTCCACATGCCAATGCCTTTTGTACAATGCACAATCGCTTCTTTCATCGACAGCCATTGTGGCGAAGGATGTTTTCCCGCGATCACAACATTTACATAATGACGGCTTCTCAGACAATGATCCATTACTGACAGCAGACAATTCGCATCCGGTGGAAGATACACACGCACGATCGATGCTTTTTTATTTAACACAACATCTATAAAACCGGGATCCTGGTGGGTAAATCCATTATGATCCTGACGCCATACATGTGATGACAACAGAATATTGAGAGACGGCAGCTTTTTTCTCCATTCAAGTTCTGCTGTGATATTCAGCCATTTTGCATGCTGATTGAACATTGAATCGATAATATGAATAAATGCTTCATAACAATTAAAGAGTCCATGTCTTCCTGTAAGCAGATACCCTTCCAGCCATCCTTCACACTGATGTTCGCTCAGCATTTCCATTACGCGCCCTTCTTTTTGCAGGAATTCATCCGTGTCTGCTGTATCAGCAAGCCACTGGCGGTTGGTTACTTCAAACACAGCATTCAATCGGTTGGAAAGTGTTTCATCCGGACCGAACAAACGGAAATTCTTCGTGGCAAGATTTAACCTGATCACATCCCTGATAAATTTCCCGAGGATCCTCGTATCGCCCGGTCCGGCATCACTTCTTTGTTTTAGTTCGAATGCATACTGATCAAACTCAGGCATCCGAAGGTCCTGTATAGACTCACCTCCATTTGTATGCGGGTTGCTCCCCATTCTTCTTCTACCCAGGGGAGCCAGTTCTTTCAGCTCAGCGCGCAGGGTACCCTGCTCATCAAACAGGTCTTCTGGCTTGTAGCTTTTCATCCATTCCTCAAGCATCTTAAGATGCTCCGGATTTTTTCCCGGCTCAGATAATGGAACCTGATGTGAACGGAAAGTCCCTTCTATCGGCAGTCCGTCTACTATTTTTGGACCGGTCCATCCTTTGGGTGATTTCAGTATGATCATTGGCCAGATCGGGCGTTGCAGGTTATTATCGTGTTTCGCCTGCTGTTTGATCGCATTGATCTCTTCAACTACTGTATCCAGCAACCGGATCATTTCATCATGCATTGTCAGGGGATCATCGCCTTCGATGAGATGAGGATTCCATCCATATCCTTTGAAAAGATTGAGCAGTTCTTCCTCGCTGATCCGCGCAAAGATCGTTGGGTTGGCGATCTTATATCCATTTAAATGAAGGAAAGGGAGTACGACTCCGTCGTTTACAGGATGAAGGAATTTATTGGAATGCCATGCCGTTGCGAGCGGCCCGGTTTCCGCTTCGCCATCACCAACAACGCAGGCGGCAATCAGATCAGGATTATCGAACACCGCACCAAACGCATGACTGAGAGAATAGCCCAGCTCTCCTCCTTCATGCATGGATCCGGGGCATTCTGGTGACACATGACTTGGTATTCCCCCAGGGAAAGAAAACTGACGGAAAAGCTTCTGCAGTCCCGCTTCATCCTGGGTAATATCAGGATACACTTCAGAGTATGAGCCTTCCAGATAAGTATTCGCGACAACGGCGGGACCGCCATGTCCCGGACCGGAGATATACAGCATATTCAGATCGTGTTTCCGGATAATGCGATTGAGATGAACGTAAATAAAATTTTGCCCTGGCGTAGTTCCCCAATGGCCGAGCAAAGCTTTCTTAACATGTTCCAGTTTCAGCGGCTCTTTTAACAATGGGTTATCCCTTAAATAGATCTGACCGACGGAAAGATAATTGGCGGCTCGCCAGTAAGCATCGATTTGTTGAACAAGCTGATGATTGGGGTTGCTGGTTACATTTTCCATGGAGAAAGTTTAATATTGAAGGTAAGAAAGTATCAAGATTAAGGCCAGTTAGGCGCTTATGAACAGATCTCTCTGAGATCAAACAAACCGAACACGAAACAGCTCATGCTTACCTCCGCCGGCTACCAGACTCGCTTTTTAAGTTGTCTCCGCTTTATAGCGGATGGGCTGAGGGGGGTGTCCGCTAGAGACGGATACAATTATTTATATTAATAATACAATTACAGGCAGTCGAGAAAAGAGAAAGATGAATAGATAAAAGAACAACACATAAAATGTAAACTTGTCTTACGAAAACACATGATAACGTGTACCCTGAAGTCATTGCGTTTCATATCCAGGTCAAATGCTATTAAGCAGGCCGAAAATATCCTATGGCTTGGGACTACCATTTTCTTCCACCCCTGTAATAACACTAAAAAGCCGCAAAGCAGCTTATCGCTACCTGCGGCCCGGATCGACTCAATATTAAATTGATATCACTGAAAAGATATGGTCATACAGTGATACTCTATAGCAGACCTACGTGAAGCGGGTATTTAGCAGCATGAACAAACATAAATACCCGCCGAGGTGATCTCAATTCATTATCGCCAACGAATTTTCGTGTGATCATACGCGGACGAGTATCGTCATGGTTTTTGGACCGTGAGCGCCCAGCACCAGCGATTGTTCAATATCGGCGGTCTTGGATGGCCCGGCAATAAAAACGCCGAAACCGTATGCATCGTACGCGACACGTTGATACGCCTGATGCATATCCGCGACGATATTTGCTTTGTCCAGCAACACCGCCAGGTTCTCTGCGATGAACGGCAGCACCCGGATCTTTGTATCTTCTTCCCTCACCCACACTGCACCATTCTCCGCCACGCCGAATTGCGCTTCGATAATAGCGATATCAACATCTTCCAGAGAGTGATGAATGATCTCCCCGTGATCATGAAGAAAAAAAGCGTCAAGCGATTCTATTGAAGAAACAACCCGCGTTGCAGATGGAAACAATTCCTCCAGCTTTTGAGACAGGTCTTCTCCTTCATGCAATAGCACCACCCTACCGCCTATGCCCTCCAGCACCTGCGTGAATTTCTCGAGGCTACCCGTTGTGGTTGAGGTCAGATCCGCCGGCATAGCAATCAGCTCCGGCTGCGCTTCCTTCACCCGTTTTAATATTTCATTGCGACGGCTCATTATTTCCTGTCTTTATTGCGGTTTGCCTTGTACCATTCCGTAAATGATTGCTTCGGCGCAACAGGCATATTACGCTGCTTATACCATGGATTCATTTTGTTGTTTACCAGCCATGGTGCGATTCGCATTACGCGACGCCCCCACTTACCCGCCAAAGAAAACAACCCCGGTTTTGAAAGCGTGGCCGCCATCGTTTTCATCGCAACAGTTTTTGTTTTTGGAGAATACCCCTCCTTCGTCAACACCTGCCGCCATTTATAAAGCTGATCGTGTATATCAATCTTGACCGGGCAAACATTGCTGCATGATCCACACAAGGTTGATGCGAAAGGAAGATCCGCATACTGCTTCATATCAAGATTTGGCGCAAGAATAGAACCGATCGGCCCTGCTACTGCGGTATGATAGCTATGTCCTCCACTTCTTCTGTATACAGGGCAGGTATTGAAACAGGCTCCGCAACGGATACATTTTAATGAGTTCCTGAAATCTTCTTTTGCCAGCTGCTGGCTTCTTCCATTATCTACAAGCACGATATGCAATTGCTGCCCCTCGCGCGGCTTTCTGAAATGGGAAGAGTAAGTAGTGATCGGCTGCCCGGTTGCACTACGCGCAAGCAAACGAAGAAACACACCAAGATGTTTGCGTAAAGGAATCAGTTTTTCAATTCCCATACAGGCGATATGGACATCGCTGAGATGCGCACCCATATCCGCATTACCTTCATTCGTACAAACAACAAATTCGCCGGTTTCTGCGATAGCAAAATTTACTCCCGTGATCGCAGCCCGTCTTGTAAGAAATTTATCCCGTAAATGAATTCTTGCCGCATTGGTGAGAAATGAAGGATCAGCATTACCAGCAGGTGTGGCAAGATGTTTATGAAACAACTCCCCGATCTCTTCCTTCTTCCAGTGAATACAAGGCAGCACTATATGAGATGGCGCTTCATTGGCCAATTGTACGATGCGTTCTCCAAGATCGGTGTCCACCACATCAATACCCTGCTTTTCGAGAAAGGGATTCAGATGACATTCTTCCGTGAGCATCGACTTGCTCTTTACCAGTTGTGTAACCTTGTTATCCTGTAGAATTTTATGAACGATCTCATTGTGTTCTTTCGCATCTGCCGCCCAATGCACAACCGCACCATTGGCGATAGCATTTGCTTCAAACTCTTCCAGATAAGCACTAAGGTTTGAAAGCGTGTGTGCTTTTATCTGTGATGCCTGGTTTCGCAAACCCTCCCAATCTTCTCCCAGCGACCATGCGGCCTTATCCCGTTTCTGCCTGATCCACCACAAAGTCTGATCATGCCAGCTTACGCGCTCTTCATCCTGGTTGAAGCGAGCCGCTAACGTGGAGTGATTTTCCTGTGTACTCTGCATGATATGATCCTTCAGCCGTTCAACCGGCGTTTAATATTTCAGCAATATGTTTTACTTCAATAGAGGATTTTTGCCTCTTCAGAATCCCTTCCAGATGCATCAGACAACTCATATCCGCACCGGTGATAAATGATGCGCCGTTTCTGCTATGATCACTAACACGGTCTTTCCCCATCTTCGCACTCACCGCTTCTTCCATCACGCAAAAAGTACCACCAAAGCCACAACACTCATCTTTCCTGTCGAGATCCACCAATTCTATCCCATTCACCATTCCGAGCAATTTCTCCAGCTTAGAAAAAGGTTTCGCAACCAGCTCAGACATCTGAGAGAGCATCAAACCTCTTTGTCCATGACAACCCTGATGCAGTCCAACCTTATGCGGAAAATTTGCGCTTAGCTTTTCCACTTTCAGCACATCTGTCAGAAATTCTGCGAGCTCATACATAGAAGATCTCACTTTCATGGCAGCATCATGATCTTTGCCATGAAGGTGTTCCTTGATATGAAGCGCACAACTTCCCGAGGGAGACACTATATAATCAAATTCGCTGAAATTCCGGATGAAGAGCTCATCCGTAGCCGCTGAAAGATGCTCATAACCCGAATTGGCCATAGGCTGGCCACAGCAGGTTTGTTGCAAAGGATACACTACGTTGCAACCAAGTTTTTCCAGCAACTCAAGACTTGCCACCCCAACCTGCGGATAAAACTGGTTCACATAGCAAGGGATAAATAAACCAACCGTCATAAGCATTCAAAAGTATTGCATTGGAACCGGAAACTATCCTATACTGTTATGAGCTAGGAGTTTAAAGGAGGAAAATAAGAAAAAAAGAGGAATGATGTAGAGGGTTTACGCTTTTAGGCATTCCTCTGACTGATTTATACCGTTTCCCTTTCTCTGTTCTCCCCCTTTATTCCTTAGCTTACCAATTCTCCTTTTCCTCATTCCACTCTTTTCCCCTCTTAGCCTCCTGATCTTTGGAAATTTTCATATCCCTTGTATTTTTCTGAACGGCGATGGCAGCGAAAATGCTGAGCACAAAAGACATGGCATAGAAGCCTTTTTCGCTTTTGGTAAGATCTGCATTCCAAAGGCCGACGGTGAGAAGGATAACGCAGAGAATGGTCGAAAACCACGCGAGACCATAGTAAATATTGGTAACGGGAATGCCTTCTAACTGATCACGGACGGCTTTTTGTACGGAGATCGCCGCGAAAAGGCCAAACATCAATACGGTGAAATAGTATCCCTTTTCATTAAGCTGCATTTCCGCGTTGCCCAGACCAATGAGATAAGCCGATATTCCTGCTAATAAGGCAACCCATGAAGCACCAATGAAGGCGGCCGAAGGCTGTTGATTTTGTTTTCGTTCCATATATGTTTTTTATGACACCAAACATATACAGCCCGGGCGGGCAGATTTTTGACGGATGTCAAAAAGCAGGAATGGGTTTGTTAAAGAGCGTCACTAAAACGATGGCAGTTGGCTGGAACCGGCATACAAATCCCATTTATAATGATAAAAACCAAGCTGCTGCAAAGGCGGCCAGCCATCGCTCTTCCCGGTCACAGTCTGCCTCGTATCCGGCTAAGCGTTTCCTGGCTTATACCAAGATAAGACGCCACCTGCCCGAGAGGAACCCGCTCCAGTATATGCGGAGTTCCGGAAAGCAGCTGTTCATACCGTTCCGCCGCCGTTTTAAACTGGGCATTTACAAATCTTTCTTCAAGCCGGATATAATACTTCTCATAGGCAATGCGTACAAGTCGTTCTATTTCATGAAACTGGCCCAATAAAGTGGTAAGGTTGTCTTTGGAAATAGCCCACAGAACGCAGCCTTCCAGCAATTGAATATTTTCTACGGATGGCTGCCCCGTTGTAAAACTGTGAAAGGACGTTACGAAATCGTTTTCAAACGCAAACCAGTGTGTGATCTCTTTATCATCAAGGTTGTAATACCCGCGAAGTGCGCCTTTTTCCACGAAATAAAGATGCCGGCAAATACGACCTTCGGCCAGAAGATATTCATTCCGGGAAAGCGTCACGGGGTTAAAACAACGCGCGATAGCGGATTCCGCTTCAGAACTTAAACGACTGTATTGCCTGAGATGAGTCAGTAATGCTTCCATATAACGTGAATGTTCACGAATTAACGGGAATTTCCGCGAATTCACATTATACTATCCGGAGTTATCCTTTTTTGTCTTCTTTGTTTTTTTATCTTTTTGCTTACTGAAGGTTTTTAACGCTTTCTGCAGCTTTACGATGGTTTTATGAAGGTCACGCTGGTGCTTATCGAGAACTTTCGAGGTTTCCTTTGCGGCCGTATCAAACAAATGATTGGCATTATGCAGGTTCGTGTTGAAAGCACCAGCCTGCTCATCCAGCCGCTTGATCAATTCCCATATATTTTCCTTTTTGCCCATACCTGCATGGCGCAAATTCTGCGCCATGGGAACTGTTCGGTTAATATGACAGAACCATCAAAACCTGACTAATACTCCTTACCACAATACGTCTTCGCCCCGTCAGTTCCACAAACAGATTTCCGTGATCCCTGGTATTCTACACAACGGACCTGCACACACCATCCGAAGACTCACTACGGATGACCGTTAAAACCCGCTTTGTAGAAGTTGTTCCCCAATCAGTAGCATCACTTGCATCTCTATCTTTCACATTTTATTTTTGCGCCGTTAGCATGCTGTTTGTACTATTTGAAGCATGACATTTCAACAATTCAATAGACTTACGCCAACGGAAAAGGAGATCGCCATGTGGTATATCGGCGTGCCTGTTGCAGACCGGTTTGACAAGATCTACCGATACCTGCTGTTTCAACTGGATGCATTCTATATTGAAATAGCCTATGCGGTAAACCTCAACGTGATCACCCGGCTGACGGCATTCGACAATACAGACTTGCTTGAACCCTATCTGGAAAACATACAGATTGATCTTAACTGGGAAGATAATCAGGCATGAATGATCGACACAGTTGATCCGTTACTTGATATCCTCAACAATCAATTGTATCCAGTAATTTTGTATGGCTGTCCTGACAAGCGATCATCCCTGGCTGCTTTCCATTGCAGATCACATTCGCTGTTTGGTTATTTGCATTTATGGCACACTGAGGTAAGGCCACTGCCCAGCTGCGATCTTATCCCGCGCATCTTACCATCTCTCCCTGCGCGTTTGTAATCGCGCACAAGATCCTGCCGGCAGTAAAAAATGATGATTTTAATATCATAAGATTTCATATCATTCAGTTTTTGTTAATGAGGTTAAGGCTCCACTTAAGCCGATACCCGAATCATATTAAAACTGATTAATGTTTCATGAAAACAAACAGGTTTTACCCTCTATTACGAATTATCCAGATCGCGTCGGTCTTCGAAAACAGTTTAATCGCTGGTTGTATTACCTTTGATCAAACTTATCCATGCAAAAAGATTTCTACATCAACGATCAGTTCCTGGTGAAGCCTGGATCCAATGTCGTTATTGACGGAAAGATCTCCCGTATATCACGCATTTCTCCATCTACCATGCAAGTGCTCTGCGCACTTGCTGATCATCCGGGAAAGAATCTTAGCAAGGAAGAACTGATCCGCATTGCCTGGCAGGGAAAGGAGAATGAAGAAGCGTTTTTACAAAGCATGACAGAACTGCAAAAAGTACTGCAGGATGGCAAAAAAGAAATGCTTCGCATCATTCCCCGTAAAACCTATAGCCTGCATGCAACCATCTCAAATGCCGATATCGCCGATCTTACACGTGACGCCAGTCGCGCCGCGCCGCCCTCTGCAAAACAGGCTTCCGGTCAGCGATGGATCTTTTTCCTTTCGGTCCTTATCATACTTCTCGCACTCATTTTTGTACTGTTCAACTATACCTGGGGCCGGGAAACCGCTGCCAGTTAAATTGTCTTTCAGGCGATGCCTTAAACAGACCGGTATTTGTTATGTATACATGTTCCGGTTGCGTGGAAATAAATACCCATAGCAGGGTAGTAAAACCGGATGGATAATGACCTGCGGCTCCAATGCAAAGCCGTGTATTCCTTATCTGAATGAGCTTGCATTCAGTCTGCAACGCATGGCATGATTATTCCTATAGAGTAAAAAAAGCCATATGGGAAGTGTACAGGACCTCGAACAACGTCCGGCCATTCATAAAATGAAAGAGCTGGCAGAAGATGCAAAACTTTGTATGTTTATGACCCGTTTGTGCGGTGCTCCATTCAATACAAGACCAATGGCAACCCAAGCCGTGGATGAAGATGGGTCATTGTGGTTTTTCAGCCCGGCAGACAGCACAAAGAATCTTGATATTGCACGCGACAACCGTGTGCAACTCATTTATTCAAACCGGTCTTCTTCCGAGTTCATGTCCGTTTACGGAACAGCTGAAATAGTAGTAGATACCGCAAAGGCTAAAAAGCTATGGAACGTATTTCTCACCACCTGGTTTCATGAAGGACCTGAAGACCCGAACCTGACGTTGATCAAGGTAAAACCTCTTGAAGGTTATTACTGGGACACGAAACACAATAAGATGGTCCAGTCAATAAAGATCGTCGCAGGTGCCATCCGTGGTAAAATGACTGATGATGGACTTGAGGGACGGCTTAGAGTAAACTAAAAGATTATCCTGATCTCGAATAATTAAAAGCCCGGTTACATCACCGGGCTTTTTTTATTCAGCTACCAGTTATTTTGCTGATCCGCATTTGTTCTTTCCGGTGGTTTCGGGGGATTGATCCTCCAGTTCCTGTCATACCTCACAAAGAATGCGAGCCACACTGAACGCGCCATGCGCATTATTACCGGCTGCAATGCTAACAGCAGTACTGCATTAAAACCCATCCAGTAAAAAAAACGATTGTCATTCATGCCTAATCCAACAAATACCCACCAGGCTATCAAAGAAGCCACACTGATAGCAATAGACAACGCGTAGCTAACATAGCTTGATCCGTAGTAAAAACCAACTTCAATATCAAACGGCTGTTTGCACACCGGGCATTCCTTATGCATCTTCATCGTAGATTTCAGCTTATAAGGATTGGGCTCCACAAACATTTTTCCTTTCCGGCAACGAGGGCATTTACAAACCATTACATTGAATACACCTGGAACAGGTTCCTTGCTGCCCGCAATTCCTTCGAGACGTATATCTTCCATAAAAATAGTTTAGTGTGAATATGTTGACCGGAATGCTTCAGGTGTTATACCCGATTGCTTCCGGAAGAAACGGCTGAAATAAGAATTATCCTGAAAATTGAGTTCATAAGCGATCTGCGCTATGCTCAGATCTGCATTTACAAGCAAACGTTTGGATTCAAGCATCACCCTGTCGCGGATCAACTCACCCGCCGTTTTACCAGCCATCTCCTGGCAAAGTGCATTCAGATGATTTGGCGTTACATAAAGCAGGTCCGCATATTCTTTTGGCAACCGGATCGTTTTATAATGCTGATCGATCAGTCTTTTAAACCCTCTGAACAGCATCTCCTTCTGACGTGATATAACCACGGCTGTATTACTCCGCCTGCCACAGGACTCCTCCATCATCAACAAAAACTCCGTCAGCCACAACTTCAGCTGATCGCCTCCGGTACTCACACGCTTCAGCATTGCTTCCATCAACCTTATTGCTTCCGGCTGCACTGTTAAAGGAATCTGGCAAACACAATCTGCACTGTCACCACTAAAAAAACCAAACTGCTCCAGGTAATGCTGATCAAGCAAAAACGACTTTAATAACTGCTCTGAGAAATTGATCACATATCCCTTTGGCGTTCCTTTAAAATGCCAGCTGTGTACCTGCCCCGGAATCATAAAATATACCTGGAATGGCTTCACCGTAAACGCTGTAAAATCTATCGTATGACCGCCTTTACCTTCAGTAAAAAGTACCAAATGATAGAACGTATGACGGTGAGGCGAATGCAGCTGCTGATAATGTTTCTCCAGGTACGACTCCAGCCTCTCAACCTGAAAATCCTCCTGCTTCTTTTCCTCTTTTACAAGGTGAAGAAGATTTATTACAGGAATTTTGGGCTTTACCATAGTACTTATCGTTTGACATCACAAAGGTAAAACATAGCCCGGATGGCATATTATCCAGAACGTGGTTTAAATGGTACTTTTCAACGATTAGAGAGAGGTTCAAAAGGTTTAAGAGGTTTAAGAGGTTCAAGGGGTTTGGGAGGTTTGGGAGGTTTGGGAGGTTTGG
>VFQP010002791.1_pt1 | contig 18864 bp, 20 predicted proteins | sample 3512351 | NCBI WGS metagenome assembly VFQP01 (sample SAMN10412372, study PRJNA504923) | tailings metagenome | isolation source: Relicate 1 Philex TSF1 revegetated site | place: Philippines: Tuba, Benguet | collected 2017-08-29
CGGGCTACCGTGCGCTGGTGGGCGACACCACGGCGGCGGTCCTGCGCCTCGTCTCCCGCGACCTCTCGCTGGGCCGGCGATGACGGAGTTGGAGGCGCTCTGCCGCGACCGCGGCATGCGGCTGACCAGCCAGCGGCGCATCGTGCTCGATGTGCTGGACGCGGCGACGGATCATCCCTGCACCCAGGAGATCCATCGCCGTGCCGCGAAAGACCATCCGATCGGCATGGCGACCGTGTACCGTGCCCTCAACCGCCTGGTTGCAGCCGGCCTGGTGACGCGACATGTCTTTCGCGACGGCAAGGCGCGCTATGAGCGGTCGGGACGGGCGCCGCATCCGCATCTCATCGATACGGGGACCGGCGAAATCATCGAAGTGAGCGATGCCGGATTGAGCCGTCTGCTCGAAGCCGAGGCCTCGCGGCTGGGCTACCGGCTGCTGAGATATCGACTGCGAATCTTCGGCGAGCGCGGATAGGGAGCCGCAGCTTCCGCCCTTCCGGCCGAAGCTGCGGCATCGCGACCGTCACTTGGTCAGGATCAGCTTTTCGGATGCCGTGACGCGCAGGCGATACGTGCTGGCACCATGGCGGATCAGCAGCTCGCGCCGGCCGCTCAGGAGCTGGCCGCTGTCGACACTGGGAGTGTCGCGTTCGATCTTACCGCGCGTCACGTCTGCAGGATGCAACTGTACGATCTGGTCCATGTCTCGCCCCCAATGGCGTTGTTGCAACTCACTCGCATTTGCACAAAAAGCGTCGCCTCTGTCAATGACATCTTGCTCTTCCTCGGGGGATTGCGAGCGATTCGCAATAGCAGTACCTTGCGGACGAAGCAACGGCAGGGATCTCGGGGCGGACTCTTGGCTTGGGACAGCACAACCCTCTTCGTCGAGCATCGACGCTCTCTGGTCGATTATGCCGCCGGTATCCTCGGATCGCGCGCGCACGCGGAGGATGTGGTCCAGGAGGCATGGATTCGTTTCACCGCGGCGAACGACGGCAGCGAGGGCCCCTCGACGCCCATCCTGCATCCCATCGCCTATCTCTACACGATCGTCCGCAACCTCGCCCTGAACGGCGTGCGCCGGGCCTCCTACGACGCGCCCGCACCGACGCAAGAGGATCTGGCGGCTGTCGCCTCCGATGCGCCCTCGGTCGAGGCAGTGCTGCTGCACCGCGACGAACTGAGGGTCCTCGCCGGCGCGCTTGCCGAATTGCCGGAGCGGACGCGGCTCGCCTTCCAGATGAGCCGGGTCGAGGGACGTCCCCTGCGGGAGATCGCGGACCGCCTCGACATCTCGATCGGCCGTGCCCATCAGCTCGTGCGCACGGCGATGATCCACGGCGCGCGGCGTCTGCGCGACTCCCGCTCGTGACGCGGCGACGGGCGTCGTTGCCAAGGGCCCTTGAAAAAGCCATTCCGAAACGGTCCTACTGGTGATCTGCCGCGTCTGCGGCAACGCACTTCCCCTGGCGGCGATGACTGGCGAACCGACCGACGATTCAGTGCTGGCAGAAGCCGTCGACTGGCGCATGCGCCTCGATGAGGCGCCCGACGACCCGGCTCTGCGCCGCAGCTTCGAAGCGTGGCTTGCCGCCACCGCGGCCCGCCGTGCCGCCTGGGCGGACGTCGAACATCTCGTCCGTCTCGAAAAGTCGCTGGGCGAGATGGACATTCAGGTTCTCGAGCGTGCGACCGTCGATCATACGGACCGGGATCGAGGAGCCGTCATGCTGCGGCAGCGGACCGCGCGCGGTCCCTCCCGGCTATGGCGATTCACGGCGGCGGCCGCGGTCGCCGTCGCAGCCTGCTTGGCCGTCGTGTTCCTGCCTGCCATCCAGCTCTGGATCGCGGCGGATCATCGGACGGGCACGGCGGAGCTGCGCGACATCCTGCTGGAGGACGGCAGCACCGTCTCGCTCGACGCCGGCAGTGCGATTGCCGTCCACTATGGGCCGGAGCGTCGGGAAGTCGTGTTGCTGAAGGGGCGCGCGTTCTTTCGCGTCGTTCCCGGCACCGACCGGCCCTTCGTCGTTCCGGCGGGCAAGGTGACCGTGACCGTGACGGGCACCGCCTTCGATGTCAGCACCTCCGGTGCCGGTGTGTCGGTGGCTGTCCAGTCGGGCACGGTGCAGGTGACGGTGGCCGGAGGCGCCGAAGCGCCGACCGTCCTGACGCGCGGCGAAAAGGCCGACATCGACGGCGGGTCCCGCGCGCTGGCGCTGTCGACGATAGCGCCGGAGGACGTGGCATCGTGGCGCGAGGGCCGCCTGATCGTCGACCGGGCGACACTCGCCGCCGTCGTCGAGGAACTCGACCGGCATTTCCCCGGGATAGTCGTCCTGCGGGATGCCGGCCTGGCGCAGCGCAGGGTCTCGGGTGTGTTTGACCTCGCACGACCTGTCGAGGCGCTTCAGGCGATCGCCCGCACGCACGACGGCACCGTCTCGGCGATCACGCCCTATCTTCTCGTCGTTTCGCCGCGCTGACGAGGCCCACTGGAAAAATCTGTGGCGGCCCTTGAATCGGCGCCACCTCGTTTGTCTCCCCCATGTGCGCCGCCGCCGCTCCGCGCACCCGGAACATTGGGGAGTAACCATCGTGAAGATCGCATCGAGGGATCGGGCGCGGCGCAGTCTGTTGTGGAGCACGGCCGTCGCGCTCGTGATTGGCTTGCCGTCTGCATCGTGGGCACAGATGGCGCGCGAGGCGCAGACAGGGCCGCTCGAAGCGCAAGCGGGCCGGACCGTGACCTTCGACATTCCATCCCAGCCGCTGGCGCAGGCGCTGACCGCCTTCGGGCGGCAATCGGGCCTCCAGGTCGCTTTCGATCCGGGCGCGTCCGCGGGCAAGACGAGCGTCGCCGTCTCGGGCGCCATGACGAGCGAGCAGGCGCTGCGCACCCTGCTGGGCGGCAGCGGCCTCAACTACCAGTTCACGTCCGCCGGTGCCGTGACCGTATCGGGCGGTGGTGCGGCCTCCACGACCGGGGCCATGACCCTCGATCCGGTCCGCGTGCAGGGCGCGACCGCGCCGCCGCAGGCCGAACTCGGCAACCTGCCGCCGGTCTTCGCCGGTGGGCAGGTGGCACGTGGCGGAAAGGTCGGCATCCTCGGCAATCGCGACTACATGGATACGCCGTTCAGCGAGACGGTCTACACCGAGAAGTACATGCAGGAGCAGCAGGCGAAGACGCTGACGGACGTCCTTGCCGGCGATCCCACGGTCCGCTCGGGCTATCCGAATGGCAACGTGTTCGACGACCGCGTCATGATCCGCGGCTTCCAGGTGTCGAACCCCAATTTCGGCTTCGGCGGCCTGTATGGCATCGCGCCGAGCCAGGTAGACCTTACGGGCATCGAGCGCGTCGAGATCCTGCGAGGCCCGACCGCCTTCCTGAACGGCGCGCTGCCCGGCGCGGTCGGCGGTACCATCAATCTCGTCCCCAAGCGTGCGACCGATGCGCCGATCACGCAGGTCACGGGGTATTTCCAGACCGACGCGCAGTTCGGCGGGACGGTCGATGTCGGCCGCCGGTTCGGTCCCGAAAACGAGGTCGGCCTGCGTGCCAACGCGACCTATTTCGGCGGCGAGACGGCGGTCAACAACCAGGCGTCGGAGCGCATCGCGCTGACGCTCGGTGCCGACTACCGTAGCGACAACACCCGCATCGACTTCGACATCGGCTTCCTGCATCGCGATGTCGATGCCTTCCAGGGTGGCATGTTCCTCGCGGCCGGCGTCCAGCTTCCGCCGGCACCCAATGCCGCGCGCAGCACCTACCAGCCGTGGGAGCGCATGCAGGCCGACGACCTCTATGGCGCCCTGCGCTTCGAGCACGATTTCACGCCGGCGATCACCGCGTTCGGCAAGGTCGGCATGAAGCACAGCTACCTGACGTCGGTGTTCCTCAACCAGAACATCCTCAACTATGCCGGCAACACCAACACCCTGTCCGCCGGCCGCTACGCAACGGCGACCGACACGATCTCCGTCGAGGTCGGCGCCCGTGCGCGGTTCAACACCGGCCCCTTGCGCCACGAGGCGGCGATCGTCGGCGACTACCTCAAGACGGTGAATTACGCCGTCAACAACAACCTGGCGGTCCCGACGAGTTCGAACATCTACAACCCGGTGTTCGTCAACGCGCCGAACCTGTCGGGCACCAGCATCAATCCGCTGAAGGCGTCCGACTCGCTCTACACCAGCATCGGCCTCGTCGACGCGATCTCGATCTGGGACGACCGCATCCAGCTCATCGGCGGCGCCCGTTACCAGCGCCTGCAGACCGCAAACTACAGCGCCGTCACGGCGCTGCCGATCAACGGCAACGACCAGAACGTGATCTCCCCGTCGCTGGCCTTCGTGTTGAAGCCCACGAAGGAGGTCATGCTCTACGGAAACTACATCCAAGCCCTGCAGCAGGGCCCGGTGGCAGGTGGCGGCCTCACGAATGCCGGCCAGCAGTTCCCGCCCTTCGTCAGCAACCAGTTCGAACTCGGTATCAAGGTCGATTTCGGCGGCTTCGGCGCCACCCTCAGCGCCTTCCAGATCAGGATGCCGAGCTCGTTCACCGATCTCACCACCAACACGCTCGTGCAGAACGGATTGCAGCGCAATCGCGGCCTCGAGTTCGTCGCTTTCGGCGAGCCCTTCGCGGGGTTGAAGGTGCTGGGCGGCTTCACGTTGCTGGACGCGATCCTGGAGAACACGCAGGGTGGCACGTTCAACGGCAACCAGGCCGTCGGCACGGCGCCGTTCCAGTTTTCGCTCGGTTTCGACTGGGACACGCCGTTCGCCAAGGGCTTCGGCGTGCTGGGCCGTGCCGTCTATAACGGCCAGGTCTTTCTCAACCAGGCGAACACGCAGGCGGCACCGCCGTGGACCCGCATCGACGCCGGCCTGCGCTACACGTTCGATCGCACCGACGGCAAGCCGCTGACCCTGCGGGCCAACGTCATCAACCTGTTCGACGCCAACTACTGGATCGCGACGAGTTCGTTCTTCGTCCAGAACCCGCCGAGGACCTTCATGTTGTCGCTGACCGCCGACTTCTAGGGGCGCGATGCAGCGTGCCGCGCCAGATTCCGCACCCGCCGGCGCCGGACGCGTGGTGCTGCGGCTCGTCGCCATGGTTCCGGGCGGCTATGCCGCCACCTCCGCGCTGGTGGCGGCGGGCGCGGCCGCCCTGCCGCTGGCCGGGATGGCGCGCAGCGATGCCGTCACCATCGTCAGCCTGCTCGGCATCCCGCTCTATCTCGCGATCGTGCTGTGGGCGGCGGCGGAACGCTCGCTCGTCCGCCTGTTCGCGGTCCTTGTCGCGATGACCGCTGGTGGCTCGGCCATCGCGCTGGCCGTCCTGCACGGCCTGGTGTGACGTGGGCACGACGTTTCGCGAAGCCATGGCTTGGCTCCACACCTGGGCCGGCGTGGTCGTGGGGGCATTGCTTTTCCTCATTTTCTGGACGGGCACACTCTGCGTCTTCGACCGCGAGATCGACCGCTGGATGATCCCGCAGACCCGCATCGTCTATGACGGCCGTCCTTTCTCCATCGAGCCGCTGATGGCGGAAGCGGACAAGCTTCGCCCGAAGGGTCCGTGGGCCATCATCATGCCGACGGTCCGCGACCCCTATGTCTGGATCGCCTATCGCGCGGCCGGTGGCTTCGAGCGCCGCGAATTCGAGCCGGTGACGTTGCGTCCGCTGGCGCGGCCGGAAAGCTGGGCCGGATCGCGCTTCTTCCTGCCCCTGCACTACACGCTGCATATCGGCGTCTGGAGCATCGGGATGTGGATCGTCGGGTTCGCCGGGATGACGCTGCTGGCGCTGTGCGTCTCCGGCGTCGTGATCCACCGCAAGATCTTCAGCGACTTCTTCACGCTGCGCCGGCCGCGCCAGCCGCAACGGTTCCTGCTCGATCTGCACAACGTGTCGGGAACCGTCGGGCTCGTATTCTATGTCGTGATGGCCTTTTCCGGCCTCGTGATCTTCCTCGGTACCTATTTCCCGACCGGCTGGCAGGCGGGGTTCCGCGGCGACCGGCAGGCCTACGTGCTGGAGACGTTCGACAACTACGCGCGTCCGGCCGCGCACCGCCCCGGCTCCTTCGCCTCGCTCGACGCGATGGTGGCGATGGCGACGAGGGAATGGGGCGGGGTGCCGCCCATCATGATCCGCTTCTGGCATCAGGGCGACGCCAACGCCTATGTCGAGGTGCGCCCGACGATGGAGGAAGAGGTCGCGATGCGCACCGATCCGATCTATTTCGACGCGGCGACCGGCGCCATGCTTCATCGCGCCCGCATGCAGCCGACCACCGCCTTCATGCAGTTCATGACCGGTATCCATTTCGTCCAGTACCGCCACTGGACGCTCCGCTGGATCTATTTCGGGCTGGGATTGCTGGGCTGCGTGCTGATCGCGACCGGGCTGCTGTTCTGGATGGAATCGCGGCGCAAGGCGCATGTGGCGGCCGGCCGCGCCGGCGTTCGCGTCGTCGAGGGCCTGGCCATCGGTGCGACCGCGGGCCTCGTGCTGGCGACTGTCTCGTTCTTCGTCGCCAACCGCCTTTTGCCGGCGGGCGCATCGCTGTTCGGCGTGCCGCGCCACGGGCTGGAGATCGCCGTCTTCTGCCTTGTCTGGCTCGCAGCGTTCGGGCATGGCTGGATCGTGCAGGGCGCCGCCTGGGCGGTGCAATGCCGGGCCGCCGCTGCCTTGGCAGTGACGGCGGTCGTGCTGAACGCCGTCACGACGGGCGACCACATCCCGGGCGCCCTGGCCGACGGCAAGGAAGCCGTGGCGGGTGTCGATCTCGTGCTGCTCGCCGGCGCGGCGATCGCCGCGGCGACGGCCTGGCGGCTTCGTCGCCGCCCTTCCGAGGTTGCCGCCGCACCTCATCATCGAAGACATCGTTTGGAGGGTCAGAACCCATGAAGACCATCATGCGCGCGGGCATCGCCGCGGCTTTTCTCGCCTTGGCGGCCGGCGTGGCGTCCGCCCACCATGTCTGGATCGAGGTCGACGGGGCCAATGCGCGCCTGTTCTTCGGCGAGTTCGGCGAGAACCTGCGCGAGGCCTCCCCGGGATCTCTCGACCGGCTGCAGCCGCAGGCCAAGATCCAGTCCGCATCGGGCGAGAGGCCGCTCAAGGTCGAGAAGTCGCCCGGTGCCTTCGTGCTGGCGGGCAAGATCGACGGCACCGACAGCGTGATCGCCGAGGACATCCGCTACCCGGTCTTCGAGCGCAAGCGCGACAACAAGAAGGGCATCTACGTACCCGCCGCGCGCTTCGTGCCGGACCGCACGCCGCGCGCGCCCGCGCTGACGCTCGACATCGTCCCGATGGGCGGCGACAGGTTCCAGGTCTCGTACAAGGGCAAGCCGCTGCCGAAGGCCAAGGTCGAGGTGATCACCCCCTCGGGCTGGGGGCGGGAGGTCCATGCCGGCGACGACGGCACGTTCGACGTCGCCCTGCCGTGGCGTGGGCCCTATGTGTTGGAGGTGCACCACAACGACACCGAACCGGGCAAGCGCGGCGACGAGGCCTACGATTTCGCCAACTACGTGACCTCGCTGACGGTCATGCAGCCGCAGGGCATCGAACCGCTGCCGGCGCCGCCCCCGGCCAAGCCGCACTGAGGCAGGCACGTCGAGGTCGTGCGCGCCGGGACGGCTGCACGACGCAACAACAGGTCGGGCGGCTGGGTACTCGGAGAATACCTAGCCGTTTCCTGCAGGGAGCTAACGCAGCTCGAACGGGTAGATGACCTTCCAGTCGGCTTTCATGTCGACGACAGTCCAGCCCCGGCGCAGGGCTTCGTTCCATGCCGTGTCGAGGCGGCCGACCGGCGAGTCGCGGTCGTAGGCATATTCGCGGACGGCGTCGGTGTGGTGAACCAAGCCCATGAACCGCGGTCCCGCGCCCGCTGCGGTCCATTCCAGCATCTGCTGGTCGCCGTCCGAATTGCCGAAGGTGAAGACGGGCCGCCGGCCGATGAAGCGGTCGATCCCCACCGGCTTTCCGGGGCCGTCGTCGACGAACTCGACGGCGGCTTCCCTCAGGAGCTCGGGCGTCCCATCTATCTTCAAAGACCAGCGCGTCATCCCGGAGGAGCCGACGACCTGCTCGGGCGGGATGCCGTAGATGCGTTCGGTCCAGGGCCGCATGAAGTCGATGCCGCCGCCGGAGACGATGTAGGTCTTGAACTGATGCACGCGCAGCAGGGCCAGCAGCTCCAGCATCGGCTGGTAGACCAGGTCGGTGTAAGGCCGCCCGAAGCGCGGATGCCGGGCGGTGGCGAGCCAGTCGAGCACCGTGGCGCGGAACTGCTCCGTCGTCTGGCCGGCATGTGTCGCGGCCATGATCTGCAGGATGCCTCTTTCTCCGATGCGGCCCAGTGCGTCGCGGTCGTCCGTCAGCACCCATTTGAACGGTTCCTGTTCCCGCCACTGAGGATTTTGCGCCGCCATTGCGCGGACGCGGTCCATGGCGAACATGACCTGGAAATACATCGGCTGCTCGGTCCACAGGGTCCCGTCATTGTCGAAGCAGGCGATGCGCTCCAGCACGGGGACCCAGTCGCGGCTTCCCGGTGTCGTCGTGCGCGTCACGAAATCGAGGATGGAGTTCCGGACCTTGCCTTCCGCCCAGGACGGAAGGGGAGTGCCCTGCGCGGACGCTGTCGAGACCTTCGCCAGAGCACCGGCGGCCAATCCTGTCAGGAAAAGTCTGCGTCTCAAGCTGCTTGCCTCCGGCGACGGAGCCGGGAGCATCCGGAATACTGTCATCCAAGGCAATACGGCAGCGGAGGCATGCTGCGCCCCGCATGCCTCGGGCACGCAGGAGCGGCGAGACGGCCGACCTACCGTGCCAGCATCTCCGTCGCGAGCGCCGTCCATTCCTCATCGAGCGACTGTTCGGGGGGCTTGCCACCGGCGCGGCGATACCAGTAGCCGGCGTTCGAGAGGTCGCCTTCCTGGCGGTGGAGGTGTGCATGGACCCGGTCGCACTCGGCTTCGCCTTCATGGGCCTGGACGCATTCGTGGGCGCGGTGCCAGTCGCCGCGACGGACCCACCACAAAGCCTGGAGCGCCGGTCTCGCCTCCGCGGGAGGTGTCGTCCCGCTGGCGAGGAATGTCTCGATGGACGTCATGCGAAACTCCCCTCCAGTGCGTTGTTGGACTCTAGATCCCTCGGACCGGGGGATTCGCCAGGGCCTGCAGGCCCGCCCGACCTCCGATTCGTCGCGCATCCAGGGCCGGTGCGCCAGTGCCGCGGACGCCTCCGGCGTCACGGCGGGCGGGCCATCCGCCCGTCAGGCGTCGCGCCAGTCGAAGGCGAGCGGGGCCTCGCGGAAGGCGAAGCGGTCGAGATGGGTTGCCACCACGCCCTTGAGGCCGTCCAGCTGCGCCGGCGTGCTGGCATCGAGCCGGCAGACCAGCGCCTCGTCGCCAGCCTCTAGCGTAAGCGTGGCATCGCCCGGCCAGTCGGCTCCGCGCACGTTGCGCGGGAAGACGATCTTGCCTGTCGTCTCGTCGAACTCGACGGCGAGGTTGTGGCTCCAGTGCTTGCAAAGCTGCTGGAGGTAGCGGCTCCCGTGCCGCGTCGGCACGCGTGCGGTGCTGGCTGCGCTCATAGCCGTTCGATCCTCTGGGCGGCCTCGTCGATGATGGCGACCGCGTCGTGGACGGTCTGCAGGCCGACGCCCTCGCGACCGAGCCGATGGATCAGCACGGCGCGCAGGTTGCCCATCGCCCGCCGCACGGGGGCGGCATCGGTACGCTCCTGCTCGCTGGCAAGCTTTGCGAGGCGTGCGAACAGGGCATCGACCTCGTCCTTGCGCTCCGCCAGGTGGGAAATCCCGGCCGCGGTCGCGGCGAACGCCTTGCGCGTGCCCTCCGCCTTGGCTTCTTCGACGTGGCCCATCTCGTCGAGCATGGTGAGGGTCGGGTAGACCATGCCCGGGCTCGGCACGTAGCTCCCCCCGGTCAGCTCCTCGATGGCACGGATGAGTTCGTAGCCGTGGCGCGGCTGGTCGGCGATGAGCTTCAGGAGCACGAGACGCAGTTCGGCCGAGTCGAAGACCCGCCGCCGTCCGCCCCCACGGCCCTCGCCGCGTTCCCCCCGGTCGCCATGCCGGCGGCCATGGCGCGCGCGCCACTCGGTCGATGAATGAGAGTGATGATCGCGATGAGGGAAAGATCTCATGGATCGTGTCTTTCTATATTTGAACATGTCTTAGATATATCTTGAGCGATCTTAAAATCAAGTCGTTTCGATAACACATCCGTTCGGGGGGCTGGAAAGCCCCTTAACCGCTTGAGTCTGCGAGGGAATGTACGCTTCGCCGGCCGCGTGGCAGCCGGTCAGCGATGCGGCCTTGTGCGGTAATGGTCGGCCAGCGCGTCCAGCCCGAAATCGCCGGCGAGATCGCGCCATACCGAGTGGACATGATTGGCGCCATTCTGGGTGTTGTCGTGCTCGATCAACGTCGCCGTGCCGTGCAGGCGGAAATAATGGGCCTCTCCCGGCGTCAGGGCGCCGGCCCAGGCGAAGCGGAAGGTGCCGAGACCCTGCTCCATGACCCGCTTCTTCTGCGCGGTCGCCAGGTCGGAGGCGAGGGTGCCGAGGAACTGGTCCATCAGGGCCTCGGCAAGGCCGCGCTGTTCGCCGCTCAGGGCAGAAAGCGCGATGCCGCGCGGCGAGCCGAGGTCGCGCTCGCGCTGCGGGCTTGCGACGATCTCGCCGAACGATCGATCCGCGATGATCGCGGCCTCCCTCTGGCGTTGGTCGAGGCTCGCCATCAGTCGGCGCGCCAGATCCTCGGAAGGCCCGAGCAGCCGGAAGCCCTTGTCGGGACCGTCGCGCACGGTCGCCGGATGGGCGCCGACGAAGAAGGGCGTGACCGAGACATGCCCGGCAGCCGGCAGGGTGACATTGAGGGACAGGTGATGTCCTTCGAAGCGCCAGCCCCACGGAAAGGAAGCCGGCGTGCCGAAGATCGAGAGATAATAACGGCGGGGATCGCGCCAGCTCCCCTGCTGCTCGCGCAGGACACTTTCGAGCAGGCGCACGCCGTCGAGCAGCCGGAGGCCGCGTTCGTCGAGGACCGAGGCGAAGAGGGCCCGCGCCGCATCCGCCTGGGGGCGGGTCATCTCGCCCAAAGCAAGGCCGGAGCGGCTGCGCGGGATGTAGTGCCAATCGAGGCGGTTCGCGGCATCGAAGGCGATCAGCACCTTGCGCCGCTGCGACTCCTCCAGCAGCGAGAGGAAGGTGCCGGCCGCCGCGGCGATGCGTTTTGCGGCGTCTGCCGCCTGTGCGCTGGCTGCGCCGAACGGCAGCAGCGCCGCCGCCGCGAGCACGGTCCGCCGCCGCAGCGGGCCGTGATGCGGAGGATCGTCGTGAGCGTGCCAGCCGTCGTGCGGCATGGCGCGCCCGTCAGGTCGAGGCCGGCGGGTACTTCAGGGTGCAGCCATAGGGGCGGGTCGACGATTCCGCGACCGGCTTGCCGGCCAGGACCTCGTCGAGGCCGACGCGGACATACTGCTTGGCCTTGGCAATGTCCGCGACGTTCGAAGACGGGATCGAATCGATTCCGCCCTTGTAGGCCAGCACGCCGTTGGCATCGATGATGTACATATGGGGCGTGACGGTGGCGCCATAGGCGCGCGCGACCTTGCTCTGCGGATCGAGGATGACAGCGGCCGGCGCGGCGTCGCGGCTTTTGGTGAGGTCGTTGGCCTTTTCGGCCGTGACGAAGCCCTGTTCGCCCTTCGCCGACGAGGCCAGCGTCAGCCAGACCACGCCCTTGGCGGCGGCCGCGCGCTGCTGGTCCTGCATGTTCCGCGAGGTGTAGTGCTTACGCACATACGGGCAATCGTGGTTCGTCGTTTCGAGCACGACGACCTTCCCCTTGAGGTCGGCAAGCGACCAGGTCTTGCCGTTCGAGTCCGTCGCGGTGAAGAGCGGCGCGGGCTTGCCGACATCGGGGCTCGACGAGGCGAAGGCGGCGGCCGGAGAAAGCGCAAGGGCCGCGCCTCCGATCATGAGCGAACGACGAGGAACAACGAGAGTCGTCATGCGTGCCTCCTACTGGCGGTTGGTCGGTGAAAGGGAAGCGAGTTCCGACAGGATCAGCGATTCGGTGAGGACCTGCGGCAGGATCCTGGGTTTGTCGGCGCCGGGGACCCAGAAGAGATAGAGCGGCACGCCGGCGCGGCCGACCTCCTTCAGGACGCCGGTGATCTCGTCGTCGCGATTGGTCCAATCGCCCTTCAGCTTGACGACACCGGCCTGCTCGAAGGCCTTGCGCACCGCGGGAGTCTCGAGCGCGACCCGTTCGTTCACGAGACAGGTGATGCACCAGGCGGCGGTGAAGTCGACGAAGACCGGTTTCCCGGCCGCTACGGCCTCGGCCATCCTGGCGCGCGAGAAACGCTCCCAGCCGTCGAAGTTCACGCCCGCTTTCTGTCCCGAAGCGGAAGCGGCGGTCGCCGGTCCGTCGTCGAGCTTGATCGCCACGGCGAAGGCGATGAGCACGGCCACGGCCGCCAGACCGCGCCGCACCCAAGTGCCGGCCGTGGCGGTCGAGCCGAAGCGCAGCAGCCAGATCGCGAAGGCGATCAGGACCATGCCGCCCAGCGCATAGAGCACGCCATCCGCACCCGTCTGCTGGGTCAGCACCCAGATCATCCAGACGGCCGACGCATACATCGGGAAGGCCAGGAACTGGCGCAGCCGGTCCATCCATGGTCCGGGCCGCGGCATCAGCCGTTGCAGCGCCGGCGTCAGCGACAGCACGAGGTAGGGGAGGGCGAGGCCGAGTCCGAGCGCCAGCAGGACGGCGAAGGTGATCGCCGCCGGCTGCACCAGCGCAAAACCTAGGGCCGCCGCCATGAACGGCGCGGTGCAGGGGGTGGCGACGATCACGGCCAGCACGCCGGTGAAAAACGCACCCGTCGTGCCGCCGCGGGACACCAGCCCCTGGCCCACGCCGGCAAGCCTGTTGCCGACCTCGAACACGCCCGAAAGGTTCAGGCCGACCACGAAGAAGAGATAGGCGATCAGGACCGAGAAGACGGGCGACTGGAACTGGAAGCCCCAGCTCACGTCGCCGACGCTGGCGCGGATCGAAACGACGATTGCTGCCATGGCGGCGAAGGAGGCGAGGACGCCGGCGGTGTAGGCGAGCCCGTCGCGCCGCATCTCGCGGCGGTCGTGCCCGGCCAGCCGGGCGAAGGCGGCGGCCTTCATCGCCAGCACGGGGAACACGCAAGGCATCAGATTCAGGATCAGGCCGCCCACCAGGGCGAACAGCAATGCCTGGAGAAGCGAAATGTCCTCGCCGCCGACGGCGCCCGCCAGGGACATGGCGGAAGCGACGGCCGGATCGAGCCTGGCAGAGATGTCGAATGCCTGCCGTACCGGGCCGTCGGCATTCTTCTCGGTGAGGACGAGTGTGCCGGCAAGGGTCGCCGGCAGCCCGGTCTTCGCGTCGCCGCGCTTCAGCGGGATCCGGATGCCGTCGGCGCCGACCTTCGCGTCCTGCTTCGCCATGCTGGCGATCGGGCCCCATTCGGCGGGGAAGAAATAGATGTCGGAGACGCTGTCGGCCTTGAGGCCCTTGGCCTCGACGAGCAGCGTCGGCTCCGCTCCCGTCGCCGCCCCGTAGCGCGCCGGCCAGGGACTCGGGACCGGCAGGGCCCGGCGCGCCTTGTCGAACACGGCCTGGGTCGCTGCCGGGGATGGGGTGACCACGGGGCCCGACGGCAAGGTCAGCTCGAACTTGCCCTCCTCCGGGATGCAGACATCCTCGCAGACCAGCCAGTTGGCGTCGGCGGCCAGCTTGAAGGGACCGGCCAGGTCGGCGGGCGGCGTGATGCGTACCAGCAGCGTCGCCTCGTCCTTGAAGCCGTAATTAATGACGCCGCCGATGTTGAACAGGATCGGTGCCGGCCACACGATCGGATCGGCCTTCGCGCCTGCGGGCAACTGCCATGCGATCTCGGTCGGAAGACCCGATTCACCCGGGTTCTTCCAGTAGGTGTGCCATTTCGGCCGTATGGTCTGCCGCAGCGCGACCCAGAAAGGTTCGCCGGGTTTCACCGTCGCCACGTCGGACAACAGCTCCGCCCGCACGTTCTCCGTCTGGACGACGGAGGATGCGGGAGGGGGGGATTGCGCGAAGCCGCTGCCGCCGATCATCGCAGCGAGAGCCACCAGCACGAGGGCAATCAAACGCACCATGACGCCTCATTAACTGACCGCGTGGCGTGGCGCTGGCAAGGCAAACAAGATCAAGGGGACGTGATCGTTTTGCCCCATTGCCCTCCAGAGCCTAAAGTCCCGCAGACATTGGGGAAATCATGTTGCGTTTGGATGATCGTAGCCTGCTGCGGACGCTCGACGAGCTCGCCCGGGTAGGCGCCATCGACGGCGGCGGCTGCGCCCGCCTCGCGCTTACCGACGAGGACAAGGCGGGCCGCGATCTCGTCGTGCGCTGGATGAAGGCGCTCGGCCTCGACGTGCGCGTCGATGCGATCGGCAACGTGATGGGGCTGCGCGCCGGTCGCGAGGACCTGCCGCCCGTGATGACCGGCAGCCATATCGACACGGTCCGCACGGGCGGGCGCTACGACGGCAATTACGGCGTCCTGGCAGGCCTCGAGGTGGTACGGGCCCTCAACGCCGCCGGCGTGACGACGCGGCGGCCGATTGCCGTCGCCTTCTTCACCAACGAGGAGGGCGCACGCTTCCAGCCCGACATGATGGGCAGCCTCGTCTATGCGGGCGGACTGGGACTCGAGGAGGCCTATGGCGCCCTCGACAAGGACGGGCATTCGGTCGGCGGCGAGCTGGACCGGATCGGCTATCGCGGGACGCTGCCGCCCGGCGCGGTGCGGCCGCATGCGTTCGTCGAGCTGCATATCGAGCAGGGGCCCATCCTCGACGAGGAGAAGATCCAGATCGGCGTCGTCGAGAGCGTGCAGGGCATTTCCTGGACCGAATACACGGTGACCGGCGTCTCGAACCACGCGGGCACGACGCCGATGCGGCTGCGGCGCGATGCCGGCTTCCTCGCCGCGTCGGTCAACGTCTTCGCCCGCGGGCTGGCGCATGAGATGGGCGGCGACCAGGTCGCGACCGTGGGATCGCTCGCGCTGCGGCCCAACGTCATCAATGTCGTGCCGAACCAGGCCGTCTTCACCGTCGACCTGCGCAACACCGACGAGGCGAAGCTGAAGGAGGCCGAGGCGCGCGTGGCAGCCCATGTCGCGGCGGTCGCGGCGGCCGAACGGGTCGACGTGACGGTGGACGTGCTGGCGAGGTTCGAGCCGGTCATCTTCGATGCGGGCCTCGTCGCTCGTGTCGAGCGCCACGCGAAGGCGCTGTCGCTCTCGACGCGCCGCATGCCGTCCGGCGCGGGCCACGACGCCCAGATGATGCAGCGCCTCTGCCCGACCGCGATGATCTTCGTGCCGTCGGTGGCGGGCCTCAGCCACAACGTGAAGGAACACACCGAGCCGGGCGACCTCGTCGCCGGCGCGCAAGTGCTCCTGAACGTGATGCTGGAGCTGGCGGAACCGTAGCCGCGCAAGGCGAGAGCGCGGCACCCAGGTGCGGAATAACGGAACCGCGAAGCCGCGGCACCGGTCGAGACAGGCGGGTGGATCGGCACGTTCTCGCCTGCCCGACGAGCAAAGACCGGACCGGATCTTGCAGGGCATCTCGTCAAGGACCGGTCCTTTTGCGCGGCTGGGTCACCAAACGAGCTGCAGCGCATTCGAGTCCGCCGGCTATACTCCATGCGCGAGGTGAAGATGACGCGATTCCTGACAGTCGGCGCCGCCCAGATGGGCCCGATCCAGCGCAGCCACACACGGCGCGACGTGGTCGAACGACTTGTCGCCCATCTGCGCGAAGGCAAGCGCATGGGATGCGATCTCGTGGTCTTTCCCGAACTCGCGCTGACGACCTTCTTCCCGCGCTGGTGGATGACGGACCAGGACGAGATCGATTCCTTTTTCGAGCAGGAGATGCCGTCGAACGAGACGGCGCCGCTATTCGACGAAGCCAAGCGGCTTTCGATGGGCTTCTGCCTCGGTTACGCCGAGCTGGCGCGCGAGGCCGGAACCCTGCATCGTTTCAACACCTCGATCCTCGTGGAACGCGATGGCCGGATCGTCGGCAAGTATCGCAAGATCCACCTGCCCGGCCATGCTGGACACGAGCCGGAGCGGCCGTTCCAGCATCTGGAGAAACGCTATTTCGAGGTCGGCAATCTCGGCTTTCCCGTCGTCAGGGCGTTTGGCGCCAACATGGGGATGTGCATCTGCAACGATCGTCGCTGGCCCGAGACCTACCGGGTCATGGGCCTGCAGAACGTCGAGATGGTGCTGCTGGGCTACAACACGCCGCTGCACAACGCGCCGTCGCCGGACCATGACGAGCATTCGTGGTTCCACAACCAGCTCTCGATGCAGGCCGGCGCCTATCAGAACGGCACCTGGGTGGTCGGTGTCGCCAAGGGCGGTACCGAGGAAGGCGTGCCCTCGCTCGCCGATTCGATGATCGTCGCACCCTCCGGCAAGGTGGTGGCGCGGGCGGCCGGCGACGGCGACGAGCTGGTCGTGCATCGCTGCGACCTCGATGCCGGCCGCAGCTACAAGACGACCACCTTCAACTTTGCCGTCCACCGCCAGCCGGACCAGTACCGGCTGATCGTCGAGCGCAAGGGCGCCGTCGATCCGGCGTGACCGCCGGTCCTCCCGCCGGTTCGTGGTTACGCAGGCGGGTGATTGTATACCTTACAAAGTACGCCCCAAGCCCTAGTTTTAGGGCAATTGGAGCGCATTGCTATGGCCGATCTCACCAACCCCATCTTTCAGGACGCCGACAAGGCCCGCGAGTACCTTGAGGCCCAGCGCTGGCCGAACGGCCCAGTGTGCCCCCATTGCGGCTCCGTAGAGGACCAGATCACGAAGATGGAGGGCGAGAAGCACCGCCCCGACCTCTACAACTGCAAGGGCTGCCGCAAGCAGTTCTCCGTGACCGTGGGCACCGTCTATGAGCGTTCGCATATCCCGCTGAACAAGTGGCTGCTGGCGACGCACCTCATGTGCGCGGGCAAGAAGGGCATCAGCGCGCACCAGCTGCACCGTATGCTGGGCATCACCTACAAGTCGGCTTGGTTCATGGCGATGCGTATCCGAGAGGCAATGAAGGATGCCGGCACGGAACCGATGGGCGGCGGGGCCAGCACATCGAGGCCGATGAAACCTATATTGGCAACAAGCCGAACGTGAAGAAGGCCAAGAGCACCCACCATAAGCACGCGGTATTCACGCTCGTTGAGCGTGGCGGCAAGGCTCGCTCCTTCCATGTCGATAAGGTCACGGCCGCCAAGCTGGACCAGATCATGAAGGCGAACGTCTCGCTGGAAAGCACGCTGAACACCGACGAAGCCCTCCGCTACGTCAAGATGGGCAAGGGCTTCGCCAAGCATCAGGTTGTGAACCACGGCACGGGCCAGGACGGCGCGGGCGACCACACGACCAACACCGTTGAAGGCTTCTTCTCGATCTTCAAGCGCGGGATGAAGGGCGTGTACCAGCATTGCAGCGAAGAACACCTCCACCGCTATCTGGCGGAGTTTGATTTCCGTTACAGCAACCGCGCCAAGCTGGGCGTGACCGATCGCGGACGTGCCAACAAAGCCTTGAAAGGCATCGAAGGCAAACGCCTCACCTATCGGCGGACTAACGAGCGGGCCGCGCCCGCTTCGCTGGGGTAACCGAGCCCTTCGCAGGCTCCTTTCCAGCCTTCTTGACGAGTGACTTGGGTGCTGGCGGAGTCGCCAGCATCCGGCGCAACGTTGCTTCAAAAGCCGGTTCTAGCTTCTCAGGGGAGGGCTTCGACATGGCCAACCTACCTGCGGATGATCCCCGCATAGTAGCCGTGGCTCATTCAAAATTTAAGATTGAATGGGCCAAACACCACATCAATTCGGTCAAAGCGATCGTGGACCGAATCGCTGCAGATAATACGAGCGTTATCAGAATCGAGAACAATTTTAAGCCCGGCCAAGCTGCCATCGCCATCGGCCCCAAGCAGCATATCCCAGCTGAGTTGCCACTCCATGTCGGAGACGCGGTTCACGCGCTCAATAGCGTTTGGGACTTTCTTTGGTCTGGCCTCGCTCGTTCTATCAACCCCACGCTGGCCAGCAAAGTAACGGCTCCCCGCCACGAAACGCGGCAAAATCTTCAGGCCGACATCCTCAACCCCAAAGGACGCGATGCGGCGATACATGAGGCCTTCCCACAGGCTAAGGCGTTTGTGTTGGATGCTGTAAAGCCGTACAGCCCCGCCGATGGCGGATCCGCCACCTGGCAAATCGGAAGATTGGACAACACCAACAAGCACCGGCTGTTGATCATGATCCCCTACGTGATCGCCTTCGACCAAGACCTGGTCTTGGCCGGTGCTGATGGGGGCACCGTCGTACTGGGCAAAGGTAGCGCAATCGAAACACAGGGCCATTCCCTCACTATCGGCCTGACCCCGCCTGTGAAGATCGACAACAATCCCAAAGCGACCGTCACGGTAGTCTTCCGCGAAAGAGATTTTTCGAGCCCCAAGCCTGTTGTTGAAACTCTTGCTAATTTTGTCGAGGCGACGACTGAACTTATCAAGGCCTTTGAGGAAAGCTTCCTCGTCTAGCGCACCGCCCATGACGGCCTCCTAAAAAAAGGGCCTCCACAGGCCCAAGGTCTAGGGATATGCTTTGTTAAAGGGATAATCGTCCGCAGGCGTAACGGCTTGCGGGCCGGACGCACTCTTCCTATGTGACGAGCGCCCG
>VFQP010002793.1_pt1 | contig 18861 bp, 18 predicted proteins | sample 3512351 | NCBI WGS metagenome assembly VFQP01 (sample SAMN10412372, study PRJNA504923) | tailings metagenome | isolation source: Relicate 1 Philex TSF1 revegetated site | place: Philippines: Tuba, Benguet | collected 2017-08-29
TGTACGGAACGCGTGACGAGCCAGCCATCGATTCCAATGGGAACGATGGGATCTCACCGGCCTCGATGGCATGCAGGCTGCGTCGGATTCAGTGTCGCAGCGTGGCTTCAATCGGTATATCTCGTTTACGCGAAGCGGTCATTCGGCTGCACCGAAAGCACGCTAACCATGCCCGGTGCTGGCCCATCGCAGGTTTGCCGACGCGGTGTCGAATTGGTACAGTGCTGAAGGAGGAACACGCCCCATGCATTTCGATTTCGCGGACCTACGGCTTTTTGCGCGCATCGCCGAGGAAGAGAACCTTTCGCGTGGCGCAAAGAAGGCATTTCTGTCGCCAGCCGCAGCAAGCGCCCGCCTGAAGGCCTTGGAAGATCAACTCGGGACCCGCCTTTTCTATCGCGAAAGCAAGGGTCTGGCGCTGACACCGGCCGGTGAACGGCTGCTACGCCATGCCCGCGTGATCGAGCGACAGTTCGAGCATGTGCGAAGCGAGTTCGAAGAATTCGCCAAAGATACCGTTGGACATATCCGCATCTTCGCGAACACCACGGCGGTCACCGAGTTCATGCCCGAAGTCCTGGCGCGGTTCATGGCCGAGCGGCCTTCCGTAACGGTCGACCTTCAGGAGCGTCTGACCCGGGACATCATCCGCGGGGTACTGGACGGCAGCGCCGACCTGGGAATCATTTCCGGCCCCCTGAATTCAGAGGGCCTCGAGGTCATCCACTTCAGCACCGACAAGCTGGTACTGGTCACTCCTGTGGGCCATCCACTGACCCAGAAAGAGGGGGTTCGGTTCGAAGACACGCTCGAGTACGAGCATGTGAGCCTGCACGAAGGCAGTACGTTGCATGCGTTCATGACGGAGCTGGTCAGGGAACAAAGACGGCGGCTGCAGATCCGGATCCAGATTCGCAGCTTCGAAGCCATGTGCCGCATGATCGAAGCGGGGGTCGGCATTGGTATATTGCCGCTGTCCGCCGCGCTGCGTCACCGGCAAACGATGAAGCTGGCCATCATCGAACTGCCCGATACCTGGGCAGTACGGGAACGCGCAGTCATCGTGCGCGAGCTGGACGGTCTGCCGGGCTGCGCCAAGGCACTGATCGACGAACTGATCCACGTCGCCGAGGATGCGGGCGGCAGCCCAGCCACGTTTTGACTGAAACCGACGCCCGCGCTAGCGGATCGTGAAAGGATTGCCGGTAGCCGCGCCCGTATTGATCCACACGCTCTTGGTCTGCAGATAGGCTTCGATTGCCGAGATGCCGTTCTCACGACCAACGCCGGAGTCCTTGTATCCGCCGAACGGCGACATGAAGCTCACCGCGCGATAGGTGTTGACCCATACCGTGCCGGCCTGGATCCGCTCGGACATCCGGAACGCGCGGCCGATGTCCGCGGTCCACACCCCGGCACCCAGCCCGTAGCAACTGTCGTTCGCGATGGCGACGGCATCATCCTCATCCTTGAAATTGAGAATCGACAGTACGGGACCAAAGACTTCCTCCTGGGCGATGCGCATCTTCGGCGTGACGTTTGAGAAGATGGTTGGTTCGACAAACCACTTGCCGCATTCCGCGGGCTTGCCGCCAAGCAGCAGATGCGCACCTTCGTCCTGCGCGATCCTGATGTACGAAAGGACCTTGTCGTACTGTGCCGGCGTTGTGATGGGCCCAACCTGGGTGCCTGAGGTCATCGGGTTTCCGAGCTTGGCCGTGCGGGCTAGCGCGAGCAGCTTTTCGATGAACGCATCGTGGATGCTTTCCTGCAGCAGCAGACGAGACCCGGCGATGCAGGTCTGCCCGCTTGCGGCAAAGATTCCGGAGACCGCGCCATTGACTGCGTCATCGAGGCTGGCATCGGCGAAAACGATGTTGGGAGATTTACCGCCCAGTTCCAGGCTCACATGCTTGAACTGCGCCGCACATTGCTGGTTGATGACGCGTCCGGTTGCATCCGAACCAGTGAAGGTGACCTTCTTGACCAGCGGATGCGTCACCAGCGGCGACCCTACGTCGGCCCCGAATCCCGTGACCACGTTGAAGACGCCGCGCGGAAAACCGGCTTCATCGAACAATAACGCCAGTTCCAGAGCCGAAACCGACGTGAATTCCGAAGGCTTGACCACGACCGTGCAACCGGCGGCCAGGGCCGGTGCTATCTTCCACGCGAGGAGCATGAGCGGGGAATTCCACGGCGTGATCGCCGCGACCACGCCCAGCGGCTCGCGTCGCGTGTAGTTGAAGTACCCCTTCTTGTCCAACGGAATCACCGTGCCCTCGACCTTGTCGGCCAGGCCGGCGAAATAGTAGAACCACTGCGGCAGGTACTTTACCTGCGCGCTCATTTCCGCCAGCAGCTTGCCGTTGTCCCGCACCTCGAATTCCGCGAGCCGATCCGCGTTCGCGGCAATCAGGTCGCCGACTTTCCGAAGCAAAGCGCCACGCTGCGTTGCCGACATCTCCGCCCACGGGCCGGTGCGGAACGCACGGTCGGCTGCCTTCACGGCGCGATCCACATCCGCCGCGCTCCCGCGCGCGACTTCGGCCCAGGCGTTGCCCGTGTACGGATTCTCGGTTTCGAACCAGCGACCGTCGCTGGCATCGACGAAGGATCCGTCGATGAACATTTGATACTGCTTCATGGCGCTTTGCATTCCGGTTCCCTGGCAGGCTTTAGAAAGTTTCGAAGCCGAGGTGCTGGCGGAAACGGTTCTTCACGTAGACGCCATCACGCGGCGGCAGGGCGCGCTGCGGTTCTTCGGTCGAGATGTAGACCTGAGCCACCGTCATGCCTTCGCCCTTGTTGATCTCGCGCGTCAGCGTGTCGAGTTCATCGATGTTCGAGATTTCAAGGGTGGTGGGCACGCCAACCGCCTTTGCGACCTGGGCCAGGTTCGTGCCCAGGCTCGTGTGGCTCTGCTGCATGCCGGTCTCGCCAAAGTGACCGTTGTCCAGGATGACGATGGAGAGGTTCTTCAGCCGCTGCGCCGCGGCCGTGGCCAAGCTGCCGATACCCATCAGTTGTTCACCGTCACCGGTGATGGCGATCACCTTCTTTTCGGGCTGGGCAATGGCCAGGCCGAGTGCGAGCGAAGTGGAGCCACCCATGGCACCCCAGAGGTAGAAGTTGCCCGGCCGGTCACCGGCAGCGAACACATCGTACGAGGGCGAACCCAGGCCGGTGACGACCAGGGCATCGGGAAACTGCTTCAGCAGTTCGGCGACAAACTTGCGACGGTCGATGCCGCCTTTCGAGATCGAGGTAGTCATTTCAGCGCATCCACTTTTTGCGGCCAATCAGGCTCTGGGAGAGAAGGACGGCAACGCGATTGCCGGCGTCGAACGCGGAGGCGAGGCCAGCGTCGACCAGTTCCGCAGCTTCGTCCGGCGAATTGACGCGATAGACCGTAATGCCCATCAGTTCGAGCGCCTTCTCGGTGGCGAGGCCCATCGGGTTCTGCCACGGATTGAACTCGGCGTATTCGCCGCGCATCGTGACGAGCGTGAAAAACGGGAAACGGCAGCTATCCAGCAGCGAGAACATGTTCACGCAATTGCCCACGCCGCTGCTCTGCATTAGCAAGACAGCGCGCTGGCCGCCCAGCCAGGCGCCACTGACCACCGCCACACCTTCTTCTTCCGTGGTCAGCACCACGTCATGGACATCTGGGTCGGCCTTCGCTCGCTTGATGACGTGGGAGTGGCCAGCGTCAGGCACATACGCGACCTGTTGAACGTTGTTTTCCTTGAAGGCCTGGAAGATGGCCTCTTGCCACGCAAGCGGCTCAGTATTGGGAGGAGTCATAGTCGGCAGTGAGTACATGGAGGGACAGCGCTGCTATCATAGAATTGATTCACTGGCGTTCTGAAATACAAAAATTTGATGCCGCAATCACGGATTTAAATATCAACTGGTGACCCCCCATGGACATCAAACAGCTCCGCGCGCTGCTGGCAATTGCCGAGACGGGTAGCGCGACCAAGGCCGCTGAACTCATGCGCATCGTGCAGCCTGCGGTGTCGCGGCATATCCGACTGCTTGAAGAAGAACTCGGGGTTGATCTCTTCGAGCGGGAGCGGCACGGGATGGCCCTGACCGAGGCTGGTCGGACCATGGTCGAATACGGACGCCGGGCACTTCAGGAACTTGATCGCGCCAAATCGGAGATCCAGCCTGTGGCTGGCCCGATTACCGGCACCGCGGCAATCGGCCTGCTGCCGAGCACCTGCGAACTTCTTGCGACAGAACTCGTTGCTACCGTCAAGGCCAAGCACCCTCAGGTGGTGGTGCGCGTCGCGGTCGGCTACGCCGGCAACCTGCTGCAATGGCTGGAGGCCGGAGACGTAGAGGCGGCCCTTCTCTATGGCCCCAAGACGCAAGGTAGCCTGGCCATTACCCCGCTGCTCGAAGAGCAGCTTTATTTGATCGGGCCGCCTGGCACGCTGGACACCACAGCCGAGCTGCCAATCGAACATCTTCGCGACCTGCCGCTCGTACTGCCCAATGCGCCTCACGGCCTGCGCAGTGTGGTCGAGCACGCGTGTGCCGTTGCGGGCATTCAACCGATCGTATCGGTGGAAACGAATTCACTGAGCGTGCAGAAGGCGCTGGTAGCCAAAGGGTTCGGCCATTCGGTACTGCCAAGTTCAGCCATCTCGGAGGAACTGGAGGCTGGCGTGCTGGACGGTGTTCCGATCGGATCGCCTGATCTCTCCCGGCGCATCGTGCTGGCGAGCGCAAGCAATCGACGTCTGTCACCGGCTGCCGCTGCGGTGTCTCATGAACTCACTGGTCTCATGAAGCGCCTCGTCCTGGATCATGCCTGGCCGGGCGCCATGTGGGTGGGATCCTGAATTGCGAACAGCCACCGCGCGCCCAGGGCGCCATGCCTATTCGGGTTGAATGTTGCCAGCCTTGATGACCTCGGCCCATCTACGGGTCTCGGCCTGGACAAACGCCGCAGCCTTGTCGGGCGTGGAACCGATGACGGGCTCCACGCCAATCTTCTGCATGCGCTGTTTCACCTCGGGATCCCGCACCACCGTCTGCAGGGCGGCACTGAGCTTTTCGATCACAGGCGCCGGCGTTCCGCGCGGAACCATGACCATGTTCCAGATTGAAGTCTCGTAGTTGGGAAAGCCAGCTTCCTTCATGGTCGGAACGTTTGGCAAGACCGACGAGCGCGTCGCGGTCGTAACGGCAAGCGCCTTTAGCCGGCCTGACTGCACCATCGGCGCCGCAGTCGATACTGCATCGGTGAGGAACTGGACATCCCCCGCCATGACCGACTGGATGGCCTGGCTGGCACCACGGAAAGGTACATGGGTGATCTCTATCTTTTCCTGGTACTGCAGCAACTCCACGGCCATGTGCAAGGCACTACCTTTACCAGCAGAGCCATAACTGTATTTGGCAGGATGCTTCCTGATATCGTCGACGAGCTCCTTCGCGGTGTTGGCCTTTACCGAAGGCGCGACCGCCAGCACCATCGGTACAGAGGCGACCACCGAAACCGGCACGACATCGTTGGGATCGTATGGCAGGCGCTTGTAGAGCGTGGTGTTGATGGCATGGGAACTCGTACCGAATAGCAACGTGTACCCATCCGCCTTGCTCTTGGCCACGGCGTCAGTGGCAATCGTCCCGCCCGCTCCGGCCTTGTTCTCGACCACGAACGCTTGCCCAAGCATCGCACCGAGTTTGTTGGCCACGATACGGGCGACCAGGTCCGTCGATCCGCCTGCCGCAAAGCCCACCACCATCCGCACCGGATGATCGGGATACGGCGCTTCTGCGTGCGCGTTGGCAATCCCGAGCGTCGCCACGCCGAGTGCCATCAGATAGGTCTTCATGTCTCTTCCAGGTCGTTGTTCTACGCAGCTCCCGGCGAATGCCGGACCACGGCACAACGATCTTATCGACGTGCCCACCCATCAGAGAAATAGAAAATTAGTCTGCCGCCATCACGATTCGTCATACCAGATTGCGACAGTCCGCCAGACACAGACTGCCGCACGCCCGGGGTCGAGTTTAATAACACCTCTACTCCGCCCCATTACGCCGTGCGGTATCCTTCAGCGCCTCAACCACCAGGCAAGTACAAGACATGGACAAGAAATCGATACGGGTATCGCACGTTGCGATCCCTGGCGACCTGAGCGTCCTCAAGCTGAAGAGCCATTTGAAGGCAAAACTCGCCGACGCGGCTCAAGGCACGGGCGATAACGAAATCCTGCTGGTGAAGGTGCTGGTGCCGCGGTCGCTGGGCATCAAGGCAGGAGAAATACTATTCGACAAAGTCCTGCAAGGCATCGTCGACAAGGACCCGCGCGTGAAACGGGTGTCGGTCGAATTTGTCGATGGCGAAATCAGCCCGGAGGCAATCGCTGCAAGCGAGGCGCGCATCCAGAAGGAAATCGACGCATACGGGCACTTGCTGCAAGAGCCTCAGGAATCGAACGATGGGGGCACCAACTGAGCAACTAGTCGGGCTTCATCGGTCACATTTACGACCAACAAAGATTCTGCTCCCGGGACCGGTGACTTTGCAATTCGATGCGGAATGAGCCGGCAACATCAGCGTTAAGCGCGGTGGGGTTGCTCGTATGCTGAGGGTTATGAAAGCCCTTGCAAGCGCCCCCGCAAACCCCTTCGCCGATCGCCCGCCGCCGTGCGAGAACAATCCGCGTCTGGCTGCCGCGCTGGCATACATCCACCTGCATCTGGACGAACGGCTGAAGCTAGACCAGCTCGCGCAGTTGTCCCGACTCAGCGTCAGCCGTTTCATCACGGTATTCCGTCAGGCGCTTGGCATGCCGCCGCACCGGTACATCAGCGGTGCACGTCTGACGCGCGCGACATCGATGCTCAAGCTGGGCCACTCACCAGCGGTGACGGCGCAAGCATGCGGCTTTTACGACCAGAGTCATCTGGCGCTTTGCATGAAAAACGCCTGCGGACTCACCCCGCGGCAGTTTCAGAGTGCCGCAGGCGCGGCCGGCAAGTTCCATTCTCCCCTATCCCTTGAAGAGCGAGTGCACCCATGAGTCTGAAAGATTTTAAAGTCCTGACCTTCGACGTAGTCGGCACCCTGATCGACTTCGAACGCGGCATGCTCGATTACCTGCGCAGCGTCGCCCCCGACGCCAGGCTCAGCGACGAGGACTTCCTGGCTGCTTACCGCCAGGCACGCAAGAGCCCCGACACGACGTGGTATCCGGACGATCTGGAGCGCTGCTGGAAAGCCATCGCTCCGGGCCTGGGCCTGCCCGCGTCGGATGAGATCGCCTGCGGCTTCCGGGATTCCGTGGCCCGCTGGCCGGCGTTCCCCGATTCGGTGGAAGCACTCAAGCGCCTGCGCAAGCATTTCAAGCTGGTGACCATGACCAACGCCCAGACCTGGGCACTGCGCCATTTTGCGCAGACGCTGGACAACCCGTTCGATCTGGAACTGAGCTGCGACGACGCGATGTGCGAGAAGCCCGATGCGCGCTACTTTGCCTACGCACGCGGCCGCTACGAAGGCGCCTGGGGCTACAAGCAGGCCGACAATCTGCATGTTGCCCAAAGCCAGTACCACGACATCGGCATCTCCAGGCAACTCGGCATCACCACCTGCTGGATCGAGCGCCGTCATGCGCAGAAGGGCTCCGGCGGCACCATTGAATCGGCCCACACCGTGCCCGACTACCACTTCCACACGCTGGCCGAACTGGCCGATGCGGTAGAAGCTGGCAAGTAAGTACGGCACGACATGCCCGGTCCCACGGCCGGGCATGTCGTGACATTCCACCCCGCCCTGCCCCGATTCCCTGCCTCCATGTCCATTGTCATCCTTTCCAACTCCGCCCAGGCCGAAGGCCTGACCTCCAGCGGCGCGGTAGCGCGTCCGCTAAGCCAGCCCGCCTGCGAGACCGCATCGTTGGAAGTCGCGCTGGAAGGCGCGGGCGAGAACCGCTCCGGCCTGTGGGAATGCACCCCGGGCCGCTTCGAGCGGCAACTTGCCAACGCCGAAGTCATGCATATCCTCAGCGGCGCCTGCACGTTCACGCCCGCTGGCGGAACCGCGCGCGAGATTCGTGCGGGCGACACGCTGTTTTTCCCTGCCAATACCGTTGGTGTGTGGGATATCCGCGAGACCGTACGCAAGGTGTACGTCGTGATGGGCTGACCTGCGGGCTGAACTGCGGGTTGACCTGCCTGCCGCATGCCCCGTTTCCACGGGGCGCGGCAGTTAGTCCGACGGGAACAGACGTTCGATCGGATAGTGGGTCTTGATGAACGGCGACTTGATGACGATGAAGCTGAAATACTTCTCGATGCCGATATTGCTTTCGAGCAGGCTCTCCATCAGTTCCTGGTAGTGGTTCACGCCGCGCGTGATGAACTTCAGCAGGTAGTCATACCCCCCGCTCACCAGGTGGCACTCGACGATCTCGTCGACCGCGGCCACCGCCTTCTCGAAATGCGCGAAGTCCTCGCGATGATGGTCCTGCAGCGTGACCTCGGTGAACACCGTCAGGATGTCACCGAGTTTATCCATGCGGATCTGTGCGCTGTACCCGCCGATATAGCCCGCCTGCTCGAGCCGCTTGACGCGAATCAGACACGGGCTGGCTGACAGACCGACCGCCTCCGCGAGATCTACATTGGTCATCCGGCCGTTCTTCTGCAGATGAGCCAGTATGCGAAGGTCCAGACGATCGAGTTTGATAGGCGCAACCATGTTTCCTGATGACAGACTTAACTGGATAGCATTCTCCCCGGGCCCCGGGGAGTAAGCAACCGCCACATCCGGCGCGTCAGTATCCTTTCGTACGATCCACGAGGCCCAGCATGGGCTCGCCGTCGCGCAGGCGGCGCAGATTGTCGAGCACCACGCGCGCGGCAGTGTCAGGCCGCGTCATGCTGGCCACGTGCGGCGTGATCCAGACGCGCGGATGGCGCCACAGCGGGTGCCCGGCCGGCAGGGGTTCCGGGTCCGCCACGTCGAGCACGGCGTCACCCAGTTGACCATCGTCGAGCGCCTTCAACAAGGCCGCAGCATTTAGATGCTGCCCGCGGCCAACATGGACCAGCCCAGCCCCTCGCGGCAGCTTGGCGAACAGCCCGGCATCGAGCATGCCGCGCGTCTCGTCGGTCAGTGGCAGCAGGCATACCAGGATGTCGGTGCGCGCCAGGAACGCATCGAGCGCGGGCCAGCCGGCAAACGTCTGCACGCCATCGATCTGTCGTGCGGACCGTGCCCAGCCGGCGCAGTCGAAGCCGAACGATGCCAGGCGCGCCAGCACCGCCTGCCCCAGCGAGCCCAGGCCCAGCACACCAACCCGGCAAGCCGACGCCGCCCGGACTTGCAGGGGCCGCCACTCACCGTGCGCCTGCTGGCGACGGTATGCGGGCATGTCGCGATGCAGCGCCAGTACGGATAACGTCACATACTCGACCATGCCTTCGACAATGCCCGGCTCAATCATGCGCACCAGTGGCACATGGTCAGGCAGTCGCGACAGATCGAACTGGTCGATGCCGGCCCCGGTTGAGAACAACACCTGCAAATTGGAGAATGCCGCGAGGTCTTCGGGAGGCTCCCATGCGGCCAGGAACTGCACGTCCGCCGGATCGCCCACGTCGGGCCAGATCCGAAAGCGCAGATGCGGCGCCTCGCGGGCAAATACCTCGGCCCATGTCGCGCCGCGCACGGGGTCGGCCTTGTAGAGAAACGTTGCTGCATCACGCATGCATTTATCCCAGTGTTTCGTCGGCCAGCACCACGCAGCAGCAGTGACTGGGGCGCACGCCACGGTCACCCCTGAGCAGCACGGCGGTTCGGCCGGTCTCTTCCAGCCCCAACCCGGCGATCCATTCGCGCAGGTCCGGCCCGGCAACCACGTCAAGCCGCAGGAAGCGGCCATCGGCCAGTGCGGCAAGGTGCGCCACCAGCGCGCGCGCGGTGTCCTCGCACGGCGCCACGACCGGGCCAATCACCGCGCCACGTCCAAAGCGACGCATCATCGCAAATCCCTGTGCGCCATCACGGTGATCCAGTACCACCGCACCCAGCGCACCGGGCAGCCATGTCTGCAGCATCCGTTCGCGCGTCATGCCAGTGGCGCGCGCGTCCAGCCCGGCCAGTAGCGGCAGGTCCTTGCGTCCCGCCGGGCGCAGCCGCGTTCCATCCGGCAGCGCCACCAGTGGCGGCTGCACGGCCTTGCCTTCGAAGCGCGTGATTTCCCCGACCTGAGCAAACCCGAGGGCGGCCGCCCAATCCGGTACGGGCAACGCCACGTGCATGCGCGTGGCACGCGACTCCAGTCCCTCGCAGAGCGCCTGCAGCAATTGCTTGCCCAGACCGCGCCTGCGCCAATCGGGATGCACCACCACCAGACCCAGCGATGCTTCGTACTGGCCCCATAGCCAGCGCATGCCCACGCCGACGATCCGGCCGTCGACCTCGACCGCGCGGCCTTCGCCAATTTCGAACAGCAGCTTCCAGTCGCGCAGGCGGTGCGGCCAGCCTGCCAGCTCGGAGAGCGCGAGCGCATCGGCGAGATCGCTTTGCACCATCGCGCGAATACTGGCAGCGCTGCCAGTACGTTGTGCGGGAGTCATTGCGGAATGCATGGCGTGCACGACACAGCGGTGTAGGTTCAGGAAGCCGCCATGATGCGATGAAGCGGTTGGGCAGGATAGGAAAAAATGCTTGTCCTGCCCGTACGCACCGTGGTCGTGCAAACCACGGGTTATCCCGGAGATTTTTGCGGTGCATATGCACGCGTGTCGTGCCCATGGCAGGCAATGCCGAATGCCCGGTCCGAAACCGCAGTAATCGCTGTGGGGGCGTCAAGAACCCAATAAAGTCTTCGGATATGCATGCTTCAATTTCAACGTGATGACGCAGGCCGCAAACGGTGCCTTGCGAGCCAGGCTTTCCTGCCCTGGCCGCACGATGCCCGCGGCGCCCAAACGTGACTGAAATGAAGCTCGATAGCTATTGGAAGGAAGGCGTCCCGGCATTCGTCGGCACGCCCGACGCATTGCCGACCCATGTGGATGTGGCCATCGTGGGCGGTGGCTTCTGCGGCCTGTCCGCCGCGCTCGGGCTGGCACGCCGCGGCGCCCGCGTGATCGTGCTGGAAGCGGGTAGCCGCCCGGCCGGCGAGGCATCGGGGCGCAACGGCGGCCACGTCAACAACGGCCTGGCCGTCGACTACGCCACGCTGGCGGCGCGCGTCGGCGCCGCGCAGGCACGTGCCTGGTATCACGCTTACGACGCCGCAGTGGACACGGTCGAGTCGATCGTGCGCGACGAACGCATCGACTGCGATTTCGTGCGGCGCGGCAAACTCAAGCTGGCCTCGCGCCCGGCGCATCTGGATGCATTGGCCCGCAGCGCCGAGCGGCTGTTGCGCGATGGTGTGGATGCCGACGTCGAGTTGATGGATGCGGCGCGCGTGCATGCCGAGGTGGCCAGCGACCGCTATCACGGCGGCCTGCTCTACAAGAAAAGCGCGCAGATGCACATGGGCCGCTTCGCGCTTGGCCTGGCCGACGCTGCGGTGCGTCATGGCGCTGCGATCCATCTCGATACGCCGGTGCAACGGCTCACGCGCGTGGGCGCCGGACACTCGCACCGCATCCAGACACCGCGCGGCACCGTGCAAGCTGACCAGGTGCTGCTGGCCACCGGCGCGAGCCGCCATGGCGGCTATGGCAGCTTTGGCTGGCTGCGCCGACGCATCGTACCGATTGGCAGCTTCATCATTGCCACCGCGCCGTTGGGCGAGGAACGCGCACAAGCGCTGCTGGCCGGCCAGCGCACCTACGTCACGACCGCCAACGTCCACCACTACTTCCGCCTGTCACCCGACCATCGCCTGATCTTCGGTGGCCGTGCACGCTTTGCCGTATCGAGCCCGCAATCCGATGCGCGCAGCGGTGCCATCCTGCGCGACGGCATGCTCGAAACCTTCCCGCAGCTTGCCGATGTGGACATCGACTTTTGCTGGGGTGGCCTGGTCGACATGACGCAGGACCGTCTGCCCCACGCCGGCGAACGCGACGGGCTGTACTACGCCATGGGATTCAGCGGACACGGCACACAGATGTCGGTGCACATGGGTCAGTGCATGGCTCGCGTGATGACGGGCGAAGCAAACGCCAACCCCTGGCGCGGGCGCGACTGGCCAGCCATTCCCGGTCACGTCGGACCGCCTTGGTTCCTGCCCGCCGTCGGCCTCTACTACAAGATGAAGGACGCCGTGTCCTGAATCTGCCACGACTCAACAGACCCCTCCCGAAAACACTCCGCCCCCTACAGGAGCTATCGCCATGTTTGACAAGAAGCCGCTGGAAGACTTCGTCGGTCCCACCGAATCGACCCGAATCATGCATGCGTTGCAACGCGGTGCGACGCGGCGCGACATTCTCAAGCTGCTGGCCGCCGGCGGAATGCAAGCCGCCCTGGCGGGCTCCCTGGCTGGGGTGGCCGTGTCCGCCCACGCGCAGACGCCGCGCCGCGGCGGCCGCATCCGCGTAGCGGGCGACAATGCCTCCGCTGCCGACACGCTCGACCCCGCCAAGCAATCGAACAAGACCGACTATTGTCGCGGCACCATGCTGTACAACGGCCTGACCGAACTCGATCCCACGCTGGCCCCCCAGCCAGCGCTGGCTGCGTCGTTCGCCACGCAAGACGCCGTCACATGGGTGTTCAAGCTGCGCAAGGATGTCACCTTCCATGACGGCAAGGCGTTGACGCCTGCGGACGTGGTGTTCTCGTTGCTACGCCACAAGGACCCCGCCACCGCATCCAAGGCCAAATCGCTGGCCGACCAGATCAAGAGCGCCACGGCCACCGGCCCCAATGAAGTGACCGTGGTGCTGACCGCGCCGAATGCGGACTTCCCGGTCATCGTTGGCACATTCCACTTCCATATCGTCCGCGCCGGTACGACGGATTTCAACCAGGGCATCGGCACCGGCCCGTACAAGCTCAAGGAGTTCCGCCCGGGGGTGCGCTCGCTGGTGGTGCGCAACGACAACTACTGGAAGCCCGGCAAGCCGTACCTGGACGAGATCGAGTTCGTCGGCATCGGCGACGAAGGCGCGCGCGTCAACGCGCTGCTGTCGGGCGACCTTGACCTTGTCGCGTCGATCAATCCGCGCTCGGCGCCCCGCGTCAAGGGTGCCCCCAACACCGACATCTTCGTGACGCAGTCCGGCCAGTACACGGACCTCATCATGCGGCGCGACAGCGGCCCGGGCGCGAATCCGGACTTCGTGCAAGGCATGAAGCTGCTGCTGGACCGCGAGCTGATGAAGAAGAGCATTGCGATGGGCCATGCCGTGCTTGGCAATGACCAGCCGATCGACCCGACCAACCGCTTCTACTTCGCGGGCCTGCCGCAAACGACGTTCGATCCCGAGAAGGCCAAGTTCCATCTCAAGAAAGCCAATATCGGCAGCACGGCAATCCCGGTGGTGGCATCGCCGGCCGCGCTGTATTCCGTGGACATGGCGCAGATCCTGCAGCAGAGCGCACGCCAGGCCGGCCTCAATCTGGAAGTCAAGCGCATGCCGGCCGACGGCTACTGGTCCAATCACTGGCTCAATAGCCCCGTGGGCTTTGGCACCGTCAACCCCCGCGCCAGCGCCGACACGCTGCTCACGCAGTTCTTCAAGTCCGATGCCACGTGGAACGAATCGCGTTACAAGGATCCGAAGTTCGATGCGCTGCTGCTGGCCGCGCGCGCGGAAACCGACGTGGCCAAACGCAAGCAGATGTATGCCGACATGCAGACGATGATCCGCCAGGACGCCGGCATCGGCATCCCGCTGTTTGTCGCCTCGGTCGACGGATTCAACAAGCGCCTGAAGGGCCTGTCGCCGGTGCCGCTGGGTGGCCTGATGGGTTACTCGTTCGCCGAGCATGTCTGGCTGGCTGCGTAACGCCACACGTGTAGGAGGTATCGTGAATCAGTTCATCCTGCGCTTGCTGGCGCGCCGCCTGGGGCTGGCGGTGCTGTCGCTGCTGGCCGTTTCCGTGATCGTCTTTGCCATCACCGCGGTATTGCCCGGCGATGCCGCCCAGGAACAACTTGGGCAGGACGCCACTCCCGAGGCCCTGGCCGCGCTGCGCGCTCAGATGGGTCTGGACGTGCCCGCGCCGGTGCGCTACGCGCATTGGCTCGGCGGCATGCTGAAGGGGTCGGCAGGCACGTCGATAGTCACCGGCATGCCGGTCACCGACACCATCGGCGGTCGTCTGCCGCATTCCCTGCTGCTCGCGGGCCTGACCGCGCTGATCTCGGTACCCGTGGCCCTGGGGCTAGGCATTCTGGCTGCCGTGTACCGCGGAACGTGGTTCGACCGCGCGGTCAGCATCGGCTCCGTGGCGGTCGTGTCCATCCCGGAGTTCCTGGTCGCCACACTGGCCGTGCTGCTCTTCGCGGTGCAGTTGCGCTGGCTGCCGGCGCTGGCCTACGTCAGCGAAGGCGATTCATGGCAGACGCTGCTGCGCTCCCTGGCCATGCCCGTGATGAGCCTGTGCTGTGTGATCGTGGCGCAGATGCTGCGCATGACCCGCGCCGCCGTGATCGACCAACTCAATGCCCCGTACATCGAGATGGTGCGGCTCAAGGGCGCCTCACCGGCGCGCATGGTGCTGTTCCATGCGCTGCCCAACGCGATCGGCCCCATTGCCAATGCCGTGGCGCTGAGCCTGTCGTACCTGCTCGGTGGCGTGATCATCGTCGAGACCATCTTCAACTACCCTGGCATTGCCAAGCTGATGGTCGATAGCGTGTCGCAGCGCGACATGCCCGTGGTTCAGGTGTGCGCCATGATCTTCTGCGTGGCCTACCTGATTCTCGTCACGCTGGCCGACGTCTGCGGCATCGTGGCCAATCCGCGCCTGCGTCACCGCTGACGCGCCATTGGAAGTCTCATCATGTCCACGACAACGAATACCCACACCACGCCCGCCGTGACCACCGACCCCACCCACCCTCGATTGAAGCTGCCCAGACTCGGCGTGCCGGGCTGGCTCGGCGCGCTGGTGCTGCTGGCCTGGCTGGTGGCCGCCATCGTCGGTCCGATCCTGATCACCACCGACGGCACGCCCGCCGGCGATATCCAGGTGTTTGCGCCGGTCAGTCTGCAGCATTGGCTTGGCACCGACTACCTCGGGCGCGACATGCTCGTACGCGTGGTGCTCGGTGCGCGCTACACGGTATGCGTGGCGCTGGCCTCCACGCTTTGCGCAAGCGGCCTGGGCATTGGGCTGGCGCTGCTGGCCACGGTCAGCGGCCGATGGATCGACACCGCACTGAGCCGCGGCCTGGACACGCTGACCGCCATTCCCAGCAAGATGTTCGCGCTGATCATGGTGGCGGCGTTCGGCTCGTCGGTGTGGATGCTCGCGCTTACGGCCGCCATCATCTACATTCCCGGTGCCTATCGTATTGCGCGCTCACTGGCCGTCAATATCAACGCGATGGACTACGTGACCGTGGCCCGCACCCGCGGCGAAAGCACTGGCTACATCATGCGCAAGGAAATTCTGCCTAACATTCTCGGCCCGATGCTGGCCGACCTGGGCCTGCGTTTCGTCTACGTCGTACTGCTGCTGGCCAGCCTGAGTTTCCTGGGCCTGGGCATCCAGCCGCCCGATGCGGACTGGGGATCGCTGGTGCGTGAAAACATCGGCGCGCTGGCCGATGGCAGCATGGCCGTGATCGCACCGGCCCTCGCTATCGCGAGCCTGACCATCGCGGTCAATCTCGTCATCGACAACCTGCCGGGCCGTTCGGCACGGGCCGGAGGCAAATAATGGGCAAGTCAGTACAAGTCACCAATCTTCGCATCGCCGCGGGCGATGTCACCATTGTCGACGACGTCAACTTCCAGATCGCGCCAGGCCAGGTGCTGGCGCTGATTGGCGAATCCGGCTCGGGCAAGACCACCACGGCCTTGTCGTTGATGGGATACGCGCGCCACGGCTGCGACATCGTCGGCGGCAGCATCCGCGTCGGCGACACCGACGTGCTGGCCCTGTCGCCAGCACAGCAGCGCGCGCTGCGCGGGCGGTCCATCACCTATATCGCGCAGAGCGCGGCCGCGTCGTTCAACCCGTCGCGCACGATCATGGACCAGGTGGTGGAGCCGGCGCTGATCCACCGGCTGATGGACCGTGCCAGTGCCGAGCGCAAAGCCGTCGATCTGTTCCGCGAACTGGCCCTGCCCAATCCCGACACGATTGGGCAGCGTTATCCGCACCAGGTGTCGGGCGGCCAGTTGCAGCGCCTGATGGCTGCCATGGCGCTGATTACCGACCCGGACCTGGTCATCCTCGACGAACCCACTACGGCGCTCGACGTGACCACCCAGGTGGAAGTACTGCGTGCGTTCCGGCGCGCGGTGCGCGAGCGTCAGTCGACCGCGGTGTACGTGAGCCATGACCTCGCGGTGGTGGCGCAGGTGGCCGACCATATCCTCGTATTGCGCGACGGACAGATGCGCGAACTTGGTGAGACCGACCAGATCCTGCAAGCACCGCGCAATGACTACACGCGCAGCCTGCTCGACGCTGCGCGACCTACCGAACGCGGTGGCCGGGCCGAGCGTCCGGAGGCCAACCCGGTGCTGCTGCAAGTGCGCGGGCTGTCGGCCGGCTACGGCGCGGTCGATGCCAAGGGGCAACCCGAGATCAAGATTCTGGACGACATCAACCTGACGCTGCACCGCGGACAGTCGATCGGGGTGATCGGCGAATCGGGATCGGGCAAGACCACGCTGGCCCGCGCCATCGCCGGTCTGGTGGCGCCTTGCGGCGGCAGCATCGAATTCGATGGCCAGCCGCTGCCGCCAACGCTTGCCGGCCGGCAGCGCGAAGCACTGCGCCGGATCCAGATCGTCTTCCAGATGGCTGATACGGCGTTGAACCCGTCGCATACCATCGAGGAAATCCTGGCGCGGCCGCTGCAGTTCTTCCGTGGTCTGCGCGGCGCGCCGCAGCGCGCACGCATCCGTGAGCTGCTCGATCTGGTGCACCTGCCCGCCGGCCTTGCCGCGCGCACGCCAGCAGGACTGTCCGGCGGCCAGAAGCAACGTGTCAATCTTGCTCGCGCGCTGGCCGCCGAACCCGAACTGATCCTGTGCGACGAAATCACCTCGGCACTGGATACCGTGGTGGGCGCGGCGATTCTCGACCTGATGGCCGATCTGCGCCGCGAGCTCGGGGTGTCGTATCTGTTCATCAGCCACGACCTGCACACAGTGCGCGCGATCTGCGACGAGATCGTGGTCATGCAACACGGCCGCAAGCTTACCCAGGTAGCGCACGCCGATTACCAGCGCGGTCCGCACCATCCGTACTACGCGCTGCTGGAGCGCTCCGTGCCAGAGTTGCGCCGCGGCTGGATCGACGAAGTCGATCTCGGCGCCGCGCGCGCGGCCGCGCAGGACAACGCAACGGCCGCACGCTGAGGGCCGCTGCACCCGTACCTCTTTTCCTCTTATCCGAATGTCTTCCGGGCCATCGCCGCGTAACGCGCGGCATGGCAACGGGCCCCTGTTGCCAAGGAGAAACGTCATGCCTTTGACCATCGAGAACACCAGCCTGCTGCCGGGCGCCAACCTGATCGGCGCCGAATGGTGTGCCGCCGCCGACGGCCGCACCCTGAACGTGAGCGACCCCGCCACCGATGAGGTCTTTGCCACCGTGCCGGACAGCGGCGCCGCCGACGCGCGCCACGCCGTCAACGTCGCGCACGCCGCATTTGCCAACTGGCGCAAGGTGCCGGCCAAGCAGCGCGCCCAGATCGTCAAGCGCTGGAACGACCTGATCGTTGCCCATGTAGAGGATCTGGGCCGCCTGATCTCGCGCGAGCAAGGCAAACCCCTGGCCGAAGGCAAGGGCGAGGTCCTGTACGCTGCCAGCTACGTCGAGTGGTTCGCCGAGGAAGCGACACGCACCGACGGGGATGTCATTGCCGCGCCGGTGCCTGGCCGCCGCATGTTCGCGCTGCGCGAGCCGGTGGGCGTGATCGCCGCCATCACGCCGTGGAATTTCCCGGCCGCGATGATTGCGCGCAAGATCGCGCCTGCGCTGGCCGCTGGTTGCACGGTGGTCTGCAAGCCGGCAGAGGACACCCCGCTCACTTCGCTGGCGCTGGTCAAGCTGGCCGAGCAGGCCGGCGTGCCAGCGGGCGTGCTGAACATCGTCACTGCCTCGCGCGAACGCGCTGCCGAAGTGGTCGACGTCTGGCTCGACGATCCGCGCGTGCGCAAGATGACGTTCACCGGCTCCACGCCGGTGGGCAAGCATCTGGCCCGCCGCTCGGCCGACACGCTCAAGAAGTTGTCGCTGGAACTGGGCGGCAACGCACCGTTCATCGTGTTCGACGATGCCGACCTCGACGCAGCCGTCGACGGGCTGATGGCAGCCAAGTTTCGCAACGGCGGCCAGACCTGCGTCTGTCCCAACCGCATCTACGTGCAGGACAAGGTCCACGATGCCTTTGTCGAGAAGCTGGCCGCACGCGTGAGCGCGCTGGTGGTGGCACCCGCCACCGACCCGGCCGCGCAGATTGGTCCGATGATCAATGCACGGGCCGTGGAAAAGATCGAGCGTCACGTCAACGATGCCGTGAGCCGCGGCGCTCGCGTGGTGACTGGCGGCAAGCGCATCCGCTCGGAACGCTGCCCGGGCGCCAACTACTACGCACCGACGGTGCTCGTCGACGTCGACGCGACGATGGTCTGTTCGTGCGAGGAATCGTTCGGACAGGTGGCACCGGTCACGCGCTTCCAAACGGAGGCCGACGTCGTGGCGGAAGCCAACGCCACACCATTCGG
>VFQP010002794.1_pt1 | contig 18858 bp, 17 predicted proteins | sample 3512351 | NCBI WGS metagenome assembly VFQP01 (sample SAMN10412372, study PRJNA504923) | tailings metagenome | isolation source: Relicate 1 Philex TSF1 revegetated site | place: Philippines: Tuba, Benguet | collected 2017-08-29
TCCAGGCGCGTGTGCCCGTGCTGACCTGGCAGACGCTGGGCACCAACACCGTGATTATCCCGTGGGGCGAGGTCTACACCGCGCTGGCGACGGGCACGATCGAAGCGGTGACGGCGCGCGTCGAGGCGCATTACGCGACCAAGCAAACCGAAGTCGCCAAATACATGACGGTGACGGAGGAATATTATCAGACCTATCTGCCGGTCATGAGCAAGCGGACCTATGATCGTTTGAAGCCCGAGCATCGCGCGGCGGTCGTCAAAGCGGCGAGCGAAGCGGGTGCCGAGTTCATGCGACTGTCGGCCGAAGCGACCGAGACGTATCAAGCGCGGGTGAAGAACGAACACGGCGTTTCGATCATCTATCCGCCCTTGGGCCCGTGGAAGGCCGCCGTGCAGCCGATCCAGGGCAAGTTCGAGGAAGAGGGAATCATTCCCAAGGGCATGCTCGCCGAAATCGCCGCGATCAAGTCGAACTGAGCGGCAGCGAGGAACCCAGCGTGTCCGTCCACCGCACCCGTTCCGACGACACCGTGTCGCGCATGTTGCGTGCTCTCGGCGCTGCGGAACTTGCGGTGGCGGCCGCCGCGTTCCTGTTCACCTGTATAATCGTCAGTCTCAATGCGGGGCTGCGCTATCTTGCCAACTCGTCGATCATCTGGTCGGAAGAAGCGGCATTGCTCGCGACCAACATTTTCGTCTTCGTCGGCGCGGCGGTGATCTTCAAGGCGCGCGCCGATGTTGCCGTCTCGTATTTTCTCGAGAAAATGAGCCCGCGCACCGCCGCGTGGATGGAGTTCGCGACATTTGCGGCGGCGGCGATTTTTTTCGGCGTCATGGCGGTGCAGGCGATTCTGCTTTGGCCGCTGCAGCGTTTTACCTCGACCTTCATCCTCGACATCAGCCGGTTCTGGTTCACCGTGCCGTTGATTTGGGGAACGGTGTCGATGTGCCTGACCAGCCTCGTCTTCGCCGCGCGCCGCTTCGCCGCGAATGGACGCGGGAGCTTCGAACGTTTACCACCCTTCGTCGCCGCACCGGTGGAACCCGAATGACGCTTTTCATTCTGATCGGCAGCTTCATGCTGTTGTTCGCGCTGGGCGTGCCGGTGTCGTTGGCGATCGGCCTCGCGTCGTTCGCCGCGATCCTGACCGGCGATTATTCGCTGCTCGACCTGCCGCGCTACACGATGAGCGGCATCGACTCCTTCATCCTGCTGTCGATCCCGTTCTTCGTGCTGGCGGGAAATCTGTTCAACATCAGCGGGGCGACGTCGCGGCTCTTCGCTTTCTGCGAAGCCGTCTTCGCGCGCATTCCCGGCGGTCTCGGCCAAGTCACGATCATGTCGAACGTCGTGTTCTCGGGCATGTCGGGCGCGGCGCTGGCCGATATCGCGGGGCTCGGGACGATCGTCAGCCGGGCGATGAACAGGGCCGGCTATCGCCCACCTTTCGCTGCCGCGACGATCTTGGCGGGTTCCGTGCTCGGCCCAATGATTCCGCCCTCGATTATGTTCATCATCTACGCCGCCGCGACGAATACGTCGGTCGGACGGCTGTTCCTTGGCGGTGCCGGCGCGGGATTGTTCATTGCAGCGGTGCTGATGGTCTATATCGCCTATCGCGCGATGACCGGCCGCGAGCCATGCCCGCCCGCGCCCCAAACTACGATGCGGGAATTCGGGCGTACGAGTTTCGGCGCTATTCCCGCACTTCTCGCACCCCTCGTCATTCTGGGCGCGATGCGCACGGGCGCCGTCACGGCGACGGAAGCGGGCGTGCTGGCCGTGCTTTATGCCCTGATGCTCGGGCTCATTTATCGCGGCTACAGTGTCGCGAAAGTGCGCTGGGCCGTGACCGACGCGGTGCTCACCTCGGCGAATATCCTGTGGATCATCGCCGTCTCCACCGTTATGGGCCATATCCTAACGCTCGAAGGTCTCGCGCAGTCGCTCAGCGCCGCACTTGCGAGCGTGACCGACCATCGCGTGCTCGCGTTGCTGATCATCAATGTGGGTTTGCTGGCCTTGGGATGCGTGCTCGAAACCACGCCGGCGCTGTTGATTGCGGCCCCCATTCTGATGCCGGTGGTCGCGGGTTACGGCGTCGATCCGGTGCATTTCGGCGTCATCATGTGCCTCAACCTCATCATCGGCATCATCCATCCGCCGATGGGGATCGGTCTGTTCGCGGTGTCGGCCATCACCAAATTGTCGGTCGAAACGGTGACGAAGGCGACGTTGCCCTATCTGATCCCGCTGATCTTCGCGCTGATGGTCATCACCTTCGTGCCGCAGATCACGCTGTGGCTGCCCGATCTGGTGATGGGCCCCGCAATCCGCTGACACGATGAAAGTCGCCCGCCTTGGGGAAACGCATGTCTAAAGCACAAGTATACGTAAAATATATCTACGGAGCGAACGCGTGAGCGAAGTGATCGTGGGCGTCGATGTCGGTGGAACGTTCACCGACCTGATGATCGTGCGGCGCGATCCGCCGGCGGCGCTGTTGTGGAAATGCCCGTCGAGCAATGCGGAGCCCGATCGCGCGATCGTGCGCGGCCTCGCCGAAGCGCTGGCGCAATTCGGCCTGTCGCCGGCCGACGTTACGCGTTTCGCCCACGGCACGACGGTCGGCACCAATGCGTTGATCGAGCGGCGCTGCGGCACGGTCGCGGTGGCGACGACCGAGGGATTCCGCGATCTGCTGGAGATCGGCCGTCAGACCCGGCCGCGCATCTACGATCTGCATCTCGACAACCCGCCGCCGCTCGTGCCGCGCGAGTTGCGCTTCGAAGTCGCCGAGCGTATGCGCGCCGACGGCACGGTCCATCGTGCACTCGACGAAGCGGGCGTGACGCGGACCGCCAAGACCATCGCCGACAGCGACGTGGATTGCGTGGTCGTTTGCTTCCTGCATTCGCACGCGCATCCCGAACACGAACGCCGCGCCGCCGAACTGATCCGCGCCGCGGTCGATCCCGAGATCGACGTGATTTGCTCGTCGACTGTCCATCCCGAGTTTCGCGAATACGAGCGCTTCTCGACCGCCGTGTTGAACGGCGCGCTGCTGACCGTGATGCGCGAATATCTCACGCGCCTCGGGGCGGGCATCGCCGGGCTGGGCGTGAAAGCCGAAACGCTGGTGAGCCAAAGTGCGGGCGGATTGTTCGCGCTGTCCGACGCGGCGCGTTTGCCCATCCGCACCGCCCTGTCGGGACCGGCGGCGGGCGTGCTCGGCGCCGCGTTTCGCGCGCGTGCGGCCGCGATTCCTGACATCATCACCATGGATGTCGGCGGCACGTCGACCGATGTCAGCCTGGTTTCTGGCGGTGAGCCCGCGCGCAACGCGGGCCGCACGCTGGCCGGGTTTCCGTTGCGTCTGCCCACGATCGACGTCAACGCGGTGGGGGCGGGCGGCGGCTCGATCGCCTGGATCGACCGCGACGGGCTTCTCAAAGTCGGCCCGCGCAGTGCGGGCGCCGAGCCCGGGCCGATCTGCTATGCGCGCGGCGGCAAGGACATCACGGTCACCGACGCGAATGTCGTGCTCGGCCGTCTGCGCGGCGACGCATTGCTCGGCGGCCGGATGAAGATCGATTCCGATCTGTCGCGGCGCGCGATCGAGAAGCTCGCGACGGAATTGAAACTTTCGCCGTTGGAGACGGCGCTCGGCATCGTGCGCGTCACCTCGGCGAATATGGTGCGCGCGATCCGCACGATCTCGGTCGAACGCGGTCACCGGCCCGGCGATTTCGCGCTGTTCGCCTTCGGCGGCGCGGGGCCGCTTCACGCTTCCGACGTCGCGCGCGAGTTGGAGATGGATCTGATCGTCGTGCCGCCGCGGCCGGGTTTGCTGTGCGCGGAGGGCTTGCTGTTCTCCGATCTGACCGCCGATTTCGTGGCGACCTTGACGTTGCCGCTCGCCGACGCGTCGCTCGATACGTTGACGAGCGCGCGGTCCGAACTTTCCGCGCGCGCCGCGACGTGGTTCGCGGCGGGCAAGGTCGCGGCGGATCGCCAGGAAATGCGCTGGAGTTACGATTTGCGCTATGTCGGGCAGAATTTTGAACTCGCCGTAGCGCAAACCGGCGCAACGCTCGACGGTGCGGCCTTCGGCGATCTCGCGTCCCGGTTCCATCGTCTGCACGAGCAGAATTACGGCTTCGCCTTCGAGCGCGAGCCGATCGAGATCGTCAATGTCCGCCTGACCGCGATCGGCCGGCTGGATCCGCCGACGCTCGAGGAAGCCGAAGACAAGGCATCGGCCGCGCCGGTCGGAACGCGCGACACGGTGTTTCGGGAGCCGAAGCCGATCCCGACGCCGATCTATCGGCGCGAGGATCTCGCGCGCGGCCAACGCATCGCCGGCCCCGCCATCGTCGAACAGCTCGACACGACGACGATCGTCTTTCCGGACGAAACGCTCGCCGTCGACCGGCATGGAAATCTTCTGATCACGCGCCGCAACGGGGGCGGAAAATGAGCCTGTCGCCGATCGACATCGAATTGCTGCGCTCCTCGCTCGCCAGCGTGGTCGACGAAATGTACGTGGCGCTGATGCGCAGCGCCTATTCGACCAATATCAAGGAGCGTCACGACCACAGCGCCGCGATCTTCGATGCCGAAGGTCGCGCCGTGATCCAGGGCGATAGTCTGCCGTTGCATTTGGCGTCGATGCTGGGCCTGGTCGAAGTGGTGATCGCCAAATACGGCAGGGACGGCATCAAGCCGGGCGACATGTTCGTGTCCAACGATCCGTTCGTCGGCCGGGGCTCGCATCTGCCCGACGTGGCGCTGCTCGCCCCCGTCTTCGCCGACGGGAAACTCGCGTTGTTCGTCGCCAACATCGCCCATCACGCCGATATCGGCGGCATGTCGCCGGGCAGCATGGCGGGCGGCATGACCGAGATCTATCAGGAAGGTCTGCGCATTCCGCCGATCCGCATCGCGCGCGACGACGCGATCGTCGACGATACGCTCGATCTTATTCTGCTCAACGTGCGCATGCCCGGCGAACGGCGCGGCGACTACCTCGCGCAGATCGCGGCGAACCGGCTGGGGATTCGGCGCTGCGCCGATTTGATCCGCAAATGGACGCTGCCGAAAATCACGGAAGGGGCGGCGGCGATCATCGAATCGACGGCGACGCGCATGCGCCGTGCGATCGCGGAACTGCCCGATGGCGAGCATTCCTTCGCCGACGTGATCGACGACGACGGCATGGGCACGACGAATATCGCGATCAAGGTGCGGGTCGCCATCGCGGGCGACACGATCACGTTCGACTTCACCGGCTCGGCGCCGCAGGTGCGCGGCAATATCAACAACAGCATCTCCGGCCTGCAAGCGACGGTGCTGTACGCGATCAAGTCGTTGCTGGATCCGGAAGTCGCGGCCAATCACGGCATGCTCGCCCCCGTGCGCATCGTGGCGCCCGAGGGCACGATCGTGAACGCGGCCTTTCCGGCGGCGTCGGCGGGGCGCGCGCAGACCTGCCAGCGCATCATCGACGTGATTCTCGGCGCGCTCGCCGAAGCGGTGCCCGACCGGGTGATCGCGGCGAGCAACGGCGCCAATACCAGCGTCGTGTTCTCCGGTACCGGGGCGAACGGCAAATACTATCTCTATATGGAAACGATCGGCGGCGGTGCCGGTGCGCGTTCCTATAAGGACGGCACCGACGGCGTGCAGGTCCATATCACCAACACGTCGAACCTGCCGGTCGAAGCGTTGGAGAAGGAATATCCGCTGCTGATCGAGCGCTACGAACTCGTCGAGGAATCGGGCGGGGCGGGGCGCTGGCGCGGCGGGTTGGGATTGCGGCGGGTCTATCGCCCCCTCGGCCATACGGCGCAATTCAGCGGTCAGGGCGAGCGTTTCGCGAGTCAGCCTTGGGGCTTGTTCGGCGGCGGTCCGGGTGCGGCGGGTTCTTTCGCGTTGCGCGCCGCCGACGGCAAGCAGCAACGCTTGCCCGCGAAGCCGCCGACATTGCCGATCCCCGACGGGACGGCCTTGATCGTCGAAACGCCCGGCGGCGGCGGCTACGGCGAGCCGGCCGCGCGCGACGCGGCGCATCGCGCGAGCGATATGCGCGCCGGCAAGTATTCGAAAGCCGCGATGGCGCGGCTCTATGACGGCGGCAAGGCCGCGAAGAAATCCGCACTGGGAGGTGCCTGATGAGTTTCGATTACATCGTCGTCGGCGGCGGGATCAGCGGTGCGGCGACCGCGTATTACCTGCAGAAGAGCGGCGCCAAAGTTCTGCTGATGGAGAAGGGCGATCTCGCCTCCGGCGGTACCGGTAAAAGTGCGGCGATCGTCCGTCAGCATTATTCCACGCCGCTGATGGCGCGGCTCGCCAAGCGCAGCATCGATATTTTCGAAGCGATGCCTTCCGAGCTCGGCGCGTCGGGCGGTTTCGCCAAGGTCGGCTATCACCTGCTGCTGTCGCCCGCGATGCTCGATGCGGCGAAGGCGAATATCGAGATGCAGCGCCAGATCGGCGTGCGCACGTCGCTGTTGCCGAATGCCGAATGGTCGAAGCTCGACTGGCTCAACCCGGAGGGCGTCGCCGGGATCGTCAACGAGCCGGACGGCGGCTACGCCGATCCGGTGGCGAGCGTCGAGGCCTATGTCGGCGCGTTCGAGCGCGCGGGCGGCACGGTGCGCAAGAAGGCGGCGTGTCGCGCCTTGACGCGCGCGGGCAACCGCGTGACCGGAATCGTGACCGATGACGGCGACATCGCGGCGGGCGGCGTGGTCAACGCCGCGGGCCCGTGGGCGCGGTATCTGGCCGAAAGTGCCGGTGTGGCGCTCGAAATGCGCACCGTGCGCGAGCAGGATACGGTCTGGGCCGCGCGCGGCGGCCACCCGATTCCGACGGGCAGCGTGTCCAACGGCGTCGACGCGATCTATCTGCGCCCGCTGGGCGACGGCCGTTTCATCATCGGGCGCGGCTTTCCCAAGGATTACGACGACGTCGATCCCTATAACTACAAGACCAATGCCGACGATTCTTTCGTCGCGGACGTGCAGTCGCGTTTGGACAAGCATTTGCCGGGCTTCGCCGGCGCCAAGCTGATCGCGTCCTATGCGTCGCTCTACGACGTCAGTGCCGATTGGTATTCCTATGTCGGCCCGCGCGCCGATATCGCCGGCTATTTCGACTTCTCCGGCGGCAGCGGCCACGGGTTCAAGATCGCGCCGGCGATGGCGCAGGAACTCGCCGCGTGGATGACGACCGGCAAGGTCGCGTCCGATTTCGCGGGGCTGAGCTACGACCGCGTCAAGGCGGGCAAGCTGTTCAAGGGTTCCTACGGCGGAAATCGGGGGTAACGATGTCGATATCGGGACAGCCGGGATTCCGGCTCCGGCGCGCGATCGATCGCGCGGATGCGAAAGTCGTGACGGCGTTGGCGAAGTTTCCGGTGGCGATCGTCGGCGACGCGCTCGGCCGGCGCGGCGTGATGCATCAAGCGATCAAGCCGCTGGTGCCGGAATGGAAGCTCGCCGGTCCGGCGGTCACGGTCGAAGTGCGGCCCGGCGACAATCTGATGATCCATACCGGTCTCGCCTTGGCGCGGCCGGGCGACGTGCTGGTGATCGACGCCAAGGGCAATCTCGATTGCGGATTATGGGGCGGTATTCTCCATGCGCTTGCGGCACGCCGCCAGATCGCCGGCGTGGTGATCGACGGCGCGGTGCGCGATAGCGCCGAACTGCGCGCGAGCCCCATTCCGGTCTTCGCGCGCGGCGTCAACCCGTGCGGCGGCGACAAGGAAGGGCCGGGGCAAGTGAACTTCCCGATTTCCTGCGGCGGCGTGCCGGTGATGCCGGGCGACGTGGTGCTGGGCGACGGCGACGGCGTGCTGGTGGTGCCTTCCGAACTCGCGGCCCAAGCGCCGGCCTTAGCGCAAGGCAGGATCGACGCCGAGGGCAAATGGCTCGCCGCGATCGATGGCGGCGTCGATGTGCTGCCCTTCGTCGTGCCGAATTTGCGCCGCTACGGCGTGCTGCGCGAGGACGAGGATCTGATCGCGCCGCAATGACGGACCGGCGCGCTTACGCGCGCCGGTAATAGACCTTCGCGCTGGGCGGGCGGATATCCGTGAGCGTGCCGGCGTAGTGGCGCAGCGCATGCGGCGCGAAAGGATGCTTGCGGCATTCGTCTTCGCGCAGTTCGATGCCCAAACCCGGACGGTCGGGGATCAGCATGCAGCCGTCCTGGAACACGAGATCCTCGGCGACGATCTCGCCGCGCCAGGGCACGTCGGACATCATCATTTCGAGCCAGGCGAAATTCGGAATCGACGCGCCCAATTGCAGCGTCATCGCGTTGGCGACCGGCCCGATCGGATTATGCGGGCAGACCGGCAGATAGCGCGCATGCGCCATGGCGGCGATGCGTTTGGCCTCCATCAAGCCGCCGACATGACTGATGTCGGGTTGCAGATAGTCGGCCGCGCGCGCTTCGATCAATTCGGCGAAGCGCGCGGGTTCGTAGTAACGCTCGCCCGTCGCGATGGGGATCGGGCTCTTGGCGCGCACGTCGGCGAGTGCTGCGATCGATTCGGGCGGAATCGGCTCTTCGAACCAATAGGGGCGGTACGGCGCGAACTCATGCGCCAACGAAATCGCGGTGGGCACGTTGAAGCGCCCATGGACTTCGATCATCAATTCGATATTGGGCCCGACCGCTTCGCGCACGGCGCGGACTTTCGCGACCGTGCGGTTGCGTTCTTCGCGGTCCATCGTGAGATAGGCGGAACCGAACGGATCCCATTTCAGCGCTTTGAAGCCGAGTGCGACGGCCGCCGCGGCCTTCTCGGCGAATTCGCCGGGTTCGCGCGCGCCGACGAACCAGCCATTGGCGTAAGCGGGGACGCGGTCGCGCTGCTTGCCGCCAAGCAATTCGTAAACCGGCACGCCGAGCGCTTTGCCTTTGATGTCGAGTAGCGCCGCTTCGATGCCGGCCAATGCCGAGCGGATCGTGACGCCGGTGCGCCAGTAGCTATTGCGCGACAGCATCTCGATGTGATGCTCGACCGCGAACGGATCCGCACCGATGAGTTGCCGCGCGAACTCCTCGATCTGCGCGGCGATGGCCGGCTCGCTGTGCTCGACCGTTGATTCGCCGACCCCCGAAATGCCCTCCGTCGTGTCGATCGCGACGAAAACGTAATTCGCCCGGAAGGCGTCGACGACGAGGGGGCGGACCGCAGTGATCTTCATTGAGGGGGTTCCTTGTTTAGATATTATATATTATTTAAAGAGCCTATCTCATTTTGTCACCTATAAAGTAAGCATAAGTGCTCGTGTATCGCGATATTGACTCCAGATATAATATATAATATGAAGCGCGAGGGAGGACCGATCTTGAGCAAAAGCCAGACGGAGAAACGAGCCGATATCGCCTTTGCCCTCGTGCTGCTGGTGATCGGCATCGGCGTCGCGATCGAAGGGATGAAGATCCCGCCATCGCGCTTCGATCCGTTGGGCTCGGGCGCCGTGCCAGCACTGATGGGTGCTGCCTTGGCCATTCTCGCCTTGGTCGTGCTGTTCGCCGCGGTCACGAATTTCAAGATCGGCGACGGCGATCGTCTTTTCACGGGGCTTGACGATACGAGCGACGAAGCGCCGTCGCTTGCCCGCGCGGCGGGCGCGTTCGCGTGGACGCTTGTTTACGCCGCCGCACTCGAGTTTCGCATCGTGCCTTATTGGGCATCGACCTTCGTCTATATGGCGGCGCTGATCCTGGCGCTCGCACCGCGCGACAAGCGCGCCTATGCGACGACCGCGATCGTCTCCGGCGTCTGTGCGATCGGGCTCGATCTCGTCTTCCGCAATGTGTTGAGCATCGATCTGCCATGACTTTGCTTGAAGCCTTCGCCGCGTCGTTTCAGCCGATCGCGTTTGCGACGCTGTCGCTGGGCGTCTTTCTCGGCATCGTCGTGGGCGCGCTGCCGGGCATGACCGGCGGCATGCTGATGGCGTTGACGCTGCCCTTCACCTATTACATGACCGATTCCAACGCGATTACGTTGCTGATCGGCATGTATGTGGGCGGGATCAGCGGCGGGCTTATCACCGCCACGCTTATGCGCATCCCGGGCGAGCCATCATCCGTGATGACGACGCTGGACGGGTATCCGCTGGCGCGCAAAGGCCAGCCGGGCCGCGCTTTGGGCTTGGGCATTTCCGCGTCGCTCGTCGGCGGCGGTCTTTCCTGGATCGCGCTCGTTCTTCTGTCACCGCCGCTTGCGCAGTTCGGATTGCAGTTCGGTCCCTTCGAGAATTTCGCGCTGGCGATGCTCGCGTTGGTGCTGATTTCCTCGCTCAGCCGGCGTTCGTTCGTGCGTGGCCTGATCGCAGGCCTCCTCGGTATGCTGGTCGGCGTGCCGGGGCTCGACGAAACCTCGGGGCAATTGCGCTTCACCTTCGGCATCGATGCCTTGTCGGCGGGGCTCAATCTTCTGCCGGTCATTCTGGGCGTCTTCGCGTTGAGCCAAGTCTTCGCCGATCTGATGACCGGCGATACGCAGATCCAACGCGTCGCCGCCGACCGCAAAGGCATCCTCATCTCCGTGCGCGACTATTGGGTGCACGGGTGGAACATGCTTCGCTCGGCCGTGATCGGCATTTTCATGGGCGCGATGCCCGGTGTGGGCGCCAGCGTCGGCTCGATCGCCGCCTATACCACCGCGCGCAATATGTCCAAGACGCCCGAAAAATTCGGCACCGGCAGCGAGGAGGGCATCGTCGCCGCCGAAACCTCGAACAACGCGACCACCGGCGGCACGTTGATTCCGATCATCACGCTGGGTCTGCCCGGCGGCTTCACCGACGCCGTATTGCTGGCCGCGTTGATGATTCACAATCTTCAGCCGGGTCCGCATTTCTTCGCGACCAACACGACGATCGTCAACACGATCATGGCGGCGCATCTCGTTTCGCACGCCGTGATGTTCGTGATGATGGTCGTGGGCTCGCTGTGGATCGTGCGGCTGGTCGACATTCCCAAGCGGTGGATTTCGGCGGGCGTGCTCGTCCTTTGCGTGGTCAGCGCCTTCGCGCTGAACGGGCGCATGTTCGACGTCTGGACGATGCTCGCCTTCGGCGTCGTGGGTCTGGTGCTCGAATATCTGCGCGTGCCGCTCGCACCGTTCGCGATCGGCTTGATCTTGGGGCCGATGGCCGAGGGGCAGTTCCGCGCGGCGATGATGTCGTCGGACGGCAGTTTAGCACCGCTCGTCGAACGGCCGATCTCGCTCACGCTGCTGCTGTTCGCCGCCGCGCTATTCGTTTGGCCGTTTTTGCGCGAACGCCGGTCCGCGCGCGCGGCCTGAAAATAAACCCAACGGAGGAAACCATGGCTCTTGAACGTCGCGAATTTCTTTCCCTCGCCGCTGCGACCGCCGCCGTCGCCGCCGCCGGCATGGCGGGCATCTCGCCCGCCGCGGCACAGGTCTTTCCGTCGAAGCCGGTGCGCGTCGTCGTCGCATCGGGGGCGGGCGGCGCTTCGGATATCGTCGCGCGCATGGTCCAGCGCGCCGTCGCGCGCACCTCGCCGCATCCTTTCGTCGTGGCGAACATGCCGGGCGGCGGCACGTCGATCGGCGGCCGCGAAGTCGCCGGCGCGGCGCCCGACGGCCATACGGTGCTGATGATGCACGAAGCGCTGATCGTCGCGACGGCGCAGGGCATCTTCAAGCCGGGGATCGAGGATCTCGTGCCGTTGGCGCTGACCGGGCGCGATATCTATACGGTCGTCGTCAACGGCGCTTCGCCCTTCCGCACGCTCAAGGATCTCTACGATGCGGCGCGCACGCGCAGCGTGCGGACGGCGGTGAATATCGGCGGTCTCAACCACTTCACGTCCTTGATCGCCGCCGAATCGGCGAAGGTCGAAATCCGCCCGGTGCAGCACGGCAGCGGCGCCGATTCGGTGCGTTCGTTGCTCGGCAATCAGGTCGAAGTCATCTTCGCCGTTCCGTCCGATGTGATCGAGTATCAGAAGGCCGGGCAAATGCGGATTTTGGGCATCATGTCCGAACAGCGCAGTGCCTATCTGCCGGACGTGCCGACCACGGCGGAAGCGGGATTCCCCTCGATTTCCGACCTTAATCACATGTGGTGGGTGCCCAAGGCGACGCCGGCCGACCGCGTGGCGTGGCTGCGCGGCCAGCTTAAATCGGCGATGGAGGATGCGGACGTCCGTTCCCAGTTGACGACGCGCATGATCGAGACGACCTTCATGCAAGGGCCCGAAATCGAGGCATTCGTCGCGCGCAAGAAGACGGAGATCCAGGGCCTCGTCGATAAATTCGGACTGAAACAGAACTGATCGCCGGAGAGCGCATCCCTTGAACATGTTCGCCGACACCGTTTCCGATCGCGTCAAGCGACAGATCCGCGAGGACATCATCGCCGGGCGCGTCGGATCGGGGGATCGCCTGCGGATCGCGGATCTGAGCGCGCGCTTCGGCGTAAGCTCGATCCCGGTCCGCGAGGCGTTGCGCGCACTCGAAGGCGACCGGCTGGTCGTCATCGAATCGCATCGCGGCGCGGTGGTCCGCACGCTCGATCGCAAGATCGTGACGGACATGTACGACGTGCGCTCGTCGCTGGAAACGTTGATGGTGCGCAACGCCGCGAGCCGGATCGACGCCGTTCAAGCGCGCGAGTTGGCCGGGTTGGCGGACGCCTACGAAGCGGCCGCGGCCGAGGGCGATCAGCAAGCGATGCTGCTGGCCAATCAGGCTTTGCACCGCCGCATCGGCGTATTGGCCGACAATTCGGAAGCGAGCCGGTACTACGAGCAAGGCTGGGAATTGGTGATCGGCCTGCGCAACCGTTTCGGCTTCGGCGCCCAGCGGATCGCGGCGATCACGGGCGAGCACCGGCGGATGGTCGAAGCGATCGCGCGCCGCGATCAGGTTCAAGCGGCGCGGATCGTTCAGGAACATTGCGAAGGCGCCAAGCAGGATTTGCTGCGCCAGATGGAGACGGCGGGGTTATGACGACCGGTACGCGTTCGATCGTTCTTTACGGCGATTATTCGGCACGGCAAGCGGGGCGGCTCGAACGGTTGATGGGCCCCGCCTACACGATCAAGCCGGTCCCCTATAGTCTTCCGGCGGCTGAAATCGCCGCGACGCTCGGGCAAGCGCGCGCGATGGTCGCCAATGCGTTCGGCAAAGCCGATCCGGCCGTGCCCAATCTCGCTTTCCTGCAATCGCCGTCGGCGGGCATGGAAGGGATCGACGCGTCGGTGCTGCCGGCCAGCTGCCAAGTGCGCGCGGTGGGCGGGCACGAGATCCCGATGGCGGAATACGCGATCTGCACGATCCTCGATTGGCAGATCGGTTACCGGAAGCAGACCGCGCTCGTGAAGAATGGGCAGTGGTCGCAGAAACACTGGATCAAGGGCGAGGTCCATGGCGAGGCATTCGGCGCCACGCTGGGCATCGCCGGCTATGGGCGCATCGGGCACGAAATCGCCAAGCGCGCTTTGGCCCTGGGGATGCGCGTGCGGGCGTTGTCGCGCTGGTCGAAACCGGAGGAGACGGGGGCCGTCGAGAAATTCACGCTCGACCGTACGAAGGCGTTTCTCGCCGGGTGCGATTTCGTCGTCGTGACGCTGCCGCTCGACGATAAAACGCAAGGATCGGTCAACGCCGATTGGTTCGGCGCGATGAAACCGAACGCGGTGCTGATCAATCTCGGCCGCGGCAAGGTCGTCGACGAAGCGGCCTTATATGCCGCGTTGCGCGACAAGCGCATCCGCGGCGCGACGATCGACGTCTGGTACAATTATCCCGACAGCATCGACGTCGAAGTGCCGATGGCGGCGTTTCCTTTCCATGAACTGCCGAATATCGTCGTGACGCCGCATTGCTCCGGCCGTACGGACGAGATGTTCGAGCGGCGCTGGCAGGAAATCGCGGACAATCTGGCGGGCTACTTCGCAACTGCATAATACGCGGGCGCTGGGGCAGGCACGTCCACGGCACCGTTGGCCGTTTCTCGATCGTCCGGACGACCGGCCGCCGGCATGGATCGGCTTTGCGTATCGCTACCCGCTAGTCTTTTTGACGTCGGTCATAGGATTCCTAACTGGCCGGCTGTGCGGATGTCCGCGTAGCGTGTCTCCCATGCAAAGCGAGCATCCCATCGCGCGCGATCCGGCCCACGCGACCTATCGCGCCCCCGCTGCCGCCCATGAATCGGGCGCGGCGCAATCCGGTCCCGGCGAAATCCGCCAAACGCCGCAGCTCTGGCGCCGCGTTCAGGACGGCGCACGCAACTTCATCGGCAATCTCGCCGGCTGGTGATTCGAGTTTTCTGCGCGCCGCGATAGTTTAATTGAGATGCGCGCCCGCGTGCCGCGTCGCAAAACCGCCGAACGATGGCGGATGATTTTTTAGAACTCGCGCGGCGCTTCGAAAGCTTGTCGGCGGCGGACATCGTCGCCTTCGGCGTGCGCGACATCTTCAAGGGACGGATCGCGCTGGCGACGTCCTTCGGCGCGGAATCGGCCGTATTGCTGCACATGGTCGCGCACGCCGATCCCGCCACGCCGGTGCTGTTCGTCGATACCGGCAAGCTGTTCGGCGAAACCCTGCGCTTGCGCGACGAGCTGACCGCACGTTTGGGCTTGCGCGATGTGCGGAGTTTGCGCGCCGACACCGCCATCGTGCGTGCGGCCGATCCGGATGGCTTTCTATTCCGCGACGATCCCGACCGCTGCTGTGCGGTGCGCAAGGTCGAAACCTTGGCGGCGGCGCTGGCGGGGTTCGACGCCTGGATCAACGGCCGCAAGCGACATCACGGCGGGACACGCGCCGCGCTCGGCGTCGTCGAGCAAGACGGACCGCGGATCAAGCTCAATCCGCTCGCCGATTGGGGCCCCGCCGAGATCGACGCCTATCTCGATCGCCACGATCTGCCGCGCCACCCGCTGGTCGCGGACGGGTTCGTGTCGATCGGCTGCTTCACCTGCACCGAACGCGTGGCGCCGGGCGAGGACCCGCGCGCTGGACGCTGGCGCGGCACCGGCAAAACCGAATGCGGCATCCATACCGCCGCGCGCCCCAAGGAAACGGCCTGACATTATGGACGAACTCGACCGCCTCGAAGCCGACTCCATCCATATTCTGCGCGAAGCCTACGCGTCGTTGCGCCCGCTCGTCATGCTGTGGTCGCTGGGCAAGGATTCGAACGCGATGATCTGGCTCGCGCGCAAAGCGTTCCTGGGCGAAGTGCCGTTTCCGGTCGCGCATCTCGACACCGGGCTCGAATTTCCCGAGACCTATGCGTTCCGCGCGCGCTACGCGAAGGAATGGGGCCTCAAGCTCATCGACGATGCGTGCCCGCCGATCGAGGACGTCGATCCCAATCTGCCGCCCAATTCGCGCTTGGCCGCGCGCAAGAGTTTGGGTTTGCGCCAGGCGTTGACGCGCTACGGCTTCAAAGGCGTGATCGCCGGGATCCGGCGCGACGAACAGGCGACGCGCGCCAAGGAACGCGTGTTCAGCCCGCGCGGGGTGGACGGCGCCTGGGATTTCCGCGATCAGCCGCCGGAATTCTGGGATAGCTATCATCCGGCCCCGCCGCCCGATGGGCATGTGCGCGTGCATCCCTTGCTGCGCTGGACCGAGCTCGACGTGTGGCGCTACATCCAGCGCGAAAACATTCCCGTCGTGCCGCTTTATTTCGCCAAGAACGGCAAGCGCTATCGCTCGCTGGGCGAAATCGGGATCACCTTCCCGATCGACAGCGACGCGGCGGATATCCCGTCGATCCTGACCGAACTCGCCGCGACGCGGGCACCGGAGCGCGCGGGCCGCGCGATGGACCACGATTCCGAAGACGCGTTCGAGCGTCTGCGCGCCACCGGCTATATGTGAGATCATCGCGATGACCGCTGTTTTGGCGCAAGCCGCACGCCTGCCCGATACGATCCCCGTCAACGCCAATGGCGAAGCGCCGTTGCCGATCGTGTTCGTCGGCCATGTCGATCACGGCAAATCGACGCTGCTCGGCCGCATTCTCCACGACACGGACTCCCTGCCGGACGGCAAGCTGGCGGAGTTGCGCGCCATCTCCGCCAAGCGCGGGCTGGAGAACGAATGGTCCTTCGCGCTCGACGCGCTCCAGATCGAACGCGATCAGGGCATCACCGTCGATACGACTCAAGTCTGGTTTCGTACGCGCCGGCGCACCTATCGCGCGATCGATGCGCCGGGCCATGCCGAGTTCGTGCGCAACATGGCGACGGGCGCTTCGGCCGCCGCTGCCGCCGTGCTGGTCGTCGACGCCAAGCAAGGGATCGGCGAGCAGACGCGCCGACATGCCGCGATCCTGGATCTGTTGGGCTTGAAGCGCGTCGTCGTCGCGGTCAACAAGATGGATCTGGTCGATTTCGCGCAAAGCCGTTTCGGCGCGTTGGTGCGCGAGATCGGTGCGTTGTTCGACGCGCTGGGCGGCTCGGTCGCTGCGATCGTACCGATCGCCGCGCGTACCGGCGACAATATCGCCACGCGCAGCGCCGCGACGCCCTGGTATCGCGGCGCCACGCTGCTCGACGTGATTGACGGGTTCGACGCCCCCAAGCCCTTGTCCGACGGTCCGCTGCGCCTGCCCGTGCAAGACGTCTATCGCCGGGGCGACAAGCGCTTCGTCGTCGGCCGCATCGAAAGCGGGCGGCTGGCGGTGGGCGACGGCATTCGCATCGTGCCGGGCGGGCGCCTCGCACGGGCCGCCGAGTTCCACGACTGGAATCGCGCCACGCCGCGCGTGCGCGCCGAAGCGGGGGAGAGTGTCGCCATCGCTTTCGACACCGAAATTTTCGCCGAGCGTGGGGCGTGGATCACCACACCCGACACGTCGCGCGACGCGGGCGATATCCTGCGCGTGCGATTGCTATGGCTGGGTGCCGAGGCGCTCGCCCCCGGCAAGGTGCTGCGCGTGGCGCTGGGAACGGCGCAGCGCGAAGCGAAGATCGAGCGGATTGGCCAAGTGATCGAGCCGGGCCATGGAACGGCGAAGCCCGGCACGCTGGGCCGCAATGGTCTTGCCAGCGTTGATCTGAAGCTCGCCGCGCCGATCGCGGCCGATTCCTTCGCCGAATTGCCGGCCACGGGGCGCGGGATTGTGGTGGAGAATGGCCGCGTTGTGGGCGGCTTCGTCGTCGAGCGCGCGACGGATGCGGTGATCGCTGCACCCGAGAAGCTAATCTTCCCGACCGACGATCCGATCGATGCGTCGGCGCGCCATCGCGCCAACGGCCATCGGGCGGGCGTGTTCTGGCTCACCGGCCTGTCGGGGGCGGGTAAATCCACGCTCGCGCACGCCGCGGCGCGTCGTCTGTTCGAGCGCGGCCGTCAGGTGCGGATTCTCGACGGCGACGATCTGCGCAACGGACTCAACGCCGATCTCGGCTTCGCACCCGAAGATCGCGACGAGAATATACGCCGGACGGCGCATGTGGCGCGGTTGTTCGCGCAAAGCGGCTTCCTCGTGATCGTCGCATTGATCTCACCGTTGCGTTCGCATCGCGACCTGGCGCGCAAAGTGGTGGGCGACGATTTCCACGAAATCCATATCCAAGCGGATATTGACGCCTGCCGTCAGCGCGATCCCAAGGGCCTCTACGCGCGCGCCGATGCCGGCAAGATCGGCGGCTTCACGGGCGTGTCGGCACCTTACGAGGATCCGTCCGCGCCCGATCTCGCCATCGATACCGTGGCTTTGCCGCCGGTCGAGGCGGTCGCGCGTTTGGTGGGCTTCGTCGAAAGCCACGCGGCTTAGGCGTATTTCACGCACCAAGTAGAATTGCTCACTTGTCGGAAAGCCCGGCACGGCGTTCAATCGTTCGCGTCGGGCCTTCGTTCGACCGCGGCAATTTGCGACCCGCTTGCGCCGCGTCACCAAACGCTAAGATAGGTCAACCCATGTCGAAGATGACCGTTTTTCCCCATCGACGCGTTCGTTTGGACGATCCGGAACCCGCGATCGACGATCTGCTGGACGATCCCGTCACCCATGCCGTGATGCGGCGCGACGGTGTGACGCGTCAAACGATCCTGCACACGATCGCGGCGGCGCGTGTGCGCCTGGGGCTCGATCGTGTGGGGAATGAGCTTTGTTGTGCGGCCTGAAGAGGCGCATTGCGCGTAAATAAGAACGGCCGGACCCTTCGCGGGATCCGGCCGTTTCGCGTTTCAAGCCGCGTCGGGATAGGCGCGCAAGCGGCGGGCCGACAGCGCAAGCTCGTGACCGACCGTCAGCGCCTTGTCGTCGGCGGCGTGGCGATCGAACTCGGCGACCAGCGTGGCGCCCGCACCGGGCACCTGGACGACGACACCGACGGTCGGTCCGCTGGCGACGACATCGCGCACGATCCCGGTCAAGCGCGGCTCGTTGGTTTCGTTGCTCGCGATCGGCAGCAGATCGGTGTGGCGGATATAGGCAAGCGCCGGCCCGTCCGGCAGATGCGCCGGCGCGCGGATCTCCAAGCGCAGAGCCGGGATCGTCAAGCGGCCCGCCGCAACGGTCCCGGCGAAGCGGTTCGCCTCGCCCAGGAATTCATGCACGAAGGGCGTGGCCGGATCGTCGTAGATCGCTTGCGGCGTACCGACTTGCACGATCTTGCCGCGATCGACGACGGCAACGCGGTCGGCGAGTTCGAACGCTTCCTCCTGATCATGCGTGACCAGAATAGAGGTAAGGCCGAGTTCCGCGTGCAGGGCCCGCAGCCAGCGGCGCAATTCCTTGCGCACGCGCGCGTCCAGCGCGCCGAAAGGCTCGTCGAGCAGCAGCAAACGCGGTTCGACCGCGAGGGCGCGGGCGAGCGCCA
>VFQP010002795.1_pt1 | contig 18858 bp, 17 predicted proteins | sample 3512351 | NCBI WGS metagenome assembly VFQP01 (sample SAMN10412372, study PRJNA504923) | tailings metagenome | isolation source: Relicate 1 Philex TSF1 revegetated site | place: Philippines: Tuba, Benguet | collected 2017-08-29
GAGGCGATAAATGATATGACCTTTAGGAATTACCGGATATACCACAATGGAACAGAAGATATGGTAGTTCTCACGCAGATCCATTACCATGGCTGTTGCTTCTTCAACCCCACCCTTCATATAGATGGGAGTAACAGGCGAATCGGTTTTACCAATATCAAAACCTCTTTCTTTCAAACCTTGCTGCAGTTTGGTCGCATTCTGCCAGAGTTTTTCCTTCAGCTCAGGCATGGTACGCAACATATCCAAACGCTTGAGATTACCGATCACGATTGGCATGGGTAAGCTTTTTGCGAAAATTTGAGAGCGGATATTATAACGAATGAAATCGATGATAATTTTTGGACCAGCCAGGAATGCACCAATAGATGCCATAGACTTGGCAAAAGTGGAGAAGTAAAGGTCGATTGCGTCCTGACAACCTTGTTCTTCACCAGCACCGGCACCGGTTTTACCCAGGGTACCAAAACCATGAGCATCATCTACCAATAAACGGAATTCATATTTATCCTTCAGGGCAGCTATTTCTTTCAGTTTACCCTGATCACCAGCCATACCGAATACGCCTTCTGTAATCACGAGGATACCGCCGGTCTTTTGCTTTTCGATCAATGCGGCAGCACGTTGCAATTGTTTTTCACAATCTTCGATATCGTTGTGTTTGAATACATAACGGTGGCCGGGGTGCAGGCGCAGACCATCAATGATACAGGCATGACTTTCAGCATCGTATACAATCACATCATGACGACCACAAATAGCATCAATAGCACTCATGATACCCTGGTAGCCAAAGTTCATGAGGATGGCATCTTCCTTTGATTCAAAAGCTGCCAGTTCGGCTTCCAGTTGCTCATGGTAATTACTGTTACCACTCATCATACGGGCACCCATGGGCAGGGCCAGGCCATATTGTTGCGATGCTTCAGCATCTGTTTTACGAATTTCGGGGTGGTTGGCAAGACCCAGGTAATTGTTCAGGCTCCACACGATCATATCCTTACCTCTGAATTTCATTCTGCTGCCAATCTCCCCTTCCAGCTTAGGGAAGGCAAAATAGCCATGCGCACGCTCACGGTGCTGACCAATGGGACCATAGTTCTTTACCAGTTTCTCGAAAATGTCTGCCATGATTATCAAATTATTACTTTAATAAAAAATTCTCGCAAAATTAATCATTTTCGCAACGTCAGGACCAAGTGATTTATACACCTTGACTTATCTTCACCCCTGCTTAGTACTGCTTTACTCACATTTGAAATGACCCGAAGATGAAAAAATCGCTGTTTCTGGCATCTGTATGCCTGTTTTTACTGCTATCGGCTGGTGCCCAGGGCTCTGGCTCACCTAAAATTGCCAAAGGCGTAGCCCGCCCCAAACTGGTAGTAGGTTTAATGGTAGACCAAATGCGCTGGGATTATCTCTATCGCTATCAAAATCGTTATGGTGCCAATGGATTTAACCGATTACTCAACCAGGGTTTCAGCTGCGAAAATACCTTCATTCCCTATACCCCCACGGCGACCGGCTGTGGACATGCCTGCGTATACACAGGTTCTGTTCCTGCTGTGAATGGCATTACAGGGAATAACTGGTGGGATGATAAGCTGCAACGCAGTATGTATTGTGCCGAAGATACCAAGGTGAAAACTGTAGGCTCCGACAGCAAAGATGGAGAAATGAGCCCCAGAAATATGGTCGCAAATACCATTACTGATGAATTAAAGATGGCGACTAATAAGCGCAGTAAAGTGATTGGCATTTCTATCAAAGACAGAGGCGCTATTTTACCCGCAGGTCATGCTGCGGATGCCGCTTACTGGTATGATGAGTCGAAGGGTATTTTTATTTCCAGTACTTATTATATGAATGAATTGCCGCAATGGGTAAAAGATTTCAACGACAGAAAGCTACCCGATACTTATTATAAAGAAGGCTGGAACACCCTTTATCCCATCGAGACCTATACGCAAAGCACGGAAGATGCCAAGGACTATGAGCGGGCCGACTTAAATGGTAAAACCAGTTTTCCCTATGATTTTACCCGTTATATAGGTAAAGACTATTATAAATTGCCCTATTTACCCCAAGCTGCTACCTATACGCTGGAAATGGCTAAAGCAGCCGCTATTCATGAAAAGATGGGCAAGGGAGCAGAAACTGATTTCCTGGCTGTAAGTATCTCCTCACCCGATTATTCAGGTCATACCTATGGGCCTAATGCCGTAGAAATGGAAGATACCTACCTGAAACTGGATAAGGACATTGAAAGCTTTCTCAATTTTCTCGATCAGCAGGTTGGCAAAGGCAATTATCTGGTATTCCTAACAGCCGATCATGGTGCTGCGCATGCAGCAGGATATGTTAAGGAGAATAAACTGGTAGGTGGTTCTATGCCCCTGGCTAATATGGTTAAAAAAGTGAACCTGGGTTTACAGGAAAAATTTGGTCTGCCCAATGGCATCATCTATTCAACCTACTATAATCTTTCCCTCAACCACAAGAAAATTGATTCATTAAAACTTGATATCAACCTGGTAAAACAGTTTGTGATCAAGGAGTTGGAAAAAGAAGAAGGCATTTACAGAATTATTGATAAGCACCAATTGGGGAGTTCAAATTTACCCATTCCAATTCGTGAAAGACTTATCAATGGTTTTTTCCCTTACCGTAGTGGGGATCTTCAGGTAATCCCTTTACCCAACTGGTTCAAGGAAAATGCGAAAGGCACCGACCATAGCGTTTGGAATCCATATGATTCGCATATACCCCTGGTATGGTATGGCTGGAAGATACCACAGGGTAAAACCAACAAAACCTACCACATGACCGATATCGCGGTTACATTGGCCGCATTACTTCGTGTACAAATGCCCAATGGGGCTGTGGGCCAGGCAATTGAAGAGATTACCGGAACAAAATAATGAGTAAGTCTGAATAGGCTTAGGCCGAGAATATTCAAAAAGATACAGGCATCCGTATTAGTTGGGTATCACCAAACTGATACGGGTGCCTTTTCCTTCTTCGCTATGAATATCAAGTGAAATATTCAAGGCATCGGCAAAGTCTTTCACCAATACCAAGCCTAATCCGCTACCCTTTTCCCGATGGGTACCTTCCCTGCTTTGACGTTTAAGCGGATTGAATAATGATTGCACCATTTCGGCATTCATACCACAGCCTGTATCTGTTACCGTTACAATCAAGCGATCATCTTCCGTGTTGGCCGATAACCGGATGGTGCCATTACTGGTAAACTTATTCGAATTGCTGATCAGATTTCGGAGAATGAATCGTATGGTATTTTCATCCGTATCTATCAGTATCCCTTCTGGTACTTCATTGATGAGTTGATTGCCTTTCTGCTCCAGAAAGGGATGCATGTTCTTCATCATCTTTTCTTTCACCAATTTGGATATATCGACCGGCGCCATTACAAATTTCCCTTTTTTGGTCAGCATGCTGCCCCAATCGACTACATTGGTGAGCATATCGAGGGTTCCATCGAGTTGTTTATCGAGCAGGTCGAGCAAATGTTCCTGCTCCTCTTCGCTCAACTCTCCATCCTTCGCCAGTTCTATCATGGTCTTCACAGAGGCGATCGGACCGCGAACATCATGTGCAATAATAGAAATTATCTTATTCTGAATAGTAGCATACTCTTGTAAAGAGGCTTTTTGATCTTCAATGATCTGTATTTGGGCTTCTGTCTGACGTTGCTTCAATCGCAGCTCAAAGAGTTTAATCACCTGTTTACCCAGCACAACCAATGTTCTTTTTTGGTCAATACTGAGTGTACGGGGTTGTTTATCAATAACACAAAGCGTCCCCAGCTTAAACCCATTCTCATTGATCAGCGGATATCCTGCATAGAAACGAATGCCGGGATCATCAGTTACCAGTGGATTGTCATGAAAGCGATCATCCAACAGGGCATCGGGTACTTCCATGATTTCATCCTGTAAAATGGCATGGGCACAAAAAGAAGTACTCCTATCGCCACTACTATTGTCTACTCCTACTTTTGCTTTAAACCACTGCTGGTTGGCATCAATTAAAGTAATGGTTGAAATAGGTGTTTGACAGATCGAAGATGCCAGTTTTGCGATCTCGTCATAATCCTCTTCATATTGTGTGTTGAGGATCTCATATTTAAAGAGTTCCATCAATCGCTCGGCTTCATTGGGGGGCAACCCGGCTAAAATCATACTCTATTTAATTATGGCGTAAAACTGTAATCGCGTTCAACAAGGCAAATACGGGTATGGTAGTACTTGTACCAATTTGATCTGCCTTTTTCCTGTGCTTCCAGGTGTTCCACATGCTTCTTCCACTGCAGTATCGCTTGCTGGTTTTTCCAGTAGGAGACGGTGATTCCCTCCCCTGCTGCGTTGCGGGCCGATTCAAAGCCCAAACATCCTTCTTGCTGGAGTGCCAGCGTGCACATACGTTCTGCCATTTCTTCATAGCCTTCCGTATGATCGGTAAGGGCATTGGTAAAAATGACGGCATAATATGGTGGTTCTGGGGTATTGGCTAACATACTATTTGATCAATTGTTTTTCTTGCTGGCTATTTCTAGGAGTTGTTCATGTAAGGCTATGACCTGTGGCAACAAGAGCCTGGACTCGTCATTCCATAGTACATGGTCACAGAGGCGCATTTTGATTTCTTCGCTGATTTGTTTTTTCATTCTTACCAATACCTCTTCTCTGGAAACCTGGTCCCTTTTCATAACACGATGGATACGTATATGTTGGGGAGCATACACCCCAATAATGAGGTCCATACCCTCGGCCGAGCCCGCTTCAAAAAACAATGCAGCTTCTTTCACCACATAAGCGGCATTTTGCCGGGAAGCCCAGCTATTTGCTGCCGCAATGGTTACAGGATGTACCAATGCATTGAGCTGATCAAGGCGAAACTGGTCATTGAATACGATATTGGCAATAAAAGGACGATTGAGTTTATCACCGATAAAACTCTCCTCACCAAATAGTTGGATTAGACCTTCGCGGATAACAGGATCATTTTCCATCAAAAATTTAGCACTTGCATCGGCATCGAATACCGGTATGCCCAGTACCCGAAAAATATTTGTGACGGTTGATTTACCACTTCCAATACCACCTGTTATTCCAACTTTAAGCATAGGCAACATAAATATAAATACAAAGCCCGGATAAAATTATCCGGGCCTGTACTGCTTTATAAAAAAGTTTACCTGTCGGTTATTTCTTCTCAGCTACAGCTGCTTTATTGATGGCTGCACTCCATTCCATGCTAACAGAAGACTTTTCGATCTTCAGGTAGCTACCTGGGCTTACTTCGAGCTGAATGGTATTATCTTCATTGATCTTGAAAATAGTACCATGAATACCAGCGATGGTAACAATACGATCGCCTTTTTGCATATTCTCGACAAATTTCTTTTGCTCTTTTGCTTTTTTAGCCTGGGGTCTGATCATGAATAACCAGAAAACGAGGATAATGGCACCCATCATGACCAATTGTACCATACCGCCACCTTGTTGACCACCGCCACCGGCAGCAAGCAATACTGAATTAAGATAGAACATTGATGACTATTTAAATTATGAAATTACGAATTAGTATTATTTATTCACTTTTACTTCTTTCACGTCGCCGGTAAAGATAAGGTTGTGTTCGCTACCATTATTTGTATTTGTGTACACGGTAACTGTTTTTCTAACATTACCCGCAGCCGCGCGATTGGTATCAAAACCCGCAATCACTTCACCCTCCTTACCTGGCGCAATGGCTTCCTTGGTATATTCAGGAACGGTACAACCACAGGAAGGGCGTACATGTACAATAAACAAAGGCTTATTACCTGTATTCTTGAAGCGGTATTTTAGTTTCACCTGCTCGCCCTGGTTAACGGTACCAAAATTCACGATTGAATCAACCCATTGAATGGTGGTATAATTGGCGGTATCGGATAAAGCCGTATCACCTGAAGTGGATTGATTATTACCCGTACAGGCAACAAGAAAAAAGAATGCTGATACAAAGGAAAGTGTGATCACGCTTTTCATATAATCAGGATTTATTTTTGTAGTCAATCTTTCTGATTTTACCGGCTTCGGTCAATTCCTTGTGAATATTATCCAATATTCCGTTAACGAATTGTCCGCTTTGGGTTGTGCTGTATTCTTTGGCCAGGTCAATGTATTCATTGATAGTCACTTTGGTAGGGATGGTTTCAAAGTACAGTAATTCACACACCCCCATACGCATCAGGATCATATCTAACTGTGCAATCCTTTCTGCATCCCAGTTTTTTAGTTTGGGTTTGATGAGTTCTGCGGTGATGTCTTTCTTTTCAATACAGGTTCTCAGCAGGAGTTTAGCGAATTGCCATTTCTCTGCACTAATCATTTCCTGCATATTATAACTGGCGGGCTTCTGGATATAGTTCAATACCAATTGCTCCATCATGGTGGCATCATCATCCCAGTTATTGAAATGTTCTTCAATATGGGCAATGAATGATTCATTGGGCAGCATGAGGTGAGAAAATATGATTCGGATGATCTCTTTTTCCTTGTTTTTTTCGCGACTGGCAGTAGCAATATATTCTGCGTATTGAGGCAGTGCTGTTAATTCCTCATAGGTTTTACGTACCAGGTCCTTATCCAAAATGCTCAAAGGGGTATACAGTTCAACAGCCTGGCGGTAAGTACCACTTTCAAGTATTTGCCAGAGGAGTTCATTACCTGCGATTTTGGTATTTACGTTCAGATCTGCAGCGGTAGGCAGGTTCTTTGAAGCACGCTTAATAGCGTTGGTTTCCGCATAGCGGGCTACTTCGGTAATGAAATAAATAAGGTATACAAAAAGATTGGTGGTTTGGTCGAATTGCTTCTTTAGTTCGGCTTCAGGATTTTGACGGCTATAGGTTGCAGTACCAGTTGCTTCCATCACATAAAGCATCTGCATCACTTTCACACGAATGTTTCTTCTACTGATCATTTGATAAGAACTTGTTTGGAAGCTGCAAATGTAAGCTTTCCCACCTTATCTTAAAAATAAAAACCCGTCCGGGAACGGACAGGTTTACCTTGATACAACCTATGATGATAATCCTACCGGATTATGGCTCCACGATATCAGCACGCATGGGGCTTAAAGCGCCGCCAATAGTATTGATATCGGCATCACTTACACCGTTCTTCTTCAATGCCGCTACCAGGTCATTCACCAGTGCATTAAAGTGAACATCTTTGATGCCCAAACCAACGTGCGCAGCTTTCATGGATAAGCCGGTATACTTTTCAGGACCACCAACGGCCTCTCCAATCTGGTTAACCAGGTTCATTTTAAGGTCGTCTACGCGTTCCTGAGACCTGGCCGTATTGGCAAAGAAACCATTGATTACATTATCGGCTACAACAATGCCAATGAAGTCATCAACTACCTTTTTAATACCGGCATTACTGCCTAAACGCCTGTAGAGTTCACTACCCTGCTGTGCGGGAGTTTCGTCTTTTTTACAGGAACTAAAAGCAACGGCCATACTCAGGGCGATGGCGGTAATACCCATGATCCTTTTTTTCATTTGATATGATTTAATGGTTGGTTAACGAATGATTACTTTCTAATATTTAAGGCATACGTGAGCTTTCTGAAGGGGCCCAGATTTACCGGGCATTCAGCCCTTGCCTGTAAGGGCTCACGTTCAACGATACCGGGATGAAAGGACATACCCTTTTCAAGAATGGAACTGCGATCTGTCTTTCTGGGATCGATCGTAACACAAAGTGTATGAGCCGAAGGGCGAACAATATTGGAATACACGCCCTCCTCGGCATCAAAGAAAGCCAGAACACCTAAAGAGTCACGCGCTGAAAAATTGTCGGGTAAACGCATCACCACAATCTGGGTAGGGTTTTCCATATAAATACGCTCCCCAAGGGTTGGCTTATGCCAGTTTGCATAAATGAAAAGCACACTGAAAAGCAACAAAAAGGTCACTGCCAATACCCTGAGCATTTTTTTAATTGTTTTCATACATGACTGTTTGATGACATTTACGAGCGTATGATCCGGATGGATTTGCGGGGGAAGAGTTTTTTTTTGGAAATGAAATTTTGACAGGTGAACCAAAAACTTAGTGCATCTTTGCGGCCTTGTTCTGACAGGCTTTCTTTCCCATAAGGCAGAAAACAGGGCGGAACTGAAATTTTGACCTATCACCACCAACTGGCATACTTATGGATGAATTGGGGTTAATTCATTGAATTTTATCAACTTATAAACTAAAAACCAATAACGTATGGCTAAGAAACTCAACGTTACTCCTCTGCACGACAGAGTAATTGTTAAGCCAGCCGCTGCTGAAGAAAAAACAGCCGGCGGGATCATCATCCCTGACACTGCAAAAGAAAAACCACAACGTGGTACCATCGTGGCTGCGGGAAGCGGTAAAAAGGACGAACCGATGACCGTTAAGGTAGGTGACACTGTATTGTATGGCAAATATGCCGGTACAGAGATCCAGATTGAGGGTCAGGACCTGCTGATCATGCGTGAAAGCGATCTGCTGGCAATTGTTTAATCAATTTGAAAACAATCAACGAATAATCACACATCTTCAAATTCACAAATTAAACATATGGCTAAACAAATATTCTTCGATATCGAAGCAAGAAATAAAATGAAAAAAGGCGTTGACACCCTGGCCAACGCAGTTAAGGTGACCCTGGGCCCTAAAGGTCGTAATGTGGTCATCGAGAAAAAATTCGGTGCTCCCTCTGTAACCAAAGATGGTGTTTCAGTTGCTAAAGAAATTGAACTGGAAGACGCTATTGAGAACATGGGTGCCCAAATGGTGAAAGAAGTAGCTTCTAAAACTGCCGATCAGGCAGGTGATGGTACTACTACTGCTACCGTTCTGGCTCAGGCTATCATCAGCGAAGGTTTGAAAAACGTAGCTGCCGGTGCCAATCCAATGGACCTGAAGCGCGGTATCGATAAGGCCGTTGCTAAAGTGGTAGAAAACCTGAAAGCCCAGTCTCAGACTGTTGGTAACGATACCAAAAAAATTGAGCAGGTAGCAACTATCTCTGCTAACAGCGATAGCGAAATCGGTAAACTGATCGCTACTGCCATGAGCAAAGTAGGTAAAGAAGGTGTAATCACTGTTGAAGAAGCAAAAGGTACTGATACTACTGTTGATGTGGTAGAAGGTATGCAATTCGATCGCGGTTATATCTCTCCATATTTCGTTACCAACAGCGAAAAAATGGAAGCTGAACTGCAGAACCCATATATCCTGATCTACGACAAGAAGATCAGCGCTATGAAAGATATCCTGCATATCCTGGAGAAAGTTGCACAAAGTGGTCGCCCACTGTTGATCATTGCTGAAGACCTCGAAGGTGAAGCACTGGCAACACTGGTAGTGAACAAACTGCGTGGTACTTTGAAAGTGGCTGCTGTTAAAGCTCCCGGCTTTGGCGACAGAAGAAAAGAAATGCTGACTGATATCGCTATCCTGACTGCAGGTACCGTTATCAGCGAAGAGCAAGGTTTCAAACTGGAGAATGCCGACATCAGCTATCTGGGTCAGGCTGCTTCAGTAACTATCGATAAAGATAATACAACCGTAGTTGGTGGTAAAGGCAAGAAAGCCGATATCCTGGCTCGTGTAAACCAGATCAAAGCACAGATTGAGAACACTACATCTGACTATGATCGTGAAAAACTGCAGGAGCGTTTGGCCAAACTGAGCGGTGGTGTTGCCGTTCTGTATGTTGGTGCAGCTACTGAAGTAGAAATGAAAGAAAAGAAAGACCGTGTTGATGATGCCCTGCACGCTACCCGTGCTGCTGTTGAAGAAGGTATCGTACCTGGTGGTGGTGTTGCCTATATCCGTGCAGTAGAAAGCCTGGAAAAACTGAAAGGTGCTAACGAAGATGAAGCAACCGGTATCCAGATCGTTAAACGTGCTATTGAAGAGCCTCTTCGTCAGATCGTTGCCAACAGCGGTATCGAAGGTTCTATCGTAGTGCAGAAGATCAAGGAAGGAAAAGGTGATTTCGGTTTCAATGCCCGCACTGAAGTATATGAGAACCTGTTCAAAGCCGGTGTTATCGATCCAACTAAAGTAGGCCGTGTAGCATTGGAGAACGCTGCTTCTATCGCTGCTATGTTGCTCACTACCGAGTGTGTGATTGCCGACAAACCCAAGCCAGAAGCTGCACACAGCCATGCTGGTGCACCTGATATGGGTGGTATGGGTTACTAATACCTACATCGTATATAAGATGATGATAACAAAGGCCTCCACTGCGGAGGCCTTTACTTTTATAGTAAATACATCTTACCAATACCATTACCCCTTGCTCAGCAGGGTCTTGTTATTGTGCGTAAGTAGATAAAGTAAATTATCGTGTCGTTCGGCCTACATAAGCGGCACCACGGGCAAGTAGAAACTGAGCCAGGCCATAAGTGAACATAACACCTATGTATAAGTTATGATTCAGGAAATGGAATCTGTTCAATACCAAAATAGCATTGGAAAGAATAAACACCATAATGCCCCCGAAGAAACAGATCCAGCCGGTTCTTTGGTAAACCGGATGATAACTGGTATTAACAGCAAGTGCAGCCACCAACCCAACAATAACCATATACACCAGTACGGGCAACTTAAAGCTACCCAGTCCCTCTCCCAGAAAATCGTATACAAAATAACCTACAACAGCCAGAAATGCCATTAAAAGCAAAGGACGCAGTAATGAGAAACGAGATAAGGGCTGCACCTGTATGAAAAAAATGGCGAGTAACACAAGATTCACCATATAGGCGATCATACCAGGTAAAAACAAGAGATCATTAATAATCAGCAACAACATATCACCGATAAAGGCAAATACCATGGCTACCAGATAAAACAGGTTCACCCCTCCCACCCGCTCATACTGTTTACGGGTAAACAGGTAAACAATTAATGTGGGTACTAACAGCAGTTTACTGAAAGCCACATAGGGTAATTTATACACGTGAAAAATGAAATGCATGAACAGAAAAAGCCAGTAGAAGTACAATATATACTTACGGATAAATTTCATGCAGGACGTTCAGATTTTCTGCAAGCAAACTAAACAAAACTTACATTTTTTGCTCATTTATTTTTTTAGCGCCCATCACCAGCAGCAGTTGTGCAAGTCCATAGGTTAACATTACCCAAAGTGACAAGGGCAGTGCCTGCAACTTGAAAAGATGAATGGCCAGTATGGCATCACTCACTACAAATAGGATAGCTCCGGGTAAAAAATATTGAATTGCAATCGTTTTAATGGTTTTAGCCGTAGTGGTATGGGCTGCCAGCGATGCCATTAAACTAATAAACAGCATGTAACAAAGTACAGGGAGAGCAAAAGCCCCTAATCCGTCTTTCAGGTACAGGAATACCAGCATATCGAGAACCAGGAAGAGCAGAAAAGAAAGGATCAATATCCGAATAGATCGGGGATTGGGTTGTGCGATATGTAAAAAATAGAAACTGTAATTCATGTGTGCAAGGATGAAGGCAATCATACCGGTTAAAAAGAATACCACTCCCTCTCCCAGTAAAAGTGCATCTCCAAGCAGGGAGAACACCAGGGCCAGCACAATCCTGGTTCGGTCTTTAGTTCCTTTTAGATAATATAATAAGAGTACTGGCATGAGTAATAACTTAGATATACGTCTTGGCCACTCCTGATCGAAAACAATGAATATACAATGGGATGTCAGTATGAACAGGAACAGCAGAATAAGCGGGTGTTTGAATCTTTGCATAGGGGCAGGTTGTCTACCATAAATATAAAGTATCGTTTAATCAGATCAGTTATCAAAGCAAAGATCCAATGCTGCCCGAAATGAGCGGGGCTGGTAGGCCAATGCTTTTCTTGCTTTGTCGATCAGCAAACCGGATCTTTTGGCTCTGGTTACGGGCTCAGGGAAAGTGCTGGCGGTAACAGGTTCTATAAGATCAGTATTCAATTGTAATTTTTCCGCCACCATAATGGCCATTTCATATGGGGTTATGATATCCGGACCTGCAATATGGTAAATACCTGTGCTATTTCGCTCAATCATTTGAACAATCGCATCATGGATATCACCAATATAAGTTGGGGTACGGAATTGATCGGTTACTACTTTAATGGGCTTTTCCTGTAACAGCTGCTGTTGCACCCACTGAATGAAACCCGGCCGCATACCGGGCAATAATTTCCCATAAATAAATACAGGCCTGAGTATAATATGGTTGGGTAAGGTAGTACGCACTGCTTCCTCGGCCAGCAATTTGGTTTCACCATAGTAATTTAATGGTGCAGGTGTATCGGTTTCTGCATGCGGCCCTTGCTCACCAAAAATGAAATCGGTCGAAAAATGTATCATCTGGGCACCTGATTGCGCTGCTTTTGTTGCCAACAGTGCCGATACGGTAACATTTTGCAGGTAGGCTTGTGCGGGATGAAGGGCGCACTCATCGGGCTTACTCATGGCTGCAGTATGTATCACCACATCTGGTTGAATCTCGTCGAAAAGCGCATCAATTTTACGAACATCTGTTAGTTCTATACGATGGTAATGAATACCCTCCTGCTTGGGGAAGCGTTGGTCTCCCCTGGCAGCTCCATGCACTTCAAAGCCTTGTAAACAAAGGGATTGACAAAGATGCTGGCCGGTAAATCCGTTCGCACCGGTAATGAGTAGTTTCATGAACGCAATTTAGTAATAACCAATATCGATCCGGCAACTTGGCATTTGGTTTCAAATGCTTATTTTTGAGATTCCGTGTAGCTTGTACACATCAGTAACCAACTGATTATCAGATAAACGCACTAACGAAGCATTGAATAAGTCAAATGTCAGCTAAAAAAGTAACTAAAATAGGCGTTCTTACCTCCGGTGGTGATGCACCCGGTATGAATGCTGCAATCAGAGCCGTTGTAAGAACAGGAAATTATCATGGACTGGAAGTGTATGGCATCATGCGTGGCTATAGCGGCATGATTGATGATGACATATTCCGGATGGAGTCTCGTTCTGTTGCCAATATCATCCAGCGTGGTGGTACAATTTTAAAAACCGCCCGTAGCAAGGAGTTCTTTGAGCCAGAAGGTAGAAAAAGGGCCTATGAAAACCTGAAGAAGAAAGGAATCGATGGTTTAGTGATCATTGGTGGGGATGGTAGTTTCAGGGGCGCTCAAAAATTCAGTAATGAATTCGATATACCCTGTATAGGTTTACCTGGCACCATCGATAAGGATATTGCCGGAAGTGATTTTACAATTGGCTTTGATACAGCCGTGAATACAGCTGTAGATGCAATCGACAAAATTCGCGATACGGCCGATGCCCATGACCGCCTCTTTATTGTAGAGGTAATGGGTCGTGATGCCGGTTATATTGCTTTGCACAGCGGTATTGCCACTGGCGCAGAGAATATCCTCATTCCCGAGGCCAAGACCGATATCGAAGAACTCATCAACTCCCTTACCGAAAAAGAAAAGAGGAAGAAACTGGTGAATCTCGTGGTAGTAGCTGAAGGGGATGATTTTGGTGGCGGTACAGAAGTTGCTGCTGTAATTAAACAACGTTTACCCAATGCCGATACCCGCCTTTGTATTCTGGGACATATTCAACGTGGTGGTACCCCCTCCTGCTTAGACCGGTTAATAGCCAGCAGAATGGGATATCATGCCGTTGAATGCTTGCTCACCGGAAAATTCAATGTCATGGTAGGTATCGTTAATAATAAAATGCATTATACCCCCCTCGATAACGCTGTTAAAGCCAAACAGAAAATATCGGAGGAATGGCTCAAGATCGTTAAGATCCTGGCCAGCTAACCTTCTTTTGCAACAGTATAAAACAAGCCCAACAACAATGTCAAAGAATCTCGACAAGTACCTGCACAAAAACATGGATATCCAGGCAGGTCTGGCACACGTAAACCACCGTACTAAAATTGTGGCAACCGTAGGTCCGGCATGCGATACCTATGAAAAGCTTTTAGATCTGGTTAAGGCGGGTGTCAACGTTTTCAGACTGAATTTTTCACATGGCAGTCATGAAGACAAACAACATATCATTGATCATATCCGCAACATTAATAAAACACAACCGTATAATATTGCTATTCTGGGCGATCTGCAAGGCCCCAAACTGCGTGTGGGTGAAATAGAGAACAATGCACTGGAGGTTAAAGTGGGCGATATTCTCACTTTTACCAATGAGAAATGTGTGGGCACGCTGGAAAAGATCTATGTATCTTACCCGAATCTCGCCGGTGATGTTACCGTTGGTAATATCATCCTCATTGATGATGGTAAAATCGAAGTAAAAGTAGCCAGTATTGAAGCCAACGGCGATGTGAAAGTTGCGGTTACCCTGGGTGGTATCCTTTCTTCTAAAAAAGGAATTAACCTGCCCGACACTAAGATCTCTTTACCCGCACTTACTGAAAAAGACCTGGCCGATCTTGAATTCATTATTGATCAACAATTGGATTGGGTAGCATTGAGCTTTGTACGCAGTGTAGATGACCTGGTGATCCTCAAGAAAAAAATTAAGGAAAAAAGCAGTAAGACCAAGATCATTGCCAAGATTGAAAAACCAGAAGCATTAACGAATATCAGGGATATCATCATTGAAAGTGATGGCATCATGATTGCCCGTGGCGACCTGGGTGTTGAACTGCCAGTGGAAAAAATTCCATTGATCCAGAAAGAATTGATTCGCAAGTGTATTCATAGAGGTAAGCCTGTTATTGTGGCCACACAAATGATGGAGTCCATGATTGATCGTGTGAAGCCCAACAGAAGTGAAATCACCGACGTAGCCAATGCCGTACTCGAAGGCGCCGATGCTGTGATGCTGAGTGGTGAAACTGCAACTGGTCAGCACCCTTCACTGGTGGTAGAAACCATGCGCAAGATCATTATGGAAGTTGAGAAAAAAGAATACAGGTACAACCGTTCTGAAGACCTGAAACCACAACCACATTCCCCTTCCTTCCATAGTGATGCGATGTGTTATAATGCCTGTAAAATTTCTGAAGATGTGGCGGCTAATGCGCTGGTGGGCATGACACAAAGTGGTTATACCGCTTTCATGCTGAGTAGCTATCGCCCCTCTTCTCCTTTATACATTTTCACGAAAGAAAAATCACTGGTAAACCAGTTTAGCTTGAGCTGGGGTGTAAGGGCATTTTATTATACAGAAGAGGAAAGCCTGGATGATATTATCTTCGATCAGATTAATATCCTGAAAGAAAGAGGATTCATTAAAACGGGTGATGTAGTGGTGAATACAGGAAGTACGCCGGTTAAAAACCACCTGCCTACCAATGTGATCAAACTCACCAAGGTAGACTAGTCCTAGACCACATACCGATAAAATATAAAAGAGATTCCCTTGGGAATCTTTTTTTATGTTTGGAGAAGAACAACATCCAACAAATATGAAAAAGCTCCTTCCTTTATTGCTATTGCTGGTCTTGCAGGCAGCCGGACAAACAGCCGCTGATTCGGCCTGGTTTATGCAGCACTATGTTAAGAAAGAGTTTCAGTTGCCCATGCGCGATGGCGTGAAACTATTCACCACGGTGTATATGCCCCGGGAGGCAGTTGAAAAACATCCCATCATCATGACCCGAACGCCTTATTCCTGCGCTCCTTATGGTGAAAACAATTATGCCCGTTTATGGGAAAGGCAGTGGATGCATTTCTTTCGTGAAGGATACATTTTTGTACAGCAGGATGTGCGCGGCCGGTGGATGAGTGAGGGTGTGTTTCAGGATGTACGTCCCTTCAACCCCAATAAAAAAGGTAAAGAAACCGATGAAGCCAGTGATACCTATGATACCATTGACTGGCTAATCAAGAACCTGCCCGATAATAATGGTCGTGTAGGTGTTTTTGGCATCTCATATCCCGGCTTCTATTCAAGCATGGCTACCCTGAGCCAGCATCCGGCACTGAAGGCTGTGAGTCCGCAAGCCCCTGTAACCGAATGGTTCATGGGCGATGATTTCCATCACAATGGTGCATTCATGCTCATGGATGGCTTTTCTTTTTATTCGGGCTTTGGTAAACCTCGTCCTACACCTACCACAGTAGGTCCAAAGGGCTTCGATTTCCCAACCCAGGATAACTATGGCTTCTACTTGCGTACAGGTGCCCTTCCTAATTTCACTAAACTCATGGGCGACAGTATTTTATTCTGGAAAGAACTGATGGATCATCCCAACTATGACGAATGGTGGAAAGCCAGGGATGTGCAAAGACATGTGCAACAAATACCGCAACAAACAGCCACATTGGTAGTAGGTGGATTATTCGATGCAGAAGATTGTTATGGCGCCTGGAATTTGTACGGATCGATTGAAAAGAAAGCAAAGAACAATAATAAGATCGTTATGGGACCCTGGTACCATGGCCAGTGGTCAAGGTATGATGGCAAGAGCCTGGGAAAAGTAAGATGGGATTCGAATACCAGTGAATGGTATGCGAAAAATGTAGAGCTACCCTTCTTCAATTATCACCTCAAAAAAAAGGGCGATAAAGACCCACTACAGGAAGCTACGATCTTCTTTACGGGTGAAAACCAATGGAGACAGCTGCCGCAATGGCCAGTCGCCAATGTAAGTTATGAAGCTTATGCATTGCTGAAGGGAGGCGGATTGAGTAAGGCAGTGCCACTCATTGCTCCATTGAGTAGCTATGAGCAATACGAGAGCGATCCCGCCAAACCTGTGCCCTATGCAGAAGGGGTACATTTCAGAAGAACCCGCGAATACATGACCGACGACCAGCGATTTGCTGCCCGCCGCCCGGATGTACTGGTATATCAAACACCTGTGCTGGATAATGATGTAACCCTTGGCGGACCACTTGTGGCCGATTTAATGGTGGCCATATCAGGTACCGATGCCGATTTTGTGGTAAAACTGATTGATGTATTCCCGGATGATTTCAGCTACGGACCTAATGATCCCAATGTCATGAATGGATACCAGATGCTGGTAAGAGGCGAAATTATGCGCGGGAAATTCAGGGATAGTTTTGAAAAACCAAGTCCCTTTACCCCCAATAAACCAACCAGGGTTAAGTTTAGCTTGCCCGATGTGGCACATACATTCAAAAAGGGACATCGCATCATGGTGCAGGTGCAGAGTAGCTGGTTCCCATTAGTAGACCGTAATCCGCAGCAGTTTCTGGATATTTATAAAGCTAAGGATAGCGACTTCAAGAAAGCTACCATCCGCATTTATAATAATGATTCAAAGATTATACTGCCGGTTATTAAATAAACAATTGCCCTTTACCCACGCTGATTTTATATCTGAACTTTCAGGGCACTGAATGGATAAGGGCAAAAAATAGAAGCTTCAAACAAGTATAGCAAACGCATCAAAGCTGCATAAAAACGCTAAAATTAATGCGTTTTTATGCGGTTTTTAGCAAATTTGATTAACTTCGTCAAATATCAATACTATGTCTGTTATGGTAGATTCATTTGAGAAGATTCCTGTCAGGATCCATACCACACCCAAGGAAGGATCTATTTATGTTGCGAGAGAAATTGCAGCATTGATCAGGGAAAAGCAATCACGTGGAGAACAATGTGTATTAGGATTAGCCACCGGTTCAACGCCCATCAGCATGTATGCCGAACTGGTGCGTTTACACCGGGAAGAGGGCCTCAGTTTTGCCAACGTGATTACTTTCAATCTGGATGAATACTACCCTATTGAAAAGGAAGCCTTCCAGAGTTACTGGAGTTTTATGCACCGGCATCTGTTCAGCCATGTAGACATAGATCCGGCGAATATTCACATACCCAACAGTAGCTGGACCAAAGAGGAGATCAAAAAAGAATGTTTGCAGTATGAGCAGCAGATAGAAGCATTGGGTGGTATTGATTTGCAGGTATTGGGAATTGGTAATAACGGACATATCGGCTTTAATGAACCTGGTTCCAGTATCCATTCCCGCACGCGTTTGGTGAATCTTGATAATAGCACGCGAATTGCGAATGCATACGAGTTTCAGAATATTTCCAAAGTACCCAGACTGGCCATCACCATGGGCATCAGCACCATTTTGAAAGCAAAGCGCATTTTACTCATGGCCTGGGGCATGAAGAGTAAAATTGTTGCCCGATCGGTAGAAGGAGATATAACAGAGCAGGTACCCGCCAGCATTTTGCAGCAACATGGGGACTGCACTTTTGTGATTGATGAAACTGCATCAGCAGAACTCACCCGTGTTAAATCACCCTGGCTTACCGGCGACTGTGAGTGGACACCTAAAATGATGCGTAAGGCGGTGATTAACCTGGCCTTGAAACTAAAGAAATCAGTATTGAGTTTAACCGCACATGATTATAATGAGAATGGCCTTTCTGATTTACTGGTTGAAAAGGGAGATGCCTATGAGGTAAATCTGCAGGTGTTCTACATGTTGCGTGATAGTTTAACCGGATGGCCTGGAGGAAAACCCAATGCGGTTATTCCGGCGCATCCTGAAAGAAGCAATCCCTATCCCAAAAAATGCCTCATCTTCTCCCCTCACCCCGATGATGATATTATTAGTATGGGGGGAACGTTTATGCGTTTACACGACCAGGGACATGAGGTACATGTGGCCTATCAAACCAGTGGCAATATTGCGGTTACCGATGAATTTGTTACCCGTTTCATGGATTTTGCAGTTGGATTTGAGGAGATGTTTGGTATTGATAACCAGAAAAGCAGGGCAATTTTACAAGAAGCACAGCAATTTCTGCATGCCAAACAAAAGGACCAGCGAGATACTGCAGCTATCCGTG
>VFQP010002796.1_pt1 | contig 18847 bp, 18 predicted proteins | sample 3512351 | NCBI WGS metagenome assembly VFQP01 (sample SAMN10412372, study PRJNA504923) | tailings metagenome | isolation source: Relicate 1 Philex TSF1 revegetated site | place: Philippines: Tuba, Benguet | collected 2017-08-29
CTGGACATGTCCGAGTTCATGGAGCGCCACACGGTGAGCAAGCTGATTGGCTCGCCGCCCGGCTACGTGGGCTACCAGGAGGGCGGCCAGCTGACCGAGGCGGTGCGCCGGCGGCCCTACACCGTGGTGCTCTTTGACGAGATTGAAAAGGCGCACCCCGACGTGTTCAACATGATGCTCCAGGTGCACAGGTTTTAGGGCGTCGAGGGGACTCTAGGCTTAGCTGCCCTGCTGCCTAAGGGGTGAACGGCGCACCACGATATGTTCCAACATTCCGGGGGGCCAGCGTGGCGTGAGGGTGGGGGATGTCGATGCAGGGTTGGCTGCCCTGCTGCGGAGCGCGGGCGCGTCGTTGGCAACGTTGGGCCCCTGCCCAGTGGTCGTGGAGTGGGGCGCGAGGAGGGGCCGAGGCGCGTGGGCTGCGGAATCAGCGCCCGCGGAGTGGCGGGAGGTCAGGCGTTTGCGGCGTTCGCGTGTGCGTGGAACGCGTGCAGATCCTGGAGGACGGCCGCCTGACGGACAGCAAGGGCCGCACGGTGGACTTCAAGAACACGCTGCTCATCATGACGTCCAACGTGGGCGCCTCGGTCATTGAGAAGGGCGGGCGCAACTTTGGCTTCTTCCTGCGGCCCGACGACGAGGAGGCGGAGAACGTGAGTGCTGCTGCTGGGGCGCCTCGCTGCCGCGGGGGGGTGGGTCGCCTGCTGCGGGAGAGCAGCACGCGGGGGTGGGGTGGGGTGGGGGCGACTAGCAGCGTGCGCCTGCCCCATGGCTCACGGCCTCTGTGCGCGTGCCTGTCGGCGGTGTGTTCTTGCGTGCTCAGGACATGAGCTACGGGCGCATCAAGACGCTGGTGGGAGAGGAGCTCAAGGTACGAGGGGGGGGGGCGGGCGCCAGGCGTGGGGCGGGCGCTGCGCCACTTGCCGCTTGGCAGGCCGACATGCCCATCTGCCCACGGCCCAGTGTCCCGTGTCGGCCACACCTTTCCTTCCTTCGCCCCCGTTTGTGTGTACCGTTTGTGCGCGCTCGGCGCAGAGCTACTTCCGCCCCGAGTTCCTCAACCGCCTGGACGAGGTGATTGTGTTCCGGCAGCTGACCAAGAAGGAGGTCAAGCAGATCGCCGACATCTTCCTAAAGGGCGTCTTCCAGCGCGCCGAGGAGAAGGGCATCAAGATCGAGGTGAGCGCGGCGGCGCGCGGGCACTGGAGAGTCGAACGCGCCCTGCGCATGCTGTGGGGGTCGGACCCGGGCGCCGGCAGCTGGCCAAGAACGGCGGTTTTGGGCGCCAGCGCCGTGCGGAGGAGGACGTTGGGCCGTGGCGCGCTGCGCTCGCAGCAAATCGCGCGTGCGCGCTTCGTTTGGTCGCTCGCTCGTCCCCTGCGCCTTGGGAGCCCGAAAAAGTGAAGATCTCGAAGATCTTGAAGATCTTCAACTTTTCACGACCTTGAGGACCCAAACCTCAGTGGCAATGGCCTCTGCGTGCGCACAGGTGACGGACAAGTTCAAGGATCGCCTGGTGGACGAGGGATTCAACCCGACGTACGGCGCGCGCCCGCTGCGACGCGCCATCATGCGCCTGATCGAGGACTGCCTCTCCGAGCGCATCCTGACCGGCGACATCAAGGTCAGGAGGGCTCAGTTGTGTGCCGCGCTGTTTGTGCAGGGACGCGCTGTGTGCGGGGGGACGCTGGCGCGCCTGGGGGTGTGGGGGGGATGCCCTGCGTGGCGACTTGCGTCACGTGCGGGCCCTGGGTAGCCCGTGGGCAGTAGGTAGCGTGCCTCTCACTCTGTGCGCTTGTTTGCCGTGGTGGCGCAGGAGGGCGACGTGGTCATCATGGACGTTGATTCGGACGGCTCCATCGCGGTCCTGGCCGGCGATAAGAAAATGACACAGCGAGTCGACACCGTTCCTTCCGGGATCGCGTGAGGAGGCTGGGCACGCGGCGCACACGCCGGTTGTGCCTGCAGGATCGTGTATACGCTTGTGCTCCCCCCCTGTAGGGCCCCGTGTTCGCGTTGCGCTGCTGTTAGAGGAGGAGAGAGAACCGTTTGCGAGGGGGGCGCAGTCGCCCTGGGGTGAGAGGCTGCCCTTGTGAGTTCACCCGTGTTCATGAGAGTGCTTGTGTGGGATCCCTCATTCGTTTGTGCGGAGGGCGGTGTGAGCATGCCTGCACGCACGCCTGCGCGTCGCTGGGCGAGGAGAGCGGAGGAAGGACTGCCTGTGCCAACATTGTGTGTATGCGCTTTGTGCGCTTGTTTGCTCACATCCCTGAAAGGTAGGCTCGCGACAGGTACCTGTCGCGTGCGGCGTGCTGCGCCCCGTTCGAGTTGAACGGGCCCCACCAGCGATCGAGTGCGAATTCGCCTCCACGCACGCGTGCGTCTACTAAAGCACACACATCGACGATGGCGTCCCTCCGCGCCAGCACGGCTGTTCCCCCGGCCGCGTGCTACCGCAGCAGCAGCACCCGTGGCGGCGCCCCGGCGTTGGCCCTGAGCGCTGGCCCTGCCCGGTGAGCGCCCAGGGCCCGCGGCCTGATCACGGCTAGCTGCTGCTTTGCACCATCGGCCGCTCCAGCACGGCGATGGGCCCTGGGAGGGCGCGATCAAGTCGTGTCGTGAGTGGGCCGCAAGTCCCTGGTTCCGCGCGAGTCTCGTGCTTCCGCCGTTGCGAGCACGCGCAGGCGCTCGGTGCTGGCCAGGGCCGACGTCAAGGAGGCCATCACTGGCGTGGTCTTCGAGCCCTTCTCCGCTGTGCGTTGCTCGGGAGGGTGGGAACCTGATCAGCGCGCAGGCGGACGCGCGGGAGCAGCCAGATCGGCGCGAGGAGATGTGCTCGCCTTGCGGCACTGGGCTGCTGGGGCTCTCTGGGGCTGGCGGTCGTGTTGTGCGGCTTTTTCCGAGTCGTTCGTGGCACCTTTGCCTCGCGCTGTGTGGGGACGCAGGTCAAGGCGGAGCTGGCCACCGTGGACAAGGGGAGCAGCGGCTTGCTTGCCGTGAGCAGCAGGACCGCCCTTGGGCTGGGCTTGGGGGAGAAGGCACAGGGAGGCGGTTGACGCAACCCGACCGTCGCCCGGCCCCTGCCCCTCTGCTGCGTGCGCAGACCAACGCCCTGACGGACAGCTTTGCCCGCGTCAACTTCCACCCCGAGTGCGAGGCCGCCCTCAACGAGCAGATCAAGTGAGAGCGCTGGTGCACGGCCGGCGGCGCCGCCACACGGCGCCGCGGCATCCCACTGGAATCTTTTCCCTGGCAGCTGTCGCCACCACCTGCCCATCACTGTGCTCGTGCGCGTGGCCGCAGCATCGAGTACAACGTCAGCTACGTCTACCACGCGCTGGTGAGAGAGGGCGCCGCGCTGCCCGCGTGCTTTGCTGATGTGGTGAGCTGCACACTGCCCCACCTCGTGAGCGCGCCTGGGCCACACACACCCTCCTTGCGTGCGCAGTTCGCCTTCTTCGACCGCGACAACGTGGGCCTGCCCGGGTTCGCCAAGTACTTCAAGGACGCCAGCGACGAGGAGCGCGAGCACGCCGAGAAGCTCATGAAGTACCAGGTGCGACCCTGTGTGTGCCGAGGGGGCGGGCCCGGTGCCTAGCGCAAGCACGTGGACGCTGCCTCGACACATGTCGACTGGCCTCCACCACACGCCCCGCGGCGCAGAACACGCGCGGCGGGCGCGTCAAGCTCAAGACCATTGTGATGCCCGAGGTGGACTTTTCGCACGCCGAAAAGGGCGAGGCGCTCTACGCCATGGAGCTGGCGCTCTCGCTGGAAAAGGTGCGTTGAGGCGGCGGCGGCGGCGGCGCGGGCCTAGGCGTCGTTCAGAGGCGGACGCCGCTTGCGCCTGGCACCTCACAGTTGTCGCGCCGTGTGCGCATCCCCTTGCCCCCCTCTTTGTAACCCCGCGCAGCTCAACTTCCAGAAGCTGCGCGACCTGCACGACGTGGCCGACAAGCACGGGGACGCCAGCTTCGCCGACTTCATCGGTGCGTCGCGGCCACGCCACGACACGCCGCAGCGGCCACGCCGGCGCAGCGCAGCAGTGCCTGGTGGCGTCCTCGTTCGTTCCCTGCCTCAACACGTGTTGTGCCTGCCGTGCGTTGCGTGCCGTGCCGTGCCCTGCCGTAGAGGGTGAGCTGCTGCAGGACCAGGTGGAGGACGTCAAGAAGGCCAGCGAGTACGTCAGCCAGCTGCGCCGCGTGGGCAAGGGCCTGGGCGTCTACCAGTTCGACCGCAACCTGCAGTAGAGCCCGCGCTGCGCGAGCCGCGGCGCCTCGGCGGCGGCGGCCCGTGCCGGCCCGCGCCCTGGGGTGCTGCCGCGTGGGAGCGGTGGGTGAAGGGTCGGGGGGGGACTGCTCTTGGGAACCGCGTCATCTTCTCTGTGCCCCGCCACCTCTCCACCCCACACAAGCGTGACGCGTGCGCGTGGTCATTATGTCGCCGTGCGGCCTCCACTTTCAGGCAGACAGCGTCTGACTTTCGTGGGGGGGGGAAAGGGCCCTTCCGGCACTTGTTCGAAACACCCAGGTCGGAGCGAAGAGTGCTGTGATGGCGGCCAGTGGCGCGGCAGCGTTTGGGCGAAGCGCATGTGTCGGGTGGCGGCAGGCCGTGCCGAGGCCTTGGTCCTCCTCCTCGTGGAACATGCCGCTGAGCCTCGCTGGAGGCCCTGGCACCAGGACACTTCAGCTGTTGCTGTTGCGGCCACCATGGAAAATGCCCCCACGCTATGCCTGTGCCTGCCTGCTCGTGAGGAGCCTCGCTGGAAGTTGTACAATTGCAAAGGCTCTCTTAGGACGAGGAGCCCACCACGCGGAAAGCCGCCTCGACCGCCAGCCCCTCGGCGCTGGGTGCGCTGACGTCGCCGGTGGCCGTCATACCCGCCACCGACACGGCCGCGACCGCCGGGCCCCCCGCACTTTGCGTGGCCTCGTCGCCGTCGTCCGCCGCTCCTCCGCCGTCGCTCTCCACGCCTGCGTCGCCGGTGCTGCGCCCAAAGCGCGTCTTGCCATGCCCGGACCGTTGGCGCTGCGCTCCGCCGCGCTGCGCCGACGGTCCCGTGAACTCGCTGCTGCCTGCGCGGCTGGGCAGCGCGACGCCAGCAGCCGCGCCCGGGCTGGCCCCGCGCGAGGGCGCCGCCGCCGCGGGCGGCACCAACTGAATCGTCGGGTCCGAGCTCAGCAGCGCGCCGACGTGCGGGAAGACGCCCCTCAGCACTCGCGCGACGTGAGGCGCGAGGGCCTCGAGCACGGTCGCCTCCGCCGGCGACGTCGGCTCGTGCGTGGCGCGGTGGCAGACCAGCGCCGCCCACGCCACGCCCCCGCTCGCGCCGTCGGCGCTCGTGATGGGCAGGACGTGTCGCAGGCTGAGGGCCTTGGAGCGCCCGGTGACCGAGTCGGCCTCCTCGAGCGTGCCAGACGCGTCGTGCACGGGATGGGCGCGCGGGCCCGCGCGCAGCACGTTGGCCGTCAGGGCCACGAGCGTGTCGGCGACCTCGGTGCTGCTGCAGGGCGGCAGCAGGCCCAGGTGCTCGTGCTCCGGCACGGAGCCGCCAGAGGGCGGCGCGAGCGACGCGCTCAGCCCGCTCACTGCGACTCGCCACGGGGCGCGCACACGACCAGCACAAGCACGGCACACAGCGTGGTCAGCACACGCACGCGCAAACTCGCCAGGTGCGACGCTCCAGCTGCATGCATTGCTCACGTGTGTGCTGTGGGCTGCTGTTCAGGGCCACAGCGGGTCCTGACGTGCTGGTGCTTGGCCGGGGCTGGCCCGAGCCACCCTGTGCCGCCGCCGCCGCGGCCGCCGCCGCCGCCGCCGCCATGACGGTGTTGTGCGCCGGCAGCGCGTGCGCCGCCAGCGCGCGCGGGAGCGCCAGCCCGACGTGCGTGACGCCCTGCAGCACCTGCGGGACCAGGTCCCCCAGCAGGCGCGTGAAGCGCCGCAGCAGCGACACCTCGCCGGCCTCGCGCGTGCGCGGGCTGCCGGGCCGCGGCATCTGCGCCTCGGACGCGAACGCCGCCAGCTGCGACATGACCCTGGGCAGGCGCGCCGAGAGCGCGGCCGCCTGCTCGAACGCCTCGACCGCGCCGGCGATGCTGAAGAGCAGGCTGGCCTGACGCCCCAGCTTCTGCAGCGCCACCACGTCCGAGCGGTTGAACCGCCCCCGCCGCTTGTTCACCGCCGCCAGCACGGCGTAGGCCTGCGCCGCAGTTTGCGCCGTGGGCCATGCGGCTTGACCAAAGGTTGATGGAAGCGGGACGCGACGCATTCAGCCGCCTGCTCGCAGTGCCGGCAAAGCAGTCAAACGGGCGCACCTCGTCGGAGCCGGGCGTCACCAGCGGCACGGCCAGCACGCCAAACGGCGACGAGCCTCCGCCGTCGACGGCGGCATCGTACGTCTCGGGCGGCGCGTCCTCGTGCATGCCCTCCTCCTCGGCGTTGAACCCCACGTGCGAGGAGGACTTGCGGCTGCGGCCCGACCGGCCGGCCCCGCCGCCGCTCTGGCTGGTGCCTGCGGCCGCGCGGCGCAGTGCCGTCGAGTCGGAACACGCCGTGGCGAGCAGCTGCCGGTGAGCGCTGCGGCACCGCGGACATGGCCAGTGCGGGCTGCTCTCACCTCGGCGGAGGGCGCTGCGCCCGCTGCCTGACTGGCTGGTCCGCGCCGCGTCCACGGCCGCCGCCGCCTTTTCCGCCGCGTGCAGCAGCGCCGTCATGCGCGTGCTCTCCTCGTGCAGCACCTGTGGCGCGGCGGCAGCGGCAACGTCAGGACAAGCAGCGCCTGGCTTGCTCCTGGGCCCGGGAAAGGGTCGCTGCAGCCTCGAGACGCCGGGCTGGCTTGAGCAAGCGCCCGCCTGCCTGCCGCACCATGGTGGGTGACTTGCCCTCGCTCGAGGCGCGGTACGCCGTGGCCGCCTCCATGCGCATGCTGGCCCTCAGGTTGTCCGCCAGCTTGCGGGCGCTGCGCACCTCGCGCAAGAGCGTGCTGGCGCCGCTGCGCACGCACAGGCGCAGGCGGCGGTGGCGCGCGGCGCGGCACGCTGGGACGGCGTCTCGTCAGGGGCTCCAGAGCGCGCGCGACGCGTGCGTGCTGTCGAGCGGCTCCACGTGGCAGCACGTACCTGAAGGTCTGCGCGATGGATCGGCTGCACGCCAGCCCGCACACGCCGCGCGACCCGTGGAACCTGCGGGCGTACGCAAGCAAGCGCCGCGCGGCAGCCGAGCGAGAGCGCGGGGGGGGCTCGCTTGCACTATCAAAGCCAGCGTGCGGAGCACGTGCCCTGCGAGGAGGCGCTCCTCACATGTGGTAGACGCCCGGCGACACGGGCAGGGCCAGCTGCATGACGGGCTCGGTCCAGGGTGGCAGTGCCGGCGACTGCGGCTGGTCCTGCTGCGCGTCGCCGCTGCTGCCCAGGACCTGGGAGCGGTCCAGGGCCAGGTGCTGGCCGTCCACGACGGGCGCGGTGCGGCGCACGACCAGGACGCGGCTGCTCTCGCACTGCGGGTTGCGGGCACGCAAGGGAGGAAAGCGGCGCCCAGCAGGCTCAGGGCGAGCAAAGGCGCCAGCCAAGATGCCGACCCAGCGAACGACACAGCGCCGAAAATGGCAAGGGACCGTGCGCGCACCTGCAGCGACTCGCGCACGAGCGTGCCCAGCTTCTTGGCCGTGTCGGCCATGCTGCGCATGCTGAGCAGCATGTCGGCGGCGCCTGCGACGCACGCGCACCAGAGCCATGGCAGCGCAGTGGGCACGACGCGCAAGCGTTCGTTCGGCGCCACGCGCCACAAGCGCCGCAGCTGCCGGTGCAGCGCGTCGCTGCAACAGCGCCGCCCTCCCTCAGCGCGCTCGACGAACGGACGGACGCGCGCGCCGGCGCACCTGCGTTGCCGGCGGAGCCGGCGCCGCCGGGCTGCCCGGCGTTGAGCAGCAGGTGCATGCCGGCGCCCGAGGCTGCGCTGGGCGCCGCCACGAGCCCCCCGCCGGCGTGCTGCTCGAGCGTGTTGCCCAGGTGCACCACCGAGGCGCAGGTGGACGTGACGAGCGCGCTGCAGTGCGCCAGCAGGTCCACGTCCTGGGCGGTGAAGTGCGGCTGCTGAAGCGCTTGCGGGGACAGCAGCGTGCCTGGCTCGGGCACCCGGTTCAGCACCTGCCGCACAAACCAGGCCGAAAGAGAGCATTTCAAGGTTGCAGCGCCACCCGAGCGCGTTGCTTTGCGTGGCGTTCGTTTGCGCCGCGCGATGTGCAAGGGCGCACCTGCAGGACGCCCATGACCTTGGCGGATCCGGCAAAGGCGGGGATGGGCACCAGCGCCATGGAGGTGGCGCTGGTGCAGCCGGGCGGGAGGTCGGCGGACGACAGCGGCAGGCCGCCCAGGTTGTTCATGACGACTGGGCGGTTGTTGGACAGCACCTGAGCAGGGTATGAGCAGTTTTCAGGGAACGTATCAGGAGGGAACGCCCAGGGCACTGAGGGGCGAGGCTCCACACGCAGGCCGCGCGCGCGCACCTGCGCCACGGCGCCGCCCAGCGGCCGGCGGAAGCGCACGCCCGCCAGGAACTGCACGCCCGCGACCGTCGGGTGAGCGCCGCCCGGCTGCCCGTTGCCCGAGCTGGATGTGGCCGGGAAGCGGCCGTCTCGTGACGTGAAGGCAACGGGCAGGTCAGATGCCTCGGTGCGCGGCGAGAGCGAGTCCTCGGCGGGCAGCGCGGCCGTGCGCGGCGTGATGAGCGTCACCACGCGGCCGGCGCCGGGCGCGAGCGTCCCCGCTGCGGGGCCCCCCGCGCTCACTCCCTGCAGGTCCAGGGGCGGCAGCTGGCGCGGCGGCGCGGCAGGCGCCTGCTGCGCGGCGCGGGCGGTGGGCGCGGCCGGCGGCGCCGCAGCTGCCCCGCCCGCCGAGACGCGCATGCTGCGGCTCTGCGCGAGCGCCCGCGCGGCGCTGGACAGCCCGCCGCTGCTGCCGGCGGCGCCGGTGGCGGCCTGGCCAGGTGGGGCGTGGCCGCTGCCAGAGGTGCTGGAGCTGGCGTGGGCGTGGGCGCCGCCGCCTGGGAGGGAGGCTGAAGCGGACGGGGGCGCGCGCACGGCCATGTGGGCGCTGACCTCACCTCGCCCCCGGTCCACCAGGTCTGCGCACACACACCATGCATGTGTACCATGTCAAGGGTGTGGAAAACTGGCTGCTTGCGAGCGCTTGGCCTGTGGAGGGGAGGGGGCGATCCCTTGATGGTCGGCGACTCACATATGACGGCGATGGCAGCGTTGGAGGTGCTGGCGGCCAGGCAGGCCAGCTCGTACAGCAAGGTGGCGGGCTCCTGCGGTCACGAGGCCACGTGATGAGGCAGGGCGCAAGAGGTGGCGGGGCGAGAGCGCACGTGCACGTGCTTTGTGCGCTGATGTCATGCGGTGCTTGCGCCGGCGTGGGATGGCTCGCAGACCTGGATGTAGGCGAGGCGCTTGGTCTCGCGCAGCAGCTGCGTGCGGCGCACTGCCAGCTTCTGGGCGGCTTGCCAGGCGTCCCAGGTGGACAGCGCATGGCTCAGCGACGTGCCAAGCAGGCCCGTCAGCGACCCCTCCACTGCGCACGCACCCGCGGCGCACCACCACAGCAACAAAGCCGTGGGTTCCCATCGGCAAGCGCGTTTGGTACAAAGAGCCAGCAAGTGGCACACAAACTCGCCTTCGTGGAACTGCTGCCAGCTCGAGCTCCCCGGCATGAAGGCGCCAGACAGCGCCCTGCGCTCCGTGCCCCAGGGCACCTTGCCAATCATCTGGATCACGACGGTGCAGCCGCCGCTCGAGGCCGCGCCCTGCCCCGCCAGCGCCAGCCCCGTGCCTATCACCCGCCCGGCGCCCTCCCGCGCTGAAGCGCGCCGCAGGTTGCCGCCCGCCCCGAGGTGCGCCTTGCCGCCGGCGAGGTGCGCGCCGCCGCCCCCCAGGGACATGATGGGCAGCACCAGCGCCGGCGTGGAGACGTGCAGCGGCAGGCGTATGTCCCCGTGCGCGGGGTCGTAGGCAAAGTTGCGCCGCAGGTTGGACGTCAGCAGCACGCTGGCGCTCTGCGCCGTGTAGGCCACGGTGCCCCGCTCCACGGGCCGCGTCTCGGGGCCGGCCGGCGGCAGCAGCGCCACCGAGTCCACCGCGTCAAACGCGCTCGGCGGCGGCGCCTGCGCCTCGCTCCTGGCTGACGTCGCACTCGTGGCCGTGGCTGTGGCCGTGGCCGTGGCGGCGCTGGCGGCCTCGGAGGCCGCGTAGCCCGCGCTGGCCCTGCTCTTCCTGCTGGCGTTCCTGCTGGCGTCACCGGCCAAGCTGCGCCTGGCCGCCTCGGTCGCGCCGGACGCGCGGCGCGGGACGAGGGCGGCGCCCGCGGGCGGCGGTGGCTTGGCGTCGGGGGCGTGCGAGCCGCCGGGCGCGTCGCCGAGCGGCGCCTGCATCGACGCGAGCGGGCGGAGGTGCGGGTTCGCCGGCGCCGGCGGGCGGTTGACGCCGCCGGCGATGCGCCAGTACACGTTGCTGGACACCTGTGCGCCAGCCAGCCAGCACAAAAGGGTGCTGGGGTTGGTGTGGTGGGCATCGGCGAGTGTGTGGAGTCTGCCGAGCGGCGGCGAGGTTCGCACCCTGTAGATGGCGACCTGCTGGGCGGCGGTGAGCTCCAGGCACGAGTCGACGAGCGCCTCCAGCGATGCCTGCGGTGGGTGCGATCGTTTGAGGCCCGTGCGTGTCAGCGACAAACAGGCTCCACGGCATGTTGTGGAATGTTGTGCGCGGCTCGCTCCGACGCGCACCAGGGCGTTGGATCGGTGCTGGACGCGCTTGGCCAGGTCGAGCGAGTGCTGCAGCGCCGCAGCCAGCCGGCCGGCCCGCGAGAGGCTGTGCGACAGCGCCATGAGTGTCATGAGGCGCTTGTTGGGTGCCTGCGTCTCCAGCCCCGTCGCCACCTCCTGCGCGCGAAGTGAGCACTCGTGTGGCCGAACGTCAGGGTCAGACTTGAAACAGAGGAACAGCCAGCTTCCCACGACAGCTCACCTCAACGACCGTACTGCGGGCGGCGGGGCTGCTGCCGGTGGCGGGCGAGCTTCCCCGAACGCTTCCAGGTGCGTGGCCAGCGCTGCTGACGTGAAGGCCCGGGCCGCCGCCAGCCGCCGGGGCTTGCGCCGGTGACGGTGCGCTGGCCTGGCTGCTGCTTGCCGGTGCGTCGCCCCACTTGCGCCTCGCCTGCGCAGGTGCATGCCAGATCAGTGTCCATGTTGCCATGGCAAAGGCACACCGCACGTGCTGGGCTGCGCCGGCGTGCACAAACGCGCACCTCCAGACGGGTGAGCAGCATCCTGGGGAAGTAGGGCTCTGCCTTTCTGCCCGGCGATGACGACGCCTGCGCGGCAGAGCTGCCCTCCTGCACATCAGCTTCCCCGCCGCCCGCCGGCCCGTCCCGCCCTGGGCTGGGCGAGCGCGACCTGTCTGTGGCTCCTGCGCCCGCCCTGCCCCGTGTGGCGCCCCGGGGCCGCCGGCCCTTGCGCAACATGTCGGACGCCGCCGCCGCCACAACCGCCTGCATGCGGGCGTGCGCGCTGCCCTGCTCCAGCTGCCTGCGGGGCGCAACAACGCCATCCAAGCACCAGAGGGCGAGCAACTGTCGTGACGGAGCACCCGCGCGCCGCTGGGGATGCAATCATGCAAGCAGCCTGCCGGCGCGCACCCGACGAGCATGTTGAGCTGCCTGCTGGTGGCCTCCATGTGCTTGGTCTTGAGGCTGGCGAGCTCCTGCTCCGTCACCGCCTGGGCGCCGCCCATGGCCTTGAGCGCCTCCTCGCAGCGCGCCTCGGTGGACGCCGCCTCGGCGCACTGCTGCTGCAGCAGGCCGCGCATGCTGGCGTGCCCCGCCTGCAGGCGCACAACCAACAGGCTGGTTGCACTGCCCTGCGCCGCGCCAACGAGGCATCCCCTGGAGGTCGCCGGCGGCCCACCGCGCACCTGCACCTCGGAGCACCACGCCTCCATCTGCTCCCTGGCCCGCCTGAGCTGCGCCAGCGCCGCGCGCTCCGCCTCCAGCTCCTCGGTGGAGTGGGCCTGGGCCAGCTGACCCAGCGGGTCAGCCACCACTCGCTGCGAGGTGGCGCGCGGCCGCCAGGTGGAGCCCAGCGTTGTGCTGCCCCCTGTCGCGCCCAGCGCCGCCCACTCTGCGCCACCCCCTCCTGGGCTTGTGGGCGCATCGTCAGCGTCGCCGCTGCCCGTGTCGGCCCTGGGGCTGAGGCTGCTCTGAAGCAGCCGCTCTCTCCGCGCAAGCGGGCCCGGCGTGGTCGCGACGCGCGTGAGGGCGGCCAGCTGCGCCTGCAAGCCGACCTGGCGGGACGCCAGCGCCTCCCTCTCGAGCTGAGCAATGTGCAGCCGCTCCTGCGCGGCGTGACGCCCCACATACCGCACGCACGCGCACGCACACAACACACATCGTTGCGGGGCCGCTTGCATGTGAGAAAGGCGCCAAGCCTGCAGCAGCTGCCCCCTGAGCCTGACCTGCAGCAGCTTGACGCGCTGCGCGTGGAACTCAATGGCGGCGGCGGTGGACTGCTGCACGCCGGTGAGGGCGCGCCCGTCCTCGCCCAGGCTCTGCTGCTGCCACAGCATCCTGTCCCGCACTAGCGCCTGCGCAGCACGTGTGCACCGGCATCGCGGGGACCGTTCACCGAGCAGGCGCACGGCTGTGGGCCCTGCACCTTTGCTCGCAGGCACACGATTCACTGGCGCTGCCGGCACTCGCCGTGGCCTGCCGGGCTGTGAAAGGCCCGTCGGGGCTAGCGGCCAGAGCCGGCGCCCGCACGGGCGACACACGGCTGGGCGAAGCGGGGGGGCTGTGGGGGCTGACCAGCAGCGGCGCCATGACGGGCTTGACGGGCCGCTTGGGCTGCAGCGCCTTTGGCAGCGTCTTGGAGGAGGGCGCTGGATGCGGGTCGTCGCGCAGGCCCGAGGGCACCTCCAGGCGCCCAGGAGCCAGGCTCCGCGGCTTGGGCGCGACAGCCTCCTGTTCCTGAGCAGCCCCCTGCTGCTCTTGCTGCTCCGCCTTGACCATCTTGCTCCTCCCCTCTGCGCGCACGGGATACGGCCAATCAGTGGGTCAGAGACGGGGGGCCCGGGTAGAAGAAGAGCGAGCGCGCAGGGCGTACGAAGACACACTACCTCTCTAAATGCCCAGAGCTCCTGTCATCGTGCGAGCGCGCCTCGCCCCTTTCGGGAGGAGAGGGGTCTCATCTCGCCGACAGGCTGAGCCGGCCGTCTGCGCGAAGCAGTGATGCTCACTAGGTTCAGAGCCTGCAGAGGTGCTCATGCTCGCTGGCTCCTCGCTGGATCGCGCCAAGCCCGAAGTCGGCATGATGGCACGACAGCTGCATCTCCAGCAGCACGAGACGGTGCCCAACCTTGCACGGCCGCGATGCAGGAGCAGTCACGGCAGGATGCGCTGCACCCCTCTGCTCGCCCCGGGGCGCCTGTGGCCTACGCCGCCCTGCTGCAGAGGCGCCGGGACGAGGCGCTTCAGCAGCAGCGCCGCGCGAGGCAGAGACAAATCAACACGGCACGCATGGCGCACGCGCTCTCTGCTTCCTCGACGCCACCCCTCGCTTTGGAGCAACAGGTGCGGCCCGCCACCAGACGGCTACACCGCCCCCAGAGCAGTTCAACCCAGCGCTGCAGTGCGTTGCCGTGCCGTGCAGGCGAACGGGTCCTCTGGGCATGCTCCTCCTGGCCCATCTGAGAAGCAGGCATACCAGGTCGTGCCTGCCCAGGCCGACACGGTCCTGCTGCTGCCAGCGGTGCAGCCAGGAGCGGCCAGCAACGGCGCGGCGCCCGAGAGCTCAGACGCCCCAGCACAACGGCACCACGCACACCGGAGACGGCGCGGTGGTGCGGGAGGGCGCGCCCAGGACGCGAGGCAAGCCGCAGGGGGCAGCGCGGGAGCACAGCAGCAGCAGGCCGAGCAGGAGCAGCAGGCAGAGGATCTGGACGTGAGCATGGGGCGGGCTGGTGCGGACGAGGGATCGGGCGAGGACGAGGACGAGCACCCGCGGCACTTTTGGTCGCGGCAGCTGCAGCAGCCCGAGTGGATGACGGCAGTGCCCCCAGACCTCGCGTCCCAGTGGCTGGTGATGCCCAGGCCGCAAGGGCCAAGGGTGGTGGTGGCCACCGGCAGGTGCGGCCCGCGGCAATGAATTGCCGCTGGCGCCTGCAGCACGGCACCCGGCCCCGTGGCGCTGCACACAAGGCGCTCGCGTGCCTGGGCCCGTCGCAGGTCGCGCACCACGGTGCGGTCGCGAGGGGGCAGCGTGCTGGTGACGGGGTGGTCGGCGCTCCCGGACGGCAGCCCGCACACGTACGCGGGCGGGCGGGGCACGTGCATCCTGGACTGCGTGTGGCACGAGCCCAACAGGTGAGGGCGAGGGGAGGGTTGGGGCGGGCGCGCTCAGGCACCCATGCAGCGTGTGGTGTGGTGGGATGCGGTGGTGTGCGTGGGGACTGGCATCAGGCGGGTGGTGTCTGGCACCACCACGCTGCGGCTGACCTGCGCGCAGCACGCTGTACGTGCTGGACCTGCTGGTGTGGCGCGGCTACGAGCTCTACGACTGCACGGCAGAGTTCCGGGCCTTTTGGATCCAGGTGTGCGGTGCGGTCCCGCCCTCGTGTGCAGCCAAGCCCTCGCCCGCGCGCACTGCATGCTGCCCCGCGGGGACAGCAGGACTGGGGTGGGTGCAGGGGAGCGGGCGGGCGGCCGCCACGGGTTTGCGTCACTTGCCTGACGCGCAGAGCAAGCTGAGTGGGGACCCTGAGCTGCGGGCGGCGCTCCTGTCCAGCCAGGCCCCCTGGGCCTCGCGCAAGCTGGGCGCCTCGCGCACCCAGTGCACCACGCCCGCCAGCACGCCCATGCTGCCTGACGGCGGCAGCGCCAACGGGGCGGAGCTGGAGAGCCCCATGGAGGCGGAGGACGGCCAGCAGCAGCGTGATCAGCCAGCAGCCGCCAACGGTGCGTGGGGCGCGGGCGGGGGTCGTGCCGCCTCCAGGCGCAAAGGGGCGGGCGGGCGGGAGCAGAGCTCCCTGCCGAAGTGCGCGCAGAGCTGGCTGACTTGGTGGTTGGTGCTGGTGGGCGCTTGGCTGGCGTTTGCTCGCCAGGCACTCCTGCGGGGGACGGGCGGCAGGGGGGCGGCGCGGGCATGGAGGAGGACGCGCCGAGCGGCGCCTCGGCGGGCGCGGCGGGCGGCAGCAGCACGGCTGTGTCGCCGTCTGGGCGCGCACCCGCGGGTGGCGGCGCGGCGCACGGCCAGCGGCCCAAGGCGCAGTGGCTCAGGTGCTCAGGCTGGGAGCGCTGTTGTTCTGCTGCACACTTGCGCTTGCACACTCGAGCTGGCGGCCGGCAACAGAGAGAAGACGCAGGGCGCTCAGCGCCCCCCGGCGTGCTCCCTGGCCTCCCCCCCGTGCGCACGCGCAGGGTGGTGCCGTTGCTGGCGCGCCCCGCCGACGCGCAGGGCCTGCAGCTGGCGTATGAGGGCCGCTTGCTCGAGGAGGGCGCGGGCGACGACACCATGGCGGACGCCGCCGTGGGGGCGCCGCTGGGGGGCGGCGCGGCGGGTGCTGCAGGGCCCGCAGGTGGCCGGGAGTTTGAGCAGGACGGGCTGTACCTGCTGCACAAGGTGCGGGCCCACGCCACACCGCTCACTCTACAGCAGGCTTTGCGTCGGCCAGACCTGCCACACTGGGTCGCGCAAGGATGCCCAGGAGTTTGCGGGTGGGTGCCGCGCCGTGCGTGGTGGCGCAGGAGGGCCAGTACAGCCAAGGGGCGCTGACGCCGCTGGCGCTGAGCTGGAAGGACGCCGGGTGCAGCGCCTGGCCCGTGGACACGGACCCCCAGGGCAACGCGCTCGAGTTCCAGGTGCGCGGTCTCTGTGTGTGGGGGGGGGGGCAGCGGCACCACCACGCCTGGAGGATGCAGGTGCGAGGGACACAGCGGCGTTTACTGGCCTGAGTCATGCGTTGCTCGCAGGTGGTCACGCTGGTGTACCGCGCCGACGCGACGGTGGCGACGTGCGACGAGCCGCCCGTGGTGCTGGGGACCATGCCGGCGGCGTGGGTGCAGGCCATGGGGCCAAAGCTGCTGCGGCCGGGGCGCCTCCTGCGCTTCACGCTGCGACAGGTGCGTGCGTGTGTGCGTGCACCTGTGGTGGCGTGGTGGCCCCGCTGAGCACTGTGGTGCTGGCGCTCTCTGATGGCCGCCCGCCTGCGTCCACCCGCCCGTGCGCAGGGCGGCCTGCTCTGGGCGCCGGACGGGCGCCCCGCCGGCGCCGACTTGCGATACGAGGGACCGGCCCACCAGCGCCGGGGCCGGGCCGACGCTTTCAGCAAGGCACGTTGTGCTCCTCGCTGCATCTCCCCGAAGTGTACCGCCCCACCTGCGCGCGCGCGCATCGGCCAAAGTACGCACGCGGGCCCTCCGCCCCAAGTGGTGCCCCCTTTCTTCCTTTGCGCCTGCGCAGATCCTGTTCCAGCAGATGGCGCGGACCGCCCCTCTCGCCTGGAGCTCTATCCGCTGAGGACGTGAGGGCGCCGGCATGATGGCCAGCGCACGGGCACCCTTCCGCCCGAAACTTCTAATCGAGGCGGCGGCGGAGGAGCCTGCTAGCGGGCGCAGCGTGCGCACCCCGTGTAGAGTAGAGCGTGGTGTGCAGCCTCCGAAGCAGAAGCAGAAGGTCGCCGTGGGCGACCGTGGGCGGCTGCAGGTGTGCCGCTGCTGCACGATCGGTTGAGGGCTGCCGCAGCAGCGCTGCACGCTACATCGGATGGCAGCCCTGTTGTTGCGCTTGTTCAGCAGCGAGGCTGGCAACACTGCGCGACTCCCAAGGGTGCCGAGTGCTGCGTGGCGTGGGCACCACTGGAGCACAGCGACAGCCACAGCAGATCAGCGACAGCAGGGCACGCAGCAGTGCACTGCCGCTCGCAGGGAGCCTTGGCTTGCCGCGCAGCGCACGCTCAGAGTCGTGCGGGCGCCCCCATCACACTGCGTGTGTGCGCAGGCTCGAGCGACAGCCTGAGCAGCGACGTGGTGCACAGCGTCGTGAGCCGCCTCTAATCACGCTTCGCGGACGGGGCTTCGCGCATCGAAAGGTGAGGTGGGCAGTCCCGAACGCTGAGCCTGGGGACCGAGTCGAGCGCACCCGACCGACGAGCAGCGATCTGGTCCATCAGCGACGGGTGCTTCGTGCACATCAGCGTCGAGAGGCGCGCATCGGGCTTCTGGGCAGCAGACGGCGCTGAGGAGCAGGTGGGGCGTCAACAGCGGCAAGTCGTCCACACGAGCGGAGCGTCGTGGCGCGCGCAGTGGCGCATTGCGGGGCGCGTGCTCTGCTCGCTCGCGAGTGCTCGTGCGAGCTGGGCCGAGCCAGCAAGGCGTTGGCGCCGCCATCCTGACCACCGCGCGCTCAAACTAGCGCGTCACAGCGCAGCGTGAGTGTGCTTGCTGCTCACAGGCTTGCTTTTGGCACTCAAGGAGGAGGGGCCAGCTCACCCTATAGCCTGTTATCGCCTGCGCGCGCCGTCAACGCGCCCGTCACCAAACTCCGGGCCTCAGTGCGCGCGCACGGACCCTTGGCCATCACCACCATCAGCATGCACCGCGCCAACGACCCGGTGTTCCCCTCGCTTGGGAGCACCATGGGCGGCGTGACGAGCTACGTCGTCAGCGAGGGCGTGTCAGGCGGGGCGTCGGGCGGCTCGCTGACGGCGGCCGCCCCCGTCACCTACATCGCCTTCCAGCACCCCATCTCGGCGTCAGCAGCAACAGGCACCGTGCAGCAACTGCCCACGCCCCTGCAGGACGAAATCAGGACGGTGAGCGCAAGCCGGTGCCACGCACCCCAGGGCCGCGGCCTTACCTCCACAACTGACCGCACCTGGGCACGTCGCGCCGCACGCACACGCCGCGCAGATCTTTGTGACGGGCTTCCCCGACAACGTGCACGAGCGCGAGCTGCACAACCTGTGCCGCTTCGTCCCCGGCTACGAAGCCTCCCAGGTGCGCTGCCGCCGCGGCGCCCCTCGACACGCGCCTCTGTCGTCACGCTGCTGCCCCACACCGCCAATGCGCGATGGGCACGCACGCGTGCTTGGCCTCCCGCAGGCGTCCATCAAGCCCAACCAGCAGCCCCAGGTGTTTGTGCTCTTCCAGACGGCCGCCCACGCGCGCCAGGCGCTCGACGCGCTGGCCGGCCTGCCCTTTGAGGTGCAGCAGCCCACCACGCAGCAGGCGCCCGGCGCCAAGGCACCGCAGCAGGCGCAGCAGCAGCAGGGCGCGCCGGGCGACTCGGCGGCCACCTCCAGCAGCTCCATCTCCCAGGCCGTCGGCGCGCTGCAGCAGCGGCCCTCGCTCTCCTCGGCGCAGCAACTCGTGGTGCCTTCGGTGGCGGCGGCGCAGCCGCCGCCCACGGCACCGCAGGCCGCCGCCGTCGAGGCCGCCGCCACCAGCAGCGCGGGGGGCGCGGACGCGGCGCAGCAGGCGGGCAAGACGAGCAGCGGAGGCGGCGCCGTGGCGGCGCTGGTGGGCGCCGCCGCCACCGCCGCCGCTGGCGGGCCCGCCGAGGCCTCGACGGCGTCCCGCCTGGCACAGTTTGTGACGACGACGGCGGCGGGCGCGCTGCTGCCCCAGCCGGCCTCGGCGGGGGGCGTGCTGGCGGGCAGCGCAGTGCCGGCGCTGCGCGGCACGGGCAGCAGCGGGCTGGAGGGCGGCCTGGGGTCGGCGTCGTCGGCCGCCGGGGCCAGCGCCTCGCTGCTGCACCCCGCCGTGCAGCTGCTGCCCCCAGTAAAGTATCTCTTGCGCTGCGA
>VFQP010002797.1_pt1 | contig 18836 bp, 16 predicted proteins | sample 3512351 | NCBI WGS metagenome assembly VFQP01 (sample SAMN10412372, study PRJNA504923) | tailings metagenome | isolation source: Relicate 1 Philex TSF1 revegetated site | place: Philippines: Tuba, Benguet | collected 2017-08-29
ATTGCGCAGCAAGGCAATCCGGGGAAAAATTATGGTGGAGGCGGTGGGAGTCGAACCCACGTCCGAAATGGCTGTCCCGATCAAGACTACGTGCGTAGCCGCTTCGCGTTTGTCTCAGCGCCTGCCGCGCGGAAGCGGCAAGAAAGACAGGCGCCCAGTCTGATTAATCTCGACCTGCTGCCCCAGACGGAGGCTCTCGGCCTATTCCGCTAGATAACGCTCACTCGGTGGTCCGCGGACTGACCCCCGCGAGCGGCTACTTAAAAATTAAGCAGCGTATGCAAACTGCGTATTGGCAGTTGTAGTTTTCCAGTCGTTTCACGAGAGCCTGGAGCTCGGCACGCCTCAAAAGGCCCATTCCATCCCGTCGAAGCCGGTACGCCCCCTCCTTATGGTGAGATGGGAACGAAACTCAATCGTTCCTCCTCAGTCATAATAACGCATGCAATGGTACCTTGGTTTCAAAATCCTTAAGACGTCAATTGAGAAAATCAGGCGAAGCTATTGACCTCACGCAATTTAAGGCATAGGATCGAAACGTGAGCGAGAATTCGGAATTACGGCCCGAGCTTGGCTTCGTCTTCGACCCCACTGAAGACGTCGGCGGCATCACCACGCCCGAACAGCTCCCTGCAAAACTCTACTTCCGCATCGGCGAAGTCTCGCAACTCACCGGCCTCAAAGCCCATGTTCTGCGCTATTGGGAAAGCGAATTCCCTGCCATCGCGCCCAAAAAGATGGGCTCCAACCATCGCATGTACCGGCGCAAAGACGTCGAGCTGATCCTCGAAATCAAGCACTTGCTCTACGAAAAACGCTACACCATCGAAGGCGCGCGCAAGCATCTCGAGTCCAAGCCGAAACCAATGGCCGTCAAGGGCTCCAAGGCCCAAGCCGCCAAGGCCCCCGCTCCGATGCCAAAGGTCCAGGCGGGCCTGTTCGTCGTTTCCAGCGACGTTGCCGAACGCGTCCACGCCGGACAACGAGCCCGTTGGCGCGCGGAATTGCAGGAAATTCTAAAGCTTCTAAATTCCTAACTTCCTTCTTTTACATTTCTCAAGAAGCCCTCTCTCGAACCGATAAGCTTCACATCCGTCATGATTTCGCTCACGCGCCTCAGCCACGATCCCGTGGTTGTGAATGCCGATCTCATCGTCTTGATCGAGTCCAACCCCGACACGGTCCTGAAGCTCACCACTGGGGAATTCGTGCGCGTTCTCGAATCGCGCGAGGAAGTCGTCGAACGCGTCATCGATTTCCGTCGCCGCCTCCTGGCGGAGGAATCTCTCCGCGCCCGGGAGTTTGCTTATGCCCTCCAATAAGACGTCTGCTAGCCAATCCAAGATAGACCTTGCCACTTGGGGCGGCCTCTTGCTGGCCGGCGGCGGCATCGTCGGTGGGCTGCTGCTGGAAGGCGGCGTCCTGGAGGACATTGCCCAATACACCGCAGGAATCATCGTGCTCGGTGGCACCGTCGGCGCCGTCATGGTGAATACGCCGATGCACGTTCTGAAGGGTGCCATGCGCCGTCTCGGCAGCGTCTTTTTTGCCCCAGCTGTCGGCAACGATGCCTTAGTCGAAGAGCTCATCACGCTGGCTACCAAAGCACGCAAAACGGGCCTGGTGAGTCTTGAGGACGACGCCTTCTCCGTCGCGGACCCCTTCCTTTCCAAGGCCCTCACCATGGCCATCGACGGCTGCGACTTGAGCGAACTCCGCTCCACCATGGAAATGGAAATCACCCTCGAAGAACACCATGCCGAGGCCGAAGCGAAAGTCTTCGAAGCCGCCGGCGGCTTCGCCCCCACCATCGGCATCATTGGCGCGGTGCTGGGCCTGATCCAAGTAATGAAGCATCTCGAAAACATCGAAGAAGTCGGCCACGGTATCGCTGTCGCCTTCGTCGCCACGGTCTACGGCGTAGCTCTGGCAAATCTCTTCTGCCTGCCGGCCGCCGCGAAGATCAAGGCGCGCATCGCCGCTGAAACCGAGCGCAAGGAAATGATGGTCGAAGGCGTCGCGGCCATCGTCGAAGGCTTGAACCCCAAGCTCATCCGCAGCAAGTTGGACGCCTATCTCATGCACGGTCCGGGAACGGGAAAGGGCAAGCGCGGCAATGCAGGGCCGAAAGCCATGGCCGCCTGACGCAAGGCCCATTGAAAGCGTCATGGCCCGCCGAGCGAAACCCAAGGAGCACGAAAACCACGAGCGTTGGCTGGTCTCCTATGCCGATTTCATCACGCTCCTCTTCGCCTTCTTTGTAGTAATGTTCGCTAGCTCCCACGCCGACAAACAAAAGGCCCGCGAAGTCTCCGCCAGCGTCAAGGAAGCCTTCGAACAAGGCGCTATGCCCAAGGCCCTGATGGACATGATGGGGCGCAAACGCCCGCCCTCCACCAACGACAAGTCCCAATCCGCGCCTTTATCCACCCCCGAGGGCAACGCCAAAGACGCCGCCGCCGCGGCCATGGCCGATCTGGTAGCCTCGCTCGCCCAATTAAGCGACACCTTGTCCAAAGAAATCGGGGAAGGGAAGGTCTCCATCAACATGGAGCCCCGCGGCCTCGTCGTCAGCCTCAAGGAAGCTGCCTTCTTCCCTCCGGCAGGAGACCGCATCCAGGACAGCGCCCTGCCCATCCTCAACAAAATCGCCGACTCCGCCCTCAAGATCCCCAACAAAATCCTTCTCGAAGGCCATACAGATTCCACCCCCATCCACAATGATCGCTTCCGCTCCAACTGGGAACTCTCCGCCGCCCGCGCTATCGCGATGCTCGATCTTTTCAGCGGCAAATTCGCTATCCCTGTCCTGCGCCTCTCTGTCGCGGGTTACGCGGACACCATTGCGGTCGCTACCAACGACACGCCCGAAGGCCGCCAGAAAAACCGCCGCGTCGATGTAGTCTTCTTGAATGAATTTGGCTTACGCAGTCAACCTGGCAAAAACTAATCGCCCCTAGGCGCCGTTACTCTTTTGCGCCGCCTTCACCGTCAATTGCTCATAAAGCAGCCGCGCCGCAATCTGGCTTGCCGATTTCTTAGTCGGCCCGCTCCCTTGCGCATCATGCATCGGTCCGATGCGCGCCTCCACCACGAATGTCTTTTCGTGCTCCGGCCCATCTGTGGCGATCGTCACATACACCGGCTGTGGCAAACCCTCGGCTTGCGCAAATTCCTGCAACAGCGCCTTGAAATTCTTAAACTCGTCCGCCTCTTCCCGCTCCGCCGCCAGCGACAAGATCACCCGTTCCACCACTCCACGCGCAGCTTCCAATCCTCCGTCCAAATACACTGCGCCCAACACCGCCTCCACCCCATCGGCTAGCAACGCCTTCTTCTCCCGCCCACCGGAAAGCTCCTCGCCCTTACCCAGAATCAACATCTCACCCAAGTCGATGCGCTTCGCGACTTCCAACAAATGTGCCGCACTTACGATGCGTGCTTTATAAACCGATAGCTTCCCCTCGGGCAACTCCGGATAACGGTGAAACAAATACTCGCTCACCAGAATGCCCAACACCGAGTCGCCCAAAAACTCGAGTTGTTCGTTGTGCTCGGCCAATTCCTCGCGGCTAAGCTTTCGCTCGCTATTCAGGCTCCGATGCGACAAAGCGCGGATCGCCAGACTCTTGTCGCGAAAGGTGTATCCGATTCTGCCTTCGAGATTCAAACAGAGTTCTGGCAATCCGCGCTGTGCGCTCATGCGTTTCCGATCGGGCTTCTTATTTTCCTGCCTTGGCGGCTTCGGCGCGCTTCTTCAACCCTTCGGCAATGTTCTTCACTGCGGGGTTTAAGTCCGCCTGCCCTAGCACCTTGCCGACCGTGGCGAGAGCGTCGTCGTACTTTTTCGCATCCACTTGCGCGGAAGCGAGGCGCGTCAGCACGTTCGGGTTGCCGGGAGAGGCCTCTACGCCCTTTTGGTATTGAGCGATCGCTTCGTCAAACTTCTTCCGGGCCACAGCCACCAAACCAAGGGCCTCATAAGCTTCACTGCGCCAGTTAGCCACTTGTGCGGCCCATTGATCGTCTGGAACATCCGGGCGGATCTTGGGCGCATTCTTCAGCAGTTCCAAAGAGCCGTTGGCGTACTTTTCCGCCTTGCCAAGCTTTTCCTCTTTATCGAGGTCGAACTCACGGACGCGTGCGGCATAACCACGGGCCAGGATCAGCATGGTTCCGTAGCTGCCCTTGTCGGCCTCCAGCGCCCGCTCGCTCCAGATCACGGTCTTTTCCCAGTCGCCCGCTTCTTCGGCGGCCGCCGCGGCAATAAAGAGCGCCAGCGGCTTGAATTCCGTGTCGGCAAACTTGCTCAACAAGGCCTCGGTCGCAGTGATGCGAGCGGCCGGCGTGGCAGCATTAAATACCGCAACCACGGCCTCTTGTTCCTTTTGGCTCTTCAGTTGCGGCTGCTTAACATTGGTGCTTTGGGCGAGGACAATCCCCGAGATGAGAAAGGCACTCGCAATTAATTTCGTCAATCGCATATTCGGTATTTCCTTACTGTATCGCGTTCATCTTTGGCCTATGGCCTAGCCATTCGTATACCCTTCAACCCGTCCTCGGCCGCCTTCTTGGCGGCCGGCGATGCGCCCGGAAGCGCCAACGCCGATTCGAAATGAGTTTTCGCTTCCGGCCCTCTCTCGTTCAGGTCAAGGATCCGCCCCAGGAAGACATGCGCCCACGCAGACACCTGCGGCTCCGCTCCTTCGGAAATCGTCTTTTCAAAAAATTCCACCGCCGTCTCCGGGTCGTTCCGCAAAGCGGAAAGCCGCGCCAATCCGTAATACGCCTTCGCCTTCAGCGGCCTCGCCGCCGTCTCGGTCAATGCCCTCCGGAACAACTCGCCCGCTCTCTCAAAATCCTTCTTGCCGTACACTTCCTCGGCTTCTTCCAGCGTCTTCTCGGCTGGCGACCTTTCCACCACCGGCGCGGGCGCCACCTTTGCCGTGCGCACCTTGGCTGCCGACAGAAACTCAATACCGTCCAGCCGAGCCGTTTCCTTCTTCAAGTCGATTCCCTGTATCATCACCGGCAGATAGAGGCTCATGTTCTGCTCTTGCTTCTCATAATCCGCCAGCGTCTCGGCAAAATACGGAGTAAGAATAAAGCCTTCCTTGGCTGCGTCGCTCACCACCTGCGCACGTTCCCGGCCCGGAGCAAGACGCGCTCTCACGGCCTTTACCAAACTTGCCAGCGTTAATAGCGCAAAGTCATTTTTGTACTGCGGGTCCAACGCCGCCGCCCCCTGCGCGAAGTCAATTAGACTCTTCTTCTTCTCAATCTCCGCCAGACTTCGCATCGCCATAGGGTCCAATTGGAACTGTAAATAAGCGTTCTTTACATAATCCAGTTGCGGTTCTGGCGAACTCGTCAGCACCAGATAAAGATCGTTTCCATAGCTGCGCATGTGAATCTGGTTGGGCGCGGCCAGGATGTCCAGCACTACGTGGAATTGCCCCTTCACGTTGGTGACCCGCGGAATGCGCAAGTATCCATCGATCTCTTGCATCGCCAAAGTCGCTGGCGCGCCATATGGCTCCAACTGCGCATCAAACAACGCCTGGTTGGCGTTAATCAATTGCCCCATCCCCGTCTCGCGATAAAAGCGTGTCAGCAGCTTCTCGAACCCCTCCAACTCCTGCACGTCCGGCGGCAAGTCCGCTGCCCGCAACTTGTAGCGGAAGTCCGGCCCATCAGCCGCCGGAAAGATCTCCAAACACAACGCCAGACTGATGAATTGGCTCAACGTCCGCGTCGCATCCTGTTTTTGATGCGTCAGGTAAAACTCGCGTATCCCTTCGAGCGAGGCTGGCTTCTTCTGCGCCAAAAATTCCCGAATTTGTTTGCGCGCTGGCGAATTCGCGTTCGATTCCAACTCCGCGTCGTAGCCCGCGCCATTCAACGCGGCCATCACAGTGAACAGCACGGGATCGACTTCCAAACGCGCCTGCTGCGCCCAAAGTCCACCCGCTAGGGCAAATAACGACAAAAACAGATTCCGCAAACCACGAGTTTGGCACAATAAACGAAGCCATGTCGCGTATCCTGATGGTCTCCAGCGAAGCCGCTCCCTTCGCCAAAACAGGCGGGCTCGCCGATGTTCTAGGCGCCTTGCCCCCGGAATTAAACGCGCTCGGAGATACCTGTGCCGTTGTTCTGCCACGCTACGGATCGATAGACGTTTCTAAAGCCGAAAAGGTGTACCAGGGCTTGCGGGTTTACCTCGGCGGCGGCTTTTATGAATGCGATATTTACCGACAAACACTGCGCGGCACGACTTTCTTCTTCGTCGAACACCTCGGCCTCTTCGGCCGCGACGGCTTTTATGGTGACCGCTATGGCGAATACGGCGACAACCACATCCGCTACGCCTTGCTGTGCGGCGCGGCCATCGGCATCGCGCGTCACCTATTTCCTACCGACATCTTCCACTGCCACGACTGGCAAGCAGGGCTGCTCCCGCTTTTCCTCAAAAACTTCCTCGTGGGCGACCCCGCCTTCTACGGCGCCAAAACCGTCTTCACCATCCACAACCTTGGCTACCAGGGCCTCGTTCCCCGCGACAGACTTTGGGAAGCCGGCGTCGAAGACCGCTTCTATCGTGACGATCTCCTGGAGTTCAACGGCGCCGCTAGCCTTCTCAAATCCGGCATCGTCTTTTCCGACGCCATCACCACCGTCAGCCCCAACTACGCCCGCGAGATCCAAACCCCCGAATACGGCTTCGGCATGGACGGCCTGCTGCGCGCCCGCAGCGCCAGCCTCACCGGCATCCTGAACGGCTGCGACTACTCCGAGTGGAATCCAGAAACCGACATCTACCTCGCCCACACCTATTCCGCCCAGGACCCCAGCGGCAAACTGGCCTGCAAGGAAGCTCTGCTGACCGAGTTCGGCATGGAGTCGAGAATCGACCGCCCCTTGATCGGCATCGTCTCTCGCCTCGCGCACCAAAAGGGCTTTGACCTCGTGCGCGGCGTCCTGGACGAAATGCTCGGTTGGCGCGATGCCTCGCTGATCGTCCTGGGCAGCGGCGACACCGACGTCGAAAACATGTTCTGGTATTTCGCCGGCAAGTACCGTGACCGTATGATCTTCTGGCAGGGCTACAACAATGGTCTCGCCCACCGCATCGAAGCCGGCGCCGACCTTTTCCTCATGCCTTCGCGCTACGAACCCTGCGGACTCAATCAGATGTACAGCCTGAAGTACGGAACCCTCCCCGTTGTCCGTGCCACCGGCGGCCTGGACGATACCGTCGACGGCGAAACCGGCTTCAAGTTCTGGCGTTTCGATAGCTGGGATCTCGCCGAATGCCTCCGCCACGCCCTCGCCGCCTATTCCGATAAGCCACGCTTCGCCCAAATGCAAGAAACGGCCATGCTGCGCGACTACTCCTGGAAACGCTCCGCCGAAAGCTATTCCCGTCTCTACAAGGATTTGCTCTCCGACTAACGCTAAACTAGGTTTGTGCAACTTTTTGGGGAAAGTAGCATCGAAATTGTTGGAAGGTGGAAAAGACAATGGCAGGAGCCAATACGCAAACTTTTACCGATTCCGCGTTTGACGCGGATGTTTTGAAGAGCGACGTCCCCGTACTGGTGGACTTCTGGGCGGAATGGTGCGGCCCCTGCCGCATGATCGCGCCCACGGTCGATCAGGTAGCCGACGAGTTCGCCGGAAAGGTGAAAGTGGGCAAACTGAACGTGGACGAGAACGGGAACACCGCGATGCGCTACAACGTGCGCGGCATCCCCACCTTGTTGCTCTTCAAGGGCGGCCAGATCGTGGAACAGCGCGTCGGCGCGGTCTCGAAATCGGACCTCGTCAAGATGCTGGAACCCCACGCCAGCTAAGCCTTCATCCGTTAAGTTCGACAGTTAAGTTCGAGAACGGCCCTCCGTTTGCACCCGCGCCAGCAAGGCGCTCAAACGTGCAACTTCGGCGGGCCGTTTTCCATATAGGTCGTCCTTTTCAAAGGGATCCTTCTCCAGATCAAACAAAGTGCCAGGCGCGGCATTCGCTTCCGGCGTAATTCGCTTCGGCAGCGTGAACCCGCCAGACCCCAACGCGTTCGCCATCTTCCACTTGCCCTCCCGGATCGAAAAAATGCCATCCGCCGAGTGGTGCACAATGTGCGGACGCACGGCTTGCGGCGCGTTTCTTCCCCGCAAGGCCGGCCAGATCGAGAAGGAATCCTCAGCTCCGTTCTGTGGCAAACCCTGCCCTGCCGTCTCCGCCACCGTCGCAAAAATGTCCGTTAAGCACACCGTGGCTTTGCTCACTTGCTTTGCCTGCACCCGGGCAGGGAAGCGCACCAGGAACGGCACCCGGTGCCCCGCCTCATAAATATCCGCCTTCTGGCCGCGCCAATATAGATTCGCCCGGTGCCCCTGCGAGGCATTGATATCCGGTTCGGACCACGGCGCGCCATTGTCGCTGGTCACAATCACCAGCGTGTTCTTCGTGTCTCCGCGCTTCTCGATTGCGGCCAAGATCTTGCCCACCGAGGCGTCGCACTCCTCCACGAAATCTCCATACAGCCCAATCTTCGAGCGCCCTTGATACGGCTTCGAAGGCACCCAAGGCGTATGCGGCGCGGGCAGCGGCACATACGCAAAATAAGGCGACGATTTGCGAGCGTTATCGATGAAGTAAACCGCCCGTTCAGTAATCTTCGGGATCACATCCTCCATCTCAAAACTCGGTGACCGCGGTCCACCTCGCCAAAACGGCCCGCGCGGCCCCTTGTTCTCGTGATTCCCCGCGATCGTCCCCGTCGGGGCCTCCACCGCCTGACGGCCATCCACAAACACGTAGGGCGGCATATCGAGCGAGGCTGGAATGCCGAAGTACTCATCGAAGCCATGATCGAGCGGCGAAGGCGTCAGGGGTTTCGCATAATCCGCCGGTTCCGTCAAACCCATGCCCAGATGCCACTTGCCAAACGCACCTGTTTGGTAGCCAGCCGACTTCAGCATCGAAGCAATCGTCGGCCGCCCCGGCTCGATCAGATTCTTCGAGTACCCATTCAACACGCCATTCTTCAGTCGCGTCCGCCAACAGTATTGCCCAGTGAGAACCCCATACCGCGTCGGCGTACAAACGCTCGAAGGCGAATGCGCATCCGTAAAGCGAACCCCCTCATTGGCGAGCTTGTCCAAGTTCGGAGTCCGCGTCTTTCCCTCGGGGTTATAGCAAGACACATCCCCCGTACCCAGATCGTCCGCCAGAATCACGACTATATTCGGCTTTGCCTCCGCCCCCACCGCAAATCCCGCGGCGCCCATCGCCCCCATAAACTCTCTTCTGCGCATGCCGATAAATTATCACCAACTTTTTCCGGACGCCTTTCAAACTTTTCTCGCGTGTATCCGTAATAGCCCATATGCGTGATCTCCGCTTCGCCGTCCGCAATCTGCTCCGCACTCCCATCGTTACCTTTGTCGCCGTCCTGTCCCTGGCCTTGGGCATCGGCGCCAACGCCGCCATCTTTTCCCTCTTCGAACAAATTCTCCTCCGCGCCTTGCCCGCCGAGCAACCCGAAATGCTCGTGAACTTAAAGGCCAACGGCCCCCGCAACGGCAGCAACTCCACCAACAACGCCGGCGACATCGACAACATCTTCAGTTACGCCATGTTCCGAGATCTCGAGAAGTCCCAGAAAGTCTTCACTGGCATCGCCGCGCACCGCAGCTTCGACGCCAACCTTTCCTACAAAGGCCAAAACGCCGTCGGCAGCGGCATGTTTGTCTCCGGCACTTACTTCCCCGTCCTCGGCCTCAAACCCTCCATCGGCCGCCTCTTCACCTCGGAAGACGACCAGACTCCCGGCGCGCACCGCCTCGCCGTACTCAGCCACTCCTATTGGACCGAGAAATTCAATCGCGACACTGGCGTCCTCGGGCAGGGAATTCTCGTCAACGGCACGCCGCTCACCATCGTCGGCGTCGCCCCGGAAGGCTTCCGCAGCACTACCCTCGGTATCGATCCCAATCTCTTCGCCCCCATTAGCATGCGCGAGGAACTCACCCCCGGCTGGAAGGGTCTCGAGGAACGCCGCAGCTACTGGGCCTACCTCTTCGCTCGCCTCAAACCGGGCATCACGCTGGAGCAAGCCCAAGCCGGCATCAACGTCGAATTCAAATCCATCCTCATGGCCAAAGATCTTCCCATGCAGAAAGGCATTAGCGAAAAATCGCGCAAACGCTTCGTCGAACAAACTATGACTTTGGTCCCCGGCGCCCACGGCCAAAGCAGCCTTCTCCAAGTAGCCAGAACTCCGATCTACTTCCTCTTCGCCATCACCGGCTTCGTGCTCCTAATCGCCTGCGCCAACATTGCCAACCTTCTGCTGGCCCGCGCCGCCAATCGCGCCAAGGAATTCTCCATCCGCCTCTCCTTGGGCGCCACCCGCATGCAGGTTATCCGCCAGCTCTTGACGGAATCCATCTTCCTCTCCCTCTGCGCGGGGCTTGCCGGCCTCTTCGTCTGTTACGCCACCAGCAGTGCCATCCTTGCCATGCTCGGCAGCGAGGACTCGCAGCTCTTCAGCCCCACCATCCAGCCCATGACGATGCTCTTTAGCCTCGGCGTTTCCCTCGTTGCCGGCTTCCTCTTCGGCCTCTTCCCCGCCATGCATTCCACCAAGCAAGATCTTTCCAGCGCCATGAAGGACCAAGCCGGCAATGTCTCCTCCACCGCCGCCGCCACGCGATTCCGCAAGACGCTCGTCACCGCGCAAATCGCCCTCAGCGTCCTCCTCCTCATCTCCGCTGGCTTCTTCCTCAAAAGTCTCGTCGGCATCATGAAGGTCAACCTCGGCATACAAACCGCGAACATCGTCGGTTTCGGCATCTCTCCCGAACTCAACAAATACACCCCGGAGCAAAGCCGCGCCCTCTTCACACGCTTAGAGGAAGGGATTCGCTCCCAACCCGGCATCCTCGGCGTCACCGGCTCCATGGTCGCCCTAATCGCTGGAAACAATTACGGCAGTAATGTTTCCGTTGACGGCTTCGTAGCCGGCCCCGACACCGACACGCATTCCATGTTCAATCTCGTTGGTCCGGGCTTCTTCAACCTATTTGGCGTCCCGGTTCTCTCCGGTCGTGAATTTCGCGAAAGCGATAGCGCCAACGCTCCCAAGGTAGCCATCGTAAACGAAGCCTTTGTACGAAAGTTTTCGCCCGGCGGCCCAGCCCTCGGCAAGCGCATGCAAGTCGGCTCCGGCGGCAAGAACGAAATCGAGATCGTGGGCGTCGTCAAGGATGCGAAATACAGCGAAGTAAAGGGTGAAACTCCGCCTGTATTCTATATTCCCTACCATCAGGACAAAGACCTCGGGAACCTCACTTTTTACGTGAAGTCGAAGCTCCCCACAGAGCAAATCGTTAGCCAAATCCGCGGCGTCATGGGCGGTATTGACCCTAACCTCCCCATCTCCGAATTCCGCACTATGGAGGCGCAGATCAACAACAACATCGGGCTCGATCGCATGATCTCCAGCCTTGCCGTGGCCTTCGCCTCGCTCGCCACCCTGCTCGCCGCCATCGGCCTCTATGGCGTCCTCGCCTTCACCGTCGCCCGCCGCACCCGCGAAATCGGCATCCGCCTCGCCGTCGGCGCGCAACCCGGCTCCATCCGCAACATGGTCCTCAAGGAGGTCGGCGTCATGGTCGGCATCGGCATCGCCCTCGGCATCCCAGCCGCCCTCGGCTTGGCCCGCTTTGCCGAAAGCCTACTCTATGAAATGAAGGCCAACGATCCCGTCGTCATCGCCTCGGGTATCGCACTGGTCACCCTCGTCTCTTTGCTCGCCGGCTACCTGCCCGCCCGCAAGGCGATGTCCGTCGATCCCATGAGCGCCCTGCGTTACGAATAAACGCTACTGCGCCTTGGCGAGCTTCTCCACCAAATCGAAGTGGAACTGCGTGAAGCGGTAAAGTTCCTTTTCGAGAATTCTTTCTTGATCGCTGTGCGCGCCATAACCCAGCGGCCCATCCTCGGTATCGATCAACGGACCGATCCCGTAGCACTGCATCCCTTTCGAACGCAAAAACGACATATCGGTCGCCCCCGTCGACATCGTCGGAATCGTCGGCACCCCTGGATAGTGCTTCGCCGCCGTCGCTTCAATCGCTTTGAAAGCATCGTTATCCAAACGAGAAGGCGCCGCCCCTGGCCTCGCGGACAGCCCCTCCCGCACGATCTTCACTTGCGGATCGTTAATCACCGCCTTCAACTGCGTGTAGAACGCCGGCAGATCCTCATCCGGCAGCGCCCGAATATCCAGATAAGCTTCTGCCTCTGAAGGAATCACGTTCGAGCGATACCCCGCCTTGATCACGTTTGGCGAAATCGAAGTACGGATCATCGAATTGTGACCCGGCTCGTTCACCGCGAAGTACTCCTGAATCGCATCGGTCTTTTCGGGATTCAACAACCCGTTGTAGCGTTCCTTCTCCTCCGGGCTTGAAACGGTCGCCATGCGTTCAAAATAAGCGCGCGTCGTATCGTTCAACTTCATCGGCGGCTGCCACGCTGCCACCTTCGCCACCGCATTCGCAATATGCACAACTGCGTTCGTGCGCAGCGGCCTCGACCCATGTCCCGCCGGGCCATTCGCCACCAGTCGCACTCCCGACGGCAACTTCTCCGTCGTCTGCACAGAGTAATAGCGCAGCCGCCCGCCGGTCCTCACCGCCGAACCGCCCTCCGCCAAACAATACTCCGCATCGATCTCCCCAAAATGCTCCCGCACCAGGAACGCGATCCCCACCACCGTCGCGCCCTCTTCGCCCGATTCCGAGAGGAAAATCACATCGCGGTCCAGCGCCACCTTCTGCCGCTTCAAAAGCAACATCGTCATCAGCGCCGCCGTTAGATTATCTTTGTCGTCCACCGTCCCGCGCCCATAGATATAACCGCCCTCCCTCGTCGCCGAAAACGGTCCGTGCTTCCACTTCTTCGGGTCCACATTCACCGTATCCGCGTGCCCCACAATCAAGATCGGCTTCTTCTTTCCATTGCCCTTAATCCGTGCCACGATGTTCGGCCGCTTGATGTTTGGATCCGCGAAGTTCTCAATCTGAAAGATCTTCGACTCAATGCCTTCCTTATCGAAAACACTCTTCAAATAGTTGATGACCGGCTCTTCGCTCCCCCCCGGATCGCTGGAATTGATCTGCACGATCTTCGTGAAGTGCTCCAGCGTTTCCGCCTCCACTTTCGTCCAATCAATCGTCTGCGCAGAAGCGCAAATCAAGCTCATACCCAGCAAAAACGCCGCTCGTAACATGCGTTAGAGATTACCATGAAGAATGCAAATTTTCCTCCTCCTGGCGCTCTCCTGCGGCCTCTTCGCGCAATCTGACAAGCTCGAAGCGAACTACCGCGCCGCCAAGGCGGAATCCGATGCCGACCCCAAGAACGTCGAGAAACGCATCTGGCTCGGCCGCCGCCTCGGTTACCTTGGCAAATTCGACGAAGCCATCGCCGTCTATTCGGAAGCCATGAAGCTGGAGCCGAACAACCCCAAACTCTACCGCCACCGCGGCCATCGCTACATTTCCACTCGCCAGTTCCCCCTCGCCATCCAGGACTTTGAAAAAGCCGCGAAGCTGACCAAAGGCCAGCCCGACGAAATCGAACCCGACGGCCAACCGAACAAACTCAACAAGCCCCTCTCCACGCTTCAGTTCAACATCTACTACCACCTTGGCCTCGCCGAATATCTCGAAGGCAATTTCAACAAAGCCCTCGCCGCCTACCGCGAATGCATGAAGCGCTCCCGCAACAACGACGACTCCCTCGTCGCGACTTCCGACTGGCTCTACATGACCCTCCGCCGCCTCAACAAGCCAAAGGAAGCCTCCGCCGTCCTGGTCCCCATCACCGAGAAGATGGACATCATCGAGAACGACTCCTACTGGAAGCGCCTCCTCATGTACAAGGGCCTCCGCAAGCCCGAAGATCTCCTAAACCCCAACAACGCCGACGACTTGAGCCTCGCCACCCAAGGCTACGGCGTCGGCAACTGGTATCTCTACAATGGCGACAAAGCGAAGGCCCGCGAAGTCTTCACCAAAGTCACCGCCGGAAAACAAAAGGCCGCTTTCGGATACATCGCGGCTGAAATCGATCTCAAAAGGATGCAATAGATGTTCACTCGTAGAATCTTCATCGCCTCGGCCGCCGCCGCGTACGCGGCCCCCAGCGACCGTATTCGTGTCGGCTTCATCGGCACGGGAGGCATGGGCATGAGCCGCCTGCGCAGCTTCCTCGCTCATCCCGACGTGGACGCTGTTGCCGTCTGCGATCTGGACTCCACGCGTACCGCGCAAGCCAACGACTACATCCAGAAGCAGCGCAACACCAAAGCCGAAGTATTCTCCGACTACCGCAAGCTCATCCAGTCCAAAGACATCGACGCGGTCTGCATTGCCACGCCCGATCACTGGCATGCGCTCCCGGCCATTCAGGCCTGCAAGGCCGGCAAGGACGTCTTTGTCGAAAAGCCATTAAGCTATTCCATCGGCGAAGGCCGCGCCATGGTTCGCGCCGCCCGCTCCAACCAGCGCGTCACCCAGATGGGCAACCACATCCACAACGACCTGCCGAACTACCGCCGCGTTGTCGAACTTATCCAATCCGGCGTCATCGGCAAAGTCTCGCGCGTCAATGTCTGGAAGACCTCCGAAACCAAAGGCCTCGGCGCGCCTCCCGACGCCCCACCCCCCACCACCCTCGACTACGACTTCTGGCTCGGCCCCGCGCCCAAGCGACCCTACAACCGCAACCGTTCGCACTTCAACTACCGCTTCTTCTGGGACTACTCCGGCGGCATGTTCATAGACTTCTGGTGCCACATCACAGACGTCGTCTATTGGGCGCTCAACCTCGACGCCCCCAAGTCCGTCTCCGGCGTCGGTCGCCGCGAACTCACTGACGACAACGCCGAAACCCCGAACTACCTCGAGCTCCAATACGAATACCCCGGCCTCACCATGAACTGGACTCTTAACCCCCAAGGCCCTCCCGGCTTTGAAGACTGGGGCATCGGCGCCGCCTTCCAGGGCAGCGAAGGCACTCTCGTCACCGACTACGGCCGCCACAAAATCTTCGTCAAGGGGAAGGAAGTCCTCGACTTCAAACGCCCCGCACCCAGCATCCCCGATAGTCCCGGTCACATCCGCGAGTTCCTGAACAACATCAAGTCCCGCGCCACCTGCACCTGCGATGTCGAGTACGGCCACAAGCTCAACAAAGGCGGCCTCCTCGGCAACCTCGCCTACCGCAACGGCGCCACACTCCACTGGAACGACGCGACAGAGCACATCACCAACAACAAGGCCGCCGACAAGCTAGTCACCCGCCACTACCGCAAACCTTGGAAGCTCTAACGCCGCTTCAATACGGCTCATCCTTAACGAACAACGCATGCGCCGCAATCGGCGCCTGCGCCCCAAAATACTTGCGATAAGCGGCGATCCAATCGGAAGCGATCGCCGCCTGCGCCGTCTGCAATTCCATCCGCCCCGCGCAAACTTCACGGCGCAAATAATCCTCCAGCGCATCCTTCACCCGCGCATTCCAAGGCCCTTGCGCATAAGGCTGCGGCCATAGATTCCGCACATCCGCCGCTCCACCCAGCGACGGGCTAATCAAGTAATCCACCTCGTATTGCCCCGGCTTCGGCTCCTTCATCCCATAACGCGCAAACGTCAGCCGCGCTAATTCCCCCGGCACAGCCCTATCGATTTCTTCCACGGGCAACACACAAACATCCGCCGCCAAAAATGTTTTCGCCGCGCCCGGCGTCAAATCCGCGCGGGGCAGGGAACTCGCTTCTCCCGGCCGCCCATACCAAAACCATCCAACACCCAAAGCCACCAATGCCAACCCCACCCACACCATTCCCCAATTTCTCCGCGCGGGCCGCACCTCCAACGCCATCACATCGGCGATCGAACGCTCCAGCGCCACCATCCTCGCCCTGCACTCCCAGCAACCTTCAAGATGCAAACGCACGCGCTCCCGCTCTTCCGGGTCCGCTTCCCCATCGGCCACGGCCAGCAGTTCCGCATCTTCGTAATGCCGCATCACTTCTCCCGCACACTCTCCAACTTAGCCAAACTCCGAGCCAACGAATTCGCCACACTTCCCAGCGAAATCCCCAATCGCGCCGCAATCTCCCGGTACCGCATTCCTTGCGCCCGCAGCAGCAAACAAGAGCGATCTTCCTCGCTCAACGCATTCACCACCCGCAGCACCCGCGCCTTCTTCTCTGCGGCCATCCGCCTCTCTTCCGGATTCAACCGCTCATCCGCGGCCTCATCCTTCAATGCCACCGGCCGCTTCGCTACCCGCTTCAACGCATCGTGATACACCACTCGAAACAACCACCCCCTCAAGTTGTCGCTTGGCTTGCCCGCGTACAAATGCCGGAACAGCTTCAAAAAGCCATCCTGCGCCACATCTTCGGCCTCCGCCACCCCCAAGCCCAGGCTCTGCCCATAACGCAACAATGCCGCGTGCCATTCGCGGTATAGTCTCGCCGTCGATTCCCAACCGGACTCGCCTGTCGCCTGCTTCACTCTCTGGCAAATATACACCGAAGATTTCCTGAAAAAACATTGAACAACACGAATGTTCAAAGCTTAGTCAACTGTGTGGAAACTCCTTTTTCTAGCCGCCTGCGTCTGCTCGGCTAGCGACCTCAAACTTCGCATCCAGGACGCCTCCGGCGCCCCCATGCCCGCTCAGGGCGTTTTGGAGAACCGTGCCAGCGGCCAGAAAACCGCCTTTATAATCCCTGCTTCCGGCGACTACGCCCTTTCCTCCCTCCCAGCCGGCCCCTACCTTCTCCACCTCCGTCAAGAAGGCTTCCATCCACGAACCGAACAGTTCTCTCTTAAAGAGGGCGAGACCCGCGAATTCAATCTCAACTTGACCCCCGGCCCCGCCTATTCCTCCCTCGACGTCGTCGCCACCACTCCCTTGGCCGGAGCCGACGGCGACGCCGACGATCTCCCCACAACCCCCCGCACCGCCTCCTCCCAAGACATCCAATCCAGCGGCGCCCTAGATCTCTCCGACTTCCTCAACCGACGCATGAACGGCGTCTTCCTCAACGAAATCCAAGGCAACCCCTTCCAGCCCGACCTCAACTTCCGCGGCTACACTGCCTCGCCCCTCCTCGGCACGCCCCAAGGTATTTCTGTCTTCCAGGACGGCGTCCGCATCAACCAGGCCTTTGGCGACGTCGTCAGTTGGGATCTCATCCCTCGCATCGCCCTTGCGGAAACCACTCTCATCCCGGCCTCCAATCCCCTCTTCGGCCTCAACACCCTCGGCGGCGCCGTCTCCCTGCGCACCAAGGATGGCCTCATCGATTCCGGCACCAAACTAACCCTCGGCGGCGGAAGTTGGGGCCGCCGCACGGGCGACCTCGAACACGGCGGGTCCCTCGCCAATGGATTCAACTGGTTCGCCTCGAGCAGCCTCTTCTTCGAAGACGGCTGGCGCGAAACCAGCAACTCGTCGGTCCGCCAATTCTTCGGCCGCCTCGGCAAACAATCCCAACGCAGCTCCATCAGCCTCCTTGCCGGCTACGCGAACAACGGACTCTTAGGCAACGGCCTCCAGGAATTCCGCTTCCTCGAACGCAACTACAAAAGCGTCCACACCAAGCCCGACCAAACCGCCAACCGCTCTCCCTACCTCACTCTCCTCTACCGCCGCAGCCTTTCCCACGACTGGAGCCTTTCCTCCAACGCCTACTTCCGCCACGTCCGCACCTCAACTCTAAATGGCGATGTCAACGAAGAATCGCTCGACCAAGCCGTCTACCAACCCAACGAAAACGCCCAGAACACACCGTTCCCGCAATCCTTTTGCATCGCCAACGTACTCGCCCAAGACGAGCCAGAAGAAACTTGCAACGGCCTCATCAATCGCGGTGCCATCCAACAACGCAACTTCGGCTTCGGCCACCAACTCAGCCGCAGCACCCGCCGCCACCAGTTCACCTTCGGCGGCGACTACAACGGCGCCAGTGTCAACTTCAACCAATCCTCCGAGCTTGGCTTCCTCAATCCCGATCGCACCGTTACCGGCCTCGCCTCCTATCTCGACCCCGTCAATCTCTCCAGCCGCATCCACAGCTTCGGCCTCTTCGCCACCGACACCATTCGCGCCACCGACCGCCTCAGCATCACCGTCTCCGGCCGCTTCAATCGCACCCACATCGACAACCTCGACGGCATCCGCCCCCAAGCCGGTACCGGCTCGCTCACCGGCACACACAGCTTCAATCGCTTCAATCCTTCCGCCGGCCTCACCTACCGATTCGCCCCCGCTCTCCAAACCTTCTTCAACTACAGCGAAGGCAATCGCGCTCCCACCGCCATCGAACTCGGTTGCGCCGACCCCGAGGCCCCCTGTAAACTCCCCAATGCCATGGCCGGCGACCCGCCCTTGAAGCAAGTCGTCACCCGCAGCATCGAAGCCGGCCTTCGCAGTTCCAGCGAATCCCGCATCCGCTGGTCCGCCGCCTACTTCCGCGCCGTCAACCGCGACGACATCCTCTTCGTCGCCAGCGAACAAACTGGCTTCGGCTATTTCAAAAACTTCGGCCAAACGAAACGCCAAGGCCTGGAATTCGACACCAACCTCCGCCTCTCCAAAGCCGTCCTAGGCTTCTCCTACACCTTCCTCGACGCCACCTTCCAAAGCGAAGAAGATGTCAACGGCGAATCGAACAGCACCCAGGACGACGAAATCATCGAGGTCGAACCCGGCAACCGCATCCCCCTCACGCCGCGCCATCTCAG